>Ga0222662_1000111_pt1 | contig 76036 bp, 54 predicted proteins | sample AntAcemetagen600_FD_179821 | JGI IMG/M metagenome (GOLD analysis project Ga0222662, IMG submission 179821) | Saline water microbial communities from Ace Lake, Antarctica - #600 | ecosystem: Environmental > Aquatic > Non-marine Saline and Alkaline > Saline | place: Antarctica: Ace Lake... | reverse complement strand
AACGACGCCACCGTCTACGCCGGCGCCACCGAGATCTGCAACGGCATCGACGACGACTGCGACGGCGCCCTGCCGCTCTTCGACATCGACAGCGACGGCGACGGACTCGCCATCTGCCAGGGCGACTGCAACGACGCCGACGCGACCATCAACCCCAGCGCCACCGAGGTCTGCAACGGCGTCGACGACGACTGCGACGGCGCGCTGCCCTTCGCCGAGCAAGACCTCGACGGAGACGGCCTCTCGTCCTGTGCCGGCGACTGCCTCGACCAGGGGCCTGGCGGACTCGAAGCCACCGCCTCGCCGACCATCTACCCCGGCGCTCCCGAGCTCTGCGACGGCTACGACAACGACTGCGACGGCATCGTCGGCAACGGCATCCTCGAGTGGGACTCCGACCTCGACGGCCAGCGGATCTGCCAGGGCGACTGCGACGACAACAACGCCACCGTCTTCGCCGGCGCCACCGAGATCTGCAACGGCATCGACGACGACTGCGACGGCGCCTTGCCGCTCTTCGACATCGACAGTGACGGCGACGGTCTCGCCATCTGCCAGGGCGACTGCAACGACGCCGACGCGACCATCAACCCCAGCGCCACCGAGGTCTGCAACGGCGTCGACGACGACTGCGACGGCGTGCTGCCCTTCGCCGAGCAAGACCTCGACGGAGACGGCCTCTCGTCCTGCGCCGGCGACTGCCTCGACCAGGGGCCTGGCGGGCTCGAAGCCACCGCCTCGCCGACCGTCTACCCCGGCGCTCCCGAGCTCTGCGACGGCTACGACAACGACTGCGACGGCGTCGTCGGCAACGGCACACTCGAGTGGGACTCCGATCTCGACGGCCAGCGGATCTGCCAGGGCGACTGCGACGACAACGACGCCACCGTCTACGCCGGCGCCACCGAGATCTGCAACGGCATCGACGACGACTGCGACGGCGCCCTGCCGCTCTTCGACATCGACAGTGACGGCGACGGGCTCGCCATCTGCCAGGGCGACTGCAACGACGCCGACGCCGCCATCAACCCCAGCGCCACCGAGGTCTGCAACGGCGTCGACGACGACTGCGACGGCGCGCTGCCCTTCGCCGAGCAAGACCTCGACGGAGACGGGCTCTCGTCCTGCGCCGGCGACTGCCTCGACCAGGGGCCTGGCGGACTCGAAGCCACCGCTTCGCCGACCGTCTACCCCGGCGCCCCCGAGCTCTGCGACGGCTACGACAACGACTGCGACGGCGTCGTCGGCAACGGCATCCTCGAGTGGGACTCCGACCTCGACGGCCAGCGGATCTGCCAGGGCGACTGCGACGACAACGACGCCACCGTCTACGCCGGCGCCACCGAGATCTGCAACGGCATCGACGACGACTGCGACGGCGTCACCGACAACGGAGGCAGCACCACCGACAGCGACGGTGACGGCGTCACCACCTGCGCCGGCGACTGCGACGACAACGACGCTGCTGTCTACCCCGGCGCGACCGAGGTCTGCGACGGCACCGACAACGACTGCGATGGAGAGCTCGAGCTCGCCGACGTCTGCGTGGACTCGTGCGGGGATGGCGTCGTGGACAACACGCCGTACTTCGTGCCCTCGTGCCCGAACCCCGGCGTCGTCACGCAGATCGGGGACCGCTCAGAGCTGCTCGCCTGGGCCGCCGACCCCTCGACCTCGGCGAACCTCCGGGCCGCCATCGACTTCAGCGGCTTCGGCCTCGAGGTCGTGACCGACTGTTCTCTGACCAGCAGCGCCGGCGCGGACCTCAGCAACGCCGACGACGTGTTCATCGCAGCCGGGAGCCTCGATCTCGCCGGCAGCATCGAGGCCAGCGGCAACGTCGTCCTCTGGGGAGACACCAGCGCGGACCTCCGCTCGTCCGGCACCATCCTCGGCGCCGAAGTCGCCATCGAGATCCCCGACCTGATCCTCCGAGCGGACGTGAACAGCTTCGGGTTCTGCTCCGAGGCAGTGAGCTTCAGCCATCGAGGGCGCAGTCGCGTGGACCTGCTCGGTGGGGACGGCATCGTCTACGCCGACGACATCGACCTGCGCGGCGACTACCAAGACATCGGCAACCTCACATTCATCGCCGACGTCATCGACCAGCGCTCCAACTCGAGCATCGACGCCGCGGGTGACGTGCTCGTGGACGGTGGAGCGGTCGTTGACCTCGAAGGTGTCATCGCCGTCGGCGGCATCCTGGATGTGTTCGCGAACTATGTCCGCCTGGACACGGCGTCGGCACACACCGCAGTCGGAAGCGCCAACTACACCTCCCTCGGGTTCTCCCTGATGGACCTGCGCGGCAGCGTCTCGAGCGGCGGCGACGTCACCATCGACGCCGCGGGCATCTACCTGCGCAGCTCGGCGCTCATCGAGTCCAACGCAGACGTCGAGTTGACCGCCAACGGCTTGTTCCTCGGGTACGGCGACATCGTGCAGAACGGCGACGTCACCATCGACAGCGCGGTCTACTACCTGGGCAACGGCCACGATCTGAGCGGCAACACCAGCTGCACCATCGGCGGCTTCGCCTTGTGGTGGGGCCAGAGCCCGAACGGCTGTACGGCCGTGCCGTAGCATCCGGCCGCTCTACTCGTCCTCGTCGTCCCAGAACCCGACGAACACCACTCCCTCGCGCCGCCCCACCGGGAAGCGGGTCAGGGGGAAGGCCTCGTCTTCGAGGCACTCGCCGGTGCGCACGTTGAAGTCCCAGCGGTGCGCGCCACAGGTGACGATCTCGCCGTTCATCATGCCGCCGTCCGACAGCGAGACCTGCTCGTGGGGGCAGTAGTCTCCACTCGCATACAGCGTGCCGTCCACGTTGTAGATGGCTACCGGGTAGCCCTCCACCATCGCCTTGACCTTGCCGCCCACCGGGACGTCGTCCTCGGCGCAGGCTTCGTAGTAGAGCCATCCCATCGCGCCGTGGAATCTAGCGCAGCACGTCGTGCAGGGCGCGGGGCGACCAACCAAGAACCCGGCGGGCCTCGCTGCCGTCCGCGCTGACCGACTCGCGCATGCCCGCGACCTTTCGCGCCAACCCTGCCGCGCGCTCGCGCCGACCGAGCCGCTCGAGCATCCGCACCGCACCCGACGACAGCGGCGCCGGAACGCCCATCACCCGGGGGATCCGCCAGCCCCGAGCCCGCGCCAGCGCTTGCACCACCTCGCCGAATGGCAGCTCGTCCGCGCCTGGCAGATTCAACATCAAGGCACCGTCCGCGAACGCCGCGCTGCCCAGATCCATCGCCGCCATCACCGCCGCCGCGACGTCGTCCACGTGCACCGGCGCCCGGGTCGCCACGCCGTCAGGCACCGGCACCACCGGCAGACGCGCCGCCTTCTCGAGCGACGCCAGATGCGGAGATCCCGGCCCCAGCATCATCGGCGGCCGCAAGATCACCGCCTCCAGCCCATCCCAGCCAGTCACCAGCGACTCCATGTCCGCCTTGCTCTGCGCGTAGCCTCCGCGATGCGCCCGCAGCACCGTGTCCGACGACATCGCCACGAATCGCCGGCCACCAAAGCCCTTGAGCAGCGCCTCCGTGCCGTCCACATGCACCCTGCGACACGCGTCCGCGTCCCCGCTGCGCACCAGGCCCGCGAGGTGCAGCACCGTCGTCACGCCGTCGAGCGCTCCGGTCAGCGAGCTCGGCCGGCTCAGGTCTCCCTCGATCATCCAGGTGTACGCCCCGGCGCCATCGAGCCCATCGCGGTCCGACGAAGGCCGCACCAGCGCGCGGTGGTGCACCTTGCGCGCACCCAGCAAGCGGCACACCGCCCGGCCCAGCAACCCCGTCGCGCCCGTCACCAGGATCGAGCCCGTCCCCCGCGCCGGTCGACTGCGCGGGTCGTGAGGCAAGCTCACCCGCTGCCTGCCGTCAGCGATTCCCAGTGGTCGGCCACCATCGACGGCGTCGCCACCCAGGCCTCACCCGAGTCGAGCAGCTCCGTGAACACCGCCCGGAACAGGTCGCGCAGCACGCGCTTGCCGAACAGGTGGGGCTCGGGATGGGTCAGAAAGTGCATCAGACCGCCCAGCTTGGAGACGTGGCGGGCCTTGCGGCGCAGCACATCCACCAGCTTGAGGCCCCGATAGCCGAGCAGGAGCAGTCGGTCGTCCGCCGGCATGGTGAGCGGCAACACGAGACACCCCTTGCGACGGAACGGGAACACCGTGCCGCAGCCGCGACGCGGGCCCAGCAGCGTGTGGGTGTCGGTGTCGGGCACGGACGAGTCCCAGTCGAACCGCGGGCCCACGGCTTCGTACAGCGCATCCGACGTCAACAGCGACGGCGCCCGGAACCCGCGGATCCCGTGGGTGTCGATGAGGCCGCGGCAGGTGTCGAGCCGCGCCGCCGCTTTGTCCGGCGAGAGAAAGCTGATGCGGTTGTCGTGCAGGTCGCCGTGCAGCGCGATCTCGCCGCCAGCTTGCTGGACCGCCTTCACGAACCCGGCATCCCAGGTGTAGCCATGCCCCACAAGGAAGAAACAGGGCTTGAGCCCCAGCGCCACCATCTCGTCCAACACCGTGCCGGCGATGGCCATGCCCTGCTTCGTGTCCACGTCGTGGGTCACCATCAGGGGGTAGCGGCGGCCCTCAGGCCAGCCCACACCGGGAGAGTCCCCGCCAGGAAGGCCCCCGAACAGCTCGGCGCGGAAGGCGTCGAGCCGTCCTTCGATGGGCCAGGCGGGATCGGGCGGGCAGTCCTCGGGGCCGTGGCTCGCCTGCCCGGCCACCAGCGGGTAGAGCGCCATGCGGAGCGCCCCGGGGACCATGTGGTAGGGCAGCTTCAGCCGCGCATGCAGCGGAGGCTTCACCTCGCCCAGGTAGCGCTCCTCGACGATGGCGCGCCACGCCAGGAACGGGTTGTACGGCAGTTGGCGCGAGCCATCCGCGAGCTCGGTCACCGCATCGAGCGGGTCGCGGGAGAACAGCCCAAACACCGCGCCTGCATCTTCGGGAAGCGCCCGATCGGTGAAGCGAACCTCGCAGCCCGCGCGCTCGGACAGCGCTTTGCGCAGGGCGTTCTCGTCGCGATCCCAGCGGGCCAGGAACCGCAGATACTCAGCGTCGAGCCGGGGCATGGCTGGCTCGTACCACACCGGCTGCCGGGCGCGCGCGGGAGTCGTGCGCGGGTAGGGCGTGGGGACCGGCGATGGCCACGCTCAGGGTCGGGCGTAATGCAGCCCGCATTCGGCCCTGGATCGAGCAATGACGAGACCTATCACTGAAAAGGACCCGGGTTTTGGGTCGACTGCGCGTCCTCCTCCTCCCCAGCGCGGTCGGCCTGACTCCCGGGTCCCGTATTTCCGGAGCGAGGGCGGTGTAGGCTTCCCGGCGTGATCGCGCGCATCTTCCTGCTTCTCCTGGCCATCGCGGCTGCCTTCCCGGTCGCCTCCGCCCACGCGGAGGACGCCGACGTCATCCCCACTGGCGGCGAGGCGATCTCCGTGGCGGTCGCGGATCTACGTGATCCGAACCAACGCGGCGACGACCGCCTGGGCGCGGACGCCTTTGACGACGCTGGCGAAGCCCGGGGGCCCTCGGGCTTCTCCCTGGAGGCCGAGGTCGCAGGGGCGTTGCTGCGCGCAGGCGACGAGTTCGGAGTCCCCGTGTTCCTGGGGCCGCGTGACAGCTCCGGCCAGCACATCGACGTCGAGGTCCACGAGTACTGGTGCGCGGACAGCACGACGTGGTCGCGGTGCTCGGCTGCGCTGACGGCCTATGCGTGGTCCGGCGAGACCCGCAGCGCGCCCATCGATCTGCTGACCGACACCGACCAGGGCTTCGAAGAGCTCGCCCGGCGCCTCTCGGAGATGTGGCTGCTGGAGCTGGCCCGCGCCCAGTCCACCATGAACCTGGGCCTTGGCGAACCCGACCCCGAGACGACGCACCCCACGCTCCGCTTCGGGTGGGTCGAGCAGGCTGACGGCTCCCGCTACAACGGCGCGATCGGAAACACGGCCACCGGCATCTGCGTGTTGGGCCGGGGCGGGCGCAAGAACTCGGTCCCCCTCGAAGAGATCGTGGGAGTGCGGGTGGTGGATGTCCCGCTGCCATCGGCGGCTCTGGGCATGCGCTGGGCGGTGCTTCCGTTCCCTGATGGGAGCTGGGTCGGCGGCACCATCGTGCGGGAGGACCTCTCCGGCGAGCGAATGATCGTGCAGACGCCAACGGGCACACGCTCCATCGGCAGCGAGCACAGCCGCAGCATCATCAGCGGGCAGTGGACCGGCAAGGAGCCGAGCTGCACTGGGACGGCGGGCGGCGTGGTCGGCGGAGGGGCCACCGCTCCCCGAGGCGGCGCCGCTCCCCGAGGTGGCGCAGCGCCACCGCAGGCCCGCCCTGAGCGACCCGAGAAGAGCCGACTGCTCTACGTGGACCGCCGGGGCAAGGTGCTGCGGCACCTGGGCCCCGAAGACCTCACCGTCTTCGCGTTGCGCGAAGCGCAGCTGGGGAATCGGCGCTGGACCCGCTACCGCCTCAGCTGGGAAGGGTTCGCCGCTGCCGTGGACAACCCGATGGTGTCAGCGAACCTGGACGACTGGGTGCAACGAAACCGCCGCCGCAAGGCCGGCTGGACCGGCGCGATGTACGGAGGGATCGGCGCGGCGATCTTCAGTGGGGTGCTCGCCGGCGTGTTGACGGGCGTCTGGGCGGACACGTTTGACGACGGCGCCCTGGCCGGAATCCCGGTGGCAGCGAGCGGCATCGGCGCCGGCGTGGCGCTGGCGGGGATCAGCGGCATCCTGCGCATCAAGTTCGGCAAGCGCGCCGACAAGCCGCACCGCTACTACAACCTGGTCGAGTACCTGACGCTCGACGAGCTCGACGCGGCGATGCGGGACTACGAGTCCACGGGCGAGCGCGAATGAACCCGCTGGTGTTCCTGGTGCATGGGTTCATGCGCACCGGCGCCTCGATGATCCCGATGGCCATGGGGCTGCGCAGGTCCGGCTACACCACCCACGTCGTCACGCAGCTCAACCTGCACCGCGACATCCCCACGCTCGCGGACCAGCTCTGGGGGCGGGTGGAGCGCGCGCGTCTCGCGGCGGCGGGACCGGACGGCGCCCTGCCCGATGCGCACTTCGTCACGCACTCGATGGGCGGCATCGTGGTGCGCTCGATGCTGAACCGGCACGAGGTCTCCGGCCCAAACCGAGTCGTGATGCTGGCGCCGCCGAACCAGGGCAGCCGCAAGGCCGCCTACTGGTACGACAACGTGCTGCGCCTTCCCTGGGGGAGCTTTGACCCCCTGCACAAGCTGCTGCCCGGCGAGCGCGGCCAGTGCGCGACCGCCGGCGACCCCGACGCGGAGTTCGGCGTGATCACCGGGGTGCTGCCGGGCAAGAGCAGCGACGGCAAGGTGTTCGTGGACGAAGCCCGCTGGAGCCACGCGCGGGACTTCCTGGTGGTGCCGTTCGGGCACACGTTCGTGATGGCGCGGCCCCGGGTGATCGAGCAGACCGTGGCGTTCCTGCGGGACGGGACCTTCGAAGCACCCAGCCACGGAGAGCGGCTCCATCACGTAGCGAGCACCGGAACTACGGAGTCGTCGCCGGGGGGGAGGGGGGGCTCATGCACTCCCTGACGCGCATCCTGCTGCCCCTCGCGATCCTTGCCGTCACGGGCTGTGTGGCGCCCAACGATGACGACTCGGCCGAGCCCACCCCAGCGCCCGGCCCGCTGCGTCTCGACGAAGTGCAGGCTCGCTGCACCCACAACAGCTACCACGTGGCGCCGAGCTCTCCGGTGGTGGACGAGCATCGCTACACCCACGCTCCGCTGGCCGCGCAGCTCGGTGAGCAGGGGGTGCGCGGCTTCGAGCTCGACATCCATCTGGACGACGCGGACCGGCTCGTGGTGTTCCACATCCCGGTGATCGACCAACAGACGACGTGCGAGACGTTCGTGGAGTGCCTGCAGGGCATTGAGGGGTGGTCGGCGGCGAACCCGCAGCACCACCCGATCTTTGTGTGGATGGAGCTCAAGGACGACATCGACGCCAACAAGATCACCAACTACGACCAGATCGACGCGGAGATCCGCTCGGTGTTCCCGCCGGAGCGGCTCCTGGAGCCAGACGAGGTGCAGGGCTCGTACGACTCGCTGCGCGAGGCCCTGACTGAGGAAGGCTGGCCGCTCATCGACACGGTGCGGGGGCAGACGATGTTCTTGCTGCTGGAGGGCGAGGAGCACGGCGGCGCGTACAGCGACGGGTACACCAGCCTCGCGGGCAAGCCGATCTTTGTGCAGACCGACGCGAGCCGGTTCGATACGCCCATCGCGGCGGTGGCGAAGATCAACGACGCGGGCAGCGCAGACATCGCCGGCGCGGTGCAGCGGCGGATCCTGGTGGCGAGCAACATCGGCGCCGCCGACAACAGCGACGAGGACAACGAGGCCAAGCGCCAGGTGGCGTTGGCGAGTGGATCGAACATGCTCTGTGACGACTTCCCCGCAGCGGTGCAGGGTCAGGAGTATTGGCTCGACATGCCCGACGGAACGCCGACCCGGTGCAATCCCCTGCGAGCCAGCGCGGAGTGCACCGCCGAGGGTCTGGAGTCGTTGCCGTAGTTGATCGTTCCGCGAGACGGGCTACGGTTCGGGTCATGCCGTTGGATATCAAGGCTCGCAAGCCCTCGTGGCTCAAGGTCCGCGCCCCTTCCGGGGAGCGCTACGCGTGGATCAAGGAGCAGCGCAAGACGCTCGAGCTATCCACGGTCTGCGAGGAGGCCTCGTGCCCCAACATCGGCGAGTGCTGGTCCGGCGGCACGGCGACGTTCATGGTCATGGGCAGCATCTGCACGCGCGGGTGCCGGTTCTGCAACGTGAACACCAACCGGAACGGGCTGCCGCTGGATCCCGAGGAGCCCGGCAAGCTCGGGCGCACCATCGCGGCGATGGACCTGGAGTACATCGTCATCACGTCGGTGGACCGGGACGACCTGCCTGACCAGGGAGCCCAGCACTTTGCGGACTGCGTGCAGGCGGTGAAGGCGCACTCTCCGAAGACCAAGGTCGAGATCCTCTTCCCCGACTTCCGCGGCGAGCGGGACCTGATCGCGAAGTGCGTGACGTCGGGCGCGGAGGTGTTGGCCCACAACATCGAAGTGACGCGCGAGCTCACAAAGAAGGTGCGCGACCGGCGCTGCGGCTACGACCAGAGCCTGGGCGTGCTCGCCGCCATCAAGGAGATCGACCCCTCAGCGTTCAGCAAGAGCTCGATCATGGTGGGGCTCGGCGAGGCCGAGGACGAGGTCGTGCAGACCATGCGCGACCTGCGGGACGTGGGCGTGGACTTCCTGACCCTGGGCCAGTACCTGCGGCCCAGCAAGAAGCACATCGCGCTAGAAGAGTTCGTGCACCCCGACCAGTTCGCGGCGTACGAGCGCATCGGCCGGGAGCTCGGCTTCCTCTATGTGGCGAGCGGACCGCTGGTGCGCAGCTCGTACAAGGCCGGCGAGTACTTCATCGGCAATCTGCTGGAAGCCCGCGAACGCGGCGAGACCTGGACCCCCGCCGAGCCGAAGGAGGTCCCGCTGGGGCACTCGGACGTGGCGCGGCGCAGGCTCAGGGTGCTGGGGTAGCGCTCCTGCGCTCCACCAGCCACACCACCACCGCGCCGTCGGCGATGTAGACCCAGCTCAGCGCGCGGCGCACGGTGTCCATGAGCGCCTCGGACAGCACCGGCGGACCGGGGAGCGCCATCAGCAGCACGCTCAACACCAGCAGTACTCGGGCGGCGCGGTGCTTCGGTGCGGCCTGCAGCAGCACGAGGAGCGCTGGCAGCATGAGCACGTCGTCATGCGGTGGGTGGACGACGGCCAACCGGGCGACGACACAGGCCACCGCGACCAGGGCGAGCCGGTCCGACGACCTGCGCAGAGTCGCCCAGACCCCAAACAGCGCGAGGAGGCCCAGCGTCACCCCCAGTGGCAGCGCGCCGTGCGTGCTCTCCGTCGACGCGCGCCCCAGGTAGTCGGAGATCAGCGCGAACACCGAGTCCGGCTGCAACCCCGCCGCCATCAGCGTGCTCAGGCCCAAGATCCCCGCCACCAGTGCCAGCGGGCGCCCTCGCCCGGCCAACACGCCGAACAGGATCAGCAGCGGCAGACTCGAGCTCGGCTTCATCAGCGCGAGGACCATGAGCGCCGCGGCCTCGGCATCCCGCCCCAGCGACATCCGGTCTCGCCCCGCCACGAGCCACACCGCGCCCGCCCCCGCGGCCATGGGCAGATAGTGCAGCTGTCCGCTGCCCACCCCTTGCCAGGTCGCGCCCACCAGCAGCGGCACCATCGCGGTGAACAGCCGGCGCATCGGGTCCTCTTGCTGCCCCCATCGCGCGAACAGCAGGCACGCCATCCCCACGAGCGCCGCCAGCTGCGTCGCCCACGCCCAGCGCGCCACGCCCATCGAGGTGTCCACCACCAGCGCCCGCAGCAGCAGGTAGGCATGGGGCGGGTACACCGCGTGGGCGTGCTCGGCGTACACCGGCCGGCCGCCCCACCACGCCGCGGTCTCCTCCAGGCGGAACCGCAGAGCCACCGCCGCGGATGCGTCCATCGAGAACAACAGCCGCTCCACCTCGAACTGCACGAAGGGCGCAGCCACCCCGATGAGCAGCGCGATCCCCATGAGCAGCGCGAGGCTCGACAAGCGTGACCCGCCCGAGTCGCTCATGCGGGCGGCCATGGGACCGTCGGATCCGTCGAGCGTTGGGCCCTCACCATCGCCCCCGATCATACCGCAGCCCCTCTGGCCACCGAGCACGCCGCGAGCCTTGCCGCACCTACGCGCGCGACATATAAGAGCGCCCCCGCCCGCTCTAGAGAGGTCCGCCCCCGATGACTCCCCTGTCGATCCTCAGCCCATCCGGCGCGCCAAAGGCCGACGCCGATCCGGCGTGGAGCTCTGAGCGCGTGTGCTCGCTGCACCGGGCGATGGTCCGCAGCCGCGTGCTCGACTCGGTCATGGGCGACCTGCAGCGCCGCGGCCTCATCAGCCTGTTCGTCCCGGCGAAGGGGCACGAGGCTCACATCTACGGAGCGCTGCTGGCGCTCAAGCAGTCGGACTGGCTCTTCGCTGACGTGCGCCAAGGCGCCGCGGCCTTGTATCGCGGCTTCGAGCTGCGCGGCTGGCTCGCTCAGCTGCTCGGGACCCGCTCCGCCGCCCACGCCGGCCACGCCCACTCCACCGAGTTCACGGCCCGCGCCGTCAACTTCGTCAGCGTCAGCTCGCCTGTGGGCACGCAGATCATTCACGCCTCGGGCACCGCCCAGGGCATGAAGGCCAAGGGCACCGACGACTGCTCGTTCGTCTGGTTCGGTCCCGCCGCTGCAGCGGCCGGGGACTGCCACGTGGGACTCAACTTCGCGGGCGTCTACAAGGTGCCGACGGTCTTCTACTACTGCTCCAGCGGCGACCCGGCGGCGGACGAGGCGCGCCTCGGTCCCGGCGAGTTCGCGGACCGGGCCGAGGGATACGGGATCCGCGCCGTGCGCGTGGATGGCAGCGATGTCTTCGCGGTGTACGCGGCGGTGGCCAAGGCGGTGAAGCACGCGCGCAGCGGCGAGGGTCCCACGCTCATTGAGGGCATCACCGGAGGCCTGAGCGGCAACGGCGACCCGCTGACCCGACTCGAGGGCTACATGGCGAGCCGCGATCTGGATGGGCCGGCGCTGCGCCAGAGCATCGCAGCGGTCTTCGACGCCGAGGTCCGCGGCCTCATCGAAGAGCTGCTCGGCGAAGGATCCCCGGACACCTCGACCCTGTTCGATGACGTCTTCTCCCAGCCGACCCCGCAGCTCATCGAGCAGCGCGCCGGCCTCGAAACCCACCGCCGCCGGTTCGCTGGCGGGGTGATCGACTAGGGATCGCCATGCCCGTGATGAACATCATCCAGGCCGTGAACTCGGCGTTGGACCACGCGCTCGGCGCCGACGAGGACGTGTTTGTCTTCGGAGAGGACGTGGGCCGGTTCGGCGGCGTCTTCCGCGCCACCGATGGCCTACAAGCCAAGCACGGCGAGAACCGCGTCTTCGACACGCCGCTGAGCGAGGCGGGCATCGTCGGCACCGCCATCGGCATGGCGATCTACGGCCTCAAGCCCGTGCCCGAGATCCAGTTCAGCGACTTCATCTACCCCGCGTTCGACCAGATCGTGAACGAGATGGCGAAGTTCCGGTACCGCAGCGGCGGCCAGTACCCCTGCGGCGTCACCATCCGCACGCCCTTTGGCGGCGGCATTCGCGGCGGCCACTACCACTCGCAGAGCCCCGAGGCGTACTTCGCGCACACCGCGGGCCTCAAGGTCATCGTCCCCTCGGACCCGTACACGGCCAAGGGGCTGCTCCTCACCGCCATCAACGACCCCGACCCGGTCATCTTCCTCGAGCCGAAGCGCATCTACCGCGCGGCGCGCGCCGAGGTGCCCGACGAGGCCTACACGTTGCCGTTCGCGGCGGCGGTGGACCGCGAGGGCGAGCACGTCACCATCGTTACCTACGGGGCGGCGCTGCACGAAGCGCGCGAGGCGGCGGACCTGCTGGCCAAGAACGACATCAGCGCGGAGATCATCGACGTGCGCAGCCTGGTGCCGCTGGACGACGAGACCATCCTCGCCTCGGTGCGCAAGACGGGCCGCGTGGTCGTGGTGCACGAGGCGGCTCGGACCTGCGGGTACGGGGCCGAGATCGCCGCGATCATCGCCGAGAAGGCGCTGATGCATCTGGAGGCGCCCATCGTGCGGGTCACCGGCTACGACACGCCGTTCCCGTACACGCTGGAGCAGCAATACCTCCCCGACGCGCTGAAGATCTTCGAAGCGTGCGAGACCACGGTCGACTTCTAGACGGAGCGCAAGACATGGCATTCGAGTTCAAGCTTCCCGACATCGGTGAGGGCGTGGTCGAGGGAGAGATCGTCTCCTGGAAGGTCGCCCTGGGCGACGACGTCGCCGAGGACCAGCCTCTGGTCGAGGTGATGACCGACAAGGCGACGGTCGAGATCCCCAGCCCCCGCGCCGGCAAGGTGACCGCCCTGAACGGCGCCGAGGGCGACGTGGTCGAGGTAGGCGCCGTGCTCGTGGTGCTCGAGGAGGAGGGGGGAGCGCAGGCCCCGAAGGCGGCTCCCAAGGCCGAGGCGAAGGAGGCCCCGGCGCCTGAAGCCGCGGCTGCGCCAGCGGCCGCCCCGACGCCAGCGCCAAAGGCCGCGCCCGCCGTCAAGCACACGGCGCCGACGGCCCGCAAGCCGGGCGACAAGGTGCTCGCGACGCCGGCGACCCGTCGGGTGTCCCGGGAGCTGGGCATCGAGTTGAGCGACGTGCCGGGCACCGGACCGTCGGGCCGCATCACCAAGGCGGACGTCATCGCGTTCAGCGAGGGGCGTCGCTCGCCGGTCGCCAGCGGCGGCGGCACGGGGATGCCGTTCACCCACACGCCAGTGCCTCCGGGCAGCGGCGAGGAGCATCGGGTCAAGGTCCGCGGACTGCGTCGCAAGATCAGCGAGGCGATGACTCGCTCCAGCATGTCGATCCCCCACTTCTCCTACGTGGACGAGGTGGACATGACCGAGCTGGTCACCATGCGCAAGCGGGTGAACCAGAGCCTGGTGGCGCGCGGCGACAGCAAGGTCAGCTACCTGCCGTTCATCATGAAGGCGTGCTGGATCGCGTTCGACGACCACCCCGAGGTGAACGCGCTGTACGACGCGACCACCGAGGAGGTCGTCTACAAGCACTACTTCAACTGCGGGCTCGCCACGGACACGCCCGCGGGGCTGTACGTCTCGGTCATCCGCGACGTGCCGAACAAGTCGATCGTGCAGCTCGGCCAGGACATCCGCGACGTCACCGGGCGAGTGCGCGCCGGCAAGGCCACCCGCGAGGACTTGAGCGACGGCACCTTCACGATCACCTCGATCGGGAACATCGGCGGCCTCTTCGCCACGCCGATCATCAACTACCCCGAGGTCGCCATCCTCGGGGTGAACAAGATCGAGCAGCGCCCGGTCGTGCGCAACGGCGAGGTCGTCGTGCGCTACATGACCAACCTGTCGCCCAGCTTCGACCACCGGGTGGTGGACGGCGCCAACGCGGCCCGCTGGGTGAACCGGGTCAAGGAGCTGCTGGAGAACCCCGGTCTGCTGATGGCGACTCTGTAGGGGCGAGCGACCTCGGTTTGATCGGGATCCCGCCCAGCGACGTCCAGACCATCTATTGTCGATCCTGATGGGTGTGGACTCCAGCCACGTCGGCTCATACGTCGGCGGTTACAAGATCAAGGCGCACCTCGGTGAGGGCCGCCTGGGCATGGTCTTTCGGGCCCGCGCTCAGAACGAGCTGACCGCACAGGCTCAGGGCGGCGACGTGATCTTTCGCGCGCTGCGACCGGCGCTCTGCGATCGCTCCGAGTTCCGGGCCAACTTCAACGTCACGCTGCCCCTCGTGGCGATGCTCGATCACCCCAGCATCGTGCGGCACATCGACGCCCTGGAGCTCCCCGACGGCCAGCTCGTCGTCATCGAAGAGTTCGTCGAAGGCACCCCGCTCTCCCACATCATGGGGCACGGCGCTCCCATGCCGTGGTCCCGCGCCCTGACCATCATCGAGCCCCTGCTCGGCGCCCTCGCCCACGCAAAGGCCCGCGAGGTCGTGCACGGCGCGGTCAACCCATCCAACGTGCTCATCCGAGCCAAGGACGAGCAGGTCATGCTGCTCGACTTCGGCGTCGGCGCGTCCGAGCTCGGCCCCGGCCTGCCGTTCATGGCGCCCGAACTCCTCCCCATCGGCCCCAGCGCGACCATCTCCAGCGTGCGCCCCGCAAGCCCCTCCACCGAGCTCTCCGACGTCTATTCGGTCGGAATGCTCCTGTACGTCATGCTCACCGGCTCGTTCCCGTGGGGCGCGACCAGCAAGAACCGCGACATCGTCGCGGCAAAGCTGCGCGGCGGATTCCAGCGCGCAGACATCCTCAACCCCGCCCTCCCTCCGGCCCTCGGCGCCGTCGTGGAGGCCGCGTGCAAGCTCGACCCCACCAAGCGCATCCAGTCCGTCACCGAGCTGTCCCGCGCTCTGACCCAGGCCGTCGAGCCCGCCATCGGGCAGTGGATCCGCCCCGGTCGGACCATCACCCGCGAGAAGCAGTTCGTCGCCCAGCGCCTCGAGGAGGCCCTCGCGCGCCGGGGCGAGCCCCGCACCCGCAGCGCCGCCAGCCTCCGGGCGGTGGATGCCGTGCCCGCGTCGTCCCACGAGCTCGAAGCGATCCACACCGGCGACGCAGATCCCCGCGAGGTCGCCCGCATCGCCCACGCCCGCGAAGCCTGGAGTCGCCGCTCCACCCGCAGCGTCGCCCGCAACTGGGCCTACGTGCTGTCCGCCCTCGCGGGGCCCTTCGTGGTCGCCCTCATCGGGCTGCTCAACGCCTTCGGCATCGTGGTGCCAGCGCCGGAAGACTGGGTGGTCTTCGTGTTGCCCGCCCTCGCGTTCTACTTCCTGGGCGGGTGGTTCGGGCTCAAGGCTGGCCTGCGCCGGTTCGCGCGCACCGACATGTCGCTATTTCCCCGAGCCATCGTCAGCCCCCTCATCTCGCTGCTGGTTCTGTTCGGCGGCGACTGGCTGCTCGACATCACCAACCTGGGCGGCGGCCTCGACTCCGGGCCCCGCACCGCCGCCATCCTCGGCGCCATCTGGAGCGCCAACGGCGTGTTCGGCTGCTGGACGGCGAACCGGCTGAACCGCCTGGTGGAGCAGATCAAGGTCGAGGAGCGCCTGCCGCCCCCTGCGGCCAGCGCCACGGGCCGCCATCGGGTCGTCTGATCTTGGACGCGCGCTTCCTACGCTCCCTGACCGGAGTTCTCCTCGCCCTGAGCCTCTCGGCCTGCGCCGAGACCCCGCTCGAGTACCCCGATGGCGCGGTCGCCCTCACCGGCGTCTCCGTCGCGTGGATGGGCGACGACTCCGTGCTGCCGGACCGCCGCGTGATCGTGCTCGACGGACTCATCGTGGACGTGCTCGGCCCGGAGGCGCCGCCGTTGTCGGACGATGTGACGGTGATCGCGCAGGGCGGCTACGTCATGCCGGGGCTCACCGACCTGCACGTGCATGCGAACTTCGCGACCGACCTGCCGCTGTTTGTCGCCAACGGCGTGACCACGGTGCGCAACCTGTTCGGCTCTCCGCAGACACTCCAGTGGCGGGCCGAGATCGCCGCCGGCGAACGGCTTGGCCCCACGCTCATCACGGCGGGCCCCATCGTCGATGGCGACCCGCCCTTCTGGCCGGGGAGCGCGCTGGCGACCAACGAGGCAGAGGGCCGCGCCGCCGTGCAGGCCCAAGTCGAGGCTGGCTACGACCTCATCAAGGTCTACAGCGCGCTGCCGCGGGAAGCCTGGGCGGGCGCGGTGTCGGAAGCGGCGTCTTTGGGCATCCAGGCCGTGGGCCACGTTCCAACGAGCGTGACGTACTCGGACGTGGTGGAGTCGTCACAAGCCACCATCGAGCACCTCGACGGGCTCAGCGACGAGCTCGCCGGCTTCGCCTGGTGGGAGCCGATGACCGAGGCCGAGGTCCAGGCTGCGGTGGCCGCGGTGGATCCCGCGGCGGTGGACAACCTCGCGGCGCGGCTCGCCGCCACCCGCACCTGGAACGTGCCGACCCAGGTGGTGTTCGCCAACAACCGCCTGACCGCCGAGCAGATGCAGGAGCGCCGCGCCGCGCCCGAGATGGCGTACGCGCACCCCCAATACCTCTCCTCCTGGCAGAACAACCCGCCGCTGGACCCCAACGACGCCGCGGCGTGGGCAGCGGTCCGCACGGCATGGCGCGACTGGCTCGGCGCGCTCCACCGTGGAGGGGCGCCCATCGGCCTCGGCACCGACTGCGCCAACCCCTGGGTGGTCGCCGGATTCTCGGTACACGACGAGCTCGCCCTGCTCGTGGACGCAGGGTTGACCCCTTACGAGGCGCTCAGGGCCGGCACCGCCGGGGCCGCCGAGGCGGTGGGGCGGAGTGACTTCGGCGTCGTAGAGGCGGGGCGGCGGGCCGATCTCGTCTGGCTCGACGAGGACCCGCTCAGCGACGTGTCGGCCGCGAAGACGCCGCGGGCCGTGATGCTGGGCGGGCAGTGGCTCGACCGGGACGCCCTGGACGAAGAGCTCGCGGAGATCGCCGAGTCCTTCGCTCGCTGAGCGCGTCGCTAGCAGGGTGCTGAAATACGCCGACGGGAGTCCACGAAGTGCCTGGCGGTGGCTCGTCGCGCCCCGAGAAGGGAGCCTGCCGAGGCAGGTGACCGGCGAGCCCGAAGGGGCGGCGATGCAGTCGTAGACTGCGTTGCCGAGGGTGCGGCGAGCCAGCGCCAGGGACGACCCCGAAGGGGCGGGTTTCGGCCGAAGGCCGGGGCCCGATGGGCGACGGGAGGCTTGCTCGCACCCTGCTACAGCACCATCTTCTCGTTCACCGCGTCCGAGATCTCGGGGAACGTGTCCGCGATGCCGTGCAACACGAGGTTGGCGTTGGTCATGTGCCGCCGCCCCCACAGCGGGCCCATCGCCTCGCCCTCGGCCAGCTTCTCTTCGGCCTCGGCCAGCATCGCGACCAGCTTCTGCTCGCGGTCGGGGCTCAGCGACACCCGGCCCGAGCTGTGCTCGCGCCGCATCAGCTCGATGAACGTCTGGGCCTCGGTCAGCGTGCTGCCCTGCGCCCGCTTGAGGGCCCCAATGATGAACCACAGCATGATGCAGCCCAGATTGAACGCCGCCACCGCCGCGATCATCCAGATCCGGTCCCCCGTAAAGCCACCGATCTCCATATCCTGCCCGCCTTCAGCCCGCGAACTGCCGGACCCAGTGGTCCGCCGTCAGCGCGTGCCCGGTATGACTGTTCACGGTTGCGTCCCAACGCAAGCGCTGCCCCGCAACAAACAGCTCATCGAAGAACGCGCCGACCTCGGGGCGACCCGCAAAACCAGGCTCCACCTCCCCCTGCCCGGTGCGCTCGATCAGCACCGCGCGGAACTGAGAAGCCAGCAGCTCCCCCAACAAATAGTTCTGGTAGTACGCCGGGTAGCAAGCGACGTGCACCTTGCTCGCCCAGTCGGGACCGTCCCAACCCTGTGGTCGGCTGAGCCCCTGGATGTCGCCGGCCAGAGACCACCACAGCGCCTGTAGATCCTGGCTGGGGTCTCGGTACATCTCCCGCTCGAAGTACGTCACCAACAAGCCCCACCGAGCGAACACCAGCTGGGACTCGGTCAGGTCCTCCTCGGCACGCCGCGCCACCGAGTGCGGCACCCCCGCCACATCGCGCAGCCACGGAGCGGTCTTGACCATGCGGCCGAAGAACATCGCCACCGCCTCGGTGATGAACGTGTGCGACGCGTCCCGCAACAGCCACGGCAGCTCGGGCGCGATGCGCGCGTTGTAGACCGCGTGCCCGAACTCGTGCAGCGACGTCTCCATCCACCGCGCGGTGGAGTCGAGGTTGCACAGCACGCGCACGTCAGTGGGATTGTCGATGCCGATGCAGAAGGCATGTGGGCTCTTGCCGTCCCGAGGCAGCAGGTCGCCGCGACGCCACAGCGCATCCACCGGCAGTCCGATGCCGCGATAGAACCCCTGCGTGTTGCGCTTGATGGCCGCGAGCGTGAACCACGCGTCCGTGCCTTTGCCGGGCTGCTGCCGCGGCACCGACTGGAGGAAGCGGTCGGTGTAGTCCCAGGGCATCAGCTCCGCTGCGGGCACCCCACGCAGCTGCGCAATCTCCTCATCGAGACGGGCCTTGCGCAGCGCCCAGGGACCGTCGGTCTTGGCGCGCATCGCGTCGAGCACGCCAAACAGCTCGTCCGGGTGCATCTCCTGGTCGTGCAGCTCCAGGGTGAAGTAGTCGCTGAACCCCAGCGTCCGCGCCACCTCGTTGCGCAGCTCGGCGAGCTCCACCACGGTGCTCTGCACGTCGCGGCCGACCTCTCGGGTCGCCTCCCAGATCCGGCGCCTGCGCCCCCGGTCCGTCGCGACCAGCAGCTCCCGGTCCAGCTGGTTGGAGTTGAGCACCTGGCCGTCCACGGTCGGCCGGGACGTGGTGAACGCCTCCTCGACCTCGAGCCCGAGCTTGATGATCCGCAGCCGCAGCGCCTGATCCACCTGCGCCCTTCGGAACTCCGGCAGCAGAATCTCGAGCTGCCGCTGCACGAGCGGCTCCTGATCGCTGGCCACCCATCGCTCCAGCGCGGCGAACGCCTGGGGATCCGCGTGCAGGCCAGACAAGTGGCCCTCCAGCTCTTCCAGTTGCGATTGCAGCTGCGAGTCCGCCTGCAGCGCAAAGCGCCAGTACGTCTCGCCATGCCGCTGACGCAGCGGCCGCACCAGCTGCTCGTACGCAGCGAGGAAGGCGCGCGGCCCCCGGCCGACAGGGAGCGGCTGGGAGGTCGGTGGATTCACTGCTCGTCGAGCTCCGTCCAGTCGGGCTCGGCCACGAAGAAGCGCGTGTCTCGCCGGAAGCGCACGAAGAACAGCACCTTGTCCGGGCGATCCTCCCCGACCTTGGCCAGCGCGGCCTCGAACGAGTCGAGGTCGGTCACGTCGTACTCGTTGACGCGCTGGATGATCATCCCGCGACCCAGCCCCGCGAGCCCAGCCCAGCCGGCCCGCGTCACGCCATCCACGATGACGCCTTGGGTCTCCGGCGGCAGCCGCTGGCCCAGCAACACGTCGAGCGTCGGCTCGCGCACCGTGATCTCGAACTGCTCGTTCTCCCGGCGCTCCGCCTGAAGCTCCGTCTTCGGCGAGTTCTTCAAGGTGATCGGCACCTCGGTGAGCCCACCGCCGCTGCGCGCCTCACGGCCAAAGCGCACGACATCGCCAGCCTTGCCAGCCCGCACCCGCTCCACAAAGCGGTTCAGGTCGCTCTCCTGGTTCACCGCGATGCGCGCGCCGTCCAGGCTCACCAGGATGTCGAGCGGCGCGATGCCGCCCACCGCCGCCGGGGAGCCCGAGATCACGCGGGTCACGACGATGCCGCCGCCCTCGCTGATGCCGAGGTGCTTCGCCAGCGGCCGCTCCAGCGCCTGGAACTCGATGCCGAGCCAGCCGGCCTCCTCCAGCGCCTCGGGCGCCTTCGCCACGGCCTTCGCCTGCGCGCGCGCCCCGTCGAGCCAGCTTGCGAACCGCTCCACCGACAACCCCACGGGACCGGAGAGCTGCGGCGTCACCTGGCGCGCCCCACCGGGGCTCATGGGCACCTGAGCGACCACGCCGACCACCTTGCCGACCCCATTGAACAGCGGCGCGCCCAGCAGGTTCACACCGCCGCCCGCCAGCGACCACACGTCCTGCGGCGTAGACAGCAGCGCGTTGATCGAGAGCGGCGAGTACACCGGCTCGCGCCCGTACTCCTGGGTATAGAGCGTCATGCTGCGCAGGCCCGCGCCGATCTCTGGCTCGTACGCGTCCGCGAACGTGACGTGGGCAAACGGCTTGCTGGGGTCCGCGTCGGTGATGCGCAGCAGACCCAGGTTCAGGTCGCTGTCGAACGCCACCACCTCCGCCTGATGCTGCCGGCCGTCCGAGAAGTTGAGGCGGAAGCTGCTCAGCTCGGGGAGCGAGCCGCCGCGCAGACGACCGGGGCCGCTCTGAGGGAAGCGCACGGTGCCCGAGATCAGCACCAAACCGTCGGGCGAGATGACCACGCCGTCAGTGCTGGACGTCGTCTGCTGGGGAGAGCCCCCGGCGACGAACTCCTGGGAGAAGCTGACCGTGGCGAGCGTCGGCCGCACAGCCTCGTAGAACGCGGTCGCGGACTGGGTCTTGCCCTTCTTGCGGGGCTTCGCGGACGCGGACGGCGCCACCAACGAGGTCCCGACCAGCAGGGTCACGGCGAGGAGGAGAGAGCGCTTCACTTGCCGCCCTCCACCGCGGAGTCACCTGGCTGGACGAGCACCAACCGCTGCCGCGCCTGTTCGATCACTTGCAAGAGCACGTCTTTGCCGTTGCCCGCCGCCGCCTCGTATCGCTCCTGGAACGAGGCGAGGTCCGCCACTGGCTGGTCGTCCAGCATCACGATGACCTGCCCCCGTCGCAGCTTGCCGCGCGCCGCGGGGCCGCCGGTCCGCACGCCCTCCACCACCACGCCCCGGGTGTCCTCGAGCTCGAGCTGAAACACCATCTGGTCCGTGATCCCGCGCACCGTGAACCCCCAGTCGTTCGCCTCGAACTCCTCCCCCGACAGCTTGCCGGTCGCCACGGTCGTCAGCGTCAACGCGATCTGCTCCTCGCGACGCAGCACCCGCAGCGGCACCTCCGTCCCGATGGGCGTGGACGCGATGAGCTCATATACGCCGGGGAGCTCCTCATCGAACCGCGCCGTCACGTCGCTCGCGCCGTAGCTGAGCACGATGTCGCCGGCCTCGATGCCCGCCGCTTGGCCCGGGCCGCCAGGCTCGACGCTCGCCACCAGCACGCCGCGCGCCTCTTGGAGACCGAACAGCGCCTCCCAGTCCTGCAGCGACTGGAAGCTGATGCCCGCGTAGCTGCGCTTCACCTCACCCTGGGCGATGAGGGCGCGGCTCACCACGGTGGCGGTGGATGCGGGGATGGCGAAGCCGATGTTGTCGGCGAACATGGCGCCGCGCGCGTTCACCCCGATGACCCGGCCCGCGAGATTGAGCAGCGGCCCGCCGGAGTTGCCGGGGTTGATGGCCGCATCGGTCTGGATCCAGGTGTTGAAGTCGCCGGTGCGCTCGCCGGTGGGCAGGCTCATGCCCTCGGGCAGGTAGCGGTCCTTGTTGGACACCACCCCGAACGTCATCGTGCGCGCCAGAGCCAGGGGCGAGCCCAGCGCCATCACGAACTCGCCGACCTCGAGCACGTCGGAGTCGCCGAACTTGAGGGGCTTCATGCCGTACTCGGCGACCAGCTCCTTCGGGATCTTGATGACCGCGAGATCGGTGGACGGGTCCTCGCCGACCAGCTCAGCCTCGACCCGCTCCTTGTTGAACAAGGTCACCATCACGCGCTTCGCTCGGCCCGCGACGTGGTAGTTCGTGACGATGTGGCCCTCTACATCGACCAGGAATCCAGAGCCTACGGAGCTGCGCTTGCGCTTCTCGCCGCGGCTGAAGGTCTCGGTCACCGGCTGAATGTTCACCAGCGCGGTCTGGGCGTCTCGCTGGACTTTGAGGATGGCGGCCTGGAGATCCGCGGCCTCGATCGGCTGGGCGGGGACCCCCAGCGAGAGGAGTGCGCCCAATGCCAGGGCGCGAAGGAGGGGGTGCTTCATCGCGGGAGTGTACAGCGGCCCTGATCGGATGGCGCATGGCAGGGCGGAGTGGCCAGGGCTAGCCTCGCTCCATGACCAATACTGTGACCTGGATCGTGGACGGAATGACCTGCGGCGGCTGCTCCGCCAGCGTCGAGCGAGTCCTCAAGGGCGCCCCCGGCGTGAAGGACGTGTCCGCATCGCACGAGACCCGCGAGGTCGTGCTCACCGTGGACGGCGCGCTCGATGGCGACGATGTGGCCCGCCGCATCGAGGGCGCTGGCTTTGACGTAGTCCGTAGGGGATGACATGAGCGCCGCCCCCGAGAGCGCTCCGAGCGGCGGTCCCGAGGAGGTGGTCATCGACTTTCCGGTGACGGGGATGACGTGCGCGTCGTGCGCGGCGCGCCTCGGCAAGGTGCTCGGGAAGGCGGACGGCGTCTCGGGGGCATCCGTCAACTACGCAACCCACAGCGGGCAGGTCTCCTTGACCGCCGGCGCGTCGCTGGCGCTGGCCGATGTGCGGCGGTTGGCGCAAGGGGCGGGCTTCGACGTGCCGCGACGCCCCGACGTGAGGGCCTCGGACGAAGCCGAGATGCTGCGCGAGGAAGAGCGTCAAGAGGGGCGCCTCTGGAGTCGTCGGGCCGCGTTCGCCGCCGTCGGCTCGCTGGTGGTGATGGCCCTGAGCATGGGCTGGATCCCGGGGCTCGACATGCACTCCTGGGTGGGGCGGCTCGGCGCTGGGGCGGTGTCGGCGGCCGTGGTGTTTGGGGCGGGAGCTCCCTTCTGGGCCGGGGCGTGGTCCGCGCTGCGCCACCGGGCGGCGACCATGGACACGCTCGTGGCGCTGGGCACGGGAACCGCGCTGGCGTGGTCGGCGTTTGTGCTGGCGACCCAGGGCGTGCACGGCGACGTGTGGTTCGACGGGGCGACGATGCTGGTGGCCTTCATCCTGCTCGGGCGCGCGCTGGAGCACCGCGCCAAGGGCCGCGCGAGCGAGGCGATTCGGGGGCTGCTGGACCTGCGGGTCGCCGACGTCGTGGCGCTGCGGGGCGATGGGTCCGAGGAGCGCATCGCCGTGGAGCTGCTCGAGGTCGGCGACCGCGTGGTGGTGGGACCGAGCGACCGACTGGCGGTGGACGGCGTGGTGGTGGACGGCCACTCGGCGGTGGACCAGGCGGCGATGACCGGCGAGTCCATGCCGGTGGACCGCGGGCCCGGAGACCCGGTGATGGGCGGCACCGTGAACGGACCGGGGCGGTTGGTGGTGCGGGCGACATCGGTGGGCGCGGACACGGCGCTGGAGCAGGTGATTCGCTTGCTGCGGCGGGCCCAGGGCGAGCAGGCGCCGGTGCAGCGGTTGGCGGACCGCATCGCGGCGGTCTTCGTGCCGGTGGTGATCGTGGCCGCGGTGGTGATCGGGGTGGGCTGGTGGCTCGGCGGCGCGCCGCTGGAGACGGCGGTGCTGCGCTTCGCGACCGTCGTGATCATCGCGTGCCCCTGTGCGCTCGGGCTCGCGACGCCGACGGCCATCTTGGTGGGCACGGGGCGGGGCGCGAGCCTGGGGATCCTGGTGCGCGGCGGACCGGCGCTGGAGCGGGCGCAGGCCCTGACCGACGTCATCTTCGACAAGACCGGCACCCTGACGCTGGGGGAGATGCGCCTCGCCACGGTGGACGTAAGCGACGAGGTCTTTGCCCTGGCCGCCCGGGCGGAGCAGCCCAGCGAGCACCCGTTGGCCGAAGCGGTGCGGCGGGAGGCGCGGGAGCGCAGCGTGTCTCTGGCGCCGCCGGAGACGTTTGAGGCGGTGGCCGGAAAGGGCGTACGCGCTTTGGTCGATGGGCGGTCCGTGCTGGTCGGTCGGCTGAGCTTCCTCGCCGAAGAGGGGGTCGCCGTCCCCGGGCTCGAGGAGCGGGGCCGAGGAGCCGCTGAGCGAGGCGAGAGCTTGCTGTTCGTCGCGGTGGATGGGGCCGCGCAGGGCGTGCTGGGCGCCAGCGACACACTGTCGGACGAGGCCGCGCCAGCCATCGCGGAGCTGAAGGAGCTCGGAGTCCGAAGTCACCTCTTGACCGGCGACCACCCCGGCGCGGCGGCGGTGGTGGCGAAGCAGGTGGGGATCCCGATGGAGCGCGTGTTTGGCGGGTTGCTGCCCGCCGACAAGCTCGAGCACGTACGGCGGCTCAAGGAATCGGGTGTGGTCGGCATGGTGGGCGACGGCATGAACGACGCGCCCGCGCTGGCCGCCGCCGACGTGGGCATCGCGCTGGGCACGGGCACGGACGTGGCCATGGAAGCCTCGGACCTGACGCTCGTGGGCGGCAGCCTCGTCGGAGTCGCGCGCGCCATCCGGCTCAGCCGCGCCACCCTGCGCATCGTGCGCCAGAACCTGTTCTGGGCCTTTGCCTACAACGTGGTGATGATCCCGGTCGCCGCCGGAGCGCTGGTCCCGTGGGGGCTGAAGATCGGCCCCGCCTGGGGCGCCGCCGCGATGGCGATGAGCTCGCTGACCGTGGTGACCAACGCGCTGCGGCTGCGCGGAGTGCGGCTGTAGCTCGCCCTCGATAGTCTCTGCCGATGCCGCACTCCCGATCCCTGCTCGACCTCGTGAGCAAGCTCGAATCACGACTTCGGCCCGCGAGCCCCTCAGTCCAGCTCGCCCTGAGCCAGCTGCGAACCGCCGCCCGTGGCGCGGTTGCGACGGAACAGGAGCTCGACCGCTATCGCGAGCTGCTCCGGCGGATGGTCGAGCCCGAGGACTCCGGCCTCAGCCCCGTCGCGTTGGGCACTCTGCACGCCATGCTCTCGGTCTTGGGAGCCACCCGCGGATTCCTCGGGCTGATCCGCGAGGACGGGACGCGCACGGTGGTGGCTTCGGCGAACGACAAGGGTGAGTCGATCGAGGCTCCCGAGACGGCCCTGTCCAGCACCGTGTTGCAGCAGGCCATCGATACGGGCCAGCCGGTGGTCGCCGACGATGCGGGCAGCGGCCCCCTGGGCCAAGCCCCCTCCATCGCCGTCCTGGCGATGCGCAGCATCGCGTGCTTCCCCCTCGGCGGCGACCGCACCATCGGCTTCGTCTACCTGGACAACGCGGATCGGCCGGGTCTCTTCGATGTGGCCGCGATCGACACCATCGAGCGATGGCTGCCCGTCCTGTCGGCGCGGGTTGAGCGAGCCTTGGAGCGAGAGTCCGTCAAGGGGCTCGGCGGCGTCGTCACGCGCTCTCCTGAATTCCAGGCTCAGCTCGACGAGCTCTCTCGGGTGGCGTCCCGCGACGTGCCCATTCTCCTGTACGGCGAGACCGGGACCGGCAAGACCTACATCGCGCGTCGGCTCCATGAGGCGAGCCCCCGGGCACAGGCCCCGTTTGTGCACGTCAACTGCGGCGCCATTCCGGAGTCGCTGATCGAGAGCGAGCTCTTTGGTGTCGAGGCAGGCGCCTTCACCGGCGCGAAGGCCTCACGGCCAGGGCGATTTGAAGACGCCCGCGGCGGCACTCTGTTCCTCGACGAACTCGACCTGATGTCGCCCGAGTGTCAGGTGAAGCTGCTCACCGCCGTGCAGGACCGTCGCACCCAGCGCCTGGGCAGCTCGACGCCGGTCGACGTAGACGTGCGCTTTGTGTCTGCGATGAGCTCCCACCCCGATGACTCCATCGCAGCCGGCCGGCTGAGGGAAGAGCTCTACTACCGGCTCGCGGTCATCGTCGCGGAGGTCCCCCCTCTGCGGGACCGCATCGATGATGTGCCCCTGTTGGTCCGTCACGCGATGCAGCGGGCCCGCACCCGATTCGACCTGCCCGAGCTCTCGGTGTCAGACGATGCGCTGCGCTCCCTCCTCGACCACCAGTGGCCGGGCAACGTACGAGAGCTGGAGAACACAGTTGACCGGTCCGCCCTCCTCGCCGAGGACGGAGTCATTCAGAGCATCCGCTTCGACCAGCGGCGCCGAAAGCCTGTCGGAGCCTCGCGGCCCGTCCTCGCCGGACGCCAGGAACCCGTCGCCCGTCCCACGTTTGCGCGACGACGGTACGGCATCAGTCGAGACGAGTTCCTCGCGGCTTGGAGCGACGGGATGGGGTCCGCTCAGGCCGTCGCCGACGCGCTGGGGGTGCACGTCCGGACCGTGTTCCGCCTCCGAAAGAAGTTCCAGGACGGGTCGCTCGCCTCGAAGTAGTGACCTTTGGTGTCATTCCGGTGGCAATGCCACTATTGGCGTGGCGTTGCCACCGTCGTAGTGGTGGACAAGCGACGCCCATCTCGGAAAAACCCAATGATTTCAACGTAGCCAGGAGTTGGCACGGGCACTGCAGTATCTCAGGGCAACACACCGCCGCTCAACGGCACACCCCTGGAGACGCCATGACCCGTCAAATCGCCATTGTCCTCGCCGCCTTGATCTTCCCCTCCATCGCCACCGCTGCCCCGCTGTTCCCGCAGCAGGCACCGCAGAACAACAGCTTCTTCGGGCCGTCTGCGAACCCCACGAACACGAGCGGGACTTGCCACTCGGGCACCGGCGGCGACTCCAACTGGAACAGCCCGCCCACGACGACTTCCTCCCCGGTCGGCCCCACGGATGGTGGAGTCCTCAACGAGATCGCCGGCTCGACTCCGAACGACATCTGCTTCCTGGGCGGCCCCATCTACGCCCGAATCTGGTGCGAGAGCCCCATCATCACGTTCGACACCGGCGCCGAGCTGAACGGGATGTTCGATACGACTCAGGTGAGCTTCTTCTGGTAGCGAGCAGGCGGCTGGCAGGGGCGGCGCTCGTCGCTCCCTGCCGGCCACGTCTCTTGGGCGAGGGCAACCCTCGCTCCTCTCCTCTTTGCCGCCGCCGTCCCCGGAGCTGCCATGTCCCGCCTCGCATCCCTCGTCGCCGCCATCTCCTTCCTCTCCGCCGCCGGCGTGACCTTCGCCTGGACGAGCCAGCCCGTCGCGCAGGCCCCGATGCTCGCTGCCGCCCCCGCCACCACCCGCGTCGCCCCTGCTCCGGCGAGGGTCGCCTCACTCGCTGCTGAGGCCCCGAGGGTCGAGTCCGCCCCCAGCCCAGCGGCAGCCAGCGTGTCGGAGCCGACGATCGACGACTCGTCGGAGTCAGCCGACACGATGAGCGAAGAGGAGGCGCACGAGACCCAGGACGAGGCACGCTACGAAGCGGCGCGCACACTCGGCGCCGAGGCCCGCGAGGCGATGGACGACGAGCTGGCTCGCATGGCGGACGAGTTCCTGTTCACCAGCGACCAGCTGGACATCGTCACTCGCCTCGTCCACCACGAGATCGACGGCATCGTCGCGCTGCAGCTCGACCTCACCGAGGGCACCGACCCCGCAGACATCCAGGCCGAGCTCGAGGAGATCCTCGCCGCCACCGACGCAGAAGCCGTCGACGTCCTCGACGGTGGTCAGTTCGAGGCATTCCTCGCGTCGCGCCGCGGGTAGGGCCCTTTGTGGGGCAGGCTCAAGCCCCTACGGCCAGATGAGCGCGGCCTCGGACACGGTCGCGTAGATTGGCAACGTGGAGCTCTCTCCCGATGCCGTGATCGCCGACCGCTACATCGTCCGCTCTCCCTTGGGAGAGGGCGCGTTTGGGGCGGTCTGGCTGGTGGAGGACGCGACCACGCACGAGCTCCGGGCGCTCAAGTTCCTCAAGGTCGCCGAAGCGGGCTCGCGAGAGCGGCTCCAGCGAGAGGGTCGGGCCCAGGCATCCTTCGATGAGCCCCACATCGTCAAGGTGCTCGACATCCTCCAGCTGGAGACTGGCCCGGCGCTGGTGATGGAGCTCGTGCAGGGACCATCGCTGGCGGACCTGCTCCACCAGCGCCCCCTCGAACCGGTGGAGGTCGGCGTCGTGGGGGAGGGGGTGCTCCGCGGTCTCCTCGCCGCCCACCGGCGTGGACTGGTGCACCGCGACCTGAAGCCCAGCAACATCCTCCTCGCCGGGGAGGCGCCCTTCTGGCTCGCGAAGATCTCAGACTTCGGCTTGCTCAAGGACCTCGAGGCCGAGCAGGGATTGACCGGAGTCGGTCTCGGGATGGGCAGTCCGGGATACATGGCACCGGAGCAGTACACCGACGCCAGGTCCGTGGACCACCGAGCCGATGTCTTCTCGGCCGGGGCCGTGTTGTTCGAGATCATGGTCGGGCGCCGCGCGTTTCAGGGCGGCACCGTGCCAGAGCAGTTTCGCGCCGCCATTGAGTGTGCGTACCCGCCGCCCGAGCGACTGGCGCCCGGCCACCCCGCGGGACGCTATGCGGCGGTCCGCTCCGCGTTGGTCGCGGAGATCGATCAGCGCGCTCAAGACGTAGAGACGCTGCTGCAACTCTGGACCGCCCGGGAGGAGGGCACCTCGGAGCTCAGCCAGACCTTCGCGCTCAGCGGGGTCTACGCATTGGAGGCGATCGAGGCGACCGGCGCCGCCATCGCCGCTGCCGCGCAGGAGCCGGCATCCACCGTCGTCCTGGAGCCGAGCGCGGCCCCAGCTGCAGTGCTGGTCCCCATGGCGGGGAACCTGCCGTCCCGAACGACGACGTTTCTGGGCCGGCGGGCCGAGCGCGAGCGCCTCGATCGGCTCCTCTCCGAGGGACGCCGGCTGATCACCATCGTGGGCCCCGCCGGGAGCGGGAAGTCAGCCCTCGCGGTGAACCACGCCCAGCGGCGGCGCACCCTGCCCTCGGCGGCGCGCTGGCTGGCCGACTGCGCAAACGCTCAGACCCCCGAAGAGGTCTGCGCGATCGTCGCGGCGGTCCTCGACGTGTCGCTGACCCAGGAGGACGGCGCCACCCAGGTGGGAGAGGCGCTGCGAGGCCGCGGCGTCCTGGTGCTGATCTTGGACAACCTCGAGCAAGCGGCGCGCTGCGCAGGCCCGCTCCTGAAGGGATGGCTCGCACAGGCCCCCGAGCTGCGGCTGATCGCGACCTCGCGCCTCGCGCTGCGCGCACAGGGCGAGCAGCTTTTCCCGGTGGAGCCGCTCTCGGTGCCGAAGGTCGGGGGCGAGGCCCTCGCTCTGGTGCAGGCGTACCCGTCGGTCCAGCTGTTCGTCGCCCGTGCGCGATTGGTCAAGCCCTCGTTCGATCTGACCCCGCAGAACACCGACGACATCGCGGCCATCGTGCGAGAGCTCGACGGGCTGCCGCTGGCCATCGAGCTCGCCGCAGCGCGCGTACGGATGATGTCGCTCCGTACGATCCTGCAACGCCTCAACCGGCGCTTCGACCTGCTCGGCGGACGCAGGGACGGAGAACACACGCGCGGCTCGACCCTGCGCGGTGCCCTCGACGGGTCGTGGGAGCTGCTCCGCGATGAGGAGCGCCGAGGTCTGCTGCAGTGCTCCGTCTTCGGGGGTCCCTTCCCGCTCGCCGGGGTCGAGCTGGTCATCGAGGCCTCAGGGGAGTCGGACGTCTGGGCGATCGACATCGTCGAAGCGCTCGTGGATCACTCCCTGCTGCGGCAGGTCCCCGGAGAGGATGGCGATCGGTTCGAGCTCCTCAGCACCGTGCGCGCCTATGCTCAGGAGATCCTCGCGACCCTGCCCGAGGACAAGGAGCGGTACGAAGCCCTGCACGGGGAGTTCTACGCGGAGATCGCGGCGCCGGAGCGACTCGCGCTCCTCGAGGGCGTGCAAGGCAGCGCCGTCCTGCACTCGCTCCTCTCCAATCGCGAGAACCTGCGGATCGCCGCGGGGCGTGCCCTGCGCCGCGGGACTCGCGACGTCGCTGTACCCACGGTGCGAGCGCTCGTCGCCGTCGCGGAGCTCCACGGACCTGTCGGGCCGACGTTGGCGCTGCTCGTGCGGGCCCGCGCCCTGCCCGAGCTCAGCCCCCGGGACAACGGGTGGCTGCTCTACGACCGGGCCCGGCTGCACCTGGCAGCAGGTAGACCGTCCGACGCGGAGGACGACCTGCTCGCGGTGATCGAGCAGGCAGAGGAGCTCAGCGACTCCCCGCTCATGGCCGATGCGCTCCGGCGCTCCGGCGTCGCCGCGCGGCGCCGGAGCAAGCTCGAGCGGGCCGGTGCTCTCGCGTCGCGCGCGAGGGAGCTCCACGTGGCCCTGGGCGACGCCCCCGCTGCCGCCGTCGACCTCAACCTCGTGGCGAACGTCGCGTTTGCCCGGGGCGCGCACGCCGAAGCAGCGGACGGGTACGAACGCGCCTTGAGCGAACTGCGCAGCGTCGCCAACCGCCGGGAGCTGGGGGTTACCCTGGGCAATCTGGGCACGACTCGCATGGTGCGCGGCGACCAAGAGGGCGCCCGGACGGCCTTCGTCGAGGCCCTCGCCGCCCTCTCCGAGACGGGACATCGTCGGGGAGAGTCCATCCATCGCATGTCGCTTGGCATGCTCGAGCGGCGGGCGGGGCGCCTCGCGGAGGCTGCCGAGCACTTCGAGCGCGCGCTGGAGACCACCCGGCACATGGGCGATCCGCGGCTCGAAGGACGCGCCCTCGCCGGCGGGGCCCAGGTCGCGCTCGAGCAAGGGAAGCTCGAGGAGGCGCGGGCAGGCTACGAGGCGGCGGTCGCCCTGCACGAAGCGTCTCGCAACACCCGCTCGAGGGCCCTGGCCGTCGGCAACCTCGGCGAGGTCCTCCTCAGGCTTGGGCTCGCCGAGGAAGCCGCGACACACCTGCGCGAAGGGGCATCGGAGTGTGCGGCGATGGGGATGTCGGCACCGTCAGGCGCGTTCCTGGGAGGGCTCGCCGAAGCCGAAGCAACGCTCGGCGACGACGCGGCAGCGCGGCGCAACTTCTTGCGGGCTGAGCATCTGCTCGCGCTGGCCGACGAGCCGGTCGAGCGAGGCAAGCTCCTGGTGCGAAGGGGTCGATTTCACCGCTCGCGCGGGGAGCGGGAGGCGGCGCTGGGCGACCTCGCATCGGTGGACGCCATCCTCGCGGAGACAGGCGATGTCGAGCTCACCGGCGTCGCGGAGGCGCTGCGGGCCGAGCTGCTCTGAAGCATCAGCCGCCGTTGCCGGAGATCGTGGTGTCGGTCACCGTCACCGCGGAGAGCAGGTCGTCGATCTGCGACTGCGGAAGGCTCGGGTTGTCCGTGATGATGAGCTCGCCGATCGAATCCAGTGCCTGAAGGGCGCTGATGTCGGTGAGTCCAGCGTTCCCACTCAGCGTCAGCCGAGTCAGGCTCGTCACGGTGCCCAGGGCGCTCAGGGAGCTGACTGCATCGCAGTCCTCCACCGTGAACTGCGCCAGGGTCGTCAGGGACGAGAGCCAATCGAGGTCGCTCAGCGACGGGTTCTCCGCGAGGATGAGGAACTCCACCGACTCCAGGTTCTCCAGACCTTGCAGCGAGGTCACGGCGGTGCCTCTGACCGACACCGAGTCCGAGCTGGTGACGGACTCGAGACCGGCGAGCGAGGTGAGGCTCGGCAGGGTGACGAAGAACAGGCCGTCCGCCGTCGTCGTCTGCGTGAAGGCCGACCCCAGCGAGGTGATGTTGGCGCCGTGCAGCTGGATCCATTCGGGCAGCTCCGCGGGAAAGGCCACCCCGTCAAAGCTGGTCGCTGCGCCGGGGTCGAGGTCCATGAACTGGACCGAGGTCAACGCGGGCATGTCGATGGCTGCCAGGGCGGCTCCGCTGAGGAACGCCGGCCCTGCGATCGTCGTCAGCGACGGGAGCGACACCGTAGTGACCAGATCGCCCACGATGGAGACGACAGGCTCGAGGTCGTCCGTCTCCAGGGCCCCAATGGACTGCAGGCTCGGCAGCGACAAGTCCGCCACCGCTCCGCCGACGAGCAGGTTCTTTCCGACGGACTGCAGGCAGCTGAGGCCAGCGGAGTTGGTCAGAGCCCCCGCGAGCGTGAGGTCTCCCTCGATGTGAGCGTACTCATCGCAGAACTCCTCCATCTCGGTGGCGCTCTGAGGAGCGAAGTCTCCGGGACGGACGGCCCCGGTGTCGGTGACCTGGCCCACCACGTACCAGGAGAACCCATCGGTCTGGAACGTCGCCACGCCCGCTGCGAAGGTCGCGCCCGCAATGGGCTGCCAGATGTCTACGACCTCCACGTCGTCGTATCGGTAGATGCCGAGGCTCGCGTAGTCGGCCGCGGGGACCGACGTGCCAAAGGGCATCTCGATGGTCACCGCCGCAGAGAACGACGTCCCGTGGGGCGTGAACTCGAACACGTCGCTGACCAAGGACACGTTGGCGGGCAGGGCCTGGGGGAGGGCAGCCACCACGTTCACCGCGATGATGCTCGGATCGGCGATGGCCCCGGCGGGGATCTGGATCGTCACCCCCGCCGACGTGACCGTCTGGGCTACGTCGCCCGAACACGCGGTGCAGGAGAGCGCGAGGAGAGAGAGGCAGGCGGCGAGGGGGCGCAGGGACATCGCCCGAGGATACCGAGGAATGGATTGTTGTCCTCAGTTCTGCTCCGCCGAGCGTTCCTTGGTTAAGAAAAGGAGCGAATGCATGAATCAAGTGAGCGTCGAACCCTGGTCTCGCCTTGCCCGCCACTCCGAGCCTGGCAGCGTCACCATCGTGTGCCCTCTCGAGCCCGAGAACCCGGATCGGGATCTGATCCGGCTTCGCCTCAGGCACCAGGTTGAGCAGGCCGAGTCCATGCTCACCAAAGCCGGCATCGAGCCCGACATCCAGCGGGTCATGCTGAGCCCGCTGCATCCCATGGCCACAGACGTCCTCTCGGTCCCGAGGGAGGGCGAGACCCTCTTCGCCTTCCTCAGCCCCACGAAGAGCGAAGTCCTGCAGCTCGACATCAAGGCGACCGCCCGCGTGAGCGTCGCCTCGCACTTCCACGTCCGGCCCCTGCTCGGCGACGGACGAACGCCCACCCGCTTGTTCATCCTCTCCCTGAGCGACGCTGGCGCCCGCCTGCTGCGCAGCGACTGCTTTGGCACCACCGAGGTGGACCTCCCGCTGAGCCGCGAGAACCGCGACGCCGCCAACGGAGAGCGCGTCAGGCCCGACGGATCGGGCTCCCAGTCCGCCCACGGCACCGCCGGTGGACCGAAGGCCCAGACCCAGGGATTTGGTCACGAACAACACGACGACATCGAGCGGGACGTTTGGTACCGGGTGGTCGTGGATGCGCTCACCGAGGCCCTGCCCAGCCGTCAGGAGTGCCTGGTGGTCGTCACGGACCGCGTCCACCAAGGAGCGTTCGCCGAGCGCTGTGAAGCAGCCTCGATCGACGCCATCACCGTCGCCCACAACCCGTCGGGGCTCAGCGACGCGGAGCTCGCGAAGCTGGCCCGGCCGGAGGTCGTGCGCCACGGACGCCCGGATCCCGAGCAGCTAGGGGCCCAGTGGGCCGCGGCGATGAACGACGGGCGCTGCTTGCTCAGCTCTGTCCAGATCGCCCAGCGCGCGGCAGAGGGCCGAATCCACACCGTGTTCTTCGACCCGGACGCGGCAGTGGCTGCGCGACCCGGAGACGGGATGTGGGAGGTCGTGCCCGCGGGCGAGTCCGGCACCATCGATCTCGTGAACGAGGTCGTGCTCGCGACCCTGGAGCACGGCGGCGAGACGGTCCCCGTCAGGCCCGGAACCCTGACCCGAATCACCGGCAACGCGGACTGCAGCGTCGCCGCCATCGCGCGCTGGTAGCCTCGCCCCGCAGCCACATGGCCGCACGGAGGTCGATGGCGAAGCTGCGGGTTCGGTACCAGACGATCGAGTTCCCCACCGGGGACATCCACCTACGCACATTGCGCGACAACCAGCAGTTCGACGACCCCAACGGGGCGGCGGAGGCGCTGGGCATCTCGTCGGCTGCGTGGCCCATCTTTGGGGTCGTGTGGGAGTCCGGCTCGGTGCTCGCCGAGCACATGGCGAGCTTCGAGGTCGCGGGCAAGCGCATCCTGGAGGTGGGCTGCGGCATCGCTCTCGCGAGCCTCGTGCTCAACCAGCGCCTCGCAGACATCACCGCGTCGGACCGCCACCCCGAGGCAGGGGCCTTTCTCGCGGAGAACGTGCGCCTCAACCAGGGCCGACCGATCCCGTTTGTCCGGGTGAGCTGGACCGATCCACCGAGCGACCTGGGCCGCTTCGACCTGATCATCGGCAGCGACCTGCTCTACGAGCGCGCTCACGTCTTGGCGCTCTCCGACTTTATCGAGCAGCACGCAGCGCCCACCTGCGAAGTCGTCATCGTGGACCCCGGGCGCGGCGAGCAGGGCCGGTTCAGCAAGGCGATGGCCCGCCATGGCTACGCTCTGACGAAGACGAAGTCGGCGGACTCCGGACCCTACGGCCGAGAGTTCAGCGGCAACATCCTGAGCTACCGACGCGCGTAGATGGACCTCACCGATCTCATCCCCTGGCTCGACACCCACGCCGCGAACCTGTTCCTGTTCGTGGACTACGAGGTCAGCCGCGCGTCGAACCAAGAGCTGGCCGAGACGCTGGGTCGCTCCTGGTTCTGCAAGCCCGAGACCTGGAATGAGTCCGGCTACAGCTTCGTCTCGCTCGGCCACGACGGCAGCGGTGGACTGGTCGCGGCCTGGATTCGCAGCGGCGACCAGAGCCCACCACCCATCGTGTTCTTCGGCAGCGAAGGTGGCTACGGCGTGCTGGCCCTCAACCCGGAGCGCTTCGCGCAAGCGCTGGCGCACGGGCCGAGCATCGACGAGCACCCCACCTCCGCCGAGCACGTCCCGTCGCAGCTCAGCCCCGACAACTGGATGCTCGATCCGACCGACGCCGACGCCGACATCCCCCAGGCCTCCGCCGCCCAGGCCCACTACCAGACCGCGGTCGTAAACCGCTTTGGGCTCATCCCCGAGCTCGACGAGCTGATCGCCGACCTCGAGCCGCTCAACGACGAGTTCTGCGGGTGGGTGGAGTCGGTTGCCGGCGTGGGCCCGGCGACGATCCGTTAGGCTGCTTCGATGCAGAAGAGTGGCGCAGACCGCAGTCGGGTCCTCGAACTCCTGGAGCACGCGGGCGGCTTGAAGCCCGGCGTCGCTGAGCAGATCAGCAAGGAAACGGGCGTGCCCGCCGCCGACGTGTACGGCGTCGCGACGTTCTACACGCTGGTGGCGCGCCCCGATGCCGGCGTGCGGGTCTGCCAGGGCCTGTCGTGCAAGGTGGCCGGCTGCGACGACCTGCTGGCGGATTTGGCGTCCCGCGGTATCAAGCACGAAGCGGTGTCCTGCCTCGGTCAGTGCGACCGCGCGCCCGCCACCATCAACCCCGATCTGGAGCCCGTCTGCGACGCCCCGGTCGGCCAAGTGACGCCGGACGACGCCGAGCTGCCCATGAACCTGGGCGGCGCGGATGGGCACGACTACGCCGCGCTGCGCCGCATCGAGGAGCTGGGCTACGACGCGGTCATCGAGCAGATCGACGCATCCGGCCTCCAAGGCCGCGGCGGCGCCGGCTTCCCCGCCGCGTTCAAGTGGCGCGCGGTGAAGGCCCAGCCGCCCGGGCAGCGCTACGTGGTGGTCAACGCCGATGAGGGCGAGCCCGGCACCTTCAAAGACCGGATGGTCATGGAGCGCCGTCCGCATCTGATGCTGGAGGGCATGGCCATCGCCGCCCGCGTCGTCGGCGCCGACATCGCGTTCATCTACATCCGCGGGGAGTTCAAAGACGCGATCCGCGCACTGAAGTCCGCCGCGGCCGAAGCCGCCGAGCACCTGCATTGGCTCGACATCCGCTTCGTCGATGGGCACGGCGCCTACATCTGTGGCGAGGAGACCGCGCTCCTGGAGGCGATCGAGGGCCGCCGGGGCATGCCGCGGCTCAAGCCGCCGTTCCCGACGCAGTCGGGGCTCTGGGGCAAGCCGACGCTGATGAACAACGTGGAGACGCTGGCGTGTGTGCCGTCGATCGTGCTGCGCGGCGGGCAGTGGTTCAAGGCGCAGGGCCGCACCGAAGCGGGCAGCAAGCTGTACTGCGTCAGCGGACACGTCGTGCACCCCGGCGTGTATGAGCTGCCTCTGGGCGTGAGCCTCGATGAGCTCGTGCACGCAGCGGGCGGCTACGTCGGCACCCCGCTGGCGTTCTCTCCGGGCGGCGCGAGCGCTGGGTTTCTGCCCATCAAGCACCGCGATGTGCCGCTCGACTTCAAGACGCTGGCCGGCCTGGGCTCGATGATGGGCAGCGCTGGCGTCGTGGTCCTCAACGACACCGTGGACATGGCGCTGGCGGCGCTGTGGGGCCTGGTCTTCTTCGAGGATGAGAGCTGCGGGCAGTGCACGCCGTGCCGGGTGGGCTGCAAGGTCCAGCGCGGCGCGCTCGATCGCTTCCTCGCCGGCGACAAGGACGCCCTCGCCAACGTGCCCGAGGTCGCCTGGGAGATGGAGGAGGGCTCCATCTGCGGGTTGGGCCAGGTCGCGAGCTGGCCGCTCACCACCGCCATGAAGCACTGGCCGGAGCGGTTCAGCGGGTAGGGGCCGGCTCGACCATGGAGTCCATCAGCTGCTGCACGTTCCGCATCAACGCACGCAGCCGCGGGTCGGTCCGGCTCGGGTGGGGACTCAGCGCCCGCAGCGCGAGCTCGTCACCCACAAGGTCGGGGAGCACCGGCTCGAGCTCCGAGTCCGACGGATGGAACAGATGATCGGGCCCCGGGAGGAGCGCGATCCCGCCTCCGGCCGCGGCGAGCTGACTCAGTAACTCCAGGTTCGCGGACACGACCGAGGGAGTCACCGTGACGCTGCCGCCGGACCGCAAGGGCCAGGAGTCGGCGTACTGACCGCGGGCGTTCCACGTCAGCAGTCGATGCGTGCCGAGGTCCTGCACGGTCGTCGGGGTGCCGTGCCGGGCGAGATAGGACGGCGCAGCGACCAGACGTATCGGCAGGCGCATCAGGACCCGGGAGAACCAGCCCTCTCGGCTCGCCGGTGGACCGAGGTGGAGCATGATGTCGAAGGGGTCTCTCAGGAGGGTCAGCGGGTCGTCCACCTCCACCACGTGCAGCGCGATCTGGGGATACAGAGCTTCCAACTGGAGCAACGCACGGACCCGCAAGCTCGTCGGCGTACCCACGGGGACAATCATCCGCAGCGTGCCGAGCACGGCGCCGTCCGTCGCGTTTGCGTCAGACACCATCGCCGCGAGCTCGGCCAGGATCGAGCCCGCTCGCTCGGCGACCTGCTCACCAGCCACGGTCAAGCGCACGCCCCTGGCCTCACGAAAGAGCAGCTGGGAGCCGACGTCCTTCTCGAGGCGAGCCACCTGCCTGCGTAGCTTGCTGCGCGGGATGCCCAGTGCATCGCCCGCCGCCTGAAAGGAGCCGTGCTGGACGACAGCGAGCAGCGCGCGGAGATCTTGGGTCTGCATGGCCCGAGGATCGCATGTTCCGGCCAGGAGATGGCCGGGATCCGTGCTGTTCGTTCCAGGCCCCGGGGCGTATCTCTGAGAGGAGAGCAACACACCTCTCCTCTGGAGCCCACATGAGCACCTCTCCCTTTCCTCTCGGACGCGTCGGCGCGGCGCTGTGGGATCTCAAGACGCGCCTCCAGTTCACGGGCTGGCTCCAGTTCATCCCCAGCGGGCTCCTGGCCGCGCTGTGGCTCCTCGCGGCCGGAGCGGGCTACCTCATCGGGGCCTTGCCGGCGCTGCTGTTCTGGACGCCGCTCACCATCAGCTCGGTGCTCTGGCTCGTGTGGGCGTTCGATCTGGTGACCCTGAAGTTCGGAGTGCGTCCCTACGAGTCCATCCCCGCTCCCCTGGAGTTGGATGCGTTCGACCTGATGCGCGCGCGCCGCTCTTGCCGCTCGTTCCAGAGCCGACCCCTGACTGACGCCCACCGCGCACGCATCACAGGTCTCGCCCGTGACGCCGCCGCGCCCGACCGGCTCCTCGGGAACAACCCGATTCGCTTCGAGTACATCGCGGCGCCCCTGACGGTGTGGCCGGTGCTCGGGGCCAAGGAGTTCCTGGTCGCGATCGCGCCCAAGGAGTACTCGCGACAAGCCGTCATCGACGTGGGGAGGAGCTTGCAGGGGGTCGTGATCGAAGCGACCCGTCTGGGCGTCGCGACGTGCTGGATCGGTCCTGGCGCGGACCACGCGAGCATCTTGGCCCACCTGGGCGATCGCCTTGACGCCGGGCGCGATCACATCATCTGCGTGTGCGCGCTGGGCTATCGGTCACGACTCATCCCGCTGACGCTGCGATTGATCCTCAAGGTGCAGAGGCGGCGCCTACCCCTCAGTGAGCTGTTCTTCAGGGGAGGAGCCTTTCAGACCCCGCTGGACACGGACGCGGAGCCCTTTCGGCGGTTCGGCCGGTGCTACGAGGTCTGCCAGTGGTCTCCGTCGTCGTTCAACGGCCAGCCGACCCGGGCAACCGCCGTGATGGAGTCGCGCGAGGGCCCGCCAACGGTGGCGCGCTTCGACTTCGCCGCGTCCACGAAGTCCAGGTTCTATTCACCCGTGGCGCTGGGGATCTGGCTGGCGAACTGGGAGATGGGCTGCGAGGCGCTCGGGCTCGACGGCCGCTTTGCGGTGCTCGGCCCGGAAGAGCGAGGCGCCGGTGGGCCCGAGTTGCCACGCTACGACGTGAGCTGGGTGGTGGGCTGATCGCGCGCGGACAGCGCTCCCCCCTCCACCATCGCCTACCCGACGCGACGTGTCGCGGGGTGGGTATCCGGCCCTTTCGGACTCAGGTAAGAACACCTCCGTGGACCGCTGAGTGGCGGGCCGAGGAGGACTCATGCGCTCAATCACGCTCGCCGCTGCTGCGTTGCTCGCCACTGGCTGTACCCCAGCCGGCACGTTCACCATCTCCCCTGACGGAGCCGACATCGAGCTGCCCGGGGGAGCGTCACTGTCGATTCCCGCGGGGGCGGTGGATGAGGACGTGCAGATCACGGCGACGCTGATCACCGATCTCGCAGGCAGCGACTACGCGACGGCGCCCGACTTCACCGGTGGGCTGCCCTTTGCCATCGCGCTGGAGCCCCACGGCCTGCAGTTCAACGTGCCCGCGACGCTGAGGTTGCCCTACGACGGCACGACCGAGTGGCCGGTGCTCATGCGCACGGACGATGAGTCCGACACCGCCTGGGAGTCTGCGGGGCGGGTGGAGACCGGTGACGGCGTCGCCTCAATCGCGGTCGACGGGTTCTCGGGGTACGCGCTGACGTTCGTGGAGGATGGAGCGTGTCCTTGTTACGACGCGGCATCCATCACCCAGTATTTCCGGGTCGGGCGGGAACGTGGCTTTGAGGAGCGCGTCTCTCCCGTGCGGCCTAACCACGAATTCCGAACACCCACCGGCGACTACGCGGCCGTGTTCCACGGGGTGGACTGCGCAGCCGAATACTACGGTGCCTCCGCCGAAGAGCAGTTCGAAGAGTTCTTCGGCCTCCCCGGTGAGTGGCTCACCTCGATGGGCAGATACGCGTACACCCAGGAGATCGGTATGTCGCCGTCCCAGGCGGCCGCCTGTGACGCTCTCGTCCGCGCGGGCTCCGACGGCACTCTCGGCACCCCGGTGGACTTGTCGGTGAGCGGGCTCGACCCCAACCAGGCTCTGACTCTCACCGACGGTCCGAACACGTGGGCCGCGCTCGCGGGCGAGACGTCCTTGCTCGTGCCCCGCGGCGACGAGATCACGCTGTCCATCGGCGACCTCCCCGTCGGCGCCTCCTGCATCTTCGGGAGCCCAGCGACCGGCGTCATCCTCGGTGCCGCGGACACCACCGCCACCTTCACTCCCCTGGACGCGGTCATCCCGCTGTCCATGACCTGCACCCTCAGCAGTGAGACTTGCAACGGCATCGACGACGACAACGACGGCGACATCGACGAAGGCTTCGACACGGACGCCGACGGCGTCACCACCTGTGGCGCCGATGGCACCGCTGGGAACGCGGACGACGACTGCGACGACACGGACGCGACCATCAACCCCGACGCCGACGAGGTCTGCGACGACGGCAAAGACAACGACTGCGACGGCGCCCCGGTCGCTGACGAGACCGCGGATACGGACAGCGATGGCGTGCCCGATGCTTGCGACGAGAACCCCGACGCGGCCTGCAGCGCCTTCACCCTCGCTCAGGCGGAAGCCCTCGCTGCCGAGACGGGCGCCCAGTGCTTGGTCGACGCGACCACGTCGCTCCCGGGGCCGTTCAGCGCCGCTGAGAGCTTCACCGGTGTGTTCGTCTCGTGGCCAGGACCCAACAACTCCTTCGATGTCATCGCGGTGGGCTCCCTGGGCGGAGGCGACTTCTTCAGCGCCGTGGGCTGCGACGCGGACGCAGAACCCAGCTACTGCATCGACAACAGCCGCCCGCTCCTCCCCGAGGACCTCTCCGCGACGCAAGCCCAACACGACGCCTGCAAGGACATCGCCGCCTACGCCTGCCGATAAGGCACGACTCCGGGAGTCCAGCCATGCGAACGCCTCTCTTCTTTCCCCTCGCCCTGCTGCTCGGCTGTACGCCAGCCGGCACCTTCACAGTCTCCAGCGATGGAGCCGACATCGAGCTGCCAGGGGGCGCGTCTTTGTCGATCCCCCCCGGGGCGGTGGATGAGGACGTGCAGATCACGGCGACGCTGATCACCGATCTCGTAGGCAATGACTACGCCTCGGCGCCGGACTACGCGGACGAGGTGCCGTTCGCCATCGCCCTGGAGCCCCATGGCCTCCAGTTCAACGAGCCGGCGACGTTGAGCCTGCCCTTCCTCTCCGGGTCCGGGCCGGTGATTCTTCGCACAGACGACGGGTCGGACAGCACCTGGGAGGCAGCCGGAAGGGTGACCACGGACGGTGACGTCGCGCAGATCGCCATTGCGGGGTTCTCGGGCTACGCGCTGACGTTTGTCCCCGACGGTACGTGCGAGTGCTTTGATCAAGGCACCGTCGCCGCGTTCTTCGCCGCCGGGCAAGGCCTTGGAATCGCCCCTCTCGCGGTGTTCGACGCGACCCAGTCGCAGGCCCAGGTTGTCTTCCAGAGAGACAGCGACGGGCACTATGGCCTCATGGTGGGTCAGGACCCCGACGGGATGTGTGGGATTGGCGCGGCCGAGTCGGGAACCCAGCCGGGCCCTCTCTGGGACGCTTTCTTTCCAGGCCTCACACCCCAACAGACATCCGACCAACTGAACGTCTCGGCGACCACCGGCCAATCCTCTGCGGCATGTGTGGCGCTCCTGCGCGCGGGAGCGGAAGGGGCACTGGCCGCGCCCTGGTCAACAACTGTGACCGGGCTCACCAGCGGCAGCCTCACCCTGCAGGCCGGGACGCGGGATTGGATCGCTGGCAACGGCGTCACGGACCACGGACTCCTCCCCCGCGACGAGGAGGTCACCATCAACATCCTCCCCCCCGCGGCGTGTGTCTTCGAACCCACCGCCGGAGTCATGCTCGACGGATCAGCCACGGCGGCGACCTTCACTCCCCTGGACGAACCCGTCGCTCTGACCCTGACATGCACGGCGACGGCCGCCGAGACCTGCAACGGCATCGACGACGACGGCGATGGCGACATCGACGAGGACTTCGACACCGACGAGGACGGCGTCACCACCTGCGGCGCCGATGGAACCGCCGGCAACGCGGACGACGACTGCGACGACACCGAGCCGACCGTGTATCCGGGTGCAGACGAGATCTGCGACGACGGAAACGACAACGACTGCGACGGCGCCCCGGTCGCCGACGAGACCACCGACGGTGACGGAGACGGCGTGCCCGACGCGTGTGACACAAGCCCAGCCACGGTGTGCGACACCTTCACCTTGGCGCAGGTGGAGACGCTGCTCGCCGAGTCGGGAGCCCAGTGCTTCGTCGACACGACCGGCGCGGCTATTCCCGCCCCGCTGCAAGGCGATGCCGACGCCTTCACCGGGGTCTTCATCGAGTGGACCGCCGACGCCTGGGAGGTCGCTGGTGCCGGCCCGGTCGGGACCGATTGGTTCGCGGCCTTTGGCTGCTCCTCGGACACCACGACGTACTGCGCGGACAACGCAAGGCCGCTCCTCCCCGCGGACTCGTTGGTCACGCAAGTCCAACACGACGCGTGCAACGACGTCGCCGCCTACGCCTGCCGATAAGGGCGCCCAACAGGGCTCCCAACGCGTGAGTGATCGAGTACGCTCGATTCTGCATGAACACCCGCATCACGCCTGACGCGACCGTCACTGTGGACGGCACCGAGGTCGCCGCCCGCCCGGGCGAGCTGCTCATCGACGTGGCGGCGCGCATCGGGGTGGAGATCCCGACGCTGTGTCACGACTCGCGGCTCGACCCCATGGGCAGCTGCCGCATGTGCCTGGTCGAGGTGGAGGGCCAGCGCCGCCTGCAGCCGGCATGCGCCCAGCGGATCAACGACGGCATGGTCGTCAAGACCGACACGCAGCGCGTGCAGCGGCACCGCAAGGCGCTGCTGTCCATGTACCTCGCGGACACCGCCCTCGACGAGGGTGGGCTGCCGCGTGAGCGCGGCATGGGCAACCAGGTGCGCGATCTCGCCATCGCCCACGGCACCGGGCCGCAGCTGGTCTCGCTTCCGTGTGAGCGTGACGGGCGCATCGACATCAACCCCTACATCCAGTTCGACCCGGAGTCCTGCATCGCGTGCGCGCGCTGCGTGAGGTACTGCGACGAGGTCGAGGCGGTCTCGGCGATCACGCTGGCCGGACGCGGTTTCGCGACCACCATCGCCACCGCCGACCAGATCGGCCTGCTCGACTCCACGTGCGAGATGTGCGGCGGCTGCATCGACACGTGCCCCACCGGCGCGATGACCGAGAAGCCGAGCCTCGACGCGCCTCCGCCGGAGCAGGTCGTGCGGTCCACCTGCAACTTCTGCGGGGTGGGCTGCCAGCTCGATCTGCACGTCGCCAACGATCAGGTCGTGCGCATCACGTCGCCCGAGCCCGGCACCACGCTCAACGACGGCAACCTGTGCATCAAGGGCCGGTTCTCTTACGAGTTCATCCACCACGAGGAGCGGCTGACCACGCCGCTCATCCGCCGCAACGGCGCGCTGGAGCCTGCGTCCTGGGACGAGGCCATCCAGTACGCCGCGAAGGGCTTGATGGGGGTGCGTGACCGACACGGCGCCGACGCGCTGGGCTTTGTGAGCAGCAGCCGCTGCACCGGCGAGGAGAACTACCTCGTCCAGAAGCTCAGCCGCGCCGCCTTCGGCACGAACAACTGCCATCAATGCGCAGCCACCTGACACGCTCCGACGGTCGCCGGTCTGGTGACCATGTTTGGAGCAGGCGCGATGACAAACTCCATCCCGGAGATCCGGGACACGGAGCTGATGTTTGTCATCGGATCGAACACGACGGAGGCCCATCCCATCATCGCGATGGAGATGAAGCGGGCGAAGAAGGCAGGCAGCAAGCTCATCGTCGCCGACCCGCGCCGCATCTGGCTCGCGGACATCGCCGACCTGTACATGCAGCTCAAGCCGGGCACGGATGTGGCCCTGCTGACCGCGATGGCCCACGTGATCATCGACGAGGGCTTGCAGGACGAGGCGTTCATTGCAAAGCACACGAAGGACTTCGACGTTCTGCGCGACGCGGTCAAGGACGCGACGCCGGAGTGGGCCGAGACCATCACGACGGTGCCCGCCGACGACATCCGCACGGCGGCGCGCATGTACGCCACCACCGACAAGGCAGGCATCTACTACACGCTGGGCATCACTGAGCACACGCACGGCACCGACAACGTCTACTCGCTCGCCAACCTGGTGTTGATGACGGGGCACCTGGGCAAGAAGAGCTCGGGGATGAACCCGCTGCGCGGCCAGAACAACGTGCAGGGGGCCAACGACGCCGGCGCGAGCCCGGTGTTCTACCCCGGGTACCAGCGGGTGGACGATCCGCAGGCGCAGGCGCGGTTTGAGCAGGCGTGGGGGGTGCCGCTGTCGCCCCATGAGGGCATGAACCTCAACGTGATGATGAAGGCGATGCCCAAGGGCGAGATCAAGGGCCTGTTTGTGATGGGCGAGGACATCGTGTTGAGCGAGCCCAACGCCAGCAAGGTGGAGGAGGGGCTCAACCAGTGTGAGTTCCTCGTCGTGCAGGACATCTTCATGAACGAGACGGCGCGCTGGGCGAACGTCATCCTGCCCGCCGCCTGCTTCGCCGAGAAGGACGGGGTGTTCACCAACTCCGACCGGCGCGTGCAGCGCGTGCGCAAGGCCGTCTCGCCGCCGGGCGAGGCCCGCGCGGACTGGGAGATCCTGGTGGACCTCGCCCGCGCCTGCGGCTACCCCATGCCGCACTACGACTCGCCAGCGGACATCTACGCCGAGATGGCAGCGCTGACCGACAAGTTCTCGGGCATCAGCCACGACCGCATCGACGACGAGGGCGGCCTGCAGTGGCCCTGCATCACTCCCGACGACCCCGGCACCCCGACGCTGCATGAGCACGGCCTGCCGCCGGGCAAGGGGCACTTCCAGGCGGTGAGCTACCGGCCCAGCGCCGAGCTGCCCGACGAGGACTACCCGCTGCTGCTCAGCACCGGCCGCACGCTGTACCACTACAACTGCGCCACCCAGACCCTGCGGGCGAAGGGCGCGGTGGCGAAGCAGCCCGAGAACTTCATCGAGATGCACCGCAAGGACGCCAAGAAGCGCGGCCTCGTCGAGGGGCAACGGGTGGCGGTGACGTCGCGGCGCGGCACCATCGAGTGCGTGGTGAACGTCAGCCCGCGCATGCGCTACGGCTGCGTGTGGATGCCGCTGCACTTCCCCGATTCCCTGACGAACTACCTGACCAACGACGCCGGCGACAGCGTCACCGGGACGGGGGAGTACAAGGTCTGCGCGGTGAAGGTGGCGCCGGTTTAGGCGGACAAGCGGGCTGTGTCGAATTCTAAACGTTCGAGCGGACGGGCCGCCTCGCGAGAGGGTCCAGGGACGCCGGATCGAGAGACAGGGAGCCCACTTCACCAGTGCTGCCTCTCTACTGCTCCTCGCCGTATGTTGTTGGTAGCCGGGCGCACCTTCATTGGGTGCAGCGCTGCGGCCCGCACCTGCGGGAAGCGGGCGGCGTCGCACCATCGGCCACCACCAGAGCTACGGAAGGCCAGACGGAAGCTCGATGAAGAGAGTCCAGAGCAGTGACCAGAGCCCCTCCCGGCGACTTGCCTCCGTTCCCCCGTGGGCTCGGGACCACAACTGGCTTATGCTCTTGCCATGAGCGCAGACGAGATCAAGAACGCGGCCCTCGCACTCCCCGTCCATGAGAGGGCGGAGTTGCTCGACCTGCTGATGGAGAGCCTCGAGCCAGCAAATCACAAGGCTCCCGCCTCTCTCAGCCCCGCCTGGGTGGCCGAGATTCGAGCTCGCATGATCGCGCTCGAAGAAGGACGACTCGCGACAGTCCCTGCTGCGGAGGCCATTGCCCGCATGCGGGAGCGGCTGACGCGCCATGCGGGTTGAGCTAGCGGTTGCGGCAGATTGGGGGACTTCCCAAAGGCTCGTGAGCAGTGCGGACCTGACAGTCTGCCGATGCCCCTCAGGCGACCACGTGACGCCAAGCATCGTTGTGGCCGATGAGCCCGCCTGGGGTCCACACTCACAGTCACCTACGGCCTCCCCGAACTCTGTCCATGAGGAGACCCATGGCTGAATACCTGCATCCCGGCGTCTACGTGCAGGAGCTCCCCAGCGGGGCGCACACGATCGCCCCCTCAGACACCTCCACTGCTTGCTTCCTGGGAGAGGCGGTCACCGGTCGGCCGTTCCACCCCACGCTGGTCACCAGCTTCACCGAGTTCGAGCGCATCTTCGGCGGGCTCGTGCGGCGCGCCGGAGACACGCAACGGGAACTCCCGTTCGCAGCTCAGCAGTTCTTCGTCAACGGGGGCAGCCGGCTCTACGTCGTGCGCATGCTCGACTCCGGCACCAGCGAGGTGGCTAGCGGCGAGGTCGGCGCGCTGTTCACGCTGGAGGCCAGCGGAGACGGTGGCTGGGGGAATGAGCTGCGGGTGATGCTGAGCGCGAACGCCTTGCATCCCGACCGGGTGGACGTGTTCGTCTCCCGGGACCGCGGCGCCGGGCCGAACCCCGTCGAGCAGCACATGGCCCTCAGCCTCGATCCAGGCGGCGCCAAGGACTACGCCTCGAGCATCAACCGAGACTCCGACTATCTCGCGGTCCCGGCCAGCGACGACGGCTCATTCTGGGAAGGCTCCATCGCGGATCTGCAGCTCGGGGATGGACTCACCATCGAGCTCACCGGTGGCCACGACGGCGACGTCTCGAAGGCGCTGTCGTTCTCATCGTTCGGGACGGCGATGGCGTGCCTGCATCGCACCACAGACATCAACATCCTCAGCGCTCCCGGGGTCACCGACGTCCTCCCGACGCGGTCCCTCGTCGCCTTCGCCGAAGACCGACGTGACCTCTTCGTGGTCCTCGACGGGCCCGGCGACCAGCAGAACGCAGGCGCCACCTCGTCTCTGGCCCAGGTCAAGACCCACCGCGCAGCGCTGCCCGACAGCGACTATGCGGCGCTGTACTGGCCATGGATCCAGGTCCCCGACCCGTACACGACCGTGACTAGCGCCACCCGCTTCGCGCCGCCCTCGGGCTTCGTCTGCGGTCTCTACGCCCGGACTGACAACAGCCGTGGGGTCTGGAAGGCGCCCGCGGGACTCGACGCGAACGTCGATGGCGCGGTGGGGCTCTCGGTCCGAGTCTCGGACGCGGACCAGGACTCGCTCAACCCGGTCGGCATCAACGTCATCCGCCAGTTCAACGCTGCCGGGATCGTCGTGTGGGGAGCGCGCACGCTCGCGGCGCCAGGAACCGACTCCCTGTACGTGCCGACACGGCGACTGGCGACCTTCCTCGAGTGGTCGATCGAGCGGGGCACTCGGTGGGTGGTGTTCGAGCCGAACGACGAGACCCTGTGGACCACCATCCGAAGGGACGTGGGCGCCTTTGTGAGTCAACTGTGGAAACAGGGCGCGCTGCAGGGAAGCACGCCCGAGGAGGCCTACTTCGTGCACTGCGATAGCACCACCAACTCGCAGGCGAACATCGACGCGGGCCAGGTCCACTTCCAGGTGGGCTTCGCGCCGATGAAGCCCAACGAGTTCATGACCATCAACTTCGTTCAGGTCCTCGCGGACAGCTGATTCCGAGGCCGACGAGAGGCGCACCCATGACCGACTTGAATCCACTCAGACTCGCAGCACTTCTTGTGACCCTGGCCGGAGTCGGCGCACCGGCGATCGCCCAGGCCTGCACCCCGGCGTTCCCATCCACAGACCGGGTGTTTCCCCGCGACGGCTCTGACGGCGTCAGCCCTGACGCGGCCGTGTTCGTCGGCACCAACCGCCTCCAGAACAACGCGGAGGTGCGGCTCGTCGGGGCTCGCACAGGCGAGATGCCTCTGGTCCGCAGCGGAGCCGCGAGTCCGTTCGTCGTCTTCGAGCCCGAGACCGCGCTCTCCGACAAGGACCACTGGACGGTGAGCGTGGGCGGCGAGGTGCTCTCTGAGTTCACGACCGAGCCCATCCAATGGGCGCCCCCAGCCGTGCCCGTCCCAGTCAGCTCAACCCTGACGAGTCGAGATCCGCAGAGGGTCCCTTGCAACGCGCCTCAATATGGCGTGTTCGAGTTCGAAGCCGACCGGCGCGCGTTCCTGGTGGCTCAGGACGGGGAGGTCGAAGACTCCCTGTTCGGGGGCGGGAGTGGGAGCAGCACCTCGTTCGACGACCGCATCACCACCAGCCCCAACTCGGGGGTGGTGCACTTCGGCGCGGTCAGCCCCGAAGGCGTCTTCTCGGGGTGGTCGGACTCGTTTGAGGTCGAGTGGCCCAATCAGAGCTGCACGTCCTCCCAGGACTACGGACTCATCTGGTTGATGGCCCCGCTGCTTTTGGGATTCCGGCGCCGATCTCTCGTGTGCGAGGCGCTATAGAGTCCGCCCACCGCGGGGCGCCGGCTCGCCCCCCCCCCGGAGAGCTGATGCCCAAGACCCTGATGTGTGACCCTGCCCTGTTCAACAAGGACCTGACCGGCAAGGTCTACATCGTCACCGGAGGCAACAGCGGCATCGGCTTTGTCACGGCGAAGCAGCTCGCAAAGCAAGGGGGCCACGTGGTGCTCGCCTGCCGGCGCGTCGATGCGGCGAACGAGGCGATCACCCAGATCAAGGCGGATGCCCCGACCGCGTCGCTGGAAGCCATGGAGCTCGATCTCGGAAGCCTCGACTCTGTGCGCGCCTTCGGAGCAGCGTTCATCGGCAGCCACGAACGGCTGGATGCGCTGCTCAACAACGCAGGCGTGATGAACACGCCGAAGGGCACCACGAAGGACGGATTTGAGACGCAGTTCGGGGTGAACCACCTGGGGCACTTCCTGCTGACCGATCTGCTGCTGGACGTGCTCAAGACCAGCGCCCCGTCCCGGGTGGTCTGCCTGTCGAGCTGCTTTCACGACAAGGCCCAGGGGCGTCCCGGCGAGATTCACTTCGACGACCTGCAGCTCGAGAACGGCAAATACGACGGCTGGACTGCCTATGCGCAGAGCAAGCTGGCGAACCTGCTCCACGCCAAGGAGCTGAGCAAGCGCCTCGCCGGGACCGGCGTGACGGCGGTGAGCGTGCACCCGGGGTGGGTGCGCACGAACCTGGCGAAGCACTCGATGCCGCTGTGGGTGCAGAACGTGATCATGAAGCCCTTGAGCGGGCTGATCGGAATGATCGAGCCTTGGGAGGGCGCCCAGACCTCGCTGCACTGCCTGCTCGCCGACGAGGTCGAGAATGGCGCGTTCTACAGCCAGTTTGGGATCTACCGGACCAAGGAGGCGAAGCCCGGTGGCTGGCCCCTGCGGTCGCCAAACCCCGTCGCCCACGACGACGCCGTGGCCAGCAAGCTGTGGGCGATCAGCAAGGAGCTGACGGGCGCGTCGCTGGCGTAACGCGCGTCCAGCCTCACCCCCGCAGCCGGGCCATCCGGTAGTCCACCGCCTTGCCGAGCATGTGCACGCGCCGGGCGTCAAACGGGAGTTCATCCAGTCGTGACCGCCACTGCGGGACCGCGTCGAGAAGCTCGTCGACCACTCGGGCCGCCGCTCGCTCTCGCACCCCGACCGTGCCCGCCAGCGCGAGAAAGTCGGCCCGCCCAATGTCCTCACTGCGCTTTCCCTGCACGGTCAACGCCATCGTGGTGTCCCCGTAGGGATGGGAGCTGGGGAGGTCGTAGGCTGGCGAGACGACCCACTCGCCGACGCGCCGCACGATGGAGAAGTTCTTTGCGTGCGCGTCGCCGTTGCAAGACACGTAGGCGAACACCAGCTGCTGCAGCAGCGTGCGGGCCGCCACGATCGGGGCGCCACATTGCGCTGACAGTTGCGTGACGAGCTCTTCGGAGGTCAGCCGGTACTTGTCTGCTGGATAGCGCCGGGCGACCTGGCAGCCGTCTTCTTGCGGAAGGCGCAGCGCAGGTGTGCGGTCGAATCTCCGCACCAGCAGTCCCGTCGCGCCGTCCGCGTCATGCACCACCGTGTGGTGAGCCACAGCCAACCCGCTCGCCTTTGCAGCGTCCAGGAAGAACGCTTCGTTCTCCACCAGATGAGGGAACTCGGGGGGATTCAGCTTGAGGATCCAGGCATCTGCGGCGTACGCGACAGGCAGGGAGATCATGCGACCCGAGATCTTGTCCTGGACGCCAGGGAGCCCGACCCTGTCGGCGGGGTCGCGCCCCAACACCGATGCGAAGAGCTCGTGGAACTTCACGTCCTCGAACGCCCCGACGGGATCATCTTCCGCAGCAGAGACGGGCTCCCCTGAGGGAAACACCTGCACGTGACCGACGGTGTCGGCGCCCACCGCCATGAGCAGCGTGAGGTCGTCGTCGGCCGACGTCTTCGCCGCCACCCGGAGCGCCGTCAGCCGACGCCCCTCAGGGAGCAGACCCGCGAAGAACGGTGGCACGGCGCCGGGACGAGGATCCGGAGCCGCGCCGTGTACGGGAAGGCTGGTCGCGACGGGAGGGCCGGCGTATCCGGCGTCGTACGCAAAGACCACCCCCGCGTCCGTCCGCCTCAGCGTCCCCACCGGAGCGCCCGCCGCAAAGACCGTCGCCTCGTCCACCGCGCTCAGCGCGTCCAGCCTCACGAGGTGGGCCCGACGACCGCCAGCCGAAGACCCAAGACTTGGAGTACGTCCAGGAGCTTGTCCAGGCGGATGGAGGGCTTGCCTGCTTCGACGGTGTGAACGAAGCGCGTGGAGCACCCCGCGAGCTCCGCCAACTCCTCTTGCTTGAGGTGCAAGGCCCGACGACGTGCTCGCACGTGCTCGCCGATCTCAGATGAACGATCAGTCATATATTGAGTATCGGTGCGCCCGAATCGACCGTCAACCGGTCAATATGCACGTTCGTTCCTATTTGCGGGAAAGACGACGCAAGCGCCGCCCGCGCGACTCGCTATCTGCACGTTCGTGCATTCTCGATGGGACTACCCCCGAGACGCCGGGAACCTGCGCGCACAACTCCGGTCTATCCATGTGCGACGCTGCCGTGCCAGGCCGCGCCGCCGTTCGCCCCGCGAACTCCCCCTCTGGAGAGAGCCCATGCGCCCCTTGTCTTTGCTCGCCCTTGTCGTGCCCTTCATCGCGGCGCTGGCCCCCGCTCCCGCCACTGGGCAGCTCCAGGTCACCCGGCCCCCGCCGCCGACTCTGGTGGTGACCGACGGCAGCTTCCAGAAGACGCTGAGGATCACCGATCTTGACGTGGAGGCGCGCATCGTCGGCCACCTCGCCGAGACGTCCATGACGATGACGTTCTTCAACGACTCGTCCCGAGTGCTCGCCGGCGACCTGACGTTCCCTCTGCCCGCGGGCAGCACCGTCAGTGGGTACGGCCTCGACGTGAACGGCGTGCTCGTCGACGGCGTCGTGGTGGAGAAGGAGGAGGCCCGCCGCATCTTCGAGGCCGAGGTCCGCAAGGGCGTGGACCCGGGACTCGTCGAGAAGGTCGGCGGTGCCGCGTACCGAACCCGCGTCTTCCCAATCCCCAGCAAGGGCTCCCGCACCGTGCGGATCTCGTGGATCTCCGAGATCGACATCGAGCCGGGCTCCGCGTCCTACTTCCTCCCCCTCGGCTTCACTGAGCCCATCGACAACGTGCACGTGCGGGTCGAGGTCATCAAGGGTCAGAACAGCAAGGTCGAAGGCACCGGACTGAAGGGGCTCTCGTTCGAGTCCTGGGAGGACCGCGAGGTCGCCGAGACCCGCGTGACCCAAGCCCTGCTCGACACGCCGATCCGCATCGTGCTGCCGAACCGGCCCAACCAGCCCGAGCGGCCCGTCGCTGTGGAGCGCGCGCCGGACGGCACGGTGTACTTCGCGCTGCACACGACCCAGAGCGCGCCCTCCGCCGCCCGGCGCGTCGTCCCCAAGCGCGTCGGCCTGCTCTGGGATGCCTCGCTGTCCCGCAAGGACGCCGACCTCGCCCGGGATCTCGCGGTGCTCCAGGCCTGGTCCGCTTCGCTCGGCAAAGCGTCGGTCAAGGTGGACGTCGTCGCGTTCGCCGACCGCGCCCTGCCGCCGGTCTCCTTCTCCTTGCCGTCGCAGACCCCGGCGATGCTCGACCACCTGCGCGCAGTCACCTACGACGGCGGCACCGCCATGCACGCGCTGCAGGACGCAGCCGCCGCCATCCCCGCCGACCTCTTCCTGCTCTTCAGCGACGGCATCGCCAACCTCGGCTCCACCGAGCCCCCGAGCTTCGCCGCGCCCGTCTACGCCATGAACGGCGCCGCAGTCGCCAACCACGACAGCCTGCGGGCCCTCGCCCTCGCGTCCGGCGGGGCCTGGCTCGACCTCGCGTCCACCGCTGACGCCGACGTCGTGGACGCCATCGGCCGCGCACCGTTCGCCTTCCGCAGCGCGAAGGGTGAGGGGCTCGGCGAGTCCTACCCCCGCATCGCGGAGCCGGTGAACGGACCGTTCTCCTTTGCGGGGATCGTCCGCGGCGACTCCACCCAGGTCACCCTCGTGTTCGACGGCGCAGGCTCGGGCAAGGCCATCCAGGCATTCACGGTCAAGGCGTCGGACGCCACGGACGGCACGCTGCTCCAGCGGTTCTGGGCTCAGAAGAAGGTCGCCGATCTCGCCATCGGCGGCAAGGCCAACGCCGCGTCCATGGTCGAGGTCGGCAAGCGGCACGGCATCGTGACGCCGGGCACCTCGCTGTTGGTGCTGGAGCGCCTCGAGCAGTACGTCGAGTACGAGGTGCGCCCGCCGGCCTCGCTGACGCAGATGCGCACGCAGTGGGACAACACCATGGCCGCGCGCAGCAAGCAGCAGAAGGCGGTCTCCCAGCAGAAGCTCGACCGCATCGTGCAGATGTGGGAGGAGCGGGTGGCCTGGTGGGACAAGGAGTTCGACCTGTCGCCGCCCAAGGTGATGCAGGGCAGCGGCGGGCTCGGCGCGTCGGGCAACGGGTCCGGCGGAGGCGGCGAAGGACGCGGCGCGATGGCGACCGAGTCGATGGCGCCTGACTCTCTGATGGACGCCGCGCCGGCCGAGCGCGGCATGCGCGACGACGAAGACGACATGCGGCCCATGGAGGAGTCCTCAGCAGAGATGGAGCCTTCGTCTCGCTCACGGGCCGCCGGCGCCCCCGAGAAGAAGTCGAAGGCAAAGGACTCGGGCGGTCCCGAGTCTGCGCCGCCGCCGTCCATCGCGCTGCGACCCTGGGATCCCAGCACCCCCTACCTCGCCGCGCTCAAGGCCGCGCCCGCTGCGCAGTGGCAGAGCATCTACCTGCGTGAGCGGGACCTGTTCGGCGACTCGCCCGCGTTCTTCCTCGACTGCTCTGACTTCTTCGCCCAGCGCGAGCAGCCCGCCATCGCGCGCCGGGTGCTGAGCAACCTCGTCGAGCTCGACCTCGAAGACCCCGCTCTGCTGCGCGTCTTCGCCCGCCGGCTCGTGCAGATCGGCGAGCTCGATCTCGCCATCGTGACGTTCGAGCGCATCCTCGAGCTGCGCCCAGAAGAGCCGCAGTCTCACCGGGATCTGGCGCTGGCGTTGTCCGACCGTGGCGACCGGCGCAGCAAGACCGCGCCTGTGGACGCCTTGACCGACTACCAGGCGGCCGTCGATGCCCTGGCTCGGGTGGTGATGGACGAGTGGGACCGGTTCTCCGAGATCGAGCTCATCGCGCTGGTCGAGCTCAACGACGTCCTGTTTCGCAGCAAGGCCATCGGCGCGCTCAAGGTCCCAGTGGACAAGCGGCTCGTGCAGCAGCTCGACATGGACATCCGGGTCGTCATGTCATGGGACGCCGACATGACCGACATGGACCTGCACCTCATCGAGCCGAGCGGCGAGGAGGCCTACTACGGCCACAACCGCACCCGCATCGGCGGCCGCGTGTCCCGAGACTTCACCCAGGGCTATGGCCCCGAGGAGTACTCGATCCGCAAGGCGATGAAGGGCAACTACGTCGTGCGCACCAAGTTCTTCGGCAGCTCCGCCGCCGCGCTCCAGGGCGCCGTCACCCTGACGCTGGACCTGTACACGGACTACGGCCGGCCCAGTCAGAGCCACCAGGCCATCACCATCCGCCTCGCGGAGAACAAGGACACGTTCACGGTGGGCGAGATCACGTTCGAGGGCAGCAAGGCGCTCAAGGCGACCCGGGACTGAGCCGGGCGCCCCATGGCACACTGCCGTGGGGAGGATTTCATGATGTCCATGCGAGCAATCGTTGCTTCTGTCGCCGTCCTGTTCACGCTGTCAGTGCCGTCCTTGGCCCAAGCCGGCTGCACCAAAGACACGGACTGCAAAGGCGAGCGCATCTGCGAGCAAGAGCAGTGCGTCGACCCGGCCGCTGCCACCGCACCGTCGGCGCAGACCTCGGGCATCGCTGAAGTCGACCTCCGGTTTGCGCGTGAGCGCAGAGGCATCGCCCATCGCAACCTGCACGGGACCTGGGTCCTGTTTGGCTTCCAGGCGGCAGCGGCGGCATCGTTTACAGGTTGGCTCGTCCCCTTCATCGCCGAAGGGTTGGACGACGACACGATCGGCGTGTTTCCATCCTTCGGCGCGGTGACCCTGTTCGGCGGCCTGACGGGACCGCTGGCCTCCATCGGCGGCGCGCAGGCCCGCCAGGGACTGGAGCGGCTGGGACTCGAGCCCGTCGCGACTGGGCTGAGGAAGCCGGGTCTCGGCCTATACGGAGTGTCCATGGGGTTGGTCGGCGGAAGCTACGCCGCGATGGTGGCGCTGATCGCGAGCGACCGAGACTGCAACTCGTTGGTCTCTGACCCGTTTGACTCTAGCGAAGAGGAAGCCTGCTACCAGGCCGAGGAGACGCAGAGACAGGTGTTTACCGGGATCTACGGCGGGCTCGGAGTCACCGCGGCCATCACCGGCCTCATCTCCACCGTCCTGCTGCAGAGCGACACGAACCAGCAGCGCCGCGCTCTGCTCGACGCCATCGACGACGCGGACGCGGGCCGCCTGAGTGTCGCCACACCGCGTATTCGCTTGCTCAGCGTCGCGCCGTGGGTCGACACCCGCCCCAATCAGACCGGCGGAGGGCTCGCGTTCTCGGGGAGCTTCTGATCGCGGAGGGACTGAGCCCGCTGGGCCGGATGGCGGCCGCGGCCACTCCTCGCCGTCACACCAGCAGCTCGAGCCTGCCCATGAGGAAGTCACGGGCCGCCACCATCACATGCACCTCATCGGGGCCGTCCGCGATGCGCGCCGCCCGGGCGCTGCGGTACCAGCGGCCAAAGGGCACGTCTTCGCTGTAGCCGAGCCCGCCATGCATCTGGATGGCGTCGTCGAGGATGCGACACAGCGAGCGCGCGACGTGCAGCTTCGCCATCGAGGAGTACGGCCGCGCTGCCTTGTACTCGCCCCGCTCCAGCATCCACGCGCAGTGCAGCGTCATCAGGTTGCCCTGGTGTACGTCCATCACGCCCCGGGCGATCATCTGCTGGACCTGCTGATGGCGCGCCAACTCCTTGCCGAAGCTGCGGCGGGTCCCCACGTACTCCTTGCATAGGTGCAGCGCCCGGTCCGCCAGCCCCAGCCAGCGCATGCAGTGGGTGAGCCGCGCCGGCACGAGGCGCTTCTGGGCGAGCATGAAGCCCTGCCCGATCTCCCCGAGCACCGCCGCCTGGGTCACCCGCACCCCGTTGAACTTGAACTCCGCCTCGCGGTGGGCCAGGAACGGCACCCCCATGGTGTCGAGGTCCCGCACGTACTCCACGCCCGGCGCGTCGCGTTCCACGACGAACATGCTCGCCCCGTCGCGCACGTCAGCCGAGGTGCGCGCCATCACGATGAGGAACGACGCCGCGTTGCCGCCCGTCGAGTACCACTTGTGCCCGTCGATCACCCAGTGCTCCCCGTCCTTGCGGGCGGTGGTGCGCAGGTTGGTGGGGTCCGACCCGGCGCCCGGGGCGGGCTCGGTCATGCAGAACGCCGAGGTGATCTCAGCGGCACACAGCGGCGCCAGGTAGCGGTCCCGAATCTCCGGCGACGCCACTGCGGCCAGCAGGTCCATGTTCCCCTGGTCCGGCGCGTCACAGTTGAAGACTCGAGGCCCAGCGAAGCTGCGGCCCATCGCGCGGAACAGCCCCGCCATGCCCATGGGGCCGAGCCCCTTGCCGCCGAGCTCCTCGGGCAGGTGAGGGGTCCACAGCCCGGCGCTCCGCGCCTCTTGCTGCAGCCTGCGCATGGTCGCGTTCTCGCCGCGTTGATCCTCGTCGAACAGCGCCTGCTCCACCGGCAGGATGCGCTCGTCCACGAAGGCGCGGACTTGATCGCGGAGGGAGGCGAGCTCGGGGTCGAGAGAGAAGTCGATCATGGGGAGTTACCAGCCAAACTCGGTGTCGAAGCGGGGATTGGTGACGCCGAGGCGCCCCTTGAGAACAGTGCGCAGAGCGGCGGCGGCGGCGGTGGGATCGGCGGATCCGTCGGCGATGGTGGCGGACAGCCGAGCGTTGAGCGACTGCAAGAGATCGGTGCGGGCCTCCTTGGTCGCGGGGACCTCGTCGCCCTGCGCCCCATCCACGCCCAACGCCGACAGCGCAGCCAGCTCCAGCCCGTCGTGCCACTCCTCCATGCGCCGCTCCAGCACGCACATGCGCGCTAGGTTCGCCGCGATGAGACAGCGAAACGACAGCGCCTTGTCGCCGCTGAGCTGCGGTCGCACGTCCTGCTCGATGAAGTCGGCGATGGCGAGCAGCAGCTCTTCCTGAGTCGGTCGGTACTGCATCAGAGCCCCTCGATTCCGCGGTGCATGAGCCGCAGCGCTTCGTACTCCATCTCGGCGGCGCGGCGCCCAATGGCGATGAGCTCGAGATCGCGCTGCCCTTGCGCGTATCGCTGAGCCTGGAAGGCGCAGCCCACCGCCCAGCGCAGGTTGCCGTTGATCTCCCACCAGTGGATGTCGGCCAGGTCCACCGCCCGCCCGCTCGCCGCGGTGTAGGCGGCGTAGAAGGGGGCGCGCTGACCAAATCCACCGATGGGCGCGGTCAGGCGACCAAAGCGCCAGTCCCGCACCGAGAGCCAGGCGAGGTCTTCGAACGGCGAGCTGAACCGCGCGAACTCCCAGTCCAGCAGGTTCTCAAGCCCGTTGGGGCCCACCATGAAGTTCCCGGTGCGGAAGTCCCCATGCACCAGGGTGACCTCGCGGGACGGCGGGGGATGCTCCACCAGCCAGCGCAGGATGAGTTCGGTGGCCGGAGTCGGGGACTCGAGCCGATCGACCAGCTCGCGCAGCATGCGCAGGCCCTCCTCGACCGCGTCGTCCGGCGCTGACACCGCGGTGATCGAGGCACCCGGCTCAGAGCCTGGCGTGATGCCGTGGATGCGGGCCGCCTGGATCGCTAGCTGCCCCGGAAGCGCAGCCCGTGCCTCTGCGAGCTCGGGGGCCTTGAGCACCTTGCGCCCGATGGCCACGCCCTCGCTCCAGTCCAGAAAGTACGCCCAGGCGCCATCGCGGAGCAGGCCCTGGGTCAGCCAGCGCGCCGATGGCGTCTGGACCCCAGCCGCGGTGGCGGCCCGCAGGATGTCGAACTCGGCCGCTCGGTTGAGCGTGCCTGGGATCCCGGACGGCGCGTCGCTGCGCACCACGAGCCGCTGGGCGACCCCGTCAATGCGCACGTCGATGCGCACGTTGTCCTGACAGGCCCCGCCGTGCAGCGCGGTCAAGCCCAGGATCTCGGCGTCGCCCGCGTGCTGAGCGAGGACCGCGGCGATGGCGCTCCGCACCCTTTCGAGATCGTTCATCCGCGGAGTCTAACTCCATCTGTTCTTAGGGCTGGACGCGCCGGCGTTTCTCCAAGTGAGCCCCGCCACATCTGTCCCGGATGTCCCATCGTGCCGATTGCAACAGCTACCCTTTCATCGATGCTTACCGTTCTCGTCGTCGAAGATACGCCTCTGAACCTCAAGCTCTTTCGGCTGCTCTTGGAGCACGCGGGATACGAGGTCCTCGGAGCAGGCGACGGAGGGCAAGCCCTGACGCTTCTCGAGTCGATCCGACCCGACCTGGTGCTCATGGATGTTCAGTTGCCCGAGGTCGATGGCCTGACCGTGACGCGGATCATGAAGTCGAAACCCGAGACGGCGTCCATCCCGGTCATCGTCGTCACGGGGTACGCGAGCGCGAGCGACCGCAAGGCTGCGCTGGACGCAGGCGCGGATGCGTTCCTCCCAAAACCCATCGACAACAAGCTCCTCCTCGCCACGGTCGCGAGGTTCTTGAATCCTGACCCGCGACCCGATGACCCCTGAGACCCTCAATCTAGCTCAGCTGTTCGTCCAGATCAGCGTGCTCGGGCTCGCCGTCCTGGTGCTCCTGCGTTGGCTCAGCCGTCCGACGAAGCAGTCGCTCGACGTGCTGGTCATGTTCGCGACTCTCGCCGTGCCCACGGTGACCGGGATGCTCAACGACGCGGCGCCCGGCCAGCCTTCGGACCTCGGGAGGCTCGGTGCGTTCGCCTTGATGGCGCACCCCTGGGCCTTGATGCGCCTCGTCGGCCATCTCCGGGCCGTGCCCCGAGCCGTGCGAGTCCCCACCAACGTGATCACGCCCATCGTCATGGTGGCCATCCTCGTGCTGCCCAGCCCGGTGCCCGCCGCCATCGGCAGCCCCCTGGCGCTGTTCTGGCTGGCGATCGAGGGCTGGGCGGCCATCGCGCTCATCGCTGGAGCCCGCAGCGCCCGGGCGGTGACCCGCTGGCGGCTCGCCCTCGCCGGAGCCGGCTCGATCTGCATCGCGCTGACCATCGCGGTGGCGGTGGCGGTGGGAGACAGCCCCGATCGGGCGGACGTGCTCATCGCCGCGACCACCCTGACCAGCATGCCCATCGGCATTTGCTACCTCTTCGCCTTTGCGCCGCCCGCCTGGCTGCGTGGCTGGTGGCAGCTCTCCGAGTTCCAGCGATTCCTCGCCCGGTCCTCAGGCGGGAGCCCTGCGAAGCGCGCGGTCGCCGTCCAGTCGTCGCTGCTCGACTCGGCGCTGCGCTCGGTCGGCGGGCTCGCTGGCTTCATCACCCACGACACCCCAGGTCTGGACGAGCTCAGCGTGCCGCGCTCGGAGGGGCTGACCCACCCACCCACGTCCTGGACCCACCTCGAGGGGGTCACCGCCAGTGCGCGGGCGAAAGGGGCCGCGGTGTTGGCGGTGCGGGGCGATGGCAGCTTTTCGGTCGCTGAGGACGCGCTCGCCCAGGAGGTCGGAGCCGAAGGGCTCCTCGTGGCGCCGTTCCAGTCCGAGGGTCGGCAGTACGGCCAGCTTGTGGTGTTCTTACCCCGGGGCAGCCTATTCCCAGACAGCGACCTGCGGCTCATCACCCTGTTCGCCGAGCAGTATGCGACCGCCCTGGCTGTCGCGAGCGCGTTCGAGGAGCAGGAGCAGCTGTTGTCGCGTCTCCGCGAGCTCAATACGGACCTGGAGCGCGCGAGTCGCCACAAGAGCGAGTTTCTGGCCAACATGAGCCACGAGCTGCGCACCCCGTTGAACGCCGTCATCGGCTTCACTCAGCTCTTGCTGGACGGCACCGTGGGCGCGGTTGCGCCGGGGCACGATGAGTTCTTGGGAGACATCCTCGGCTCGGGCAAGCACCTGCTGCGCATGATCAACGACATCCTGGATCTGGCGAAGGTCGAGGCCGGTCGGCTGGAGTTCCAGCTGGAGGCGGTGGACGTCGGGCAGCTCGTTCGCGACTCCATCAGCTCCGTCGCGCCGCTGGTAGACCAGAAGAACCTGACGGTCGCGGTGCACATCGAGGACGATCTCGACAGCATCGTGAGCGACCCCACGCGGCTGCGGCAGGTCCTGCTCAACTACCTCTCCAACGCCATCAAGTTCACCGGACCAGGGGGGCAGATCGACGTCTCCGTCCGCGCGGACGGCTCCGAGTATTTCGTGATCGAGGTGGCCGACACCGGCGAGGGCATCGCGCCCGAGAACGTGAAGCGGCTGTTCCGAGACTTCGAACAACTCGACGCGAGCCGGACAAAGCGCCACGGCGGCACGGGGCTAGGCCTCGCGCTCACCCGGCGACTGGTGGAGGCCCAGGGCGGCGGGGTCAGCGTGACCAGCGAGCTCGGGGTGGGCAGCACGTTCGTGGCGCGGCTTCCTCGCATGCTGGGAGACTTCGAGCCGACCCTCTCGGGAGACCTCATCCCCAGCCTGCCGATCACGGGCGTGCCCCGAGTGTTGGTCATTGAGGACGAGCCGGCTGCCCAACAGGCCATCCGGGACGCGCTGCTGGGCGCGGGGTTCCAGGTGACTGTGGCGGAGAGCGGCGGGGCCGCGGTGGGAAGAGCCCGAGGCGCGGTCTTCGATGCGATCACGCTGGATCTGCTGCTGCCCGATGGGGACGGCTGGCAGGTCCTCGACGCCATTCGCGGAACGCCCGGCAACGAGAGGGTCCCCGTGGTGGTGGTCAGCGGCGCCGCCGATGCGGTGGTGGGCGGCTTTTCGGTCACCGACGTGCTGACCAAGCCGGTGGACCCGAACCGGCTCGTCAACGCGCTCCGCAGCGCTGGAGTCGAGCCTGATGGCACCTGCGTGCTGGTCCTCGACGACGAGCCGTCAGCGCGGCGGCTGGGCGTGGCGGCGTTCCACGCGATCGGCTGGCCGGCGGAGGCCGTGGCGAGCGCCGAGGCTGGTCTGGAGCGGGTGAAGCGCGGGGGGATCGCGGGGATCGTGCTGGACCTGATGATGCCCGGTGCCGACGGCTTCGAGTTCCTAGCGCGGCTCCCAGAGACGGGGCAGGCGCCCCCGGTGGTGGTGTGGACGGCCATGGAGCTGACGATCGAGGAGCGCGCGCAGCTGCGGTTGGCGGCCGCGGCCGTGATCACCAAGCACGGCACGATGAGCACCGTCGTCGAGGCGGTGCGGAATGCTCTGTACGTTGAAGATTGAGGGGTTGGGGGCGCTGGCCCTGCTGATGCTGCCCGGCACGGCCTGGGCGGGGTCCGGCGGGCCCGACGGGTTTGGCTACGTCTGGGAGGACGAGGCGGAGACCGGCGGACCTGCGTATTCGCCCGTGCTCGCCGCGGTGCCGGTCCTGAGCGACGGAGAGCTCATCAACGTGGGCGAGGTGCTCGGCGCGGCGGGCTTCCCTGGACTGGTGTCCATCCCGTTCTACGGCAGCGAGTACAGCACGCTGTCGGTGTGGCGTGACGGTGTGATCACGCTGGGCGGAAGCCCGGGCAGCCCGACGTGCGGCGGGCCGGCGGCGGCGACTCTCGATGCGCCGACCCTGGCGGTGTGGTGGCGAGACTGGGCGGACCTGGGCGCGGTGGTCACCACCGGTGTGGACGTCACGACCGTGCCGGGGGATCCGGCGTGGACCGCGAAGTGGGTGGTGCAGGCCTCGACCCTGGATCTGAACGTGGCGTCATTCGGCGTGCGGATCTTCCCATCGGACGGCCGCATCGAGTTCCACTACGACGACGTGACCACCGGCTCGGGCGCGAGCGCCGGCGCGGACGGAGCGGTGGGGATCGGGGACCCCGCAGCGGCATCGGGGCTGGACGCGGTGTGCCTCGCGGGGGCACTGAGCGCGGGCGGTGCCATCCGGTTCACGCCGCCTGAGACCCCCGGCGACGACGACGACTCGGGCGACGACGACGACTCGGGCGATGACGACGACTCGGGCGATGACGACGACTCGGGCGATGACGACGACTCGGGCGATGACGACGACTCGGGCGACGATGACGATGCTGCGGACGACGACGACTCGGGAGGCGACGGCGACCCCCAAGGCTGCGAGCCCGACTGCATCGGCACCGGCGTGCGTTTCTCGGCTCCGGTGATGATCTTTCTTCCTCTTCTCCTCCTCACCACACGCCGCACGCGACGTTCCTAGAGGGAACCCCCGCACCCGAGAGCCTCCACATGCTGAACCGCTTCCTCCTGCTCCTCCTGCTCGGATCGCTCGCTGCGTGCACTCCAGCGTCCAACGATGACGACGCGACCGCCGCCAACGACGACGACGTTGCCAACGACGACGACGCAGCCAACGACGACGACGCAGCCGACGACGATGACGACGCGACCCAGCCCGATCTCGACCCCATCGACATCGTGGGTGGGGCCACCTACTCCGAGTTGGTCGTGGAGCTCGATATCGTGACGGGGCACGACCCCCTGCCCGGCGCGTTGTCCGCGTTCGAGGACGCCATCACCGAGCTCGTGGACGACGGATACATCAACAAGCCCGGCGGCTTCCGGGTGGTGGTAGACGACATCATCCCGGCGAACCCCGATCCCGATCACGTCTACACGTTCGAGGAGCAGCGCGCGCTCTCCGAAGCCAACCGCGACCTGCCCGCGCAGCCCGGAGTGGCCTACCTGCACATGCTCTACCTCGATGGTCGATCCGAGTACGATTCGGGGAACCTGTCGGTGCTCGGCTACGCGTACGGAGGCTCCTGGATCGTGATGATGCGGGACAACATCGACCGCGCCTGCAGCAGCTCCTCCGGACTCGGTCTCCTGCTGCCGTCGGTCGCCGACGAAGCGTGCGCCCAGACCGAAGGTGGGGTGCTGACCCACGAAGTCGGGCACCTGCTCGGCCTCGTCAACAACGGGCTGCCCATGGTGGTGGACCACCAGGACGAGCCCAACGGCGCCCACGACACCAACGAGGACTGCCTGATGTACTGGCTGGCCGAGACAGGCGACGCCACCGAGGCCGTGGCCTCGCGCTACCTCGGCGGCCAGTCCGGCTTCCCCCCCTTCGACCAGGAGTGCCTAGACGACCTAGCCGCCGCATCGGGGCGCTAGCAAGGGGCCGCAGGCCCCGCCGCTCGAAGGACAGTTCCCAGTCCGGGGGCGCTCCAGGGGGCCGAGGTCAAGGAGAGCAAGGGGCCGCGCGGAGACGTACTCATGTACGTCGCACAAGCAGGCCCCGCCGCTCGACGCCGAGATCGGTCCCCTGGGGCGTCCCCGGACGGGAACTAGAAGCCGATCTCGACCCCTGCGGATGCAGTGCCCCACACGCTCAACGCCGGGGTCCCCGTCCCGCGCAGGTCCACCACCGCGCCCTGACCGACCGCCGACAGCATCACCGCGGCGTGCTGGTCGAGGATGAACCCGGCGTGCAGTCCTGGCCCGGTGCCGAAGACCAGCAGCCCATCTTTGCCCGGCGCCCCGGACGGCGCCTCCATGGTGCGGGGCAGCCCCAGCGCGCGCACCTGCCACGATCCGCGCAGCCGCACCCGACCGATGTCGGCCCCCCACCCGGCTCCCAGCGCAGACCAGAGCACCGGCCGCGGACGCTCCGCTGCCGCCAGCGGCGCCCCCACCCCAAGCACGCCGACAAACACCAGTCCGCGCAGCGGCCCATCGGGGACCCGCAGGATCCCCTCGATCTCGCCGCCCAGCGCGCCCAACCCCCACACCTCGCCCCAGGCCTCGCCCGGGCTCGCCAACAACGCCACGCGCGCCGACTGAAGCACCCGGTCCCGCCGCAAGCGCACCGCGAGGTCGGGCAGGTTCAAGCGCGCCGTCGCCCCGAGGTCTTCCTCGCCAGCGAGCAAGGTCTCGCCTTCCGCATCACGCACCTCGAAGCGATGCACGCCGTCGGGCACGCTCACCGTGCCCGGGAACACGCCGCGAGCCCGGCCATCCACGTACAGCGTCGCGCCCGCATACCGCTTGTCCTGGGTGCCGTAGTCGAACACCAACGCTTCGTCGCGCTGACGCCGGGCGGACGGGTCGCCGGCGAGCACCACATCGTTCCAACCCACCACCCGTAACGTCGCCTCCGGCACCTGGGCCCCATCGGTGTGATCCATCGTGCGGCCCCGAGCAAAGTCGTGGGCCTCCCACGCAGTCACGACCTCGTCGCCGTCGCGGTCTGCGGTCTCCCGACCCCAGGTCATCGCGCCGAGCAGGAAGTGGGTGTAGACGCCGCCACCGAACCCGTCATCTTCGAACGCCGGCCGCGACAGCGTCGTCGCGAAGAGGTGCGCCTCCCCGCTGCCCAGCACCGACGGGTCGGGTCCCTGCGCGCTGGTCAGCGACGCGCCCACCGACTCCGGCGGGGCGACGCCGCGGGTGGACTTCCCCTCCCCGCTAAAGCACGCGTCCACGATCAGCGCCTTGCGCTGCGCAGTCAGCGACCCGAGCCACGCCCGCAGCGCGCCCAGATCGATCGCCGTCGTCACCAGATCGTCCTTGGCCGTGTCCGGCGCGAGCAGATGCAAGCTCGGCACGTCGCCCGACAGCTCAGCGAGCCCATGCCCCGAGAAGTAGAGGACAAACACATCCTGCTTTCGCAGATCCGCTCCCAGCGAGCGCGCCGCCGCCAGCACTGCGCCCCGAGTCGCCGCGGCCCCGGTCAGCAGCGTCACGCGGCCGAACCCTGCGCCGCCATCCTGCTCCGCCGCCGAGAGGTGTGCAGCGATGGCCTGGGCATCTGAGACGGCGAACCGCAGCTGCTCGATCCCCGGGTCGTCGTAGCTGTCGACCCCCACCACGAGCGCCACCCGGCGCGAATCCACCGAGGACCGCAGCTCATCCATCGTGGACTGAGCCGGGCCGAACCCGCGGGCGCGCATGGTGCTGCCGCAGCCGGACAGCAGCAGCACCAGCACCAGCGCGCGTGTCAGGGCGACCAAACAAGCTCCAGCGTGGCCTCGGTCTTGGCGCCGGCGCACTGCGGATCTGACGACCAGGTCGCGCGATACTCCCGGGCACCCGGGCCGCGATCGGTCCGGAACGCCATGGGCGCGCCGCCGGACTGCAACGCGCTCGGCGCGCCGGCGACCACCTCCCAGGAAGCTCCGTCGGGCAGCAGGGGAACCCAGTCCTCGTCTCGCTCGTCGAGGCACAAGAAGCCCGGGCGCGAGGCGATCGCCACGAACACGACCGACTCCTCGGGCCCGATCGGCGGCGCGGTCGGCACCCACGCCCGACGAGCCCCGTCAGGCCCCTCCACGATCGCCTGCAGCTCGAGGCTCACGGCCTCATCGCCGCGGGGCCGCAGCTCACCCGTCTCCACACTCGACGGCCCGCGCCACAGACTCATCCCCACCGCCGCGAGCGCGAGCACGCCCACCCCCGCGGCCACCGCCCCCGCGGTCCGGCCACGCCGCCGCACCGCGAGCAGCGCCGGCCCATCGAGGGGCGCCGCGGGCTCGTCCCCTTCCGCGAAGAGGTCGCGCAGCAGGTCGTCTTGCATGCCGTCGTCGCTCATCGCGGGTCAGCTCCGAGTGCGTCGCGCAGCTTGCGACGGGCGTAGGTGAGTTTGTCGCGGACCTGCTGGTCGCCAAGGCCCAGCACCTGGCCCACCTCGGCGGTGTCGAAGTCGTAGCGATAGAACAGCAGCACCGCCGTGCGGTGCTCTTCCGACAACACCTCCATGGCCCCATCCAACACCGTGGCCATCTCCGAGCGCCCGAAGCTGCGCTCGGCGTCGGGTGCGCTCGTCTCGTTGCCCAGCCCGAACGCGAGCATCTTGGTCACGAGCGCCGAGAATCGCCTCCGGCTGCGCTGGGCGTCGAGGCCACAGCGACGCGCCACGGTGTACAGCCACGATCGAAACGACGCGCCGGCCTGGGGCGAGTAGGCATCGGGGCGCCGCACGAGGCGGAGCCAGGTCTCGGCGTACGCCTCCTCGGCCGCCTGCCGGTTCCCGTTGCAGTACCGCACCAGGAATCCCATCAAGCGATCCCCGTATCGCCCGACCAGCCCCTCGAATCCTGACTCGTCGCCGGCTTGCCACCGCGCCACGAGCTGGGCATCGGTCGGCCCGTCGGGCGGGGTGGTGGCCGGGTCGCGCAAGCGGCGGACTCCTAGAGAATCGCAGGTTCATGGTGGTGCAAACGCCGGCAGCCGCCAGGGCAAGGACAACGCACCCATTGTAGTCCGACGTTCCTTGTCTCTGCCGCAGGCGGCGTTCTTCCCCCCGTACCGCTCACGAGCGGGACGGAGGACGCAATGAACGAAGTACTTCCACGACCGTTTGGGGACTACGAGCTGCAGGGGCTCCTGGGCCAAGGAGGCATGGGGCGGGTCTACCGCGCGCATCGCCGAGGGCCAGGCCTGCGCCGTGAGGTCGCCCTCAAGCTGGTGCGCCCCGACGTGGGCGATCGCTCCTTCGCCATGCAGCGCGCGCTGCTCCGAGAGGCCCAGGTCGGTGCGATGGTCCGGCACCCCAACGTGGTCGCCACCTGGGAGCTCGGCCACGAGCAGGGGGTGCCGTTCATCGCCATGGAGCTGGTGGATGGGTTCCCCCTCGACACGCTCCTGCGCGTCTGCGGACCGGCGCCCGGAGCGGTGGCGCTCGAGCTCGCCGTGCAGATCGCTGATGGGCTCGCCGCGGCGCACGCGCTGACTGAGCCCGACGGCCGCTCGATGCAGCTCATCCACCGCGATCTGAAGCCGGGGAACATCTTCGTGACCCGGGACGGCACGGCCAAGATCGCGGACTTCGGGCTGGCCCGGGTCAGCACCCGGGCGCACTCGACCATGCCCGGCACCGCGAAGGGCACACCGGCGTACATGGCGCCCGAGCAGCTCGCCACCGGCGAGATCGACCAGCGCGCGGACATCTTCGCCCTCGGCGCGCTTCTGTACGAGCTCATCACCGGCTCGTCACTCTTCGGACGCGACTCGGTGATGGAGACGCTGGGCGCCATCAGCCGCCCGGAAGAGGTGGTCGAGCGCGAAGCCTCCCAGGGGTCGGTGGAGATGTCGGCGCCAGGGCTGTGGGCGGTGCTGCGAGCCTGCCTGCGCCACGATCCAGCCCTGCGCATCGGCAGCGCCGCGGAGCTCAGCGAAGCTCTGCAAGCTCTGATGGCGGATGCGCCTCCGGCGGCGATCGGCTTGTGGCTGGCCCCTGCGCTCAGCAGCGAGAAGCAGCCTGACTCCACGGGCTCGGACCCCACCGCCATGGGCACGCTCGACCTCCCTCCGTTGATGCTGCCGTCGATGCCCGGGGTCCAACACGACGAGACCCTGGACGGCTCCTACGCCCCCGCCCTGGCGCGCGCCGCCACCCGCAACAGTCGCGCCCGAACATGGCCGATCGTGGCCGCCGCCGTGCTCTCTCCGGTGCTGGCTCTGTCGGCTGGGCTCTGGCTGCTGCCCTCGCCGTCGTCGGCGATCCCCACCGCCCCGGCCGAGCTCGCCGCCGTGGAACCGGCTCCGCCCGACATCGACATCACTCCGCCCGACATCGACATCACCCCGCCCGACATCGACATCACTCCCCGCCCGCCAGCACCGCGCGCCCGGACGCTCCCCGCCAAGCCAACCCCAACGGTCGCCAACGCCGCTCTGCCCGCGCCGCACCTGCTCACCCCGCACCGCGCAGCCCGCGCCGGCACGACCGTGCGCTTCGCGGTCGAGGTCCACGGACCCGCCGCCTCCGCGGTTCTGTACACCCGCTTCGACGACGACACCGCCTGGCGTCGCTCCGTCATGACCCCCGGTGCTGGCGCAGCCTTCGCGGCCGCGGTCGCCATCCCGCCGGACGCCCGGGGGCTGCTGCGGTACCGGGTAGACGCACGGGCGAATGGCGTGACGACCCAGCTCGGCACGGAGTCCGCCCACTACCGGGCGGTCCTGCGCTAGCGCCCTCCAAGCCCCACCTCGGCGCCCCCGACTTTCTATTCCTTGCCCTCAGCTGGTTCGGCGTTCTCCCCAATGAACCCGGCCCCGGAGAACCGCATGCCCAACCACCTTGCTTCACTGCTCCTGCTCCTCGCGCTTCCCGTCGGGGCTTCGGCGGCGACGTACACCGTGAACACCACCGCGGACTTCGCGTTGTTGAGCACCACGATCACCTCCGCGATCAACTCCGCCAACAACAACGCCGGGCTCGACACCATCGCGTTCTCGCTGCCCGCGTCGGGAGCTGGATACGACGCCGCGACAGGGACCTGGACCCTGACGATGAACGGCGCGCTGCCCGCGATCACCTCGCCGGTCATCCTCGACGGGACGAGCCAGCCCGGCGCCGCGCCGGTGAGGATCTTCCTCGATGCAGACGGCGCCTCGTCGGCCCTGCAGCTGCTCGCGGGGTCGGACGGCTCGTCGCTGGTGGAGATCGGGTTCGGCGGCGCGAGCGGCGCGGGCGTGCTCGTCAGCGGCTCTGGTGGGCACGAGTTCGACGGCTGCTGGTTCGGCGTCGCCCCGGGCGGGTCCACCGCGCGGCCCAACGGCCAGGACGGCTTGCGCGTCGCCTCGGGCTCGGGCGTCAGCGTGGGCGTACTCGGCTCAGCCCCCAACGTTTTGTCGGGCAACGGTCGCCACGGCCTCTTCCTCGACGGCTCCGGGGTGGGCGCAAGCACCGTATTCGGCGCGCTCCTCGGCACCGACGCCGACGGCACCGGCCCCCTCCCCAATGCCATGGACGGCCTGCGCATCGCCTCGGGCTCCAACCACACCGTGGGGCACGAGGTGGAGCCGAACGTCATCGCGTGGAACACCGGCGCGGGCATCGCCGTCACCACCGCCGGCGCATCGTCGGGCAACTTGCTCGCCTACAACGATCTGCACGACAACGGCGGGCTCGGAATCGATCTGGGCGCGGACGGACTGACCGTCAACGACACCAACGACAGTGACAGCGGACCCAACGGGCGGCTCAACTTCCCCTGGATCGACTGGGCCGGAATGCAGGGCGGGGACCTCGTCATCACCGGCTGGACCCGCCCCGGAACCACCATCGCCATCTTCGAGGCCGCGCCGGATGGCAGCGGGTTCGGCGAAGGCATCTTCGTGGACGAGGTCGTGGAAGGGTCCGCCGGCGACCTCGACGCCACCACGTCTGCCTACTCCGGCGCTGGCGGGGGAGACACCACCGCGCGCTTCCGCTTCAGCCTGCCCGCCAACGGATTCGGCATCGGCTCCACCATCGCGCTCGTCGCGGTCAACGCGAGCGGCAGCACCAGCGAGTTCGGCCAGAGCACGAACCTGGAAGACCTCGACTCCGACGGCGACACCGACGGGCTGAGCCTCGGCGAGGAGTACCTGCTCGGCACCGACCCCACCCTCGCAGACTCCGACAACGACGGCGTGACCGACGGCGTCGAGGTGAACGGCGCCAACCCCACCAACCCCAACAACCCCGACTCCGACGGTGACTCCGTGGACGACGGCGACGAGGACCTCAATGGAGACGGAACCGTGGGCCCCACGGAGACCGACCCCAACGACCCCGACTCCGACGACGACGGCGTGGACGACGGAGACGAGGCCGCGCTGGGCACCGTGCCCACCGATGATGACTCCGACGACGACGGCATCCTCGACGGCAACGAAGCGGCGTTCGGCACCAGCCCCACCGACTCCGACACCGACGACGACCTGCTGAGCGATGGGCTCGAGGTAGGCCTGGCCGCGGCCCAGGGCAACGACAGCGCCGGCTTCGTCGGCGACGCGGACGCCGGGGCGACCACCACCTCTCCCATCCTCGCCGACACCGACAGCGGCGGCGTGGACGACGGCATCGAAGACGGCAACCGCGACGGCGCCATCCAGTCGGGCGAAGGCGACCCGAACAACGGCGCCGACGACCTGACCCTGGTGGACTCCGACAACGACGGCCTCACCGACGCCGCCGAGAACGCCGCCGGAACCTTCCCCAACGACAGCGACTCCGACGACGACGGCATCCTCGACGGTGCCGATGGCCTCGAGGACAGCGACTTTGACGGCATCCCCGACGCCCTCGAGGTGGACAGCGACAACGACGGCATCCTCGACGAGGTGGAAGACGCGGACCGGGACGGCGTGACGGACCCGGGCGAGACGGACTCCGACGATCCGGACACCGACGACGACGGGCTGGATGACGGCGAGGAGGACACCGACTTTGACGGGGTCCTGGACGCGGGCGAGAGCGATCCCCTGAACCCCGACACCGACGGTGACGGCCTGCTCGATGGCTTCGAGGTCTCGGCGGGCACCTCGCCGCTGCTGACCGACACCGACAGCGACGGGCTCGATGACTTCGCCGAGACCAACGGCCCCACCAGCCCCCTGCTCGCGGACACCGACGGCGACGGCCTGTCCGATCTCGCCGAGACCAACGGCGTGACCGACCCGGTGCTCGCGGACACCGACAGCGACGGGCTCGACGACGGTGACGAGGTGGCTGGCTCCACCGACCCCCTCGATCCCGACAGCGACGACGACGGCTTGCTCGACGGGCAAGAGGACCTCGACGCCGACGGCGTGGTGGACCCCAACGAGACCAACCCCAACGACGACGACACCGACGATGACGGCATCCTGGACGGCAACGAGGCGGGCTTCGGCACGCTGCCCCGCCAGGCGGACACCGACGGCGACGGCCTCCTCGACGGCCTGGAGGTCGGACTCTCGAGCCCCCAGGGCGACGACACCCTGCCCGCCATCTTCATGGCCGACGCCGACCCCACCTCGACCACGTCCCCCATCCTCGCGGACACCGACGGCGGCGGGGTGACCGACGGCGGCGAGGACGCCAACCTCAACGGCGACATCGACCCCACCGAAGGCGACCCCAACGACGCCTCCGATGACGCCACGCTCGTGGACACCGACAACGACGGACTGACCGACGCCGCCGAGCTCAACGCGGGCACCCAGCCCACCAACCCCGACTCCGACGGTGACGGGCTGCTCGACGGCGCGGACGGCCTCGGCGACGCGGACGGCGACGGCGACATCGACGCGCTCGACACCGACTCCGACAACGACGGCATCCTCGATGGTGACGAGGACACCGACCTGGACGGGGTCGTGGACCCGGGCGAGACGTCTCCCGACCTCGCCGACACCGACAGCGACGGCCTGTCCGACCTGCAGGAGGGAGCGGCCGGCTCAAACCCGCTCGACCCCGACAGCGACAACGACGGGCTGCTCGACGGGGCCGAGGTCATGATGGGCACCAGCCCGCTGGACGACGACACCGACGACGACGGGATCATGGACGGCAACGAGGATGCGGACCAGGACGGCACCCTCGACGTGGGCGAGACCGACCCGCAGGCCGCCGACACCGACCTGGACGGGCTGCCCGATGGTCTGGAGGTCGGCCTGACCGAGCCCCAGGGCGACGACACCAACCCCGCGGTGTTCCTCGCGGACTCCGACCCCAGCACCACCACCGACCCGCTCAACGCCGACACCGACGAAGGCGGCGTGCTCGACGGGGTGGAGGACTCCAACCGCAACGGCGCGGTGAACGGCGCCGAGGGTGACCCGAACGACCCAAGCGACGACGGCCTGCTCGTGGACACCGACGGCGACGGACTGCCCGACGGCACCGAGGCCGACGCGGGCACCGACCCCACTCTGGTGGACACCGACGCGGACGGACTGTCCGACGCCCTCGAGGTGCTGGTCTCCCCCACCGACCCCCTGGACGACGACTCCGACGACGACGGGCTGCTGGACGGCAGCGAGGACCTGGACGGCGACGGCGCGGTGGGCCTGGGCGAGACCGACCCAACCCTGCGCGACACCGACGCCGACGGCCTGTCCGACGGGCTGGAGCGCGGCCTCACGGTGGCCGAAGGCGACGACACCTCGCCCGGGGCCTTCGACGCGGATGCGGACCCGTCCAGCACCACCAACCCGCTGAGCGCAGACACCGATGGCGGCGGCGTGGACGACGGCGATGAGGACACCAACGGCGACGGCGCCGTGGACCCGAGCGAAGGCGACCCCAACCTCGCCGCGGACGACCCCTACCAGGTGGACTCCGACGGCGACGGGCTCAGCGACGGCGACGAAGCGGACGTCGGCACCGATCCGAACAACGCGGACAGCGACGGCGACGGCATCGCCGACCCCGCCGATGGCCTGACCGACAGCGACGGCGACGGACGCATCGACGCTCTCGATGACGACAGCGACAACGACGGCCTTCTCGACGGCGAAGAGGACACCGATCGCGACGGCCAGCACGACGCCGGAGAGACCGACGCCCGCAACGCGGACACCGACGGCGACGGCCTGCTCGACGGGTTGGAGCGGTCCGTCGGCAGCGACCCTCTGGCCGCAGAGCGCACCCAGGGCTCCGGGGCGTCGTGTTCGCAGGCCGGTGACGGCGGTGTGGGCTGGCTCGCGTTCCTGCCGCTGCTGTTGCTTCTGCGACGGCGCCTGCGGGCTGGCTCCTGTGCGGCGGCGCTGCTCGCTCTCGCCGCGCCGGCCTCCGCCCAGGCTCAAGATCCGGACCTGCCCAAGCTCGACGTGCAGCGCTTCGATCCCATTCCCCAGGCCCCCGGCCTGCTGCGGGTGCGCGATCCCGAGCTGCTCACCGGCCTCTCGGGAACCGGTGGCCTGACGATGAACTACGGCCTGCGCCCCTTTGAGCTGGGCTCGTCGGACGACGGCAGCCGCTCGGTGGGCATCGTCGAGCACCTCGTGGGTATGGACGTCTACGGCGCCTTCGCGTTTGCCAACCTCTTCCAGGTGGGCCTCGCGATGCCGGTGCTCCAGCTCACCCCGGGCACCGAGAAGAGCGCGGAGCTGGCGCGGGCCCTCGGCGGGAGCGGCGGGGTGCTCGGCGTGGGCGATCTGCGCGTCGAGTTCGCGGTGCAGGCGCTGCGCCAGGCACGCCATGGCGTGTCGGTCGCGGTCGCCGCGCGGGGCATCTTCCCCACGGGCAGCCGGGCTACGTTTGTCGGCGCAGGCTCCGTGGGCGCGGGCCTCGACCTCGCGGTGGGTCGCCGCTGGAGGCACCTGCGCCTCGCCGGCAACCTCGGGTTCCAGCTCCAGTTCGGAAGCTCCGCCACCCTCGGGGTGCGACCCGACGACGAGCTGCGCTGGGGCATCGGGGTGGGCGTGCCGTTCGCGGACGACCGGTTCGAGGTCGTGGTGGAGTGGACCGGCGGCACGGTCATCGACCCAGTCACGCTCCAGGAGCAGGGGATCGGCCCCTTCGATCCTCGCCACAGTCCCTCGGAGCTGACCGCCCACGTGCGTCTCGATCCCCCCGGACCGCTCGCGTTCCTCGTGGGCGGTGGCCGCGGCATCGGACCGGGGTGGGGCACGCCCGACCTGCGCGCCTTCTTCGCCATCCAGGTCCACCCCGAGCGGCGCCTGGACAGCGACAACGACGGCATCCCCAACTCCATCGACCTGTGCCGGGACGCACCGGAGACCATCAACGGCGTCTACGACGACGACGGCTGCCCCGAAGCGGACCAGGACGCAGACGGCGTCGGCGACGAGCGCGATGAGTGCCCCCTGGTCGCTGAGGACCGCGATGGCTTCGAGGATGACGACGGCTGCATCGACCCCGACAACGACGCCGACGGGGTGCTCGATGGCGTCGATGACTGCCCGCTCAAGGCCGAGGACCTCGACGGGTTCATGGACGAGGACGGCTGCCCCGACCTCGACAACGACGCCGACGGCATCGCGGACGTAGACGACGCCTGCCCCGTGGACGCCGAGCGCTACAACGGCCTGGACGATGAGGACGGCTGCCCCGATGAGGGCCTCGCGGCCCTGGAGATGGAGAACGGGCGCGCCGTGCGGATCGTGATCTTCGAGCGGGTGTACTTCGAGACCGCCAGTGCTGCCATCGCCCCGGTCTCCCACGGGGTCCTCGACGCGGTCGCGGAGGTCCTGACGGTGTTCCCCGAGGTCAAGTCGCTGGAGATCGGGGGCCACACCGACTCCCAGGGCGATGACGCCTACAACCTGGACCTGTCGGCGCGACGCGCGGAGTCCGTGATGCGGTTCCTGGTGGCCCGGGGGGTCAGCGCCAGCCGCCTGGTGGCCCAGGGCTTTGGCGAGAGCGTCCCCATCGACACGAACGACACCGAGGAAGGGCGCCAGCGGAACCGTCGGGTTGAGTTCTTGGTCCTCGACCAAGGCGAGTAGGTCGCAGGAGTCGGTAGACTCGACCGCGCGAAAGGATCCAGATGGCCCAAGAATCAACGCAGCCGCTGCGGGTGCTGCTCGTCGAGGACGACCCCGTGGCACGTCGGATCCTCTCCGCCGGGATCCGCACGGCAGGGTACGCCCTGAACGAAGCGGGCACGCTGCTCCAGGCGATGCGCGAGGCGGCCGGCCACCCACCGGACATCGCGATCGTGGACATGCGCTTGCCCGACGGGACAGGGCTCGAGCTCGCTCAGGCTCTGCGACGCCTCGATGGGCTCTCCCAGTTGCCGATGATCGCCATCACCGGGGTGGAGACGACCCTGCTCGGGCTCGAGCAGTACGCGGATCTGTTCGTCGCGCGCCTCCTCAAGCCGGTCATCCCCGGCAAGCTCAACGAGCTGATCGAGAAGTACGCCTCGCCCCCGATGGCGCCCGACGAGGGCAGCGTGCACCTGGTGGTGGTGGATGACGAGCCGCTGATGAGGCGCCTGCTCGAGGCGTACCTCACCCGCGCGGGGTACGTGGTGCGTGTCGCCGCGGACGGCTTGCAGGCACTGGCGTTGATCGAGAAGCGAACGCCCGATCTGGTCGTCGCCGATCTCGACATGCCCATCATGGACGGGCCCGCCCTCGCCGCAGCGCTGCGTGGCCAGCCGACCACAGCGAGCATTCCGGTCGTCCTGGTGACCGCCGGCCTGCAGTCCGATGCGCCGCCGCGGATGGCCGAGGCCGCAGGGGTGCACGCGGTCATCCCCAAGACCAACGATCTGTCCCGCCTCCAGCCCGCCATCGAGGCGGCCCTGGCAGCTCCTCGCGCTCCGATCGACCCCGCGCCGTCGGGCATGGCCAGAGACATCGTGCAGCTCGCCGCCCAGGCCCGAAGGGTCAACGAGCTCCAGGCCAGCCTCGACATGAAGGAGGCGGAGCTGAACGCGCTGGCCGGGATCGCCGACGCGATCCGACGAGCGAGGTCCGAGAGCGACGTCCTGCGCGGCACCATCGAGCGAATCTGCGACCTCTCCTTCGTCTCCTTCGCGGCCGCCTGGCGCCCGGACGGCAAGACGGGGCTGCGTCTCGCGGGCACGGCCTCGGTTCCCAAGGCGCAGCTTCCGCTCTTCGAGAGCTTCCCCCAGGACCATGCATTGGTGCGCGCCACAGCCCGGATCGGCGACCTCGTCGCCCTGCCCTCGGTGCTGGCTCCCGCGGGCCATGGCGAGGCGGTCCTGCGGTCACTGGGCGTATCCAGCGCGCTGCTTATCCCGCTCTCCCACAGCGGGAAGCCCCTGGGCCTGCTGCTCCTGGGCAGCTTGACCGACAGCTTGCGCAGGGACGCCTGGGCGCTCGGTCAGACCGTGCAGGCCCAGCTGGAGCAGGCCCTGTCACTGCTGGGCACAGTGGGTACGTTCGAGGCGACTGCGAACGCGTTCAAGTCGATCGCTGATTCGCTCAGCGAGGCGGTCTTCACGGTGGGTCCTGGCGGGCGCATCGTGTACGCCAACCTGGTGGCGGAGATGCTGCTCGCCATGAAGCGCAGCCCAACGGGAGAGCTGCTTGGCCGATGGCTCACGCGGTCGGACGGCAGCGCACCGGGCGAAGGGCGGTGGATGGGGCGGCTGGCCACGGTCGCCGGGCGCGAGCGGGTGGTGGAGGTGCAGAGCTCACAGCTGGCGCCCGGGAGTCCTCTGGGGATGCTGGCGTACACCGTGCGGGACGTCACGGCGCAGCAGGACCACGAGCGATGGCTGGAGCGACTCGCCAATGAGGACGCGCTGACCGGTCTGCCCAACCGCCGGGCGTTCGACCAACGCATCGCACAGTTCGATCAGCACGAGAACCGACGACAACGCGACGCAGCGCTCGGGGTCATCTACTTCGACCTGGATGGCTTCAAGGGGTTGAACGACGTGTACGGCCACGACGCCGGGGACATCCTGCTTCGCGCCATCGCGGACGCGACCCGAGAGCGCCTGCGGGACGAGGAGTTCATGGCTCGCCTCGGCGGCGATGAGTTCGGCATCCTCCTTATCGACACCAACCGCGAGGAGATCGCCGCGGTCGCCGAGATCATGCGGGAGTTGGTGGCCACCGTCGCCGCGGAGCACCCGGGGCACGTAACGACGAGCGTCGGCGCTGCACTGCGCGAGCGTGGGCAGTCCGCGACGCTGGTCATCGAGGCGGCGGACGCGGCGATGTACGCAGCGAAGCGCGCGGGCGGCAACCGCGTTCGCTTGGCTGAGCGGGTCAGCTAGAGCACCGAACGACTTACGGTTGGTCGCCTCGCTCGTCCGAGCGCAGCCTGACTGCGTCGGCTCCTCGTCGCGGGCCCCGGCCCGCTTCCTCGTCGCTCCTAGCCAGCCAGCACCCGGCCGTCGCGATGCTCGGGCCCGTAAGTCGTTCGGTGCTCTAGCAGCCCGTTGATCAACGGCTCATCGAGCCATCGGCATGGGCGTTCCCGCCGATGACCAGGTCCAGCCGCGACCCCAGCGGGGAAGTCTCCAAGAGCTCGTGAGTGGCGTGAGCGAGCTGTTGA
>Ga0222662_1000110_pt1 | contig 76270 bp, 65 predicted proteins | sample AntAcemetagen600_FD_179821 | JGI IMG/M metagenome (GOLD analysis project Ga0222662, IMG submission 179821) | Saline water microbial communities from Ace Lake, Antarctica - #600 | ecosystem: Environmental > Aquatic > Non-marine Saline and Alkaline > Saline | place: Antarctica: Ace Lake... | reverse complement strand
GACGCGACCGGAGATGACGACGACGCGACCGGAGATGACGACGACGCGACCGGCGACGACGACGATGCGACCGGCGACGACGACGACGCGACCGGCGACGACGACGACGACAGCGCGGGCGACGACGACGACAGCGCGGGCGATGACGACGACAGCGCGGGCGACGACGACGACAGCGCCTCGGGATGCGATGTCGGAGACCTCACCGCCAGCCTTGAGATCCGCGTCGGCTCGGTCGTGGGCACGACCTTCAGTTCGGCGGACTCTTTGACGTTCGCAGCCATCGTCAACAACCCTTGCGACATTCCGCTGACCGTCACCTCGATCAGCACCTGCCTGGTGGGCAGCTGGGGTGCCTTCCCCAGCGGAGGCGGCCCAGGAATCGGTGCGGGGACCGCCTGCGGCGACGCTCCGACCCCGTTCCTGATCCCCGAAGGCGGCGCCATCGAAGAGACGGTGGTCTTCGGATCACTCGCGGCGGGCACATGGACCGGCGAGGCGAACCTCGACGTTCCGTCGCTCGGCACCGCCAACAGCACGTTCATCGTGCAGTAGCGGGGCGCCGCGCCAACCTGGGCGCTGACCTATCCTCGCGCCCGTGCCCGAGCCCATGACCATGCAACCCGACCTGCTGCTCCCGGAGCATTTCCCGGTGGCGTTTGGTCGCTATCGGTTGCTCGGCCTGCTCGGCGAGGGGGGCATGGCCCGCGTGTTCCGCGCGGAGCTCCTGGGCGACGAGGGGTTTCGCAAGCCGACCGCGGTCAAGGTCATCCACGCCGCCGTCGCGGCGCGGGGCGAGTCGCTCAAGCGCTCGCTGATCAATGAGGCGCGCACCGGTGGGTTGCTGCACCACCCCAACATCGTGGACACCTACGACTTCGGAGAGGTGGCTGGCCTGCCGTACATAGCCATGGAGCTCGTGCGCGGCGTGATGCTCGATGACGCGCTGGCTCAGGGGGCCATGGAGCCTTCGCTGATGCTGTCGGCGGCCCGTCAGATCTGCGCCGGCCTCGAGCACGCCCACAACCTCGAGGTGGACCAGCACGTCGTCGAGGTGGTGCATCGGGATCTCAAGCCATCCAACATCATCCTCAGCCGCGACGGGCTCGCCAAGGTGATGGACTTCGGCATCGCAAAGGCCACCACCAACGCGTACTCGACGACCGAGACAGGCATGACGAAAGGCACTCCGGCGTACATGTCCCCGGAGCAAGCCGCGGGCAGCGAGCTGGACGGGCGGAGCGACCTGTTCGCGTTCGGCGCGATTCTCTTCGAGATGGCGACCGGCGAGCGCTTCTTCCAAGGCGAGACGCTGATGTCGCTCCTGCTGAGCGTGGTCAAGGTCGAGGAGATGATCACCGACGAGGCACGAATGGCCACCGTGGACGCCGCAGTCCCCGGGCTCGCGGACATCGTGCGAGGCTGCTTGCGTCTCGACCCCGCGGACCGCTGGCCCGATGCGCACACGGTCGAAGGCAAGCTGATCGCGCTGGAGCGGGCGACGCCTCGGGGCGTCGGTCTACGTTCGTACGTTCGCGGGATGATGAAGGCGGGGGAGGCCACGCCGACGGCGTCTGGGCCCAGCAAGCCTTGGCCCGCCGTCTCTGGGCTTCCCCCCACCCGCCTCAGCCTGCCGACCGAGGCCACCGCGGCCGCGCCGGTCGGCGTGCAGCAGAGCCGGTGGACCGATGCCGAGACGCGACGATCCGTGTGGATCCCCCTGTTCACCGGGTTGGGGCTCAGCTTGCTCGTCGCCGGGGTGCTCTTTGTGTGGCTGCGGCCGCTGCCTGAGCCTCCGGAGCCTCGGCCGGTCGCTGATGCCGAGCAGAGCCCCGACGGGGTTGCGCGAGACGAGGGAACCTCCGCGCCGGAACCCGTGACCTCCGCGCCGGAGCCCGTGACCTTTGCGCCGGAGCCCGTGACCTCCGCGCCGGAACCCGCGACCCCGCCACCGAGAGAGACGGCGCCCCCGTCACGCCGTCGTGACGGCCCGAGCATCGGTGCCGCCCCGACCACCTCGGTCAAGGGCAATGGGAAGAGCAAGGAGGCCGCGCGGCTCTCCGTTGTCGGCGCGGCCGCGACGGAGACCGATCGAGACAGCAAGGGCGCCAACGTGCGCTTTGTGGCGACGCTGAGTCGGGCGACTCCGTCCACTGAAGTCGTGGTGCACTTCAACCCGCCGAAGGCCCGGTGGGTGTCGCGGCCCATGCGTCACATGGGTGGAGACCGCTGGGAGATCAACGTCAGCTTCCCCCGCAGGTCGGTCGGAAAGACCTACTGGTATGTCGAGGCGACACCCGCGGCGGGGTCGAGCGTGACCTACGGCAGCGAGAGCCGCCCCAAGACGCTGCGGCTGCGCTGGTAGCCGGCGACGGGCCAGCGCCCGCCGGATCAGTCCGAGGTCGGCGCGGTGGCTGGCACGTCGGTGCGACGCAAGCGCGCCACCATGATCGGCTCGCCGATCTTGCGCTTCTTGCGCTCGTAGTTCGTAGGGATATGCCCTTGCAGGAGCAGGGTGCTGTCTGCGTCTCCCTTGTTGTGCAGGTCTGCGGTGAACGCGATCGGCTCCCACATCGCGGTGCCGAACACGTCCAGGGTCAGCGGTCCATAGGGTGCGAAGTCGCTCTGCACCTGGACCAACCCTCCCGGGCGCACCCGCGAGGCCAGCAGCGCCGCGAACGACGGCTGGATCAAGCGATGCTTGTGGTGCCGCTCCTTCGGCCAGGGGTCAGGGTGATTGATGTAGACCTCGCTCAACTCCGCCGGAGCGAAGTAGGTGTCGAGGTAGCCGAAGCTGTGGTGGATGACGCGGAAGTTGCGCCGGCCGGCGTCCAGAGCCTTCTTGCCGGTCAGGAAGACCCGCTTGTAGCGAATCTCGATCCCCACGAACGCGGCCTCGGGCCGCACGCCGGTCAGATCGCGAAAGAAGAACCCATTGCCCGGACCGATCTCCAGGACCAGCGGCGCGTCGGCCTCCACGCCGATCTCTTCCCGCCATCGTCCCTTGAACGCCGTCGCGTCATCACCGGGGATGACCCAGGGCGCGAGCTCGTGGATGCGCGCCACGAACGGATTGACCTCGACGCGCCCGTGGGCGGAGTTGAACGCCTCACGCTGGCGACCGGGGATGCGACCAAACTCGGACTCTTCGATGATCCCTGCCACTTCGGACTCCGTTTCCTGCACCGGGGTGTGTTGCACGACAGGCTGCCCCGCATCGGTGGGTCTGGCGTCGGGGGCGGATCCGGCGTTGGCCTTCCAGCTCGCTCCGTCCGCGTACACCTCCTTCTTCCAGATGGGCACTCTGTCCTTGAGGGTGTCGATGCCCCACCGGCACGCAGCGAAGGCGGCGTCTCGGTGCGGCGACGCCGCGGCGACGATGACGGCGGCGTCCCCTATCGCCAGGGTGCCGAGGCGGTGGTGCATCGCGATGGCGACCCCGGGCCAGCGCCCCTCGGCCTCATCACACAGCGCGCTCATCTGGCCCAGGGCCATCGCTTCGTAGGCCTCGTACTCGAGCTGCGAGACGCTGCGGCCGTCGAAGTTGTCGCGCACGACGCCCTCGAACGTGCAGATGCCGCCGCGTCCTGGGCCGGTGATGACCGCGTGCAGGTCGGCAGCGAGGAGCGGAGCGTGGGTGATGCGCACTCGGGGGTCGTCGGCTCCGCCGCCCAGCGGAGGGATGAAGGCGACCTCGTCGTTGTCGGCGAGCACGTGCTCCGCGTCCACGTAGTTCGCGTTGACCGCATACATGACCGGCAGCCGCCGACCCGCTTCGTCCACGAACGATGGAAACAGGCGGTGGTAGAGCTCCTGCACGGTCTCACCGACCACGAACTCGACATCGGCGCAGTCGCGACCCTTGCGCTCGCGCAGCACGGCGAAGAAGCGAACGGTGACGGCCATGCTCGGTCCTCTCGCGGTGGGCGGTTCGTGGGCGCGGGAAGGTACAATGCCGGGCCATGCACGTCGACCGCCGTTCCTGCCCGCCCTTTCTCCTCGTCGCGGCCGTGCTCGGGCTCGCGGGGTGTCCGGCGGACAACGGCGAGCTGGGTTCACTCATCCAGGAGGCGGACGAGCGCGCCGCGGTGGTGCAGGGGGTCCGCGACGAGGGCAGCCTCGCGCCGGCCAAACGCAATCGCTACGTCAAGCGCCAGGGTCTGCACCTCGACGCGCCGTACTTTGCGGGGAGAGAGCTGGCCTCTATCGAGGACAGCGACGTCGCCGATCAGCTCGGGGTTGAGATCTCCCGCGAAGCGGTCAGCGAAGGCGAGACCCACATCGTGTTCGACAAGGCCGAGATCTGGGTGCTCGATGGGACCATCTATCGAATCCGCTCGCAGCTCGCTCACACGATGGACATCCCGACCGCGCTCGGGGTCTCGGGCTTCCCCCTGTCTCTCGGCACGCCGATCGACGGCGCCCGCAACGTGCGCTGGAACCGCGCCTGGAGCACTCGGCGCATCGAGCTGATCCGCAGCGAGGAAGACCGGCGGCTGTTCACGCACATCGATGTGTACAAGTTCCTCCCTCGCGAGAATCGCTGACGCTGTAGTGTCCGCCGCCGTGTTGCCCCAGAGCCCCGCCGCCGATGTTCGCGATCTCGTCCAACTCGGTCGGGAACATCCTGGTTTTCAGGACGCCGAGTACCGAGCGCGCCGCGACCTCATCGCCCAGATCGCGCTCCGCCACAGCTCCGGCCAGCCGGTGCCCGAGGCGCCCTACACCCAGCAGGAACACGACGTGTGGAGGGACATCCTCCAGCTGCTGCGGCCCGAGCACGAGAAGCACGTGTGCGAGCCGATCCTCGCCATGCAGCGCCGCTTTCCACTGCCTCGCTACGGGATCCCGCAGCTGGCGTTCGTGAACGCACGCCTGACCCCGCGCAGCGGCATGCGGATGGAGCCGGTGATGGGGCTGGTCAACGTGCGCACCTTCCTCTCGCACCTGTCGAGCGGCGTCTTCCTCAGCACCCAGTACATCCGTCACCACAGCCGCCCGCTGTACACGCCCGAGCCGGACATCGTGCACGAGCTCATCGGGCACATGGCGCCGCTCTCTCACCCGGGCATCGCCGAGGCGAATCGCTGGATGGGTCGCGCGGCCGTGACGGCGACGGAGACCGAGCTGCAGCGCCTCGAGCACGTGTACTGGTACGTGCTGGAGTTCGGGCTGCTGGAGGAGGGGGGCGAGCTCAAGGCCCTCGGCGCGGGACTGCTCAGCTCGGCGGGCGAGCTGGCCGCGATCGAGGATGGGCCGGTGCTGCGCGGCTGGGATCTCGACGTGATCGCCGCGACTCCCTACGACCCCACGTGCATGCAGCCGCACCTCTTCGTGGCTCCCTCGTTCGCGCGACTGCTCGATGACGTGGTCGAGTGGGTGCGTCGGGGAGCCTGGCGAGACCGGGGCGGCGCGCTGGCGGATCAGGCCGCGTTGGTCTATCAGTCGTCGCCTTGACCGAGTATCGACGAGCAGACCGGGTCGCCCGGTCCCTTCAAGACGAGCTGAGCGGCCTCATCCGGCGCGAAGTGCGGGATCCCCGCGTGCGCGACGTGACGGTGACGCGGGTGGAGCTCAGCGGCGATCTGCGTGAGGCCACCGTGTGGTTCACGCCCCTTGGCGCCTTGGGGGACGAGCAGCGCATCGCGGAGCTCACGGCAGGGCTCAAGAAGGCGGCGCCGTTCCTTCAGGGGCGCGCGGGCCGCGCTCTCTCGCTCCGCAACACGCCTCGCCTGCGCTTTCGCTACGACAGCGGCGTGGCCAACCTGGTGCACATGCACGAGGTGATGGCGACCCTCGATACAGGCCCGGCCGAGCCGGAGACTCCGGCAGAGGACACCGAGGTAGACGATGGGTAGGCGGCGCAGAGGCTTCCGAGCCGACGAAATCCTGCAGGGGCTGTTGTTGATCGACAAGCCGAGCGGCATGACGTCCCACGACGTGTGTCAGAAGGTTCGGTATGCGCTGCGGGTGGGCAAGGTGGGCCACGGCGGCACGCTCGACCCCTTCGCCACGGGGCTGCTGCCGCTGATGATCAACGGCGCCACCCGGATCATGCCGTTTATGCAGACCCAGGACAAGATGTACGAGGCAGTCGTGCGTCTGGGCGTGAGCACGGACACCCTGGATCCCACCGGGGAGACCTTGGCGACCGTGGACGCCTCGGGGATCACCGATGCGCAGATCACCGAGACGGTGATGTCGTTCCTGGGCAAGCAGACCCAGACCATCCCGCGCTACTCCGCCGCGCGCGTGGACGGCAAGCACCTGTACGAGTACGCCCGGGCGGGGGAAGAGGTGGAGCTGCCCACCAAGGACATCGAGGTCTTCGCCATCACCCTGGGGAGCATCGATCGCAGCCACGAGGGCGTGGTGGACGTGGAGTTCAGCGTGCACTGCAGCGTAGGCACCTATGTGCGCGCGCTCGCGGACGACATGGGAACGCAGCTCGGCGTCGGCGGGCACCTGTTCTCGCTGCGCCGGACCGGCGCGGGCAACCTCCGACTGCAGGGTGCCATGAGCCTCTCGGCCATCGAGTCCCAGTCGGCCATGTGGCGCGACGAGCGGACGGCGCTGGCCGACGGTGGTGAGCCGATTCGGTTCGAGCCCGAGCGCAACGCCCGTACGTGGCACGCGTTCCTCGGCGAGGCCCTGAACCCGGTCCGAAAGATTCTGGGCGACGTGCCCGAGCTCGCGATCCCCGAAGCGCTCGTCGCCGCGGTTCAAGACGGCAACCCGCTGCGCAAGCGGGACCTGACCGTGCTTCCGGGCTTCGAGTCGCTCGCGTTCGCGCCGGGCGAACGGGTGGTGCTTCAGCATCCCGATGGGCTGCGCAGCGTGGCCTTGGTTCAGACCAAGGTGGCCCGGGATGCGATGTCCCGCCTGGAGGACGACACCATCGTCATGCAGGTGGAGCGCGTGCTTCGCTGAGCCCCGTGCAGGGCCTGTGCCCAGCTCGTGGAATGCTTGACAGCTGACGGCCGGATCACTACCTTTCCGCGCGATCGTGGCAACGTCTGTGTTGACTTCGATCCACCCACCCAAATCTGCGGTGTGCGACACCCGGGCCCAGTAGGGGCGGCCGGCACCGGCGGAGAGATGACCATGACCCCCGAACGCAAGACTGAAATCGTCACCAAGTACGCCCAGAACGAGGGAGACACTGGCTCTCCCGAGGTTCAGATCGCCCTCCTCACGGAGCGCATCGTGCACCTGACGGATCACTTCCGCACCCACCACAAGGACCACGCCAGCCGGCGCGGTCTCCTCAAGATGGTTGCCCGCCGTCGCGGACTGCTCGACTACCTCAAGACGGTTGAGTACTCCCGCTACACGACGATCATCAAGGATCTCGGAATTCGTAAGTAAACAGTCGAGAGAGGCCCGCAGCGATGCGGGCCTCACTTGATCTGGCCCCGGACTTCGGGGCCACGGGAGCACGAGCCTGCCCCCGTATTCAACAGCGTTCCTCGCAGATGGCGAGGCGCGCTCCCTTCGAGGGTGACTCACCCGGTACGGACGCGATCACGCGCCGGCGCTCGAGGGATACCAACCAAGGCGGTCCACAAAAACTCCCGAGCCGACGGCTCGGACCGGACTGCTGAGATCGCGAACAGAAGGACTGCCACACATGGCAATGATCAAGAAGTCTATTGAATTCAATGGACAAACCCTCAGCATCGAAACCGGTCGCGTCGCCAAGCAGGCGGGCGGCTCCGTCCTCATCTCCATGGGAGACTCGGTTGTTCTCGTCGCCGCCACCGGCGCGAAGAAGGCCCGCCCGGGCATGGACTTCCTGCCGCTGACCTGCGAGTACCGCCCCAACGCGTTCGCCGCGGGCCGTATCCCCGGTGGCTATTTCAAGCGCGAAGGCCGTCCCGGACCGAAGAGCATCCTCGTGGCGCGTCTCATGGACCGCCCGATGCGCCCGCTCTTCCCCAAGACCTGGCGCGCCGAGATCCAGCTGTTCGCGCAGCCGGTCTCGCACGACATCGAGAACAACACCGACGTGCTCGCCGTGACCGGCGCAAGCTGCGCGGCCCACATCTCGGACATCCCGTTCGATGGCCCCATCGCCTGCGTGCGTGTCGGCCGCGTGGACGGTGAGTTCATCGCGAACCCCACCAAGACGCAGCTCGCCAAGAGCGACTTCAACCTGGTGCTCGCGGCCACGTCTGAGGCCATCACGATGGTCGAGGGTGGCATGGAGCAGGCGAGCGAAGAGGATGTCGTGGCTGCCCTCGACTTCGGCTTCCAGTCCTGCCAGCCGCTCATCCAGCTGCAGAAGGACATCGCGGCGGAGTGTGCCAAGGAGAAGATGCCCATCCCGGAGGTGGAGGACACCTCGGCGCTGTACGCCGAGGTCAAGGCTGCGTTCCAGGACGACGTGCTCGCCACGTTCGCTCTCGAAGGCAAGCACGATCGCTCCGACGCCATCAGCAAGGTCAAGAAGGCCGCCGTGGCGAAGTTCGCCGCCGAAGGCACCGAGGCCGAGGTTCGGACCGTCAAGGATGTGTACGGCAAGCTCGTCAAGAGCACGATGCGCAACCGCCTGATCGACACGAACGTCCGCATGGACGGCCGTGGCCCCAGCGACATCCGCGAGATCACGGTCGAGGTCGGCGTCCTGCCCCGCGTGCACGGCTCCGCGCTGTTCACCCGCGGCGAGACCCAGGCGCTGGTGACCACCACGCTCGGTACTCGGCTCGACGAGAAGCGCGTGGACGAGATCGACGAGCAGGGGTGGAGCAAGTTCTTCCTGCACTACAACTTCCCGTCGTACTCCGTGGGTGAGTGCCGCCGCATCATGGGCCCCGGTCGCCGCGAGATCGGCCACGGCATGCTCGCGCAGCGCGCCGTGACCCCGGTCGTGCCCGACCACGAGGACTTCAGCTACACGATTCGCGTCGTGTCGGACATCACCGAGAGCAACGGCTCGTCGTCCATGGCTTCGGTCTGCGGCGCGTCGCTGTCGATGATGGACGCGGGCGTGCCCGTGAAGGCGCCCTGCGCCGGCATCGCGATGGGCCTCATCAAGGAGGGCGACAAGTTCGCCGTCCTGTCGGACATCACCGGCGATGAGGATCACCTCGGTGACATGGACTTCAAGGTGACCGGAACCGCGGACGGCATCACCGCCTTCCAGATGGACACCAAGATCAAGGGTGTGAGCTCCGAGATCATGACGAAGGCCCTGCACCAGGCCCGCGACGCGCGTCTCCACATCCTCGAGAAGATGAACGCTGTCATCTCGACGGGTCGTGAGGAGATGAGCCAGTGGGCCCCGCGGATCACGCAGCTCAAGATCGCTCAGGGACGCATCCGGGACGTCATCGGACCCGGAGGCAAGACCATCAAGGGCATCGTGGAGGCCACGGGCGCGCAGGTGAACGTGGACGACGACGGCACCGTGACGGTGGCTTCGCCGGACGGCGACGCCAGCGACAAGGCCATCAAGATGATTCGCGAGCTGACCCAGGAGGCCGAGATCGGCAAGCTCTACCTGGGCATCGTCAAGAAGGTTGTGGACTTCGGCGCCTTCGTCGAGATCTTCCCCGGAACCGACGGCCTCGTGCACATCAGCGAGCTGGCTCAGGGCCGCGTGAACAACGTGACCGACGTGGTGCAGGAGGGCGACGAGGTGCTGGTGAAGTGCCTCGACGTCGACAAGTCGGGCAAGATCCGGCTCTCCCGCAGCAAGGCGCTTGGCGAGAGCCTCGGCGCTCTCGGCGCTGCGCCGGCTGAGGCCTAGGCCTTAGGGTCTACGTGGAGCGTCTGCGCGTCACGCTGTCTGTCATGCGTCTGCACCCCTCGCGGGATGCGGACCTCCCGTTGCCTCGGCTGATGACAGCCGGGGCAGCGGGGATGGACATTGTGGCTGCGCTGGACGCTCCGCTCAGCCTGCCGCCCGGCGGCCGAGCTGCAATCCCCACGGGGCTTGCGTGCGCGGTCCCGCTGGGCTGGGAGGTCCAGGTCCGTCCCCGCTCGGGGCTGGCCTTTCGCTCCGGCGTCACCGTGGCCAACGCCCCGGGGACCGTCGATAGCGACTACCGCGGCGAACTCAAGGTGCTCTTGGTCAACCTCGGCCAGGAGCACTTCGTCGTGGAGAGGGGCATGCGGGTCGCTCAGCTTGTGCTGGCGCAGGTACCGCATGTCGAGGTGGTCCTCGTGGACTCATTGGAGTCTACGGACCGAGGAGCCGGCGGGTTCGGCTCGACGGGGCTGGGCGCATCCGCGACACTCTCCGGCTCTGACTGACCAGATGCCTCCACGAGAGGCCGCAGGGGAAGCTCGATGCTCGATTCGCTGACTGAAGGATTCCGCAATGTCCGCCTCAAGATGGCGGGCCAAGCGAAGATCTCCGAAGAGGACATCAACCAGGCCGTGCGGGACGTGCGCGTCTCGCTGCTGGAGGCAGACGTCGACTACGGCGTGGTCACCGGCTTCATCGAGCGGGTCAAGGAGCGCAGCCTCGGCGAGGTCGTGCAGCTCAAGGCGAAGACCAAGAAAAAGGATCTTCTTCAGGTCACGCCCGGCGACCACTTCGTGCGGATCTGCCACGAGGAGCTGGTTGGCCTCATGGGGCCGGTCGACGTCGAACTCGAGTACGCGAACAAGGGCCCCACCGCCGTGATGATGGTGGGTCTGCAGGGTTCGGGAAAGACGACGACGGCGGGCAAGCTGGCGCGCTACCTCAAGAACAAGGGCAAGAAGCCCATGCTCGTGGCCGCCGACACCTACCGCCCCGCTGCGGTGCAGCAGCTGATGGTGCTCGGTCGCAAGCTCAACATCCCGGTGTTCTCGCTTCGCGGGATGAAGCCACCGGACCTGTGCGCGATGGCGATGCAGCAGGCCGCCTCGGTGGGGCGCGATGTCGTCATCCTCGACACGGCGGGTCGCCTGGCCATCGACGATGAGCTGATGGGCGAGCTCGCCGAGATCCGAAAGCGCACCAACCCGCGCAACGTGTTGTTTGTGTGTGACGCGATGATCGGCCAGGACGCGGTGCGCACGGCGAAGGCGTTCCACGAGCGCCTCACGCTCGACGGCTTCGTCATGACGAAGCTCGACGGTGACGCTCGCGGCGGCGCCGCGCTCTCCATCAAGGAGGTCACCGGCGTGCCGGTGAAGTTCGTCGGCATGGGCGAGGGGCTCGATCGCCTCGAAGAGTTCCGGCCCGAGGGCATGGCGTCCCGCATCCTGGGCATGGGCGATGTCGTCGGCCTGATGAAGGACTTCGAAGGCGTCGTGGACACCGAGAAGGCCGAGGCCGACGCAGAGAAGCTGCTGTCGGGCGACTTCAACTTCGATGACTTCCTCGAGCAGATGCGCACCATCCAGAAGATGGGCCCGCTCCAGGAGGTCTTCGACAAGATGCCGTTCTTCGGCGACATGATGCCCAAGGGTGTCAAGATCGATGACCGCGAGCTGGTCCGCATCGAAGCGATGATCAACTCGATGACCGCAACGGAGCGCCGGAACCCCGACCTCATCAACGACAGCCGCGCGATGCGCATCGCCCGAGGCTCCGGGCACGTGAAGAAGGACATCAAGTCCTTGCTCGAGCGCTTCAACATGGCGCGGGTGATGATGAAGGAGATGGGTCGCGCGACGGGGATGATGGGCAAGGTGCCCGGACTTCGTCAGGCAGCGGGCCTGCGCCGACTCAAGCGACAGGGCATCTCCATGGACCCGTCGATGCTCAGCGGGCTGCAGAACATGGCGGCCAGCGGCGAGATGCCCGGGATGCCGGGCATGCCCGGGATGCCGGGGGAGCGCAAGGTCACCGGTGACCCGAAGAAGAAGAAGGCCGCCCGCAAGGCCGCGCGCAACGCGCGCAAGAAGGGCCGTCGCAAGTAGAGCTGGGCTGATGTCCTCCTCGCCGCTCCAGGTGTGGATGCCGCGCCACCTTGGTGACGCCGTGCTCGCCCTGCCCGCGCTGCGGCTCCTCGCCGCGCACCTGCCGACCATCGCGCTCGCTGATGGCGTCGTCGCTCGCGTGCTGGCCGGCGAACCCGACCTACGGGTGCGGGGTCGCCAGACCCTGGCTTCGGGTCCGGCGGTGCTCTTTGCCCGCTCCTTCCGGTCAGCGTGGCGCGCACTCGGAGCGGGGGCGTCTCCGCGCATCGGGGAGCGGGGAGACGCGCGCGGGCTCTTGCTGACTCACGCGGTGCCGCCGCCGAAGCGGCCTCTGCCGACAGCGGTGGGCGGCCGGTCTCTGCCGGCGCTGCTGGTCCAGGAGCATCAGGCGGACGCGTACATGCGGATCGCGAGACATGCATTGGATGCGCTCGACGTCGCGCGAGACCCGACTGCGCCCCTGGATGCTGGGGAGCCGAGCCTGCGCCTCACGGACCAGGAGCGACAGTCGGGCGTGAGGCTGGCATCGATGCACGGTGGACTTCAGTTCGTGCTGCACCCGTGCGTAGCGGGCGCGGCCATGAAGCGCTGGCCGAGGGAGCGATGGGTCGCCTTGGCGCGCCAGCTCCCCCGATGCGTGGTGACGGGAGGCCCGTCACCCGACGATGATGCTTTGGTGACCTCGATCGCGACCGAGGCTGGAGTCCTCGCGCTGGCGGGCCGCAGCGCTTTGCCGGTCCGTGCGTGGGCTGCGCTGGCGGCGCACGTCGGCACCGTTGTGACCGTGGACACCGGGGTGGGACACGTCGCCCGCGCGTCCGGCGTCCGGACGGTCTCGCTGTTCGGTGCGAGCGACCCCACCCGCCACGCTCCCCGAGGCCCCGGCGCTCTCTCTCTGCTGCACGGGGGAGCCTCGCTGCCATGCAGCCCCTGCTACTCGCAGAGTTGCTCTCAGGACCCCGTCGCCGCCTGCATGGGCGGGATCGACGTCGCCAGGGTCGCTGCGCTCGCGGGTCGGCCATGACCGGGGTGGTGACGGCCGTGCGGCTCGGGCAACTGGGAGATCTGGTCATGACGCTCCCTGCGCTGCGCTGGCTCGCCGCCGACACCATCCTGCAGGTGTTGACGAGCGCGCAGTACCAGCCCTTTGTGCAGTGGGCCGTGCCGGCCGCGCGGGTGCTGGCCGCGGGGGACGTGTCGAGTGCGCTGCCCGCGGACTGCGTGCTCGACCTGCACGGGGTTCCCCGCAGCCGCCGGATCGTGCGCACCGTGCCGCGGGCTCCGGCGGCGTTCTTGACCAGCACCCGCAAGGAGACGCCGCGGCGCCGCGCCCTGCTCATCCCGGGACTGCGCTCGCTGCGTCCTCGCCACAGTTGGCCCGCGCGGCACCTCCGAGCAGCCGCAGACGTTCGCCGCCACCTCGGGCTTCTGGGTGCGCCGCCTTCGCCTGTGCCCGCGCTCCCCAGTCTGCCCAGCGAGGCTGGACCCGCCCGGCTCGGCCTCGTGGTGGACGCCGGTCACCCGCTCAAGCGTTGGCCGGAGCAGCACTTCGTCTCGCTCGGCAAGGCCTGGGATGGACCGGTCCGGCTGTTCGGCGGGCCGGAGTCCCGGGACCTGCTCGCACGCATCGCGGCGGAGACGGACGCCGAGACCTGGCCGGATCCGTCGCAGCATCCGCTCCAGGCATTGGCCCGTGGCCTGCATGGCTGCGCGGTGCTCGTCGCCGGCGACACCGGGCCGTTGCACGTCGCAGGCGCGCTCGGGGTCCCTGTCGTGGGGCTGTTTGGTCCGACGCCCGTGGACGCGGGGTTCTGGGTCTGGGGGGGCCGGGGGGTCGCGTTGTCCGCGGGAGCGGACTGCGCTCCATGCTCCATGCACGGGGCCGGCCGCTGCCGACGTCGCCGCCGGGTCTGTCTCGACGATCTGAGCCCCCAGCGCGTGCTCGCCGCTGCGCAGGCCTGCGCAGCGATGCGGCGGGCGGCATGAGGCACGTGGCCATCGCGGCCTGGGACTGGCCGGCGTTCGAGGGCGGCGGCGTCGCGGCCCTCTGCCAGAGCCTGGCCGTCGGTCTTGTCGCGGAGGGCGTGAGGGTGACGGTGTGGACGCGGGGAGGAGGGGACCGCGACGCGGCGTTGGCTCGGGCTCCCGAGGTCGCAGGCGTGCGGATCGTCGCGTTCCCGGGCCGCAGCTGGCGCCGTCGCGGCACCGACCACTGGCGCAGGGGCGTGGCCCGCGCGGTGCGACATGGCGTGCCCGACGCCGTCATTGTGGGCTCGATCGATGCCTTGCCAGGGGTCGTGCAGGGCCTGGGTCTGCGATCCGCGCAGGTGGCCTGCATCGCCCACGGCCGCGACATCACCGCTGATCTCCCGGCGGCGCGGGACGGTGTCCGCCGAGCTGCACTGGCGCTGCCAGGCGTGCTCTGGCTAGGCCTCACCCACTGGATGGCCGACCAGCTGACCCGGCGAGGAGTGCCCGCAGACCGCGTGCGTCGCGTGCCCGCCGGGGTCCCCCCCCCGCCGACCCAAACCGGGCCGCGCCGCGGTCCCGTGACGGAGCTGCTGACCGTGGGCCGCCTCATCCCCCGCAAGGGTCACGACGTGCTGCTCACTGCGTGGCCAAGGCTTCGGGCCGAGCATCCTGCGCTCGTGTGGCACATCGTCGGTGACGGGCCTCAGCGGGAGGTCGTGGAGCGTCGGGCCGCCTCCCTCAGTGGCGTGGTCGTTCACGGTGAGCTGCCTGCGCCGGCGCTGGAGTCGCGCTGGGGGAGCGCCGATCTGTTTGTCATGCCGTGCCGCGAAGCGCCCGGCGGTGACACGGAGGGGTATGGCCTGGTGTTCATGGAGGCGGCCGCCCGGGGCGTGTTGGCGGTCGGCGGGGCCACGGCCGGCGCCGCAGAAGCCGTGCAGGCGGTGGGCGGAGAGCCCATCGCTGACCCGAGCGCCCCCGACGTGGTGGCCGCGAGCCTCCTCGCTCTGCTGGCCGAGCCCAGCGCCGTGCGACACCGAGGCGTGCAGGCCCGCCGGCGTTGGCTCGCTGGGGGGCAGCCGGCCCACATGGCCCGTGCGGTCCTCGACGCGCTGCGCCATCGGAGGGCGGCATGAACCCGTGGGTCGTCGCGGTCCGGGCTGCCCTTCCGTCCCCGCGGCCCCAGGGCTGGCAGGCGCTCCAGATGGCGTGCGGTCTCGCCAGCCCCGGGCGCCCGGTCACCCTCATCGGCGACGCAGCGCTGCCGGATGGGGGCCCGGAGACCGTGGATGCCTGGTGGGGCGGCTCGCTGCCCGACACCCTGAGCGTCCGGGTTCCGCCCCGCTGGGCCAGCCCGCCGTGGGCCGGCGTGCAGTTCCGTCGCTCTCTCGCTGCGGCCGCGAGCGCGGAGACCACGTTGCTCTGCCGTGACCCGCGGGTCGCCGGTGCGCAACCGCAGCGCCGGTGGCGGGCGGTGGTGATGGAGTGGCATGTACAGCCGAACCCGAGCGACCCGCGCCATCGCGCCGCGCTGACCCGCCCCGATCTGCATGTGACGGTGGCCCCCGGCCTCGTCGCCGATCTGGCGGCGGCGGGGGTCGCCCGGGAGCGCATCCGGCTGCTCCCCAACGCCTGTGGGCTCTCGCGGGAGCGCGCGCTGCTTCGAACCCCGCGCGCCGACGGGCCAGTCCTGGCGCTGGGGTTGCATCGCCGCGACGGGCTCGACGAGGTCTTGGATGCGTGGCGACTCGATCCTTGCCTCCCCACGCTGCTCATCGCGGGCCGCGATCAAGGCGGCAGCCGGGTGGCGCGGTGGAGAGCGCGGCTGACCGAGCAGGGGCTCGCAGGTCGGGTCCGCCTCATCGGCCCGCGCTGGGGCGTCGCCCGGGACGACCTGCTCGACACCGTCTCGGCCTGGCTCGCCCCGTATCCCGACGACGCCACCACGCGAACCCGGCTCTGCCCGCTGCAGGTCGTGGACGCGCTGGGCTCGGGACTCCCGCTGATCGCCCCGTCGCTGGGGTCGGTGCAGGCTGCGGCGGCGGGCGCGCCGTGGCACGAGTACACGCCCGGAGATCCTGCGAGTCTCGCCGCCGCCGTCCGAGGCGCGGTGCAGTCACCCAGGGTCTCCACCCCCGCAGGACGTCCCACATGGGCCGACCGGGCCCACAGCCTCGTGGCGGCCCTGGCTCAGCAGGCGGTCGCGTGACCGCGCTGCGGGTCGCCTACCTCTCGCGGTATCTGCCGTCGCCGAGCGAGACGTTTGTGCTCGACGAGGCGCTGGCCCTGAGTCGCGCCGGTGCCCACGTGCAGTCGATCGCCCTCGATCGGGTCGTTCGGGCAACCCGGCATGCTCGTTTCGAGCCGCTGTACAAGGAGACCCTGGTGGTCCCGCGCTCATCGAGCCCGTCGACGGCGTACGCGAGCCTCGTGCTCGACAACCACCCATCCATGCCCTTGCTGCGCGCGCACTGGGCCCAGGTGTCCCGGCCGCGGGACCTGCGCCGGGCCATCTGGCTGGGCCGACGGCTCGCGACGCTCAACGTGCACATCTTGCGGGTACACCACGCTGCGGAGACCGCCCGGTTCGGGGCCGCCGCCGCTCGCCTGGCGGGGATCCCCTTGTCCCTGGCGGTGCATGGCCGCGATCTGTTTGTGCCCACCGCCGACCTCGGCTGGATCCTGAACGAAGCGGCGCAGGTCACGACCGTCACCCCGTTTCATCGTGAGCGCCTGCTGCGCGCGGGGCTGCCATCCGAGCAGGTCACGCTGCTGCCCTGCACCGTCGCCGTCCCCGACGCCGTCGCGGATCCCCCGGTGCCTGGACCGCTGCGCGTCCTGTCGGTGGGGCGACTGGTGGAGAAGAAGGGGCATGACCTGCTCGTCGATGCCTGCACACGCCTCGCCTTGAGTGGGCGCGACGTCGAGCTGGTCGTCGTCGGGGGAGGAGCGGAGGGGATCGCGCTGCGCCAGCAGGTCTCCCGCGACATCAGCCGCGCGGCCGGGCGGCTGTCGGTGGATCTGCGTGGGGAGGAGCCCGCCGAGGTTGTGCACGAGCTGATGCTGCACGGTCGCTTCCACTGCTTCGCCCTGGCCTGTCGGATCGCTGAGGACGGGGACCGCGACGGTCTGCCCGTGTCGCTCCTCGAAGCGCAGGCTCGAGGCCTCCCAACGGTCACCACGGCGCTGCCTGGCTTTGACAGCCAGCTGCGCGACGATCGCGACGGCATCATGCTGGCGCTCTCACCCGAGCGCCGGCGCAGCTCGGATCCTTCGGGGCCCGATCCGGCGAGCCTCGCGGCGGCCCTCGCGTGCATGCAGGACGTGCCGGGGCTCCGATCGCGCCTCGCCGCCGGGGCCCGCGCTGCCGCCGAGGAGCGCATGACACCGGATGCCGCTGGGGAGCGCCTGTATGGCTTGCTGCGTCGTCTCTTTCCGGGCGGCGTGTACGATGCGCGCCCTTCGGAGGACGCATGAGCAAGACCTCGTCGATGACTGGATACGGCCGCGGCGACGCGGAGAGCGCGGCGATGACCGCGACCGCCGAGGTCCGCTCGGTCAACCACCGGTTCGCCGATGTGCAGATCAAGCTCCCCCGGGAGTGGATGTCCCTGGAGCGAGAGCTGGTCGGGCAGGTCAAGGCCCGCATCGGCCGCGGGCGGATCGAGGTCACGCTCCGCCGGGCGGCCGGGCCCGAGTCTGCGCCCGCAGTGCGGCTCGATGACGCGCTGGTGCAGCACATCCTGGCTGAAGGGGCACGGGTCGCTGGCCTGTCCGGCGGACAACTCGACGCGCGGGTCACGATGGGCGAGATGCTGCGGGTCCCGGGAGTCCTGAGCACCGCGGAGGTGCGCGTGGATGCTGCGTCCGAGGCCGCCGGCGTGCGTGCGGCGCTGGACTCGGCGCTGGACGCGCTCCTGGGGATGCGCACCAGCGAAGGTGCGCACCTCGAGGCGGACATCCGCGAGCGGATCGACGAGGTGGAGCGCACGACGGAGGCCATCGCGTCGCTGGCCGCCGACCAGCCGGAGCTGTTCCGTGCGCGGTTGGAGCGGCGGATGGCCGATCTTCTGGCGGATCAGGAGGTCGACGAGGCGCGTCTCATCCAGGAGGTCGCGGTGATGGCCGCGCGAGCTGCGATCGACGAGGAGATCACCCGGCTGCGCGCCCATGTCGCTCAGGGCCGCGAGCTGCTCGACGAGGAAGGCCCGGTCGGTCGGCGCCTCGAGTTCTTGGTCCAAGAGCTCGCTCGCGAAGCGAACACGGTGGGGAGCAAGAACGACGATCCCCGGCTCGCTGAGTCGGTGATCGCGCTCAAGGGCACGATCGAGGCGATCCGCGAGCAGGTGGCCAACGTCGAGTAGGAGGTCGCTGTGCCCGAGTTGCGTTGTATCCCCGGTCTTGTCGTTGTTCTCTGCGGTCCCTCGGGTGCAGGGAAGAGCACGCTCGTCGCGCGCCTGCAGGCCTCGCTCGCCGACGTGCGCTTCTCGGTTTCGTACACGACTCGTCCGATGCGTCGCGGCGAGGTGCACGGCGACGACTATTACTTCGTGGAGCCATCGCAGTTCGCGGAGCTGGTCGAGCAAGGTGCCTTCCTCGAGCACGCCACCGTGCATGAGAACTCCTACGGAACCCACCGCGGGCAGGTGGAGGGCTTCGCCGCCGAGGGCGCGCTGGTGGTGCTCGATATCGACGTGCAGGGTGCGGCCCAGGTGCGGCGCGCCGGCGCGGATGTCCTGTTCGTGTTCATCCTGCCGCCTTCGATCGCGGAGTTGGAGCGTCGTCTCCGCGGGCGCGGCACGGACACCGAGGACGTCATCGCGAAGCGGCTCGGAGTCGCCCGCGCCGAGATGTCCGAGGCGACCCTGTTCGACTATGTCGTGGTGAACGGCGACCTCGACATCGCCGTCGCCGACCTGCTCGCGATTCTGCGCGCAGAGCGGCTCCGCCGCGGAGCCGCGGAGACCGTCTTCAGGCTCGGCCTCTAGAGAGGTGAACCGCATACTCCCGACGCGTTCCATGGACCCAGCGCCGCAGCGGGTTCGTTGCTCGTCGGTCACGTGTCACGACACGCTCCCGTCCTCCCGCCTCGCCGCTCCGACCCTGGGCCCGGAGAGGCCACAACAGCGGGGCGCGGCAGGGGGCATCTGTGCGCCCGGCATAGAACGGCCCCACTGGCGTTGTTAGAGTACCCATAGGGGCGATCCCCCTCGGCCATTCTGGCCTGGAGTAGTGCCTACGTGATTCGCCTCGACACCATCCTCGATCAGGTCAAGGAGTACGCCCCAGACGCGGACCTCGGCGTGGTGCGCAAGGCGTGGGTGTATGCGAGCAAGCACCACGCGGGGCAGCGCCGCAAGTCCGGCGAGCCCTACTTCTCGCACCCGCTGGAGGTCGCCAACATCCTCGCCGGCCTGCGGATGGACACCGACACCATCGCGGTGGCGATCCTGCATGACACCGTGGAGGACACCCCGGCGACCCTGGAAGAGATCGCGACGATGTTCTCTCCGGACATCGCGGAGATGGTCGACGGCGTCACGAAGCTCGACAAGCTCGACTTCCGCAATCCGGACGAGCACCAGGCGGAGAACTTCCGCAAGCTCGTGTTCGCCATGGCCCGGGACATTCGGGTCATCCTGGTCAAGCTGGCGGACCGGGTGCACAACATGCGCACGCTCGGTGCGATGCGCGACGAGAAGCGGGTCCGCATCGCCCAGGAGACGATGGATCTGTACGCGCCCATCGCGAACCGGTTGGGCATCGTCACGCTCAAGGGAGAACTCGACGACCTCTCCTTCAAGTACCTGCACCCCCAGGTCTACGCGGAGCTCTCCGCCCAGGTGAAGGCGCGCGCCCCGTACTTCGACAAGTACATCGAGCGGGTCAAGGACAAGATCGAGGCCAACCTGGCGCCGCACATCCCCGGCGCGGAGGTCAGCGGGCGGGTCAAGCGCCTGTGGTCGATCTGGCAGAAGATGCAGAGCAAGCAGCTCACGTTCGAGGAGGTGCACGACCTCATCGCGTTCCGCATCGTCGTGGACAGCGTGGCGCACTGCTACGGGGCGCTAGGACTCGTGCACGGCCTGTGGGCGCCGCATTCCGAGCGCTTCAAGGACTACATCGCCCAGCCCAAGGCCAACGGCTACCAGAGTCTGCACACCACGGTGGTCGGCCCAGAAGCGCAGCGCATCGAGGTGCAGATCCGCACTGGCGAGATGCATTCGTTTGGCGAGATTGGGATCGCGGCGCACTGGAAGTACAAGGAAGGGCGCCTGGCCCTGCGCAAGGAGGAGATCGAGAAGTACACCAAGATCAGGCAGCTCTTGCAGTGGGCCGAGGACATCGAGGACAGCCGGGAGTTCCTCGACGTGCTCAAGGTCGATCTGTACGCAGATCAGGTCCACGTCTACACGCCCCGGGGCGACATCCGCTGGTTCCCAGGCGGTGCCACGCCGCTGGACTTCGCCTATGCCATCCACACTGAGGTAGGCAACCACTGCACCGGCGCCCGAGTGAACGGACGCATGGTGAAGCTGGCGTACAAGCTCCGCTCGGGTGACACGCTCGAGATCCTGACGCGGCCCGACCAGCAGCCCAGCAAGGACTGGCTGCAGAACGCGGTCACCGGCAGGGCGCTGAGCAAGATCCGCCAGTACTTGCGCAAAGAGGAGCGAGACCAGGCGATCGAGGTCGGCCGCTCGGTGCTCGATCAGGAGCTGCGTCGCTACAAGCGCAGCCTCAAGGCGGTGCTCAAAGAGGACGAGCTGCGCAAGGCGCTCGAGGGCTCGGGCAAGCGGACGCCTGACGAGCTCTTCGCCGAGATCGGGTATGGCCGCCAGGGGGTAGACAAGCTCCTGCCCTTCTACGTCGCCGATGAGCTGCTCGCCGCCGAGAAGGCCCGTCAGGAGCAGCCGCCCGCAGAGGCGGGCTCCGCGCTGGACACCATCACCGGCCTGTTTCGCAAGATCGGTCGCCGGGGTGGTTCCCCGGTGCGCATCGACGGCATGGACGGGATGCTGACGACGTTCGCGCGCTGCTGCCGTCCGCTGCCCGGTGACCACATCGTCGGCTTCATCACGCGGGGGCGGGGCGTCACTGTGCACCGCGGCGACTGCAAGCAGGCCCTGGCGTTGCCCCGGGAGCGCCGGATCGACGTCGAGTGGGACGTCAGTCAGAAGATGCCGCACGCGGCGAACCTGAACATCATCACCGTGGACCGACCGATGATGCTCGCGGAGCTGAGCAAGACGGTGGGCAAGATGAACGTGAACATCACCCGGCTCGAGGCTCGCACCACCCGTGAGGAGCGTGGGCACATCATGCTCGAGCTCGCCGTGAACGATGTCGGTCAGCTGCGCTCGGTGATGCGCGGCATCGAGAAGCTCCAGGGCGTCATCTCGGTGCAGCGCACCGCGAATCACTCGTAGGCAGCTTGCTCAGCGCTTCCCGCTGAGCGCCAAGCGCTCGACCAGCCGCCCTGCGAGGCTCTCGCCGCCGAGGCCCAGCGCCGGGAACGCCGCCGGCCCCGCGCAGAAGAAGTTCCGGTGGGGCATGTGCACGCCGAGGCCCGCTGCGACCGGGTCGTCGGCCGGCGCGATGGCCGGCGTGTACGCCGCGGGGCGAGGGTCGATGGGGATCGGCACCTCATCGGTGGGCTCGAGCGAGGTCGGCACCTGCACTACCTCGAGGTAGCGCTCCAGCCACGGGATCAGCCACTTGACCCGATCCAGCATGACGCCGGCCACCACTTCCAGGTCCTGCGGCAGGCCGCCGTCGTCCTCGTAGGGGAGCAGCGTGGAGAGCGTGATGGAGCGACGCCCGTCAGGAGCCAGCGGCGACGACTCGGGAGTCGTGGACATCAGGATGCATCCACCGGGCGCGTCGAGGTCATCGCCGACGAGGATGGCGTGCTCTGCGAGGTCGGGCGGGATCACCTCGCTGCTGACGCCCAGGTAGATGCTGTACCGGAAGTGCGATGGCGCGAGGCGGCTCAGGGCCTTCTCGTAGGGGCGGATGCCGCCGGGCAAGAACTCTGCGAGATCCTCGGGATCGCCGCCGGTGATGACCCACTGCACCGGCATCACGTCGTCACGCCCTTCGAACAGCGCGCCCTCGATCTTGCGCCGGTTGCCCGTCAGCCCCCGCAGCCGCTCATCGCGCACGTCCACCCGCATCGCCTTGACGCGGCGCAGAAGCAGCGAGAGCAGGCTGTACTCCTCCGAAGGGTCGGAGTAGACGCCGTCGAGCACGGCCATCAGGTGAATCCCCGCGACCGGCAGCGGAAGGTCTTCAACGACGTCGAGGGAGCAGAACGGGCGCATCAGGGCGCGAAGGAACTGGCGTCCTTCAGGCGTGAGATCCACCGAGTCCAGGAACTCGCCCCAGGTCGGCACATCGTCCGGTGGCAGGGGAGGAGTCCAGCCCGGACGTGCGAGCCCGACCTGCTGCAGGAAGCCGGTCTGCCCGGCTTCGTCCACCGACTGCTCCAGCGCATCCGCGAACGACGTGGCCGAGGTGCGGCATCGGGAGATCACGTCGAGCAGGGCGTCCGCATCGCGCGGCAGGTCGCGTCGCAGCTCCGCGGCGAGGGCTTCGGGTGACGCCGGGATCTCCATGCGATACCGGCCAGTGATCACCTGGAGTCCGGGGGTCCCCCGGCGCACCGCCTGCAGCTCGTGCGGATGGAACTTGAGCGTCTTGAAGGACCGGCGAAGCAGCAAGCCCGCGCCGAGCCCCGCGACCGGTGGGCGGTGGCGGGTGAAGCGAAACCCCTGGGCCCCCGGGGGGGCGCGATCCGGGTCCAGCACCAGCACGGAGTGACCCTCCTTGGCGAGCAGGGTGGCGGCGATGAGTGCGCCGGGGGACGGATCGACGACGAGGACCTCGTAGCTGCGGCTGATCAACGGATGCTCCGATTCATGGGGCTGGCAGGGTGTCGGTGATAGCGGCCCGAACGATGGCGGGGAAGAGTACGTGCTCTTGCTGCAGCACCCGAGCGGCGAGAGTGTCGGCCGTGTCGCCGGGCAGCACTGGGACGCGGGCTTGGCCGAGCAGGGGGCCTCCGTCCAGGCTCTCGTCCACCAGGTGCACGCTGCAACCATGCTCGGTGACGCCGGCGTCGAGGGCGCGCTGGTGGGTGTGCAGGCCTGGGAACTCGGGCAGGAGCGATGGGTGAATGTTGAGGATGCGACCCGCATAGGCCTGAATGAACACGGGGCTCAGGATGCGCATGAACCCCGCGAGCACGACCCAGTCGACCCGGTGCGCGCCGAGGACCCGCACGAGCTCGGCGTCGTACTCGGTGCGTCGCCCGCTTCCATAGGGGCGATGATCGACGACCTCGGTCGGGATCCCGCGAGCAGCAGCGGCCTGGAGACCCGCAGCGCTGGCCTTGTTGGAGAGCACCACAGCGAACGTTGCGTCCCATCCCTGCTGCTCGGCGGCGTCGAGGATGGCGAGCATGTTGGAGCCGCGCCCCGAGATCAGGATGGCGAGCCGAGGCCCGACGCTCACGGAAAGACCACCTGGGGCCCGTCCTTGCCGTCGCGGCGCACGACCTCGCCGATCACGACCGGCTCCTCGCCCATCCCTGCGAGCAGGTCGCAGGCGGCTTCTGCCTGCTGAGCGTCTACGAGCAGCACCATGCCGATGCCGCAGTTGAACGTGCGCACCATGTCGTCGTCGGACAGTCCGCCGCGCTCTTGCAGGAGCTTGAAGACGGGGGGCAGCTCCCACGCGGAGCGATGAATCGTGACCGCAGCCTCGTCGGGCAGCATACGGGGGATGTTCTCGACGAACCCGCCGCCGGTGATGTGGCACAGCGCGCCGACCGTGTGGTCGCGGGCGCAGCGCAGGACCGACTGCACGTAGATGCGGGTCGGCGTCAGCAGCTCGTCGGCGACCGAGTGGTCGGTGCCGGGGAAGGGATCGTCGAGGGTGAGACCCAGCTCCTCGAACACGACCTTGCGGGCCAGCGAGTAGCCGTTGCTGTGCAGGCCCGAGCTGCGCAGCCCGATGACGGTCATGCCGAGGCGCACGCCCGAGCCGTCGAGGATCTCGGAGCGCTCGACGCCGCCCACGCAGAACCCCGCGAGGTCGTAGATGCCTTCGGCGTAGACCCCAGGCATCTCTGCGGTCTCTCCGCCGACCAGCGAGCAGCCGGCGAGCCGGCAACCTTCGGCGATCCCGGCGATCACATCGGCAGCGACCGCTTCGTCGAGCTTGCCGCACGCGTAGTAGTCGAGGAAGTAGAACGGCTCGGCCCCAGCGCAGACGACATCGTTCACGCACATGGCCACGAGATCGATGCCGATGGTGTCGTGCCGGTTCGCCGCCTGGGCGACCTTGACCTTGGTTCCGACGCCGTCGGTTCCCGAGACCAGCACGAGCTCGCGGTAGCGGTCCGTCGGGATGGCCCACATCGCACCGAAGTGCCCGAGCCCGCCCAGCACCTCGGAGCGGCGGGTCGCACCGACCAGCGGCCCGATGCGGTCCACGAGCCGGGCTCCGGCCTCAATGTCGACGCCTGCGTCTTTGTATCGGTTGCGATCCACTGGATGTCCGCTGCCGGCGCGGAGAGAGCAGCAAGGGCGGCGCGGCAGGGCCGCATGATGCAGGAACGGCCTCTGCCTTTGCAACAGCTCGCTTATGCCTGAGAATGCGCGCATGGTCGGGCCCACACTTCGCTATCCGCTTCGCGTCCTTCGGGGCCTGGGACGCATCGTCTCAGGCAACGTCGGGGCCCTGCGGTACTACGCCGGAGACATGGCAGATCGCCGTGACGACTTCGGCGAGCCCGGAGGCGACGCTGTCCTCCTCATCCAGGGGTTCTTCCAGACACGCAAGGTCATGGTGAGCCTCGAGGAGCGCTTGCGGGCGGACGGATACCGGGTGGTGAGCTTTCACCTGGGCGGGGTGCTCGGCCTCAACACCCGCAGCATCCCCACGATCGCGAAGATGATCGACGCCAAGATGCGGCGGCTCTTGGAGCGCACCGACGGACGGGTCGTGCATGTCATCGGTCACAGCATGGGCGGGCTCGTGGCCCGATACCTCGTGCAGCGCACCGGAGGAGCCGACTACGCCCGCACGGTCATCACCCTGGGCACGCCGCATCACGGCGCGCCCACCGCCGCCCTCGGGGCGTCGCTCGGGCTGCTGCTCGTCTCCCGTGCGCTGTGGCAGCTCTTTCCCTTGAGTCCGCTGGTGAAGGAGCTGCGCGATGGTCGCTTCCCTGCCTCGGTTCGGCTCGTCTCGGTGTACAGCAAGCACGATGTGATCTGCCCGTGGCAGAAGGCGGTGCTGACGCCGAGGGATGGCGAAGACGTCCGCAACCTCATGGTCAAGGGCTTAGGCCACATGGACCTCGTGGAAGACCCCTACGTGTACGGGCTCATCCTGCGAGAACTCAAGGACCACCCCCTGGACACCTCCGGTGGCCCGGTGGCGGAGCTCGACGAAGAAGTGACGCGGCTCCGCGCTGTGCGCTGAGTGGAGCACGACCGCACGATCGTGCGCTTCGCGTTGCCCGCCCTGGCGACGCTCGCGGTCGACCCCGTCGTCTCCATCGTGGACACCGCGTTTGTCGGTCGGCTCGGCACGGCGTCGCTAGCGGCTCTGGGCGTCAACGCAGGGATCTTCGGACTCGCCTTTGTCGTCTTCAACTTCTTGGCCAACGGGACCACCCCGCTGGTCGCGCGGGCGGTGGGCAAGCAACAGCACGCTCACGCGGGCCGGGTCGTGGTCGCGGGATTGGGCCTCGCGGTGGTGCTCGGCTCTCTGGCCACCGCCGTCCTGCTCGTGTTTGACGAACCCATCGCGCGCTTGATGGGCGCGGACGCCGCGCTGGCTGAGGAGACGTTGGCCTACCTGAGGGCTCGGGCCTGGGCGGCCCCCGCGGTTCTGCTGATCACCACCGCCAACGGCGCGTACCGGGGCTACCTCGACACGCGCACGCCGCTATGGATCGCCCTCGGGCTGAACGTCATCAACCTCATCCTCGACCCGATCTTCATGTTCGGGCTGGGTTGGGGGGTGGCCGGCGCAGCCTGGGCGACCGTCGTGGCGCAGTGGGTCGGCGCCCTGGGGTTCCTTTCCCTGCTGTATGGCCGGGATCGTGCCCGCATGCACATCGCTTCGGGGCTGCCGTCGCTGAGCGAGGTGGGGCTGCTGCTCCGCGTGGGCAGCGTGCTGTCCGTGCGCACGCTCGCCCTGGTGTTCACGCTGACCGCCGCCACCGCGACCGCGACCAGGCTCGGCGAGAGGGTGATCGCCGCACACCAGATCGCATGGCAGCTGTGGATCATGTCGGCCCTGGTCGTCGATGCCTTCGCCTACACCGCCCAGTCCATGGTCGCCGAGCGCGACGGGGGAGGGGTGCCCGGAGCCGCTCGGGCGGTCGCGGACCGCTTGATGCAGTGGGGGCTGGGAGTTGGGGTCGTGCTGGGGGTGGCGCTGTGGGGCCTGGCGCCTCTGTGGCCCCGCATCTTTGATCTGGAGCCAGAGGTCGCGGAGCTGTTCGGTTCCGTGTTGCCGCTCGTGGCCCTGATGCAGCCTCTCAACGCCCTGGTGTTCGTCGGAGATGGCATCTTCATGGGCGCCCGCCGATTCCAGTGGCTCGCGGGGGCCATGCTGGTGGCGACCCTGCCGAGCCTGGCCGGCCTCTACTGGGTGCTCGCGCACCAGGGCAGCCTGCGGTCGCTGTGGCTGTGCATCGCCGCGCTCATCGCCCTTCGCGGCGTGGGCCTCGCGGTCCGCTACTGGGGTCCGCGCAGCATCCTGCCTCGGGCAGGCTACGCGCCGAGGCCCTGAGCCGCGTCAGTCCGCGCAGCAGCGGAAGCCGATGTGCGCCTGCGTGAAGTTCGGGGCCCGGTCGGCCCGGCCCGCGCAGCGGGTGCCCTTCTCTTCGTTCCCGATAGCGCCACCCTTGAAGATGTAGTTGGTGCCCTTGGTGGTGGCGGTCCACTCCATCACGCCGCCACCGAGGCCCCACACGCCATAGCCGCTCTCGCACAGCGGGAACTGATTGACCTTGTAGGGCGGAGGGAAGTAACCACTGGGCGGACACTTCTGGTCGTTGAACTCGTCGCCGTAGACAAAGTCGGAGTTCTCGGGGCCCTTGCAGGCCTTCTCCCACTCGTCCTCGGAGCACAGGCGCTTGCCGGTTCGCTTGCACTCGGCGCTGGCCTCGGTCCAGGTGATGTCCCGCACGGGCTCCAGCGCGTACTGGTCGCGGGCGGCCTTCTCTGCAACCCGCTCAGCGCTGTCGCCGTCGGTTGCGGCGCTCTTCGGGAAGTGACGCTCCTTGGTGTCGATCCAGAAGCCGCCGACCTCGACGATCGCCTCGCGGCGCTCACCGGTCATCCCGAGGTCCTCGAGACCCTGGAAGGCACCTGCGACATAGGTGCCGCCTGGGATCCAGGTCATGCCCTTGTGCTTGCCTTCGGCCGCAGGGGCCGGAGCCGGGTTGGCGTTGGCCGCCTTGACCTCCGCGCGCACCTGATCGCGATGGGCCAGCTTTGCGGCGTAGATCTCTTCGGGCGTCTCTTTCTGGCTGCGGACATACACCGATGCGACCGCGACGACGACCGCAATCACCGCCAGCAGCGTCAAGATGCGCGTGATGTTTGGTCCGCCGCCGCCGTGAAGGTCAGAGAACGCTTGCTGCACCGCAGCGAGCATGTCGCCGGCTCGCTGGAAGCGGTCCTGGGGGTTCGGCGCCATCGCGATCTCGATGATGTCGTCGACCTTGTCGTTGATGTCCGTGCGGATCTGCGAGGGGAGCTCAAAGCTCCCGTACGGCGGGGTGCCCACCAGCAGCTCGTAGAAGATCGCGCCGACGCCATACAGGTCTGAGTTGGGCTCGGCCTTGTCCCGAAACTCGCTCATCTCGGGCGCCATGTAGAACGCGCCCTGTCGGTTCAGGGTCGAGTCGCTGAAGACGGTGGGGCTGATGAGCTGGGCGATGCTGAAGTCGCTCACCATCACCTTGTATCCCTCGTCGGCGTCGACGAGGTGGATGTTCTCAGGCTTCAGGTCACGATGAAGGGTGACGCGGTGCGCGTGATCCAGGACCTCGAGCACACCGACGAGGATCTGCTTCATGTCCCGGTCGGGCACGTCCTCGCCCCGGCCCTTGTACTCGTCCATCAGCTGGCGCACGGTCTTGCCCGGCACGAAGTCCATCGTGAAAAACAGGGTGCCCTCGTGCTCGCCGGCGTCGTGCACGGCGACCACGCCCGGGTGCTTGAGCCCCTTGGCGGCCTGAAGATGGTGGGTAAACCCCTCGATATCGACGCCCTCGGCGAGCAGCGACGGCCGGAGGACCTTCAGCGCGAAGATCGCGCCGTCGTCCCGGCGCTTGACCTTGTAGACCGCGCCGAGGAGACCCTCACCGAGGCGGTCGACGACCTCGTACTTGCCGCCCAGCACCGTGCCTGCCGAGTACTCGGGCAGTGGGTGTTCCTTGGCGGCTTGAACGGAGATGCTGTCGGTCGTAGTGCTCATGCGGTCTATGGCCTCCCAGAGGGTGGCAAGGGTACCAGCGGCGCAGAGCGAGCGTCCAGCCGCCGTGGCTCCCGGATGGCCGCCAACGTCGGCCCATCAACGATCTGGTTTCGAAGAATCTCCCCGCTTCCCTCCGAGACCAGGAATGAGACCGACAAAGCGACCCCATCGCACCGCCCGAACGCGCTTCTCCAGAAAGAGGTTCCAGATCAGCCCCCAGAGGAGACCTGACGCCGCGAGCAGGCTGAACGCGACCGCCGCCGCGCTCACGAGCTGGCCCATGCCCAGCGGTCCCGCGGCGCCGAACTGGAGCCCCACCGTGAGGATGGCCGCCGACACCAGGAAGCTGCCGACCCCGAGGCCAAATACAAGCGCGCGTCCCAGGCGGTCGATGGTGTCGTTGAGCCGATCCACCGACGGCGTCGCGGCGGTGAGCTGAAACGCGCCTCGCTCGAGATCGAGCAGCACCTGGTCCAACTGACTGGGGAGCTCCCGCAGCACCGTGGCTGCCGAGAGAGTGCTGCGCAGGAACTCGCCGCTCAGGGCTTCGGGGTCGAGCCGCTCCGAGGCGAGACGGCTCGCGTAGGGCTTGACTGCGTTCCAGATGTCGAACCCCGGGACGAGCTGACGGGCGACGCCGTCGAGCGTTGCCATGGCGCGGGCGAGCACCGCGTACTCCTCGGGGAGCCGCAGCCCGTGCTCGCGGGCCAGCTCGAGCAGCTCGGTGGCGATGCGGCCGGTGTCCTGCTGATCGAAGGAGAGCTCACCGTATTGCTGGAGCAGGGCCTCGATGCGAGCGGACAGGCTGCGCAGGTTGACCCTACCGTCGGCGGTGCCGGCGCGGTAGAGCGTGCGTGCGACCCCGTCGGCGTCCTTGAGCATCACCGAGACGAACAGGCCCATCAGGGTGTCGCGCATCGCCGGGGTGACGCGGCCCACGAGGCCGAAGTCGAGGTAGGTCAGGACCGAGTCGTCGTCGACGAGCAGGTTCCCGGGGTGCGGATCGCCGTGGAAGAGGCCGTGCACGAACAGCTGCGTGAACGTCGCCTCGATGAGCGCATCGAGGACGCGGGATGGGTCGGCGGTGGTGGCCTCGATGTCGGACAGGTTGCGTCCCGGGCACCAGTCCATGGTCAGGACGCGGCGCGACGTCAGCGCCCGATCGATCCCCGGCACGTGCACTCCGGCGACCTTGCTCAGGGCCGCCCGGAACTCCTCCGCCGATGCGGCCTCGAGGTTGAAGTCGGCCTCCGCGGTCACCGCTCGGTCGAACGCCTCAACGACGGCGCGCGGCGTGTAGATCCCCAGGTCGAGCTGCCCCTCGAGCCAGCCGGCCAGCACGTACAAGATGTTGAGGTCGGACCGCAGTTGGGTCTCGATGCCGGGGCGCTGCACCTTGATGGCGAGGTCCACCCCGTCGTGGGTGACCGCGTGATGCACCTGCGCGATGGATGCCGAGGCCACCGGGGTGTCCTCGAAGGAGGCGAACAGGTCCTCGACAGGAGCGCCGAGCTGCTCGCGGATCACCTCGTGGGCTTGCTCGGCGGGGAAGGGCGGCACTCGATCCTGGAGCCGCGCGAACGCGGCCACCCAATCGCCGGGGAGCAGATCGGGCCGGGTAGACAGCATCTGGCCGAGCTTGACGAACGCCGGCCCCAGCTCCTCCATCGCCCGCACCGCACGCTCGGGCGCGGCCACGTTCTCGGCGATGTGCCCCTCGTCCTGGATGCGTCCCAATCCAGGGATGCGGTGCAACGGCAGTCCCGAGACGAACTGACCGAAGCCGTGCTTGACCAGCACTCCGAGGATCTCGCGAGCGCGCCCGAGGTCTTCGAGTCGGTAGGAGCGCTCCATCACGTCGCCCCGCCGAGATCGAACCAAAGGAGGCGGCGCGAGACTGGCGCGTAGGCGAGGAACAGGTGCTGATACATGCTTCCGCGGAATGCTGAGCGCGGTGACGGCACGAGGCGCGCGCACCGAAGCGCGCTCGCATCTGCGCTCGCGAGCTCGCGCCCGGAGGGCAGATCCAGCGCGACCGCGACCTGGTCCTCGACGATGTCGAGCAGCATGAACGCGTGGGGAGAGAACTGCCCCGCCGCGGTCCCAGGGCGGTTGCCACCGGCGGTGGGGTGGTGCTTGAGCGCATCGAGCAGACCGCCGCGCACGTCGTCCCAGCCCACGCGCCCAACCCGGCTCACGTTGTCGGAGAACGAGGTGTCCTGCCGATGGAGAGGCAGCACATGGTCTTGCAACAAGGTGGCGAGCTGGGAGACGTCGTCTTGGGCGGCGGGATCAAAGTCGCCCGCGCCTGGTCCGCTTACCGCGAAGGCGCGGGCGTCCCACCAGGTCATGAAGTTCGTCGCCGTGTACAGCTCGCCGATCTTGGCCAGAGCCCGGTGGAGCGGGTCATTCGAGGGGAGCGGCGCGTAGGTCAGGGCGGCGGGCACGGTGTGATCCTAGAGCAGTCCCCGCGCCGCAGCGCCGCTCGGCGTGGCAATCTTCCCCACGATGTCGAGCACTACGCACGAGTCCCAGCACGCGATCGGGGTGGACATTGGCGGTCACGGCGTCAAGGCCGTGCGCGTGAACGCCGGTGGGGAGATCCTCGCCCGCGAGCGCGTGAGCATCGACGGGGTGGACGAGCGGGGAATCGACGCGGTCGAGGACGCGGTGGCCTCTCTCGTCGCCGCGCTGGATGGTTCGGGCAAGCTGCCGGTGGGGGTGGGCATCCCCGGCTTTCACGACCACACCACCGGCCGTCTGCGGCAGTCCCCGAACTTCCCCGGTTGGGAGGAGCAGCTCGTGGGCGCGCGCCTTCACGACCGGCTGGACCGCCGTGTCGCGACGGAGAACGACGCGAACTGCGCGCTGCTGGGGGAAGCCTGGACCGGCGCAGCCCAGGCGGCGCGCAACGTCGTGATGCTTACGCTCGGGACCGGGGTGGGCAGCGCGTTCCTCGTGGGCGGCACGCTGCTGACCGGAGCCCGAGGAGCGGGCGCCGAGGCGGGACATCTGCGGTTGGTGCCCAACGGGCGTCTCTGCGGGTGCGGGCGCCGGGGATGTCTCGAGTCCTACGTGTCGGGGCCCTCGTTCATGGTCACCGCTGCAGAGGAGGGGGCTCCCGCGGGGACGGCTCCCGAGGAGATCATCCTGGCGGCCCTGGATGGTGTGCCATGGGCCAGCCGGGCTCTGAACCGGTTCAGCTCGGATCTGGCGGATGGGCTCACCCAGCTGGTGCACGTGTTCGCTCCCGCCGCGATCGTGCTCGGTGGCGGCCTCGCCGAGTCGTTTGAGCACTTCGCGGGCGCCGTCGAGGCAGCCTTGCGGGAGCGAGCGATTCCCGCCTGCCTTGCCGGGGCGCTGCCGCTGCGTCGCGCCGCGCTTGGCACGGACGCCGGCGCGGTGGGCGCGGCCCGTCTCGTCTCCACGGGACTCAAGCATGGGTAAGAAGAAGGACAGCAAGAGCCTGCGGTCCATCCTGCGGCCCTGGCTGGAGCGCGACCTGAGCGAGGAGGCCGCCGCGGGCACGCTCTCGCCGGCGTTCTGCGTGGGGGAGACCCTGGCCCGGATCGAGACGGCCCTCGCATCGGGGCTCAATCCGGTGCTCGCGGGCCCGCCGGGCGTAGGCAAGACGGCCACGTGGCATGAGGTGGTCCGAGCCCTGGCGGCGGGCGGGGGCCCGGAGCGGCTTCGGGGCAAGCGCATCGTGCAGCTGTCCATCCGTCTGCGGGCGGCGGGGCTCAAGTCCACCGATCAGCTGCGGCCCGCGATGCACGAGCTGGTGGAGGCCCTGGTGGATGCCGGGGGCGCGGTGGTGCCGTACTTCCGGGACATCGATCTCGCCTATCGCTTCGACCTCGAGCCGAACCTGGAGGCGTTGGCGCTCCGGCTCGGGGCTCCGGTGCTCGGAGAAGGGGAGGGCGCAGCGATCCGCTCCCTGTTCGAGGACACCCAGGAGCTCGCTGAGGAGTACCTTCCCATCGTGGTCTCCGAGCCGTCCATCGCCGAGACCGCCGAGCTCATGGAGGCGATCTCAGAGCTCCGCGTACAGAGGGGCGACGGCCCGTTTGAGGCCGAAGCCATCGAGACCGCCATCGCCTTGAGCCACCGCTTCCTCGCGCGCGGGCACTTTCCTCGCAAGGGCCTGACGCTCCTGGAGCAGGCCGCGGCCGGACGGGCGAAGGGAGAGCCGGTGCGCGCAGACGACGTCATCGGGCGCTTCGCCTCGGGGCTGCGGGTGCCCCGCTTCCTCATCGACCCGCGGATCCCGCTGGATCTCGTGGAGACGGCGCGCACCTTTCGCAGCCGTCTGCTGGGCCAGGACGACGCTGTTGAGGCGGTGGTGACCATGGTCGGCCTCATCAAGGCGGGCCTGTCGGATCTGCGTCGGCCCTTTGGCGTGTTCCTCTTTGTGGGGCCCACGGGCGTCGGCAAGACCCACCTCGCCCAGCTGCTCGCCGAGTACTTGTTCGGCAGCCGCGAGCGCCTCGTGCGGGTGAACATGGCGGACTACCAAAGCCCCGCCGACGCGCCCACGCTGTTCGGCAACCCGGACGCGTACACGCTCGCGGGCAAGCGCGGCGTACTGACGCGGCGGCTGTCGGGACACCCCTTCGCGGTGGTGTTGTTCGACGAGTTCGAGAAGGCGCACGCCTCGGTGCATGACCGGTTCCTGCAGTTGATGGACGAGGGCGCGTTCATCAACGGCGCCGGCGAGACGGTGTCCTGCCGGTCGAACATCCTCATCGCCACGTCCAACGCTGGCGCGGAGGTCTACCGCGGCAAGTACCTGGGTTTCTCGTCGCCGCCCGATCCCAGCGAGGTGCGGCGCTCGGTGGACCGCGCGCTGCGCGCGCACTTCCGGGTCGAGTTCCTCAACCGCCTCGACCGCGTAGCCCACTTCCGGCCCCTGGCCCGACAAGACATCCGCACCATCGCCCTGCGGGAGCTCGAGCAGCTGCAAGATCGCCCGGGCCTGCGGCGCCGAGGCCTCACCCTGGAGATCGACGAGAGCGTGCTCGACTGGCTGACGGCGCACGGGTACGACGCGAACCACGGGGCGCGGTTCCTGCGGCGGGTCATCGAGCGCCACGTCACCGGAGCCATCGCTGCAGTGCTCGTCGGAGAGCAGTTGCAGCCGGGGGAGTCCATCGAGCTGCTCGTTCGGCGGGGCCGCGTCGTCGCCGAGGCCTCGGGTCGAGGACGGGCGCCGCGCGAAGTGCTCGCCCTGCCCGAGGGACCCGGGGAGAGCAAGCGAAGCCTGGACCGCGAGGGGCTGGTGGCCGAGGCGACCGCCCAGCTCGACGGCGCGCGCGGTCTTCTCGATGGGCTGGCCGCGGCCGAGCGACAGCGCGTCGAGATGCTGGCGCTGATGAACGCGCCAGGGTTCTGGGAGCGCGACGACCACCGGGACGTGATCGAGGGCTACCGCACGCTCGACGTCGCTGTGCAGGTGCAGGCCCGCTTCGCCGGCCCGCTGCGGCGCCTCCGGGACACCATGGAGGAGGCCGATGTGCCGGTGGAGCGGCTCGCTCGGCGGATCGAGGCGGCGGCGCGCGGGCTACGCGTGTGGCGCGAGCGCCAGGCTCGGGACGCCGCCGACGACGTGTGGCTGCTGCTGACAGCGAACGAGGGTTCGCCCGGCGTGTCGGAGTTTCTCGGCGAGCTCGCCGACATCGAGCGGCACTGGTGTGAGCGCCTGGGACTATCGGGCGAGTTCGTGGCCTGGCAGGAGAAGGACGGTGCGTTGCGGCGTGTCGTGCTCGCGGTGCACGGCCAGGCCGCCGAACACGTGCTCGGTCTCGAGGTGGGCCAGCATCGTCGGCAGCGCAAGGACGGCGCGGATGCGCGGGTGCGGGTGGAGTTGGTGGTGCGCGGCTGCGGCACCGAGCGCGCGGGTCGGGTGGAGAACGCGCGGCATCGCATGGGCCCCCTTGGCGTAGAGGCTCGGCAGCGGGCCCGGCTGGCGCTGTCCGCCCGCGGCCTGACCCTGAGTCTGCTCGGTCCCGATGGGGAGGTTCTGCGCGAGCTTCTGCGGGATCTGGCGGTGGCACTTGTCCAGCCGGTGGGCGCTGCCGAGATCGCGCGGCTCTATGGCGTGGATGGGACGGGCGCCCGGGATCCGCGGACCGGCGCCACCGTGGTCAAGGCCAAGGATGTCGCTCGGGGGCGCCTGGACGCCTTGCTCGAAGCGTGGCAGCAGCAGCGACAGTGACCGAACTGCGCATCCCCACCCTGCTCGCGCTCCTCGCGCTCGCCTGTCCGGGCGGGGCGCACGCCTATGTGATCAGCACGGGCGGCGGAGGCGAGCTTCACTGGGACCAGACCCTGACCTTTCGGGACTCGGACGGCCGCATCCCATTCTGGATCCAGTACGAGGGCTCCGGCGACCTCAGCTTCCTGCACGAAGAGGCGCTGCGAGGCGGCTTCCGCGCCTGGGCGTCCATCCCCACCGCCGATCTGCACTTCTACGAGCAGCGGACCGACCTGCGGGACGCCGAGTTCCATGCCGGCACGCAGTCGGACTCGGACAAGAAGGCCCTGCTCTTCTACATCGACGAGGAGTGGGAGCAAGACCCCTTCATCATCGCCGCCACCCTGGTCACCTTTGAGGCGGGCGGGCGGATCATCGACGCCGACATTGGCTTCAACGCCGATCTGCACGACTTCACTCTGCACGACCAGCCCGGCGACGACGAGGTAGACCTTCTCTCGGTCGCGACCCACGAGGTAGGGCACTTCCTGGGCATCGGGCACAGCGAGTTCGAGGGCGCGACGATGTGGGCCAGGTACGAAGGCGGGATCGAGGCTCGCTCGCTGTCGGATGACGACGCCGCCGCCATCACCTACCTCTATCCCTGCGGCGACCTCTGCCGCGCGATCGTGGACTGGAGGCCCCGGCTGGAGCGCGGGTGCTCAGCCGTCGCCGCCGCGCCGCTCGGGTGGATGGGGCTCGTGGCGCTGTTCGGGGTTGCGTTGCTGGTCGGTCGCCGCTCCCGGTGGCTGCCCGCCGCCACCCTGGGCGCCAGCGTCTTGCTCCATCCGGCGGGAGTACCGGATGCCGAGTCGACCCTGGTGGAGCGCATCGATCTGGCTCGCATGAGCGGCGCATCCGACCGCGCGGTCCTCGCGAGCGTGCGCAGCGTCGAGCCGTTCGCCCAGGGCGCAGTGTGGAGCCGGATCACCCTCGATGTCACCGAGGACCTGCTCGGCGCCGGCCCGTCGGTGGTGGTGGTGGAGCAGCCCGGTGGGCTCCTGAGCGCGCCGCTGCCCAGTGGCGCCATCGGCACCATCGCGTTTGGATACCCCGAGTTCGTGCCAGGGGAACAGGTCGTCGTGTTCCTCGCCGATCCCGAGCGGCCCCGGGTCGTCGGGCTCGCGCAAGGCAAGGTCCACGTGGCCCCGGACGGCACCCTGGAGCGCGACCTCTCGGGGCTGGGGCTCGTGCAGATGGGGGCTGCCGTGGGCACCGTCAGCCTCCCGGCGAGCCTCGATGGCCTGCGCTGGGAGCTGGGTGCCTCTGGAGCCCGGAAGGCGGAGTGAGGTGCGCCGGGGTTCCGGCGCGGCGGCACGGGGAGTCAGCCTCGACGGTGCGGCCTCCCACATGCGGAGCCCCACGGAGTGTGGGGCCCCGCACAGAGGGTCCAGGCTCAGTCGATGTCGGAGAGCGTGATGAGCCAGGTCTGCGCATCACCGGCTACGCATGTCTGTCCGGGGGCGGTGTAGGTGTCGCCGTCCACGTCCACGGCCCGGAAGTCCCAGGTCCCAGGTGCGGTGTCGATGACCAGGGTCTGGCCGAACGCGAGCGTGCCGCCGCCGAGCCGATCCTCCCCCCAGCTGTTGTCAGTGCTCAGCGACGCGTACATCTGAACGATCGTCCAGTTGTTGGTGCCGTTGGAGAGTCCGTTCTCGGCCGTCCAAGAGCAGGTGGCCCCGAGACCACCTCCCGGAGGACATCCTGCGACGAGAGTGACGAGGGCGAGAAGGGCGGTGACTGAGAGCATCGATCGCATGGGGAGTCCTCCAAAGGATTCGGGTTCGGGCAGCGGTTGTGCACGAACCGGTCCAGATGCGCCGAAGTCTGCGTGGCTGGCTACCGTGAGCCGGTGATCACCCACCCTGGAGACCTGATGAGCGAGCACTTGTCGGAACTGAACGCCGCCCTCGGACGCTTCCACCGCGAAGGAGGCACGGGCAACCGCCTCGTGGTGAGCCGCGGCCCCGCGTGGTTCGTGTTGAACTCGGGGCGAGGCGAGCCGCAAGCCCGCTGCCACGCGGCGACCCAGAAGCTGCTCGGCGACGAGCTGCGGATCACGCCCGATGGCGTGGTCGCGCTGCGCATGGCTGGCTTCGCGCGCGCCCCTCAGGAGCGGGCGCTCTCCCGCCATCTGGACATCGCCACCGAGCAGCAGCGCGCGGAGCTGCCCGGCCTCTTCCAGAGCTGGCTGGATGCGGTCTACGGGCTCGATGAGAGCCATGAGACCCACGTGTCGCTGAGCCTGGGGGAGAGGCCGGTCCTCGAGAACGAGCGGGTACATCAGGCGATTCGCGTCCTCGCGAAGAACCGTACCGCCGCCGCGCGGCAGGCGGTCTATCGCGCGCTCCTCAAGGCGCATCTGTCCCTGGTGGTCGACGCTGCTGGCGAGCCCGCGCCGTTCGGCTCGCTTCAGGGATCCCACACCTACGCAGTGTTCACGAGCGTCGCCGAAGCTGATCTCTCCGACCCGCGGGGGCACAACACCGAGGTTCTCCCGGGCTGGGCGATCTTTCCGCGCCTGCACGCGCTCACGCCCGGTTCGCTGCAGATCAACCCGGACGGCCGCCTGGGTGGGGAGCTGTACCGGAACGAGATCGAGGCCCTCGCCAACGCCGCGGCGAACTACCGTCCGCGGTGAGTGCCACCCGCAGCAATGCGTTGCGCCGGACGGCCTCAGACTGGCATCCCTCCTCGATGTCAATTATAGAGGCGGGCAATCCACTATAAAGGACCACCACTTTGGCCCTGCATCGCATCAAGAAGGGGTTGAATCTCCCCATCACGGGACTGCCCGAACAGTCCGTCACCGACGCCCCCACGCCTGCGCGGGTGGCGGTCGTCGCCGCCGACTTCATCGGGATGAAAGCCCGCATGCACGTCGAGGTGGGCGCCGAGGTCCGACGAGGCCAGCTCCTCTTCGAGGACCGCAAAGCCGAAGGGGTGCGACACACCGCGCCCGGCGCGGGGACGGTCGTCGCGATCCATCGAGGCGAGCGCCGCGCGCTGCTCTCGGTCGTGGTCGAGCTGAATGAGCGCGAGCGCTCCGGCACCCTCACCGCCGAGGACCACACGCCGTTTGAAGCGTTCACCGGGACGGCCGCTGCTGACCTCAGCGGCGATCAAGTCCGCAACCTGCTCGTCGAGTCGGGACTGTGGACGGGGTTCAGAACCCGGCCGTACAACCGCCAGCCGGCGACGGACGGGAGCCCGAAGTCCATCTTCATCACCGCGATGGACACCCGTCCCCTGGCTGCGGACCCCGCCGTCGCGCTCGCCGGGCGTGAGGCTGACTTCGACGCCGGCGCCACGGCGGTGGCGAAGCTGACGGACGGCACGACGTTCCTATGCCGCGCGCCGGGGAGCAGCCTGGGCAACGGCGCCGCGGGCGTGCAGTTCGAAGAGTTCTCGGGGCCGCACCCCGCCGGGCTCGCCGGAACACACATCCACACGCTGGATCCGGTCGATCGAGCCAAGGTCGTGTGGCACATCGGCTACGCCGAGGTCGCCAACATCGGCGCGCTGCTTCGCACCGGGCAGCTCGATCTCACCCGCGTCGTGAGCCTCGCGGGCCCCGTGGTGACCAAGCCCAGGCTCCTGCGCACCCGGGTCGGCGCGTACCTGCCGAGCCTGCTGCAAGGCGAGCTGAACGCAGGTGAGAACCGCGTCATCGCGGGCTCGGTGCTGGACGGTCGCGCGGCCTACTCGGGAGAGCCGAGCGCTGAGCACCTCGACGTGCACGGATATTTGGGCCGCTACGACCTGCAGATCTCGGCGTTGACCGAAGGGCGTGAGCGCGAGTTCCTCGGCTGGCTCAAGCCGGGCATGGACCGCTTCTCCACCCTGCCGACCTACCTCTCGGCGCTGTTCGGAGGCAACAAGCGCTTCGACATCACGACCAGCACCGGAGGCTCAGCCCGAGCCATGGTCCCGATCGGCATGTACGAGCGGGTCTTCCCCCTCGACATCCTGCCCACCTTCCTGCTGCGCTCCATCGCGGTAGACGACGTAGAGCGCGCCGAGCAGCTCGGCATCCTCGAGCTCGCCGAAGAGGACCTGGCGCTCTGCACCGTGGTCTGCCCCGGCAAGTACAACTACGGCCCCATCCTCCGCCGCAACCTCGACATCATCGAAAAGGAGGGCTGAGATGAAGCTCCTCCGGGACAACCTGGACAAGCTCGCGCCGCTCTTCGAAGAGGGCGGCAAGCTGCACAAGTTCGAGCCCTTCTTTGAAGCGCCCGACACCCTGCTCTACACGCCGGGCAAGGTCACCAAGGCTGGCGCCCACGTGCGCGACAGCATCGATCTGAAGCGCATGATGATCACGGTCGTCTTCGGGCTGCTGCCCTGCGTACTGATGGCCATGTGGAACACCGGGCACCAGGCGTTCATCCACATCGACGCTGGCACCGGGGTGTGGCGCGACGACTGGAACACGTGGGTCTATCAGTTCCTCATGGGCACCAGCGCCCACGACCCGGGCAACCTGCTGCACTGCATGCTGTACGGCGCCATCTACTTCGTGCCCGTGTTCGCGGTCACGGGGATCGTCGGCGGCAACATCGAGATGGTCACCGCGCTCATCCGCAAGCACGAAGTGAACGAGGGCTTCCTCGTCACCATGTTCCTCTTCCCGCTGATCTGTCCGCCCACGATCCCGCTCTGGCAGGTGGCTCTCGGCATCACGTTCGGCGTGGTGGTGGGCAAGGAGATGTTCGGCGGAACAGGCATGAACGTGCTCAACCCCGCCCTGACCGCGCGGGCGTTTCTCTTCTTCGCGTACCCCGCGCAGATCTCCGGCGACAAGGTCTGGACGGCTGCGGAGTCCGCTGGCACCGACGGCTACAGCGGCGCCACGTGGCTGGCTCGCGCGGCTGAGACCACCGGCGCCCTCGACGCGCTCCCTTTCATGGACGCCTTCCTCGGCGTCATCCCTGGCTCGATGGGTGAGACGTCGGCGGCGGCTGCGATCTTCGGGCTGGCCGTGCTCTTGATTACCCGCGTAGGCGCTTGGCAGACGATCTTTGGCGTCACGGTGGGCACCATCGGGATGGCCCTGGTGCTCAACGGGATCGGGTCGGACACCAACCCCATGTTCGCGGTGCCGTTCTGGTGGCACATGGTCCTGGGCGGCTGGGCGTTCGGCACGGTCTTCATGGCCACCGACCCCGTGTCCAGCGCGTTCACGTCGAAGGGCAAGCTGGCCTACGGCTTCAGCATCGGAGTCCTGGTGGTGCTCGTGCGGGTCGTGAACCCGGCGTACCCTGAGGGGATGATGCTGGCGATCCTGTTCATGAACCTGTTCGCCCCGCTGTTCGACCACTTCGTCGTTCAGTCCAACATCAAGCGGAGGGCCGCCCGCTATGCAGCCTAGTAACGCCTACACCGTCGGCTTTGCGGCGGCGATCTGCCTGGTCTGCTCGGTCTTCGTGTCCGGCTCCGCGGTCTCGCTCAAGGAGCGGCAGGACATCAACCGCACCCTGGATCGGCAGAAGAAGGTCCTTCAGGTCGCGGGTCTGATGCAGGAGGGCGAGAAGCTCGCGCCGGAACGAATCCAGGCCATCTACGACGAGCGCATCATCCCCCGTGCCATCGACATGAAGACGGGAGCCCCGGTCGATGATGTCGATCTGGCTGCCTACGACATGGAGAAGCACTCCAAGGACCCCGCTCTCAGCTACGCCATCCCGGCGAACGACGCAAAAATCAAGCGCCTCCCCGAGGACGCTCTCGTCTACGAGGTCACCAACGACTCCGGCGGTGTCGATCAGGTCATCATTCCGATTCAGGGGCCCGGCCTCTGGTCCACGCTCATGGGCTACGTGGCGCTCTCGACCGCCGATCACAACACGATTGAGGGTCTGACCTTCTACAAGCACGCCGAGACCCCCGGGTTGGGCGGCGAAGTAGACAACCCCGGCTGGAAAGCGAAGTGGCCCGGTCGCAAGGTCTTTGACGCGAGCGGAGACGTCGCCATCCGGGTGATCAAGGGGGCCGCTGGGCCGCCGTCTGAGGCTCCCCACGCAGTCGATGGACTGTCTGGCGCCACGCTGACCAGCAACGGGGTCACCAAGAGCCTGCAGTTCTGGCTCGGGGACGAGGGCTTCGGGCCCTACCTCGACCGCGCAAAGGGAAAGTAGCGATGTCTCCGAACCCTGGTTCATTCCTCAACAAGCCACAGCGCGAAGCGCTCATCGACCCGTTGTTCAACAACAACCCCATCGCCTTGCAGGTGCTGGGGGTGTGTTCAGCGCTCGCGGTGACCACGAAGCTGGAGACCGCGCTGGTGATGAGCGTCGCGCTCACCGTCGTGCTCATCGGCTCGAACGTCACCATCAGCCTGCTTCGCAACAAGATCCCGTCAAGCATCCGCATCGTGGTGCAGCTGACGATCATCGCTTCGCTCGTGATCATCACCGACCAGGTGCTGCAGGCCTTCTTGTTCGACATCAGCAAGCAGCTGAGCGTCTTTGTTGGGCTCATCATCACCAACTGCATCGTCATGGGACGCGCCGAGGCGTACGCGATGCAGAACGGCCCTGGGTTGAGCTTCCTCGACGCTGTCGGCAACGGGGCGGGATACAGCCTGCTGCTCATCGTCGTGGCGTTCTTCCGCGAGCTGCTGGGCAGCGGAACGCTCTTCGGAGTCGTGCTGCTGCCGCTCGTCACCGAGGGCGGCTGGTACACGCCCAATGGCTTGATGGTCCTGGCTCCCGGGGCATTCTTCCTCATCGGCTTCTTCATCTGGGGACTGCGGACCTGGAAGCCTGACCAGGTGGAGACACACTGATGGAAGCGTATTTGAGCCTCGCCGTGAAGGCGATCTTCGTCGAGAACATGGCCCTGGCGTTCTTCCTGGGCATGTGTTCGTTCCTGGCGGTGTCCAAGAAGGTCGAGACGGCCATCGGACTGGGCGCTGCGGTGATCTTCGTGCTGAGCATCACCTGTCCACTCAACCAGGTGCTCTACCACTTCCTGCTGCAGGAGGGCGCGCTCGCGTGGGTGAGCCCCAGCCTCGCCGAGGTGGACCTGAGCTTCCTGTCGTTCTTGACGTTCATCGGGACCATCGCGGCGATGGTGCAGATCGTGGAGATGGCGCTCGATAAGTACCTGCCGACCCTGTACGCCAGCCTCGGCATCTTCCTGCCGCTCATCGCCGTGAACTGCGCCATCCTCGGCGCCAGTCTGTTCATGGTCGAGCGGGACTACGGGTTCGGCGAGTCCATCGTCTATGGCGTCGGCAGTGGAATCGGCTGGGCCCTGGCGGTCATCGCCCTTGCGGCTCTGCGCGAGAAGATGCGCTATAGCCACATCCCCGAGGGTCTTCGCGGTCTCGGCATCACCTTCATTCTCACCGGCCTGATGGCGATCGGCTTCATGGCCTTCGCCGGCATCCAGCTCTGAGGGCACAGACATGATGATTGTCGGACTCGGCGTCCTAATGTTCACGGTGATCGTGCTCGCCCTTGTGGCGGTGCTGATGGCCGCCAAGGCCAAGCTCGTGGCCACGCAAGATGTGAAGATCATCATCAACGATGATGAAGCGAACCCCATGATCGTGCCGGCGGGCTCCACCCTGCTGAACACGCTGGCGGACCAGAAGATCTTCATCCCGTCGGCCTGCGGCGGCGGCGGCACCTGCGGCGTATGCAAGGTGCACGTGCACGCTGGCGGCGGCTCGCTGCTCCCCACCGAGAAGACCCACGTGTCGCGCGGCGAGGCTCGCGAGGGCTGTCGGCTGTCGTGTCAGGTCAAGGTCAAGGGAGACATGCGCATCGAGCTCGAGCCCGAGGTCATGGACGTGCGCAAGTGGGAGTGCACGGTGAAGTCGAACCACAACGTGGCGACGTTCATCAAGGAGTTCGTGCTTCAGCTGCCCGAGGGCGAGAGCGTGCCGTTCCGGGCTGGTGGCTACATCCAGATCGAGAGCCCGCCTCACACCGCCGTGTTCAAGGACATGATCGTGGAGGAGGAGTACCGAGGCGACTGGGACACGTTTGATGTCTGGCAGTTCACCTCGGTGGTGAAAGAGACCGTGACCCGCGCGTACTCGATGGCGAACTACCCGGGCGAGGAGGGCATCATCATGCTCAACGTCCGCATCGCCACTCCGCCGCCGGACCGCAGCGCGCCTCGCGGTGGCCCGCCGAAGTACCTGCCGGTGCCTCCGGGGATCATGTCGTCCTACATCTTCTCGCGGAAGCCGGGCGACCCTGTGCTCATCTCGGGTCCGTTCGGCGAGTTCTTCGCCAAGGAGACCGACAACGAGATGGTGTTCGTGGGCGGCGGCGCGGGAATGGCGCCCATGCGAGCCCACATCTTCGACCAGTTCAAGCGGATCCACACCGACCGCAAGATCTCGTTCTGGTACGGCGCCCGCTCCTGGCGGGAGACGTTCTACGTCGAGGACTTCGACAGCATCCAGCAGGACAACGACAACTTCGTGTGGCACATCGCCCTGTCGGACGTGCTCCCCGAGGACGACTGGGAGAACCCCGAGGCTCCGTCGCGCAAGACCCTGGGCAGCAAAGAGGGCTACGCCGGCTACATCCACAACGTGCTCTACGAGCAGTACCTCAAGGACCATCCGGCGCCCGAGGACTGCGAGTACTACCTGTGCGGCCCGCCCATCATGAACACCTCGGTGATCAAGATGCTGGAGGACCTCGGCGTCGAGCCGGAGAGCATCGCGCTGGACGACTTCGGCGGGTAGCCGGGCCTCTCCATGGGACAGGCCGAACCGACGACGACCGCGGCGCTGCTGCGGCGACTGGCGTTGCCGGCGGTCTTCGTGGCCATCGTGGTCACGACCCAGCTGGTGCGGCAGGCGCCGGTGGCGCCGAGCCAGAGCGTCACCACGGAGCTGACCGGGCCCACCATGGGAACGAGCTTCATGGTGAAGGTGCGCGGTCCCGAGCTGGACCCCGCCGGCGCTGCAGAGCTCTCCGCGGCGGTTCAGGGCGCGCTCGGTGCCGTGAATGAGTCGATGTCTACCTGGCTACCCACCTCTGAGCTCTCCCGCTTCAACGACGGTCCGGCCGCGACCCCGTTCGCGCTGTCCGGACCGACAATGGAGGTGCTGGCCATCGCGCAGGACGTGTACCGGCGCTCCGGCGGCGCGTTCGACGTGACCGTGGGGCCGCTGGTGAACCGGTGGGGGTTCGGACCGCAGGATCGGCAGGAGCCTCCCGACGACGCGGAGATCGCGGCGCTGCTGGGGGCAGTGGGGCAAGACAAGCTGGTGATCGATGCCTCGGTCGGCACGGTCAGCAAGCCAGACGCGGGGCTGCGCGTGGACCTCTCCGCGGTCGCCAAGGGCTATGCGGTCGATCAGGTGGCCCTGGCCATCGAGGCGCTCGGCCATCTCGCCTACATGGTCGAGGTGGGCGGCGAGGTGCGCACCGGGACCGCGGGCGACGGCGCCCCGTGGCGTATTGCGGTCGAGGCTCCCTCCGCGCCCGGTGATCTGGGGGAGCGAGAGGTGTTTGAGGTCCTGGAGCTCAGCGGTCGGTCGATGGCGACCTCGGGCGACTACCGCAACTTCATCGTGGATGGAGACGACCTGCGCAGCCACACCATCGACCCGCGGACCGGTTCGCCGGTCACCCACCGGCTCGCCTCGGTCACCGTCGTGCACGAGCAGTGCGGGGTCGCGGACGCCTGGGCCACGGCGCTGATGGTGATGGGCCCCGAGCAGGGGCTCGCCCTGGCGCGGGAGCAGGGCCTCGCTGCCATGTTCCTCACCCGGCAAGGCGACGCATTGAAACGCAGCACAACCGCCGAGATGGACCTACTCTCCGTAGGAACCCGGCTGGACGAGCCGGGGCAAGGAGCACCATGACCACCTTCCTGTTCACAGTGAGTTTCTTCGGTCTCGCCATGGTTGCGATGGCGGTAGGCGTCATCCTCAGTGACCGCCAGCTGCAGGGGTCATGCGGGGGAGTGGGCAGCGAGGACTGCTTGTGCTCGCTGGAGAAGCGGCGCGCCTGCGCAAAGGAAGATCTGGCGAAGCGGAAGGGAGACCGGAGCGTGGATCCGGCCTTCTTCGGGATGTCCCAGCTCAAAGCCGGGCGCAGCGAGCGCCCCGACCATCACGGCCACAAGCACTAGCTCTCGCGCAGCGATATGACGTCTCGTCTGACGGAGACGGCCCGCTACGCGAGCGCCCAGGAGCCGGTGGACCTGCTCGCCGCGCTGCGCTCCGCGGTGGAGCCCCAGGTGGGCGGCTTCCAGTTCGTGAGCAAGCTCAGCGGGGGAGGGGTGGTCGTGCGGGTGCTTCGGGCACCCCAGACCGAGCGAGGCTGGTTCGGCACCGTCGACGACGACCGGTTCAGCATCGTGATGGTGGCCAGGGACAGCTCGGGGACACCGTTCCAGCCCATCCTTCGGGGCGAGGTCGCTCCCACACCGAAGGGCAGCACGGTGGACGTGGAGCTGGCCGCCCACCCTGACGCGCGGGCCTACTCGGTGTTCTTTGTGGTTGGCGGCGTGCTGCTGGGCGGGGCGTCCACGCTTGCGCTCAGCCAGGGCCTGCTCGTGGGGTGGATCGGCCTCGCGCTCGCGGGGCTGTTCTTGTGGTTCCCCGCCCTGCGCGCGCGGCTGGGGTTTGAGGCCGCATGCGAGACCTCGCGGACCGCCTTCGCCGAGCAGTTCGGACTGGCGCAGGTCGAGCGGTCAGAGCGCCGAGCTGTGGGGGCCTGAGAAGCGGGTCCCAGCCCGCCAAGGACGCCCAATGTCTTGCATTTTCGGCCCCGTCGGCTCTCTTGCGATTGCCCCACCCCTGAAGTAGAAGGTCGGCGCCGTCGCCTTGGGGGCGCTCGCGCACTGCGCGCGCACCTTTCTGCCCGTCACCGGAGACCCGATGACCGCTCAGTATCTGCCAGTTCTCATGATCACCCTGGGTGCGCTGGGCTTCATGGCGGTCATGCTCGGCATCAACGCCCTGCTCGGCAGCAAGCGCAAGCACGCAGACATGCCGGCCATCATGCTCGAGCCGTTTGAGTGTGGCTCTCCGCCGCTGCAGACCGACAACCGCCGGCGCACCTCGGTCAAGTTCTATCTCGTGGCCATCTTGTTTGTGATGTTCGACCTCGAGACCGTGCTGCTCTACCCGTGGGCGGTGCTCTACAAAGAGCTCGGCGTCTTCGGGTTCGTCGAGCTGCTGGTCTTCATGATTTCGCTGGTCGTGGGCCTCGCCTACGCCTGGCGTAAGGGAGCGCTCGAATGGCGGTAGATCCCAAGAACGTCGTCCAGCTCGGCAACGGGCGGAACGGCAACATCGTCCCGGCCAACACGTCCGGCGACGACGTCCTCGCCCAGCACGGCATGCAGGACAACGTGTGGGCCACGCGGCTCGACGCGGTCATGGGCTGGGCCCGCAAGTTCTCCCTCTTCCAGTACCCGTTCGTGACGGCGTGCTGCGGCATGGAGTTCATGGCGGTCTCGGCGTCGCACTACGACACCGATCGGTTCGGCGCCGCGCTGCCGCGCTTCTCTCCTCGTCAGGCCGACATGCTCATGATCGTCGGCACCATCGTGCACAAGCAGGCCCCGGTGCTGCGCACCGTGTACGACCAGATGGCCGACCCGAAGTGGGTGGTCGCGGTAGGCGCATGCGCCGTGTCCGGCGGCTTCTATCAGAACTACACCTCGGTGCCTGGCGCGGACAAGATCATCCCGGTGGACGTCTACATCCCCGGCTGTCCGCCACGTCCCGAGACCATCCTCGACGCGCTGGTGAAGCTTCAAGAGAAGATTCAGCACTCCCGTCACGACGTCATCTGAACCCCTCGCCCTCTACGGAGGGCGCGGTCCGATTTCGGAGCCCCGATGAGCGACACCACCCCCGAGCTCAGCGACACGCTGCAGACCATCCTCGCCGGTCTCGGCGACAAGGTCCTGGGCTGGCACAACCAGCACGGCGACGACACGGTGCTCGTGGCCGCCGAGCATCGCCTCGTGGCGGTCGCGTGGCTCAAGGACAGCAGCCTCGCCTTTGACATGCTCATGGACAGCACGGCGGTGGACTATGAGGACGAAGAGCCGCGGTTCGAGGTCGTAGACCACCTGTTCAGCACCAAGAGCTTCGCGCGCCTCAGGCTCAAGTGTCGCTGCCCAGAAGAGAAGCCCAACGTGCCGTCGCTGGTGCCGCTGTACGGCTCGGCCAACTGGATGGAGCGAGAGACGTACGACATGTACGGCGTGATCTTCGATGGCCACCCTGACCTGCGACGCATCCTGCTCTACCCCGAGTTCGTGGGATTCCCGCTGCGCAAGGACTACGACAAGCTGCACGAGCAGCCGCTGTTCGAGGCGCGCTACCCCGGCGTGCGCGAGACCGACCAAGTGCTCAACCCCCGCGTCGGCGTTTCGCTGCCCATTCATGGAACCGAGGTGCCGCGATGAGCGCGACCAAGAGCCAGCGCACCTCCAGCCCGGTCTCGCTCGGCACACCCGACGTCGCGTACACGTTTGGTGGCGAGCTGGTCGAGCTCCCCGGCGACATCCGGATGCGCCGCATCTACCCCGACGAGGAGGACCACGACCTCTCGTCGCGGACGGTGGTGAACATCGGCCCCTCGCACCCCGCCATGCACGGCACCATTCGCATGGTGGTGGAGCTCGACGGTGAGACCATCGTCGGCCTCGACGTCATCCCCGGCTACCTGCACCGCGGCTTCGAGAAGGAGTGCGAGGCGCACACCTACCACCAGGGCATCCCCTACACCGACCGGCTGAACTACTGCTCGCCGCTCATCAACAACTTTGCATGGTGCCAGACCGTCGAGAAGCTGTTTGGGGTGGAGGTGCCGGAGCGCACGAAGCTGCTTCGTACCTACCTCGCCGAGGTATCCCGCATCACCGACCACCTGACCTGCATCGGCGCGGCGCTGATGGAGCTCGGCGCGCTGACCGCGTTTCTGTACCTCATCGAGGTGCGGGACTGGATGTGGGAGCACATCTGCCACGTCACCGGCGCGCGGCTCACCCAGTCCTACGGGCGCATCGGCGGCCTCGCTCGCGACGTGCCGAACGACTGGCTCGACCGGATGAACGAGATCTTCGAGACCTCGCTCATCCCCAAGCTGCGCGACGTGCACAACCTGGTGGACCACAACCGCATCTTCATCGATCGCATGCGCGGCGTGGGCATCGTTAGCCAGGAGGACCTCATCTCCCACGGCGTGACCGGCCCCTGCCTCCGGGCTTCGGGCGTGGGCCTGGACTGCCGCAAGTACGACCCGTACGACGCCTACGACCAGGTCGAGTTCGACGTGCCCATCGGCAAGTACGGCGACAACTACGACCGCTACTTCGTGCGCATGCGCGAGATGGAGGAGTCGCTCAAGATCTGTCGCCAGCTGGATCCCAAGATCCGGGCCACGGTGGGCCAGCCCATCCACGTGGACGACGCGCGCATGGTGCTGCCCCCCAAGAGCGAGGTGTACAGCAACATCGAAGCCCTCATGAATCACTTCAAGCTGATCATGGAAGGCCCCCGTCCGCCGAAGGGCGAGGCGTACTCGGCTGTCGAGGGCGCAAACGGCGAGGTGGGCTTCTACCTCGTCAGTGACGGCACCGGCATGCCCTACAAGGCGCGTTGCCGGCCGCCGAGCTTCGTGAACATGGGCGCGATTCATCTGATGCTGCTGGGCAGCCAGATCGCAGACATCGTCCCGATCTTCGGCCAGATCAACATGATCGGCGGGGAGTGCGACCGGTGAGCATCGACCACAGCAACCTGAGCTGGAGCAAGACGGCCGCGGACCGCCTCGAGTGGTTGCGCACCCGCTACCCCGCAGACCACCAGCGCGCGCTGGTCCTGCCGGTGCTGCACATGGCGCAGCGCGAGTTCGGCTGGGTGAGCCCCAGCGTCATCGACTTCGTGGCGAAGAGCATCCCCGTGCCGACCATCCAGGTCGAAGAGGTCGCCACCTTCTACACGATGTACAACAAGCAGCCGATTGGGCGCTGGCACCTGCAGGTCTGCCACAACATCAGCTGCTCGCTGATGGGCGCCGAGATCGTGCTCGATCACATCGAAGGCAAGCTCGGCATCAAGCGCGGCGAGACCACGCCCGACGGCGAGTTCACGCTCATGGGCGCCGAGTGCCTCGGTTCGTGCGGCACCGCCCCGATGATGCAGGTCAATGACCACTACTACGAGAACCTCGGCCTCAGCGATGTGGACGAGCTTCTCGCGACGCTGCGGGCCAAGCCAGACCTCGACAGCGACGAGGCCAACGTGGCCTTTGGGCCGGGCTCGGGTCCATCCCGCACCCTGCCGCAAGACGGCGAGGCGTTCACCGCCGGCGCTGGCGTGGTGCTGCCCGGTCACGCGGCGGGAGGCCACTGACATGGAGTCCACCTACCCGGTCAAGGGCAAGGACCAGGTCCTGCTCAACTTCGAGCGCGGCACCGAGAGCTGGCCGCTGAGCAGCTACGAGGCGCGCGGCGGCTACAGCACCGCGAAGTCCGTCGTGCTCGGCAAGAAGTACGAGCCGAAGGAGCTCATCGACGTGGTCAAGAGCTCGGGCCTGCGCGGCCGCGGCGGCGCGGGCTTTCCCACCGGCCTCAAGTGGAGCTTCCTGCCCCGCGATCCCACGGGTCCCATCCAGCTCGTGGTGAACGCCGACGAGTCGGAGCCGGGCACCTTCAAGGACCGGGTGATCATGGAGGAGAACCCGCACCAGCTCATCGAGGGCTGCATCCTCTCCTGCTACGCCATCGGCAGCAGCTCTTGTTACATCTACATCCGCGGCGAGTACGTGCCGGCCATCAAGCGCATGGTCGCAGCCGTGGAGGAGGCCTACGCAGCAGGCCACCTCGGCGAGAAGCTGTGGGGCACGGACTTCACGTGCGACATTACGGTGCACAGCGGGGCAGGTGCCTACATCTGCGGTGAGGAGACCGGCCTCATCGAGTCACTCGAGGGCAAGAAGGGGCAGCCGCGCATCAAGCCGCCGTTCCCGGCGGTCTACGGCGTGTTCGGTTACCCGACCATCGTCAACAACGTCGAGTCCATCGCGGCGGTGCCCTACATCGCCCACGCTGGCGCGGATGGATACCGTCAGTTCGGGACCGAGAAGTCCGCGGGCACAAAGCTGTTTTCGGTCTCTGGGCCGGTCAAGCGCCCCGGCGTCTACGAAGTCTCGATGGGCTATCCCTTCAAGGATCTGTTGAACAACGAGTGCGGCGGGATGCTCGACGGGGTGGCGCTCAAAGCGCTCATCGTGGGCGGCAGCTCCGTGCCCATCGTGAACGCCGAGGACGCGCTCAAGATCAACATGGACTACGAGTCCTGCGCCGAGAACAACACCTTGCTGGGCTCCGGCGGCGTCATCGTCATCGGGCAAGACACCTGCATGGTGCGCACCCTGATGACGCTGCTGCGCTTCTACCACCACGAGTCGTGCGGGCAGTGCACGCCGTGCCGCGAGGGCACCGGCTGGATCGAGCGCATCGTGCAGCGCATCGAGTCGGGACACGGCAACCCCGGCGACATCGACGAGCTGTACCGCATCGCCGACTCCATGGAGCTGCGCACCATCTGCACGCTGGCGGACGCCGCGGCCTGGCCGACGAAGTCGTTCATCGAGGTGTTCCGTTCCGAGTTTGAAGAGCACGTCGACAAGGGCTGCTGCCCCCACGGCAACACGTTCCCCGACCACCTGAACCTGCGCGGTGGAGGCAAGCCCCAGCGGCACGCCGACCCCGAGCACGCGTTCATCGCCTGAGACGGGGGTAGGAAAGTCATGTCAGACCAGGTCACGCTGAGCATCGACGGCAAGCAGGTCACCGTCCCCAAGGGGACCAAGGTGATCGAGGCGGCGAAGCAGGTTGGCGTTGAGATCCCGCACTTCTGCTACCACCCCGGCCTGCCGGTGGATGGGAACTGCCGCATGTGCATCGCCGATGTGCGTACTTGGAACGCCCGAGCGGAGAAGCACATGCCCGCGCGACGCCCCGCGGTGACGTGCTGGACGGACGCCGAAGAGAACATGCAGGTCTTCACCGACACGCCGGACGTGCTCAAGTCCCGCGCCTCGGTGATGGAGTTCCTGCTCATCAACCACCCCATCGACTGCCCGATCTGCGACAAGGCGGGCGAGTGCATGCTTCAGGACCACTACATGCAGCACGGCCGCAAGCGGTCGGAGCTTCGTGAAGACAAGGTCCACAAGCCGCGGCTGGTGCCGTTCGGCGAGCGCATCGTCTACAACGGCGAGCGCTGCATCCTGTGCTCGCGCTGCACCCGATTCACGACCCATGTCAGCAAGACGTTTGATCTCGGCATCGTCAACCGCGGCGACCGCGCCATCGTCGAGCTCGCCCAGGACAGCAGCTTCGACAACGCCTACACCGACAACGTCTCGGACATCTGTCCGGTGGGCGCGCTGACCAAGACCGACTTCCGCTTCAAGAAGCGCGTGTGGTTCCTCAAGCACACCGACGGCGTCTGCGGCGGCTGCTCGCGCAACTGCAACACGGTGGTGGACCACGACCGCAGCGAGGTCGCGCGGATCATGCCGCGCCGGCGTGACGAGGTGAACGGCCACTTCATGTGCAACGAGGGCCGGGATCTGTACAAGGCCCTGAGCACAGTGGTGCGCACGGCGGCGCCGCTCTCCCGGGTGGCCGAGCTCGGCAGCGCACCGTCCTGGGATGACGCCATCGCCTGGGCCGGCGGCAAGCTCGGCGAGCAGAAGAAGGCGGGCAAGCTCGCGATCATCGGCTCGCCCTGGATGAGCAACGAGGAGGCCCTGGTGTTGGGCCATCTCGGCGCCAAGGTCTGCAAGTCGAGCTGGATGGACATCAAGAACGACGTCATCACCGGCTACCCCGCAGACGACCTGTTGCACACCGATGACCACAACCCGAACCGCGCGGGCGTCATCTCGGCCGGCGTCGAGCCGGGCAAGAAGGAGGGCAAGGACCTGCCCGCCATCCTGCAGGCCTGCGCCGAGGGCGAGGTGGAGGTGTTGCTGGTGTGGGGCATCGGTCTCGTCAACGAGTTCGGCGGGGACGCTGGCAAGCTCGGTGAAGCGCTGGCCTCGGTTCCCGTAGTGATTCAGCTGACCGAGGCGATGGACGAGCTGTCGGAGCTGGCGCACCTGGTGTTGCCGGTCCGCAACTGGGCCGAGCGCAACGGCACCTGGACGAACTTCGAGGGGCACCACAGCCGCTTCCGCAAGGCGCTGCGCCCCCACGGCCACAGCCGCGACGGCTTCGACCTGCTCAGCACCCTGTGCGAGGCCGCGGGTGGCAAGCCGCCGGTCAAGACCTTCAAGGACGCGCGCAAGAAGCTCAAGCAGGACCCGGACATGGAGGTGCGCGAGGTCGCCGATGGGGACTTCGCCTTCTTCAAGGGCCAGTCGTTGTACCGCCATCACTCCGGCGCGACGGAGGTATAGGGACCATGAACACCCCGTTCCTCGTCGTCTCCGTGATGAACCTGGCGTTTGTGCTGGGGCTGCTGCTCAACCTGGGCGGGCTGCTCACCTGGGTCGAGCGCAAGCAGGGCGCGGTGATGGCGAACCGCATCGGCGCCAACCGCGCGTACATCCCGGTGCCCGTGGGCCGCGATCCGCTGGGCGCTGGCGGCTTCGCGTGGAGCAAGCGCTTCACGCTCATGGGCCTGTTCCACGCCATCACTGACGGCATCAAGATGCTGACGAAGGAGAACTTCACCCCTCCGTTCGTCGACAAGTTCGTCTACAACCTCGCGGTCTGGTTCAGCGCCGTTCCGGTGCTCGTGACCTTCGCGGTGGTGCCGTTCGGCGGGCCGTTCCAGCCGGGCGTCATGATGAGCGAGATCCTGTCGCTCGTGGGCCTGACCGGCCTCGCCGCCACCGTGCAGGGGTTCTTCGGCGACGGCGTCTACCACATGCAGCTGGCCAACCTGAACGTGGGCCTGCTGTTCGTCTTCGCCATCGGCAGCACCGGCATCTTCTCCGCGGCGCTCGCCGGGTGGAGCTCGGGCAACAAGTTCTCGCTGCTCGGCGCGCTGCGGTCCAGCTCCCAGATGATCTCCTACGAGGTCTTCATGGGCATCTCAGTGCTCGGCCTGCTTGTCATCTACGGCACCGTGGACTTCAACGAGATGGCGCAGTACCAGCAGTCCACCTGGTTCGGGGTCATCCCGAAGTGGGGAGTGCTGCTCCAGCCTCACATGTTCTTCGTGTTCATGACCGCGCTGATGGCTGAGAACAAGCGCGTGCCGTTCGATATGCCCGAAGCGGAGTCGGAGCTCGTCGCGGGGTACTTCACCGAGTACACGTCCATGAAGATGGGCTTGTTCATGATGACCGAGTTCCTCGAGATCGCCGTCATCGGCGGGATCATGACCACGATGTTCTTCGGGGCGTACCACATCCCCGGGGTCGTGGCCGCGACCGACGCCATCTACTGGGCGCACAACCCAGACATCGTGCCCGTGAACGCCATCTTCGGCGCCGAGGTCCCGCACTTCGTCGTCATCGTGCTCCGGGTCGGCAGCTTCCTGTTCAAGCTCTTCTTCTTCTGCTGGTTGCAGATTCTCATTCGTTGGACGCTGCCGAAGTTCCGGTACGACCAGGTCATGAAGCTGGGCTGGAAGTACCTGCTCCCGCTCAGCATCGTGAACCTCGTGGTGACCGCTGGCGTCGTCGTCCTCCTGGGAGGCATGTGATGTCTACTGACGTGCAGCTCGGACAGAACTCCGAGTTCGACAACCTCATTGACGGTCACGTCATGCCCCAGCCCGCCTACCAGGGCGAGTTCACCGAGGGCGAGATCGTCAAGTACTACAACCCCAGCAAGATGACGCTGGCGGAGAAGCTGTACATCCCCGCCGTCATCGGCGGCTTGATGATCACTGGCGGCGTGTTCTTCAAGAACATGGCGAAGTGGGCCGTCTGGTTCACGTATTGGATTCGGGGCAAGGGCAAGGACGCGCCGAAGGGCGCCGTCACCATCTACTACCCCGAGGAGACGCGGCCGGACTACTCGCCCATCAACCGGGGCAAGCACATCCTGACGATGCGCAAGCAGAAGGGCCCGGCCGGCGAGGACCTGCCCCAGTGCGTGGCTTGCTACATGTGCGCCACGGCGTGCCCGGCGTTCTGCATCCACATCGTGGCCGGCGAGAGCCCCGATCCCTCCATCGAGAAGTACTGCGTCGAGTTCGACATCGAAATGGACAAGTGCATCTTCTGCGGATACTGCGAAGAGGCCTGCCCGGTCGACGCGATCAGACTGACTCCCGAGCCCCGCATGGCTGACTACCAGCGCGAGCGCATGATCTACGACCGCGAATACCTGTTGAGCTGGAACCCGACCTACGTGGAAGACGATCACGTCTACCCGGGCGGGCACCCCCGCGAGGAGTAACTGACTCATGGACCCGAGCGTCATTGCGCTCTACGCGTGCTGCCTCCTGGCGCTCGCTGGTGGGGCTGGGGTGATCGTCTTGCGCAACCCTGTGCACGCCGCGATCAGCCTCCTCTTCACCATGCTGGCCCTGGGTGGCGCCTACGCGATGCTGCAGGCCCACCTGCTCGCCGCGCTGCAGGTGCTCATCTACGCAGGCGCCATCGTCATCCTGATCGTGTACGTGATCATGCTGCTCGATCAGGGCCGCGAGGATGCGCCTCACCCGTTCTCCCTGCTGGGGGTGGCCATCGGCGTGCCGCTGGCCGTGGTGCTGACGCTTGTCGCAGCGCCCGCGTTCATCGGAGCAGGCTCGGGCCCTGAGCCGCTCATCAGCGGTCCGGAGGACTGCACCAACTGCGAGAGCATGGCGGTGGCGGTGAAGAAGCCGGGTGGCGGGACCGAGCAGGTCACGGGCTGCCAGGACTACGTGGACACCGACGGGGACGGCTTTACCGACTGCAACGATCCGGACTGCTCCGACAACCAGGTCTGCTACGGCACCGTGCGCGCCGTGGGAGGCAGCCTGCTCGGCAAGTTCGTGCTCCCGTTCGAGGTGGCCTCGGTGCTGCTGCTCGCGGGCATCGCCGGCTCCATTCTCCTCACGGGGCGTCGCCCCAAGGGGCTCGAGGCCGCCGTGGGCGCGCCCGCCATCGCCCCCGGTCCCGTGCCGCACATCGTGCCGAGTCCCGACCGGGGAGAGGGATAGGTCATGCCTCTCGAGCACCTTCTGCTGTTCTCGTTCTTACTGTTTTCGCTGGGCGTCGCTGGTGTCGCCTTGCGAAAGAACCTGCTCGTCGTGCTCATGAGCGTGGAGCTGATGCTCAACGCCGTGAACCTCGCGTTTGTTGGGGCGGCTCGCCTCATCGGAGGACACGACGCCCACGTGATGGTGCTGATGATCTACGTCGTCGCTGCCGTCGAGGTAGCCATCGGCATGGCCATCGTCGTCAACATGTTCCGCCAGAAGGAGACGATCTCGGTCGACTCCTTCGACGCGATGAGGGGCTGACCTCTCATGCACGCTGAACACTCTTCTCTGCTCGCGGTCGTCATCGCGCTCCCGTTGTTGGGAGCCCTCTTCAACGGGCTGACCGGTCGCAAGCTCAAGAACGACACCCTGGTGCACTCGGTGGCCCTGGCCGCGGTCGCCATCCCTGCCGTGCTTGCCTGGGTCCTCTTCTTCCAGCTCGCTGGCATGGATGAGCACGGCCGGGCTCTGCACCAGGTCCTGTTCCCCTGGATCCACGTGGGCAGCTTCCAGATCGACTTCGGGCTGTGGCTCGACCCTCTGTCGGCGGTGATGCTCCTCATCATCACCAACGTGGGCGCGCTCATCCACCTGTACTCCATCGGGTACATGAAGGGCGATCCCTCCTACTACCGCTACTTCGCGTACCTGAACCTGTTCATCTTCGCGATGCTCTGCCTGGTGCTCGGCGACAACCTCGTCGTGCTCTTCCTTGGCTGGGAAGGCGTGGGGCTCGCGAGCTATCTGCTCATCGGCTTCTGGTTCGAGGACCGGGCCAACGCGAAGGCCGGCAAGAAGGCGTTCATCACCAACCGCGTGGGCGACTTCGGCTTCGCGCTGGGGATGTTTGCGCTGTACGTGCTGTTCGGCACCCTGACTCCGGTCGGCGATGGCGGCATCAACGCGCTGATCGCGGCCAACCCCAACGCGTTCGACTCGACCTGGGTGGAGGTCGCGGCGCTGCTCTTGTTCGTCGGTGCCTGCGGTAAGTCCGCCCAGATCCCGCTGTATGTGTGGCTGCCCGACGCGATGGCCGGCCCCACTCCGGTGTCGGCGCTGATCCACGCCGCGACGATGGTGACCGCTGGCGTCTACATGATCGCCCGGCTCAACGGCATCTTCTTCCACGCGGAGATCGCCTCGTCGGTGGTGCTCTACGTCGGTGCGTTCACGGCGCTGTTCGCCGCGACCATCGGGCTGGTGCAGAACGACATCAAGAAGGTGCTGGCGTACTCCACGGTGAGTCAGCTCGGCTTCATGTTCACGGCGATGGGCGCCGGCGCGTACGCGATTGGCGTCTTCCACCTCATGACCCACGCGTTCTTCAAGGCGTGCTTGTTCCTGGGCTCGGGCTCGGTCATCGCGGCCATGCACCACGAGCAGGACATGCGGTACTACGGCGGGCTGCGCAAGTTCATGCCCATCACCCACGCCACGTTCCTCGCGGCGACCCTGGCGATCGCGGGCTTCCCGTTCATGGCCGGGTTCATGAGCAAGGACGAGATCTTGTGGTGGGCCTTTGCGTCCGAGCGCGGCGGCACGTTCGCCTACGTGCTCGTGCTGCTGGCGGCGTTCTGCACGGCGTTCTACATGTTCCGCATCATGTGGATGACGTTCTGGGGCGAGCATCGCGGCGCGCCCGAGGGCCACGGCCACGGCCACGCCGAGGAGGCGGGCCACGGCCACCACGACGACCCGGTGGCCGACCACCACGACGAGCACTCCGGTCCGCCCAAGGAGTCGCCGTGGACCATGACGGTCCCGCTCGTGGTCCTGGCTGCGCTCAGCGTCGTCGGCGGCTTCCTCTCGGTCCCGCCCATCTTCACGGGCCACGAGAGCATCGACTTCTCGCTGCACCACTGGCTGCACCCGGTGCTGGCCTCGAGCGAGGTGCATATCGCGCAGGAGTACGCCCACGCAGGGGGGCTCGAGTGGGGGCTGATGGCCCTGTCGGTCAGCGTCGGGCTGGCGGCGTTCCTCGTCGCGCTCGTGCTCTATCGCGGCAAGGACAAGACCTACGACTTCTTCGCGGCGCGGTTGCCCCGAGTGCACCACCTGCTGTGGAACAAGTGGTTCGTGGATGAGATCTACGAAGGCGGGCTGATCAAGCCGCTCGTGTTCTTCTCCCGCGAGGGCCTGTGGCGCATCGTGGATGAGGTCGTCATCGACGGCATCGTCAACCTGGTAGGCGAGGGCGGCAAGATCACCGCCATCTGGGTGGGCAAGACGCACAGCGGCGACCTGCGGGCATCGGCAGGGGTGATGACGCTCGGCCTGCTGCTGCTCATGGCCGCGGCGATGGCGTTTGGAATCCTCGATGTGGACTTCAGCGCGCTGACGGAGCTGTTCGGTGACTCCGCCACCGATGGCGCAGCGATGGGAGGGGAGTAGACATGGACGGCCTCCCGATTCTCTCGATCGTCACGTTTGTACCGCTGCTCGGCGCGTTCGCGATGCTCGCGCTCCCGGCGCACAACACCGCGCTGCCCAAGAAGCTGGCGCTCATCACGACGCTGATCGGCTTTGCCGTCTCGCTGCCCTTGGTGGCGAGCTTCGACAGCGCCAACACGGGCATGCAGTTCGTGGAGTCCTACGACTGGGTCGGCGCGAAGGACTGGGGCTTCATGGTCAGCATGGGCCTCGATGGAATCTCCATCTGGCTGGTGATGCTGACCACGTTCCTCGGGCCCATCGTCGTGCTCGGCGCATGGACCTCGGTGGAGACGCGCCACAAGGAGTTCTTCTTTTGGGTGCTGGCGCTGCAGACGTTCATGATCGGGACGTTCCTGGCGACCAACCTCGCGCTGTTCTACGTCTTCTGGGAGCTGATGCTCATCCCGATGTTCTTCCTCATCGGGGTCTGGGGCGGCGACGACCGCATCTACGCCACGGTGAAGTTCTTCATCTACACCGTGATCGGCTCGATGCTCATGCTCGCGGCCATGTTCTACCTGTACACGCTGCACCACGCGCAGTTCGGGACCTGGAGCCTGCAGTTCGCAGATCTGATGCGCCTGGAGATGGGCCTGTCGGTGCAGACCTGGCTCTTCCTCGCGTTCGCGGTGGGCTTCGCGGTCAAGGTGCCGATGTTCCCGCTGCACACCTGGCTGCCGGACGCCCACGTGCAGGCTCCGACGGCCGGCTCGGTCATCCTCGCGGGCGTGCTGCTCAAGATGGGCGCCTACGGCTTCCTGCGGCTCGGCATGCCGCTCTTCCCCGGAGCCGTCGCGGAGTGGACCACTGTCTTCATGGCGCTCTCGGTGATGGGCATCGTGTACGGCGCGCTGGTGGCCATGGTGCAGCCCGACATGAAGAAGCTGGTCGCGTATAGCTCCGTGTCGCACATGGGCTACATCATGCTGGGCATCTTCTCCATGAACGCCCAGGGAGTCGAAGGCGGCGTGCTTCAGATGCTCAATCACGGCATCAGCACCGGGGCGCTGTTCCTGCTCGTGGGCGTCATCTACGAGCGCACCCACACCCGGCGCATCTGGGACTTCGGCGGGCTCGCCAAGGTCATGCCGGTGTACACGGTCGTCTTCCTCATCGTCGCGCTGAGCTCGGCCGGCTTGCCCGGCACCAACGGGTTTGTCGGCGAGTTCCTGACGCTGCTCGGCGCGTTCCAGTGGGCCACCGGCGCGGCTGCGGACGGTGCGGGCTTCTGGACCAGCTACGGCCTCGTCGCCGGCGCGGCTCTGGGCGTCATCCTCGGTGCGGTCTACCTGCTGTGGATGATCGAGCGGGTCTTCTACGGCAAGGTGCTCGTGCAGAAGAACCTGCACTTGCCTGACCTGTCGCTGCGCGAGATGGCGGTGTTCGCGCCGCTGCTGGTGATGATCTTCTGGATGGGCCTCTACCCGAAGCCGTTCATCGACACGATGGAGCCCACGCTGACGGCGTGGATCGCCGATGTGGAGGCCGGTGAGTCGCGCACGGCGCAGCTGCCCCCACAGCTCGGCGCGCCGGGCATGCAGAGCTGGGATGCCTGGGAGATCGAGACGGGCGCGAGCAAGCAGGAGTGGCTCGTCGCCTTGCCAGATCGCGCAGCGGAGGACGGGGCCACCGATGGCGCGCTGCTCCCTGAGGGGGTGACCCGATGATCCCCGAGATGAACTTTGCGCTGATGGTGCCCGAGCTGGTGCTCATCGCAGCCGGCATCTGCGTGCTCATGGCCGACGCCTTCCTGCCTCGCAAGGACGCCGATGACGACCCCCGTGGTGTGCACATGGGCATCGCTCTCTTCGGGCTCATCGGGGCGGGCTTGTACATCGGCTTCGCCCGTGGCGGCGCCGCTCCCCAGAGCACGTTCGAGGGCCTCTTCCTCGTGGACGCGTTCGGCGACGCCTTCAAGCTGGTGGCGCTGGCGGGCACGGTCATGGGGGTGTTGCTGAGCGACACCTGGCTGCGCAACCAGCGGCTGCCGACCGGCGCGTTCTACGCCCTCATCCTGTTCGCCACGACCGGCATGCTCTACCTGCTCAGCGCCACCGACATGGTCATGGTGTTCGTGGGTCTCGAGCTGATGTCGATCCCGCTGTACTGCCTCGCGGCCGCGCTGCGCTGGGACGACCGGTCGGTGGAGGCCGGCGTGAAGTACCTCGTGCTCGGCAGCTTCGCCACGGCGGTGATGCTGATGGGGTTCGCGCTGCTGTACGCGTTCGCCGGGGTCTACACCGGCGTCGTGACGTCGCGCCTGGATCTCATCGGCGCAGCGGTGGTCGAGGCGGCCGCGGCGGGAGAGCTGCCCGGATACGCGATGCTCGGCGGTCTGCTGGCGATCATCGGCCTGCTGTTCAAGATGAGCGCGGTGCCGTTCCACATGTGGACGCCCGATGTGTACGAGGGCGCGCCCACGTCCATCACCGCGTGGATGTCGGTGTCGGTCAAGGCCGTCACCGCGGCGGTCATGCTGCGCATCTTCGGGGGCGCGGTGCTCGACGCGCTGCACCTCGGCGGGATCCTGTGGGGGGTCGCAGCCTTGACGATGTTCCTGGGCAACACCCTGGCGCTGACCCAGAACAACGTCAAACGCATGCTCGCGTACTCCTCGGTGGCCCACGGCGGTTACATGCTGGTCGGCGTGCTCGCTGGCTCGGCGGCGGGCTCGGCGGCGGTGCTGTTCTATGCCGGCGCCTACACGTTCGGGAACATGGCCGCGTTCGCGGTCCTCGTCTTCCTGTCTCGGGCCGGGCACGAGGTCGAGACCTTTGACGATCTGAAGGGGCTCGGCACGAAGATGCCGCTGCTGGGAGCGGTCATGGGGATCGCCATGCTCTCGCTCATGGGCATGCCTCCGCTGGCGGGCTTCTTCGGCAAGTTCGCCATCTTCCGAGCGGCCATGGCGGAGGGCTACGTGTGGCTGACCGTGGTGGGCGTGCTGACGTCCGCCATCTCGGTGGCGTACTACCTGCGCCCCATCATCGTGATGTTCATGAGCGAGCCGCCAGCGAGCGCCGAGGTGGCCACGGGCCGTGCTTGGACGGTGCGCACGGTGTTGGTCGTGGCGGTGGTCGTGACGGTCGTGCTCGGCTTGATGCCCGCGGGCAGCCTCGACTTCGCCCTGCAGAGCGTCGCCTCGCTGTAGCGTCCCGCGGCGCTGGGTTCACCGTCAGTGCGACTCCATCCCGCGCATCCGATAGACTTGTAGAGGGGCCAGTAGGTCGTTCAACAAGACACGAGGAGCGCGGTGCGGTCGAGTCTCCATCTCGCTTGCGTGCTCTGCTTCGATCAGCCGTCGCCCGCCAGCGCGGTCGCGATGAATCGACGCTTCGAGCACGAGGTAGAGCCCCTGGTGCGTGCCCTGGAGCAGCACGAGCGGCTCTCGCTCGTGGCGCACATCGCCGGCCGGCTCTTGGAGCACGCGGTCGCGCACCGCCCGAAGCTGCTCGGCCGAATCTCGGCTCTCTGCCAGCAAGGCCGCCTCGAGCTGCTCGGCGGCGCGTTCTTCAGCCCTGTGCTGGGCAGCATCCCCGAGCGCGACGCCGCCGGCCAGGTGCGGTACATGGCCAACTGGCTCAAGCGCAACCTCAACGCCTCGCAGACCGGCGCCTGGCTCTCGCTGCGCGCCTGGGAGCCCACGCTGCCGGGCGTGCTCGCGCAAGCCGGCGTGAAGTACACGCTTGTGGACGACGCGCTGTTCTTTGGGGCGGGGCTCCAGCCGGGGCACGTGCACGGGCACTTCGTAAACCACCGGGCGGGCAACAGCGTCTCGGTGTTCCCCATCGACCGGCGCCTGAGCAAGGTGGTCGAGTCTGCGCCGCTGAGTCGAGCGCAGCAGATCTTGGAAGCTGCCAACGAGACCCACCAGGGTGAAGGCGACCGGGTGGCGGTGCTCGCGTTCCAGGCCGCCGACCTCATCGGCGAGCCGCGCTTCGAGCAGCTCCTTGGACTGCTCGTTGATCAGGCGCACTGGCTCAAGAGCATCACGCTACGCCGCGCGTTCGAGGGCTTCCCCACTCGGGGGCCGGTGAACTTGTTGACCGGCGCCGATCCGGATCTCGCAGAGTGGGCGTGCAACGCCGAGGCCCGGGAGCGCCGGCGCTACCTTCAGTTCCGCCTCGATCAGGCGCACGTCTGGGCCATGGTGCAGTACCACGTGGACCGCGTGCTCTTCGACAACTTCCTCATCAAGTACCCCGAGGCGAACCACCTGCACAAGCGCATGCTGGCCGTGTCGAAGACCATCGACCGCCTGCGCAACATCTTGTCGGATCGGCAGATCGCCCAGCGCGTCAGCAAGACGGACGCCCACGCACGCAAGGTGCTGGAGCGCGCGTGCGACGCCTTGTGGCGCGCCCAGTCCCATGCTGTGTACTGGCACCAGGGCAAGGGCGACGCAGGCGTGTACGACCCAGCGCTGCGCATCGCCACCACCCGGCAGCTCATGCAGGCCCAGCACATGGCGGAGAAGGCCCTGGGCGACCCTGCAAAGGGGGGGTGGTGGGGAGTGCGCCGGGACTACGACTCCGACGGCAACGACGAGGCGTTGGTGATGACCCGGGAGCTGTCGGCGGTCGTGCACGCGGCCGAGGGCGGCACGCTGTGGGAGCTCGACCTCCGCGGCAAGTCGATTCCGCTGCAGACGGCCCTGTCTCCGGTCGAGGAGCCCTACGACGACGCCCTGGTGGGGAACGAGGTCGTGCTGGTGGACGCGGAGCTCTCGCTCGACGACAAGCGCTCCGTCCCCAAGACCAACCCCGGGGTATTGCCCAAACGGAACCAGGAACTGGCTCGCCGCAAGGTGGACAGGGTCCGGCGCGGGGCATTTCAGGACCACATCTTCGGGCCCGAGACCACGCTGGCGACGTACGCGAACCGGCAGTTTCGCCAGCTCGGTGACTTCGCTGAGGGGCGCTTCGAGCTGTCCCGCATCGCCGAGCCCGAGCTCCCCAACAACCCGTTTGGCACGGTGCAGGTCGTACGAAGTGGAGTTGCGAAGGACGTGGACACCACGATGCTGCTGCGCATCGCCAAGGAGTTCCGCTTCGACCCCCACCGTCCTCGGATGGTGCTCAACCACTCGATCGTCAATCGGTCTCGTGACACCGCCAGCCTGTGGCACGGTCTGGAGTGGACCTTCGGCATCCCCTCTGGAGAGGAGTTGAACCTGTGGGCTACGGCGTTCGGAGGAAACGAGGAACGCACGTATCAGCTCATTGACGGGGCCCAGGACCTGGGCTGGATCACGTGGCTCGAGATCAAGGACACCGAGACGGAGCTCGCCATCGTGCTCGAGACGCCGGACCCCGTGCGGGTCTGGTGGACCCCGGTCACCAGCGTGTTCGAGACCCGGGACGGATGGCAGGAGATGGTGCAGGGCCAGACCCTGCTGCTGCATCGACCGCTGGAGATCTGGGGCGAGGACACCCAGTCGATGGAGCTGACGATCGACTTCCTGCTCGGCTAACAGGGATTGGCCGCACAGTAGGGGCATCCATCAGGGCGGTCCTGGCGTCGCCCTTCGTATCTTGAACGCCCCGGCGGAAAGGAGCCCCCAGTGTCGGATGTCTCCTGCCGCGCGTTCTCGTATTTTGACGCCGCGGTGGAGGCGGGGCTGCTCGACATGGACGCGCTCTTGCGTGGCTGCGCGGTCCCTCTGGGCGACCTGCGAGACGACGGCAAGCGCATCCCCTGGCATGAGTTCGTCGGTCTGTGCAACCGCTTCGGCGAGCTGGTCGGTGAGCCAGGGGTCATGAGCTCGGGCGAGCTCATCCTGGAGACCCGGCTCGGTGCGACGATGAAGCGCCTCGCCGGCAGTGTTCTCTCGCCGACTCAGCTGCACCGGCTCATCCCACCACCAAGCGCGCTACCGGCACGGGGCTGGGGCTCGCGATCAGCCACTGTATCGTCGCGGATCTCGGAGGTCGGATCGATGTGTGGTCGGAGCCAGGGACGGGGTCGCGGTTCACCGTGGTGCTCCCGCAGGCCGAGCTTCAGCGGACCGACGCGATGCCGGCGCCCCCGCAGAAGCTCGCGACCCAGCGGCATCGGGTGGTGGTGGTCGATGACGAGCCGACGGTGGGCCGGAGCATCGCGCGCATGCTCGCTCACCACGATGTCAGGATCGCCTCCTCAGGCAAGGCCGCGCTGGAGCTCATCGAAGACGAGCCAGCGGACCTCGTCCTGTGTGACCTGATGATGCCGGGGATGACCGGACTGGACCTGCACGCCCGCCTGACCGCGCAGGGGTATGCCGGCGGCTTCGTGTTCGTCAGTGGTGGCGCATTCGAGGCCGAGACGGACAGCGCCGTCGCCGCCCTCGGCGTGCCGGTGATCCTCAAGCCGTTCCGTGCTGGCGACCTGCGCGCCCGCGTGGACGAGCTGCTGGCGGCGGCGAGCGGGGCGAGCGGGGCGGCTAGAGGTACTTCTCGATGAGCTCGGACGTGACCTGCGACGGATGGTTGCGGAAGACGACCTTGCCGTCCTTGTCCACCAGCGCCGCCGCCGGGATCCCCGAGACGCCGTAGTTGCGCGACGTGGTCCCGGGGTCGATGGCCACGGGCATCGTGTAGCCGTTCTCAGCCAGGTACTCCTTGACCTTGTCGGTGGTCTGACCGCGCCCGTTCTTGGTCACGGCGACCACCTGCAGCCCCTTGTCCTGGTACTTCTGCCAGACGTCCTCTTCGATCCCCGGCATCGCCTTACGGCAGTGCGGACACCAGGTCGCCCAGAAGACCAGCAGCACCGGCTTGCCCCTCATTCCGTTGATCGTGCCCAGGTCCTCGCCGAGCCACTCGGTGAACTCGAGCTCCGGGGCGGGCTTGCCGAGCAAGGTGAGCGCGGAGAGGTTGCTGCGCGCGCTCTTGCTCAGGCGGTCACCGGGGAACTCCTTGACGAGGCGCTGGTACAGCCGCTCGGCCCGGGGGTAGTCCTCGGCGTCGAACGCAGTGCGGGCCACGTTGAACAGCGCGCGGGGGGCCTGCTTTGCGGTGGGGAACTTGCTCGCGAGCTCACCGGCGGCGGCCTCAGCGCCGTCCATGTCGCCCATCTCGCCGAGCAGCGCGGACTTGTTGAGGTAGGCCTGCTCCAGGGCGGGGTCGGTGGGCCAGCCGGCAATGGCCTCGTCGAACAGCGTGATGGCGTCCTGGTACTGGCGCTTCTGAGGCGCGGTCATCGCGCCGTCGGGGCCGGCGGAGATGCGCTTTCCGTCCTTCATGGCGGCCTTGCCCTCGGCCACGGTCGCCAGGGCGGCGTGGGCGCTCATCGGGTAGGCGCTGCGCCACTCGGTCAGGAGCGCGCGCCCCTCGGCGACCCCACCCACAGACACCCGCGCGTCTGCCAAGAGGACGCCGACCTGCTCCCGCCAGGCCTGACCCTGAGACTGGGAGTGCAGCGTCGTCAGCATCGGCCGCGCCTTGCGGGCGTTGCCCTGCGCCATCAAGGAGACGGCCTGGGTGTACTGGGTGAACGCCGCGCTGTTGTCGCCAAAGGCCTTCTTGATGTCGTCGCTGAGGAACGGCGAGTCTGCCGGCGCGGCCGGGATCTCGGGATCGGGCCGCTTCTTCTTGGCCAGCAGGTCCTTCTTCTCCGCGTCGGACAGCTTGCGCAGCTCCCCGCCGGTGTTGTTCACCACCTTGGCCCGGTCCGCCTTCTCCGTCGACGCCAGGCGCGCCTCCACCGCCTTGTCGATCTCCGTAGCGAGGTCCGCCGAGGAAGGGCCGCCCTGGCCCGCGCCGATCATGTAGCCGAGCACCAGCCCGACGAGGGCCATGCCGAGGCCGAAGGCGACTCCAGTGGAGCCGAGGCCGGTCGATCGCGAAGGGGAGTCAGTCATGTTCTCGCTCCATTGGGCCCCAGGGTCAGCGCCAGGGCGGCCGCACACTAGTGCGAGGTCGGGTGCGCAGCAAGGGTCGGCGCGTTAGGATCCGCCGCCACCCGGAGGCCCTGCTCATCCACCGCGACCCGCCCACGCTCTGCCTTGTGATCCCCGCCTACAACGAGGAGCTCCGTCTGCCGCGCACGCTGCCCGGGGTGCTCAAGCACATGGGCGCTCGCTCCTATTCCTGGGAGGTGCGCGTCGTGGATGACGGCAGCACCGACGGGACGTGCGATGTGGTGCGGGCGTTCGCAGCTGACGAGCCCCGGCTGGTCCTGCAGGAAGAGCCGCACCGCGGCAAGGGAGGCGCGGTGCGCGCCGGCATGCTGGCGAGCGACGCAGCGTTCCGCTTCCTGTGTGACGCCGACTTCTCCATGCCCGTGCAGGAGGTAGACCGCTTTCTGCCGCCCTATCTTTCCGGGTACGACGTCGCCATCGGCACCCGCGAGGGACCCGGCGCGCACCGGGTGGGGGAGCCTGAGTCCCGGCACGTGATGGGCCGGGTGTTCAACGGGATCATCCAGGCCACCTTGCTGCCTGGCATCGCCGACTCCCAGTGCGGGTTCAAGTGCTTCACGGCGGCCGCGGCCGAGGCGCTGTTCCCCCATCAGACCATCGACGGCTTCTCGTTCGACGTCGAGGTGCTGTATCTGGCCCGGCGGCTGCAACTCGACGTCCGCGAGGTGCCGATCACCTGGTACTACGACGACGTGAGCTCCGTCAAACCCGTGCGCGACACCTACCGCATGCTCAAGGAGGTGCTGCGTATCCGCGCCAATCACCTCCGCGGACGCTATGGGATCTGACCGGCAGCGGGCCCAGCTGCACATCGCGGGACTGTGCGCCGCCCTCGTCGCCTTGCTCACCTCAGCGCTCGGAGACCTCTCCGCCCACGTTCCGCTGTGGCTTGTGGCCTGCGGGGTAGGCTTCCTGCCCATCGCTGCGGTGCTTGCCCTGACCCGGTCCCCGCTGCGCCCACCCTCGGCCCGCGCCACCGTGCTCGTCGTGCTGGGCTGGGCGCTGCTCATCCGGCTCCCGCTGCTCCTGTTCACCGACCCCACCCTGTCTGACGACATCTTCCGCTACGTGTGGGAGGGCCGCATGGTGGCCGGCGGGCTCGACCCCTACGACCTGGCGCCGAACCATCCGGCCCTGACCCGCATGGCCCTCGATGCGCCGGAGTGGTCGCTCATCAATCACCGGGAGCTGCCGGCCATCTACCCGGCGGCCACCCAGTGGGTGTTCGGCGCTCTGGCAAGCGTGTCCGCGACGACCGGGTTCTTTCGGGCGGCGATGGTCGCCGTGGACGCTGCGCTCATCTGCACGCTCGGCGCGCTGCTGCACTCGCGAGGCCGAGATCCCCGCTGGCTCGTGCTCTACGCGTGGCACCCCCTGGTGGCCGTCGAGGTCGCCTCGTCCGGCCACTACGAGCCCTTGGCGCTGCTGGCGCTGGTCGGGGGGCTGCTCGCCTGGGAGAGCCCACGCCGGGGCGTCACCCCGTGGCTGCTGTGGGGGCTGGCCATCGCCACGAAGTACATCGGCGGGGCGGCGGCGTGGTTCGCGGCCCGGCGCCTCGTGGAGCGGGGCCACTGGCCGCTGGCGCTCCTGGGGTTGGTCACCGCAGGTCTGTGCGCGCTGCTGTTTGCCTTGCCCTTCGCCCTGGACGGTCGTCCCCCGATCGGATCACTGGGCACCTATGTGCAGCACTGGGGCCACAATGCATCGGTGCACGCGCTGTTGACCGAGCTGATCGGCTACCACCCCGCCCGCAAGGTCGTCGCCCTCCTCTTCGTGCTCTGGGCGGCGTGGCTGACCTGGACCGGTCCCGAGCCGGCCCGGGCGTTCCTGCTCCTGTTCGCGGGCTTGATGGTGCTCTCGCCAGTGGTCCACCCCTGGTACGGGCTGTGGCTGATCGCGCTGCTTCCGCTGGTCCCGTCGCCGCCGCTTATCGCACTCAGCGCCCTGCTTCCGCTGTCGTACCTTGCATGGACGACGCAGGCCTCTGGGGGAGGCTGGGTGACTCCTGCATGGGTGCCTTGGGTGGAGTACGGAGTCCCGCTGATGCTGGCGCTGGCGCTCCCTGCGTCACGGTCTTCTTCGCCCCGCCGGTGAAGAGCGAGCCGACGCCGAGCTGCAGGAAGCCGAGGGCGAAGAGGCCCACAAACGGCACGGCGAGCCAGAATCCACGCGAGATGGCGTACAGCAGGGTCAGCGAGTAGTAGGCCCCGAAGAGCAGCTCAAACGCGGTCTGCAGGTTGAGCGGCAGGCGGTACCGGGCGGCGTCCCCCCCTCCGCTCTTCGGGGTGCGGACGAACGGCGAGTCCTGCCCCATCAATGCCTCGCTGACTGCGCGCGCGTTGTTCGGCGTGAGGCTCGCCCCGAGCGCGAGCACGAAGGGGACGAGCGGCAAGCGGGTCCAGAACCCCCGCCAGCCTCCAACCTCCTTCTCCGACAGCGCATAGAACACGACGAGGTTGAGCGTCGCGAACACGAAGATGGGCAGGTCCACGGCGAGGCCGACGAGCAGCGAGCCCCGCACCCGCACATGCAGGGCCACCGGAAGCACGACCAGCAGCGCGACCATCAGCGGGTACGCGAGGTTGTTCCCCATGTGGAACGTGGCCTCGAGCTTGTGCCGTAGGTCCAGCGGAGCCCTCCACACCACGGGCAGCAGCTTGCGCGCCGCCTGGATGGAGCCCTTCGCCCAGCGATGCTGTTGGCTCTTGAACGCCCGAGCGTCCTCGGGGAGCTCGGCCGGCACCTCGATGTCCTGGCGATACACGAAGCGCCAGCCGGCCATCTGCGAGCGGTAGGAGAGGTCCAGATCCTCCACGAGGGTGTCGTGGGACCAGCCCCCGGCGTCGTCGATGGCCTGACGGCGCCAGACGCCGGCGGTGCCGTTGAAGTTGAAGAACCGTCCGCTCCGGAACCGCGCCCCGTGCTCCATGATGAAGTGCCCGTCGAGCAGGATCGCCTGGGCTCGGCAGAGCAGGGACTGCTCCCGGTTGATGTGGGTCCAGCGGGCCTGCACCATCCCGACGCCGTCGTCCTGCACGAGAGTGCCCATCACGCGCCGCAGGAAGTCGGCTGGCGGGATGAAGTCCGCGTCGAAGATCGCCACGAACGGCGCGTTGTTGCGCCGCAGACCTTCGGCCAGCGCGCCGGCCTTGAAGCCCTTGCGGTCGATGCGGGTCTCGTGGCTGATGCGCAGGCCGCGGGCGCGCCAGGCCGCCACCGCAGCCTGGGCGATCTCTACGGTGTCGTCGGTGGAGTCATCGAGGACCTGGATGACCAGCCGGTCGCGGGGCCAGTCCAGCGCGGCGATCGCGTCGATGAGGCGCTCCACAACAAACCGCTCGTTGAACACGGGAAGCTGCACGAGCACGGTGGGGCAGTCCTCGTCGGGGACCGGCAGCGTGATCGCCGCCGCTTTGCCGCGATGCCAGTAGTAGAGCAGCACCAGGGCCAGGCGATGTAACCCGAAGATGCTCAGCAGGCTCACAGTGACGAAGTACGCCCCCAAGACGGCGGTGGAGAAGGTCAGCATCAGACTGCTTTCGCGGGAAGGGGAGCGCTGGACAGGCAGAGGCCAGGGAGGGTGAGCGGGTGCTCTGCGCGGAGCCAGTCCGCCAGGAACGGGAGCACGTGCGTCATCGCAGCTTGCCCCGAGATCAAGTCGGCGTGGCCGAGACCCGGACCGGCCTCGTCCGCAGGCAGGCTCGGGTCTCCGAAGAGCCGGTATGCCACCACCCCCGAATCGGTTTCACGATAGGGAACAGAAATCGCGGCTGGCGGAGCGAGGACGTCTTGCGCACCGCCCAACACCAGGGTCGGGACGGTCAGGTCGGCGAACGAGAGGGCGCCTTGTCCGCCAGGGATGAGCGAGCGGTCCTCGAGCCAGTGGTCGAGGAAGAACCCCGCGAGGGCTGGCGAGGTGTCCTCGAACGCTTCCGTCATCAGCGTGACCCGCTCGGCCGCGGTCAGGTGCTTCGCCGGGCCCGAGGTTCTCATCGACAGCTCCGGGGCGAGCACGGTCGCCGGCGTGACCCATCGCATCCAGAAGCGCATCGGCAGGCGATGCATGCGGGTCAAGCCCCGGGTGGCGAGGGGGCCGGTGGGTCCAAACAAGGCTCGCACGTGGGAGAACCGTGTCGGCGAGCCCATGGTGACCAGCGAGGCGAGATCGTGGCCGCCGGTGGAGAGCGCGTAGGCGTAGCCGGCCATCCCTCCCATGGAGTGGCCGACCCAGTGCACGCGTTCGGCCCCCGTCACCTCGCGCACCGCGCCGATGATGGCTGGCAGGTCCAGCTGCACGTGGTCGTCGAAGCCCCAGCCGTCGCGCCCACCCGGCCGGCGGTCGTCCCAGCCGCGGGGCCCGTGGCTGGCGCCTGAGCCTCGGTACTCCGCGACGAACACATCGAAGCCCAGCGCCGACAGTGCCAGAGGCAAGGAGCCCGCCTCGCTCAGAGACCAGCACCACCGATTCATCATGAACCCGTGTCCGAGGATGACCGGAGGGCGATCCAGCGCGACGCCCTGAGGGGGGTAGCGATAGACGTGCAGCGTCCAGTCGTCCGCCGTGGTCACGGCGATGCGCTCGCCGTCCGGCGCGCGGTAGGCCAGAGCCCAGGCGTTCAGGCCCGCCGCAGTGGCAAGCCAGGCTGCGACAAGGAGCAGCCCCAAGAACGCCAGGATCGACATGGTCAGTCCATGAAGGGACGAAGACGCTTCGCCCGGCTCGGGTGCCGCAGCTTGCGCAGCGCCTTCGCCTCCACTTGCCGGATGCGCTCCCGCGTCACGCCGAAGTCCTTGCCCACCTCTTCGAGGGTGTGGTCGGCGGGCTCGCCGATGCCAAAACGCATGCGCAGCACCCGCTCCTGGCGCGGCGTCAGCGTGGCCAGGACCCGCTCGGTCTGTTCGCGCAACGACGCCATCGCGACGGCGTCGGCCGGCGAGACCGCGGTCTCGTCCTCGATGAAGTCACCCAGGTGACTGTCCGCTTCATCGCCGACCGGGGTCTGCAGCGAGATGGGGCCACGATTGAGCTTGAGGATGGCCTCGATCTTCTCCGCGGGCATCTCGAGCTGCTCGCCGAGCTCTTCGTGGGTCGGGTCGCGCCCCAGGTCTTGGGTCATCTGCCGAGACGTTCGGATGACCTTGTTCAGGGTCTCGATCATGTGCACCGGGATGCGGATGGTGCGCGCTTGGTCGGCGATCGCGCGGGACACGGCCTGACGAATCCACCAGGTGGCGTACGTACTGAACTTGTAGCCGCGTCGATACTCAAACTTGTCCACCGCGCGCATCAGGCCGATGTTTCCCTCCTGAATGAGGTCGAGGAAGTCGAGGCCGCGGTTGGTGTACTTCTTCGCGATCGACACCACGAGCCGCAGGTTGGCCTGCACCATCTCGCTCTTGGCCACGTCGGTGCGCTGCTCGGCCCCGCGGATGCGGTTGTACAAGGCCTTGAGATCCGCCGAGGTCATCCCGACCTCGGCGCAAGCAGCCGCGGCCTGCGCGTCGGCCGCAGACAGCAGCTCGTCGAAGTAGCTGAGGTCCTCGGCAGGCACCAGCGAGCGGGTCGACTTCTTCTGACTGCGGGCCTTGGCCACCTGCAGGATGGTCGCGCGCAGATCGTCGAGGCTGAGCCCAGCGCGGCGGGCCACGGCCCAGCCCTGGCGCTCCGCCTCCAGCAGGGCTTGCCCTCGGGCCCGAAACGCGTCGAGCAAGGTGATGTACTTCTTGCGGTCCACGCCGACCCGGCCGAGGGCCGCGAAGCTCTCTTCGTGCACGAGCTCGAGGACCTCCTCGCGTTCGGGGCTCTCGTCCAGGGCGGACACCTCCAGGAATCGAGCCTCGAGATCGTCCAGCTCCGCGAGCGCCGCCTGGGCGTCCTTGCCCTTCTTGACGTGCTCAGCGGCGAGAGCCCGGCCCCATGGCAGGTTGAGGAACGCGCGGCGAACCTCGGTCTCCCCGAACTCGATCCGGCGGGAGATCACGACCTCGCCGTCGCGGGAGAGGAGCGACGTGCCGCCCATCTTGCGCAGGTAGACGCGCAAGGGATCCACCCGCGGACCCTCCTCCACCTCCATCGCCCGGCGCCGGGCTGTCGCGTCAAACAGCGCCTCGGTCTTCTGCTTGAGCTGGTTCTTGCGCACTGCGTCGGCGTCGGCCTCGGTGTCCACCACCGTGACGCCAAGATCGCCGAGCTTCACCACGAGATCGTCGAGCTGGTCCGGGCTGGTGGGCCCCCGAGGTAGCGCGCGGTTCACCTCATCGATCGTCACGGCGCCGCCGCGCTTTCGCCCGGACTCGACGAGCTTGTCGAACCATGCCTCGTCCCGCTTGCTCACCATCGCTGCCTCGCGTGTCGGACCGGGCCGTGCAGGCCTTCCGGTGTTTCGGCCACGCGGGGAACCCCCCGTCGAGCCGCGCCGACTGTAGTGCTCGCCCTGGGGGGGCACAAGGCGCGGGCTCGGGCGCAGGTGTTCCAGACCGCACGAACACTCTCGGCAGGCCGCACCCGAACGCAGGGGTGGTGCTCTATGATCTGGTGATGTCCTCTCCCGAATTGCCCAGTCCAGCAAGCGCACCCCGGCCCGCAGAAGATCGCCAAGGCGTCATCGTTGTCGGGGGGGGGCCAACCGGCATCGACGTTGTGCGCCGCACCGCCAACGTGCTCTCCGTCACCTTGCTCGACAAAGAGATGGTCGAGGCCGATCTGCCGAAGAACTTCGGGGCGCGGTTCCTCCGCGGCGACGCCACGTCGAACCTGGTGCTCAAGGATGCCGGCGTCGCGACCGCCTACGCGCTCGTCGCGGCGACCCCCATCGACGACGTAAACCTCGAGGTGGCGCGGCTCGCGGTGGGAGCGGGAGTTCCCGAGGTGCTTTGCCGACTGCACGATCCGGCACGAGTGGTCGAAGCGGTCGCGCTGGGAGCGAGGGCGGTCTCGGCGCCCGAGGCCATGGCGTCCGCCATCGTCACGCGGCTCCCCAGCGTCGTCGTCACGACCTCCGAGGTGGGCCTGGGCAAGGGCGACATCGTGCAGGTGCGGGTGTTGCCCGGCTCGCCGGTCGTGAACAACCGCATTCGGGACATCGCCACGCGCGAGTACCTGGTGGCGGCCATCTACCGGGACGGGAAGCTGGTCGTGCCCCACGGCGACACAACCATCGAGCCCAACGACCAGGTCCTGCTCGTCGGCGAGCCTGAGACCCTCGGTGCCGTCGCGCAGTACTTTCGCCTCGGCGGCGCGCAGTTCCCTCATCAGTTCGGGCGAGCTGTCGTGGTCTGGTCGGACGCGGAGCGCACCGCCGTGATCGAGGAGGCGGCCTGGATTCGCCAGGTCACCAACACATCGGCCTTCCTGCGGGTGGCCATGCCCGATGCGAAGCCGGCCACCGCAGAGCCCTGGCCGGTGCAGCTGCTCGCTGAAGGCGTACGCAAGGACGGCAGCGCCACCGCGAAGGGGCTCGAGCCCGTCAAGGAGTCTCACCCGGGCCTCTTTGTCATCGCGCCGCCCCAGAAGGGGCTGTTCCGCGAGACCGGCGTGGCGCCGCTGCGCTCGCTGCTCGATACGGCCCAGGCGCCGATCCTCATCGCCCGCGGCAGCCACCCCTACAGCAAGATCCTGGTCGCCGTGACCGATGGTGCCTCCAGCTGGCGCGGCCTCGAGTTGGCCGTAGACATCGCTCGGCTGCTGGGATCGCAGATCACCGCGGTGCACGTGACGCCGCCGCGATTCATCGGTGGCGAGCGCCGCGAGGCCACCGCCCAGAAGGTGCGGGCGCGGGTGGAAGACCTCGGCCGCTTGTTCGATGTGGAGCTGGAGTGCCTGCTGCTTGAGGGCAACCCCGTGCACCAGGTCACAAAGCTCGCTGATGAGTACCAGCTTCTCGTCGCTGCTCGCCCGCGCCAGCACGCCGACACCTACCTCAAGCCCGATGTGGGGCTGCGGATGGTGCAGGGCTGCAAGTGCAGCGCGATCCTTCTGACCAGGGACTAGAACGTGCACACAGACGTCGCAGTCCTTCTCCTCCTCCTGGTCGTGGGGTCCGCCATGGCCCCGATCCTCGCGCCGCGTCTCGGCGTGCCCGAGGCCGTGATGCAGATCGCGTTTGGGATCATCCTGGGCGTGTTCGGGATCGGGCACCACGGCGCGCCCGAAGAGGTGTTGCATCTCCTGGCCGAGCTCGGCTTCATCCTGCTGATGTTTGGCGCGGGGCTCGAGATCGACTTCGACTCGATCGAACAGGGCGGCGTGTCGGGCCTGGTGACGAGCGTGGGGGTCGCGGCGGGGTTCAGCGTCGTGGCGGCGATCCTCGCGGCCGCGTTTGGGCTGCCCCTGTTCTACGTGGTGTTGCTCGGCGCCACCAGCGTCGGGCTCGGCGTCGCGGTGCTGCGGGAGGGCGGCCTGCTGGGCGCACCGGTCGGGCAGTGGGTGCTCCTCGTGGGGTCCATCGGTGAGTTCATCACGCTGATCTCCATGACGGTCTTCCAGGTGGCGACGCGGGTGGGCTTCTCAGCCCCGCTGTTCATCGACGTGGGCAAGCTCGCGGCGCTCTTCATCGCCGGCGGGGTGTTCCTGCGGTACCTCGCGGCGTGGAGTTGGTGGAACCCCGGCATGTTCAGCCGGGTGTTCAAGAAGCACGACGCGAGTGAGATCGGGGTGCGCGCAGCGCTCGTCGCCTGCTTCCTGTTTACCGCGCTGGCCGTGGGGCTCGGGGTGGAGGCGATCCTGGGATCGTTCATCGCTGGCGCCGTCTTCCGCTTCGTGTTCCGAGAGGTGCACGTGTTGGAGGAGAAGATGAGCGCGCTGGGCTCGGGCTTCTTCATCCCCATCTTCTTCATCTCGGTGGGTGTGTCGTTCGACTTGGGACAGCTGTCGCTCGCCGGCCTCGGCAAGGCGGGGATCCTCATGTTCTTCATCATGACCGCCCGGCTCGTGCCGTCGATCTTCCTCGTCCGAGGTGAGGTCACTCCTCGCGACGCTCTCGGCGTGGCGCTCTTGTTGGGCGCGCCGCTGACTCTGCTCGTGGCGATCGCTGAGCTCGGCAAGGACCTCGGCATCCTCGATCAGGCAAACGAGAGCGCGATCGTTCTGCTCGCCATCATCCTCAGCATCGCGCTGCCGGTCGCCTTCAAGGCGCTGTTCCGAGACCCGGATACGTCGAGCGCGTGACCCGCATCCTCGTCATCGACGACCAGACCGCGACCCTGGATCTGCTCTCGCGGCTGTTCGAGGCCGAGGGCTACGAGGTGGATGGGGTGAGCGATGGGGGCGAAGCGCAGCGCCGCCTGGAGGAGGCGGAATACGACGTCGTGTTCACCGATCTCCGCCTCGGCTATCCGTACGACGGGCTCGAGGTGCTGGACCTGGTGAAGCGGATTCAGCCCCGAGCGCAGGTGGTGATCATGACCGCCTTCAGCTCGGTGGAGAGCTCGGTGCTCGCGATGCGGGGCGGCGCGTACGACTACATCACCAAGCCGTTCAAGAGCGAAGAGGTCTTGCTGCTCGCCGAGCGCGCGGCCGAGAAGGCGCACCTCACCGAGCAGGTGCGAGCTCTGTCCGAGCGCCTGGAGGGGCAGATCCCTGACGTCGATGGCCCGACCCAGATCGTGGGCTCCAGTCCTGCGGTGATGCAGGTGATGCGCCTCGTGACGCAGGTCGCTCGCACCGACGCGACGGCCCTTGTCATCGGCGAGAGCGGAACCGGCAAGGAGCTCGTCGCCCGAGCCATCCACAACCTGTCGCCTCGGGCCGAGAAGCCATTTGTGGCCGTGAACTGCGGCGCGATCCCCGAGGCGCTGCAGGAGTCGGAGTTCTTCGGCCACGCAAAAGGCGCATTCACCGGAGCGATCCGCACCAAGATCGGGCTGTTCGAGCAGGCCGATGGCGGCACGCTCTTCCTCGACGAGGTCGGCGAGACGAGTCTGGCGAGCCAGGTCAAGCTGCTGCGCTTCCTCCAGGAGGGCGAGGTGCGCAAGGTCGGCGAGACCACGCCCACGTTTGTGGACGTGCGCCTCGTGGCGGCGACGAACCGGGATCTGGTGGAGATGATCGAGGAGGGGTCGTTTCGGGAGGACCTCTACTACCGGCTCAACATCGTGGCCGTGGAGGTGCCGCCGCTGCGCGACCGCGACGGGGACATCGATCTGCTCGCTTCGTTCTTCCTGCAGCGCTATGCCCGCAAGCTCGGCAGCGAGGTGAAGGTCTTCTCCGAGGAGGCGCTGGAGACCCTGCGGTCCCACCACTGGCCGGGCAACGTGCGCGAGCTGGAGAACGCGGTGGAGCGCGCCCTCACCCTGGCGCGCGGTCCGATCCTGCACCGGGAGGACCTGCCGGACTTCGGCCGAGGGCCCCGGGCGCGCGTGGAGGAGGCTTCGCCGGCGAGGTGGTCTCCGCGGCAGCCTGCGCGCACCGGACCGGATGACCCCGCGACCCACTTCGGATGGCGGGCCAGCCCCCAGTCCCGAGACGCCGAGCCCCAGGGGCGCCCGGAGGCGCCGGCTGTGTGGCGTCCGGTGACCGGCCCCGGGGTCCAGGGGGGAGGGCACTTCAACCGCGAGCTGGAGCAGTCTCGCTTTCCGACCATCGAGCAGATGGAGCGTCGGCACATCGAAGCCGCGCTGCACCTGTTTCGAGGGAACCGGACGGAGACCATGGCGGCGCTGGGCATCAGCAAGGCGACGCTGTGGCGCAAGATCAAGCGCTACGGGCTGGGGTCGGTGGGCAAGGAGCCCTCGCAATGAAGGTGCTGGTGACCGGTGGGGGAGGGTTCATCGGGCGGCACGTGGCGCGGCTGCTCGTCGAGGCAGGCCACGACGTCACAGTCATGCTCGCCCCAGGCGAGAGCGAGCAGGGCGTCCATCGCCTGGGAGTGGCCCTCGCCCACGCGGACGTGAGAGACCTTCCAGCCGTGGACGCCGCAGTGCGCGGTCAGGAGGTCGTGATTCACATGGCGGCGATCTACTCGCTGTGGATGCCGGACTGGCAGCCACTGTTCGACGTCAACGTGCAGGGGACCGAGAACGTCCTGGCTGCCTGCGCGGACGCCGGCGTGCGGCGGGTGGTCTACACCTCCAGCATCGCAGCGCTGGGCGTGAAGCCCGGCATGGCACCCAGCGACGAGGACACCGAGTTCAACCAACACGGCCGGTGTGGGCCGTACATCTTGAGCAAGTACTACGCCGAGCGGCGGGT
>Ga0222662_1000109_pt1 | contig 76440 bp, 66 predicted proteins | sample AntAcemetagen600_FD_179821 | JGI IMG/M metagenome (GOLD analysis project Ga0222662, IMG submission 179821) | Saline water microbial communities from Ace Lake, Antarctica - #600 | ecosystem: Environmental > Aquatic > Non-marine Saline and Alkaline > Saline | place: Antarctica: Ace Lake... | reverse complement strand
GGTGGTGTCGTCATCATCATGGTCGTGCTGACGCGATTCCTTCGTCGGCCCGCCAGATCGACTTGATTCCTCAGACGATCGCGTCAGTCGGACGTCGTCTGAAGCGGGCCGGATTCAAGCCAGGTCCGGGTCAGTTCCGTTGCGAAGACGTGGGGATAGTGGCCGGTTCCGGGGCAGTGGTCCACCCTCGCGTCGGGACGGATCTTCCGCAGTTCTTCGACGGGCATTCGGCCCGCCCCGCCCGCGAGTCCGAACACCGGGCATGTGATGGTCGCCACCGATTTGGAGATCGGCCATTGGACTCCGCCAGCGATCATCAGGGCGGCCTCGACGACCGGGGCAAACATGAATCGCCGTTCGATCCGGAGTCTTGATTCGCCCTGATCCTCAAGTGAGAAAAAGTCCGGCACCCATGAAGATGCTTCGGCGATCCATCTGGCCTGGGTTACGAGTCGGCCACCTTCGGCAGCTCGATCCACCCAGGGGATCATCTGATCGAGATACGTTTGACGGAGTTTTTCCGGTAGCGGGACGCTCGACTCCAGCATCACCACGCGGTCGATCGCGAGGGCTGGGTCCGCGGCGAGAACGCAGGACATGCCACCGCCCAGCGAGTGACCCACCAGACTGGCGCCAGCGAATCCGGCATCGAGAATGGTCCGGCGGACCCGTTCAAGGACTTGGTCGGCGAACCGCCGGGCGATCGCCTTCTTGGCCTCAAGATCGGGGTCAGCAGGCCATTCTTCAAGATTGAACTCGCCTCCCGCGGGCATCCAGGAGATCGGTAGAACCGGCCCAGGGAGGGCGGATCGAATGAACTCGACCTCGTCCGCATGTCCGCACCATCCGTGAAGAAACACCACCGGACGCAGATTTGAGGGTTTCGAGGCCATCGGGGAAGAGTATTCCAAGACGGTGGGTCATGCTCGTCACATTCATGTCCCTGTCGTGATCGAGCTGGGATCGGTATCCTCTCCGAACCCGCCACCGGCTTTGGCGGGCCGATCAGCATCGTTCCCGGATTCAGGCCCACCCATGACTACCCTCGCACTCGACGGCATCATCAGTTATCTCCCGGTCGGCGTCATCATCCTGATGGCGACCGCCTTCATCGTCGCCAACCTCGTGCTCACCTCGATCATCGGCCCGAGTGCTCAAGGCGCGGTCAAGGGGCTTGCGTACGAGTCAGGCATGGATCCGATCGGGTCGGCCCGGAAGCGTTTCAACGTGAGGTTCTACATCCTCGCCATGACGTTTCTAGTCTTCGACGTCGAGATCATCTTCCTCTATCCGTGGGCGGTGACCTTCTCGAAACTCGAGCCTCGGTCGGATGAATCAGTGTTATTCCTCGGACGAATCATGTTCTTCATCGCGACCAGCGTCGTGGCCTACGTCTACGCCTGGAAGAAGGGTGTCTTCCGCTGGGATTGACGATCAGTTGCCCGAAGAGAAACACCAACGACGTCCGCCGATCGGCGGACGTCGTTCTTTTTGATCTTGAAGGGTCCGTGGGAGGGCGCAGCTCAACCGGTCCAGTCGATGAGCATCAGGCCGAGATCGGCACCGTCTACGAATCCGTTCTGGTCGAGATCAGCTCGGCAGTCACGACCGCATGGGCCCCATGCGACCAGCATGAGCCCGAGATCAGCACCGTTGACGAATCCATCGCGATTGAGATCACCGGGCGGGTCAGGGGCGTTGTTTCCACCATTGCTCATCACGATCATCGAATCATCGAGTTCGTCGACGAAAATGAGATCGAGGTCTCCATCGTTGTCCATGTCGACAGGAAGCGAGCAGCTGGCCGCGATGGGCGCAGGAAAAGACTCCCTAAAGGAGAAGTTGCCCGCGCCGTCGTTGACAAAGAGAAACCAGTCTCCGGAGTAACTCGAGGTGATCCAGTCCATATCTCCGTCCCCATCGAGATCTCCAAGATCGCTGGCGAGGGGAAAGGGATCCGTCGAATAGGTCACACCATTGGCGAGCCCACCCAAGCCATCATTCCGGAAGACTTGCCCTGCATTCGCGAACGAGTTGACGGTGGTCACGTCAACGTCTCCATCTCCGTCGAGGTCTGCGAGATTCAGTTGCCAACATCGTCCTGCGACGCTTCGAGTTCCGGCGGCAATGAAGTTTCCGTTTCCGTCCGCGAGTAGCACCCGAATCTGATTCGAGCCGCCGACCACCAGGTCAAAGAGCCCATCGCCATTCATGTCATCGGCTTGGATGCTCCATTCGCCGCTGATGCCGGGTTGGATCGTGGTGGGCGGGTCAAAGGTGCCATCACCCTGATTCCGGAGCAAGGTGACATTGCTGGATGAATAGTTGGTACTCGCGATATCCAGGTCGCCATCGCCATCGAAGTCGAGCGTGGTGATTCCGCGGGGGGCATTCCCGGTACCCAGCGTTTGAGTACCGCCATAGGAGCCATCGCCTTCTCCGATCAGGATCGAAACGTTGCCTCCGACGATGTTTGCGGTGCAAAGGTCGGCATGGCCATCGAGATCAAAATCTGCGGGTTCGGAGGGGCTTGGTACCTGACCAATGGGATTGGTCGGGGTCAGGAATGGCTGAATGCGACCGGTTCCATCGCCGGTGTTGAGGAACACGCGGACATCGTTGGTCCCTTCGTTCACGATGGAGAGATCGATCCAGCCGTCTTCATCGAGATCGGTGGCACTGCCGCCGTAGGGGATCACATCTTCGCCGGGGAACGCACTGGTGGTGATCTCCTGAAGAATGAAGAAGTCCATCTCCGCCGCCGCGGCTGCGGTCCAGAATCGAAATTGGTACCCCGCTGACCGGAGCGTCGTCCGATCGACTCCGCGGATGGTGTTGGCCAGGGTGACCGTGATCGGTTCGCCCGGGCTGGCGTTCCGGGCCGGGTCGAGGGTGACGGTGCGGCCATCTGGAGAGAACGAAAATTCGCCCCGCAGGGAACCGGCGCCTCGGCTGAAGGCGTGAAATGACGTGATGCCGATCGAGCCTGGATCAACCGGACGATCGAAGGTGACGCTGATCGATCCGTCTGTCGAGGCATTGAGAACCGCTCGGCTCGGCGCGGTCGAGACCACTTCGAGCGTTCCTCCGATGGAAGCGAAGGCTGTGCCGGCCGCCATGACAGCGATGACGACGACGATGGTTTGGGCCAGTGCTCGCACAGAAGACTCCGAGAAGTACGGGGCCGCATCAACCTGCGGTACATAGACCACTCCAGATCGAGCGCACATCCCACGAATCTTTGATCACCTCTGGGTTGTTTGGGTTCCTCGGAATCCGAAATAGGTGCGTTCGAGACGCCTCATTCGTTATTCAGACGGACTTCGACGAGGCTTCAAGCCTTCGAGCGGTGGCGACCAGGGTCTGGGCATGACTTGCCACACAGGGGCCGTATTCAGCCAAGAGGAGGCTGCGAGCGGCTTTGAGACTCTCGGCGGTGGGCAGCGGCTCGTGATCGATCGGCATCTGGGAGTCGACAAGAATGTCATCGCAGCTCATGCCGATATCTGCCAACGGGATTTTGACTTCGAAAATTGGTTGGTCTTGGGCTTGAACGGTAGTCGGCATAAGTTCTTGCATCGGCAAAATCGGGTCGCGAGCGTTGATGCATCGCGGGTGATTTGCGTTTGTCTTCTTGGGGAGTCTGGCTCTTTGGCTTGATCCGGTTTATCCGATTGATGTCCGTCAGCCGGCGCGAGCAAAAGATTTACATTGACAGCGTTGCTTCGAGCACATCGCACAAGCGGTCAATTTCGGACACAGTGTTGTAGTGGACCGCGGAGATTCGGACCACTCCCGGATCGGTTTGAATTTGCATTCGCTTGCAGAGACGATGGGCGTACATGTGGCCATGTCGGATCCCGAAACCGGCAGAACAGGCGATTTTGACGATTTGTTGGGGATCGACCGTCGCGTGGACCATGGATACCGTCGAAACACGGACATTGATGTCATCGGATTTGGGTCCGACAATTCTCACCGAATCATGCGCGCTGAGCCGTTCCAAGAGCCTTTTTTGTACCGGTGCTTCCATCGCAGCCATGGCGGCGAAGGCCCGCCGCACGACTTCGAAGTCGCAAGTCTCCGCATCAGCAGCCGTGGTACTTTCGTCATTGGCGAGGAAGGCGAGTAATCGTGGAAGGGCACACAAGCCAGCGCATCCTTCGTGGCTGACGCCACCAAGTTCGAACTTGTAGGGGATCTCGTCGTTCGGGATGAAGAAGTGATTCGGTCCCTGAAGTTCGGCGATCGCGTCGTGTCGGGCGAAGAGGCCGCCCATGTGTGGGCCGTAGACCTTGTACGTACTCCAGGCATAAAAGTCGACGTTCCAATCGCGGACGTCGATGGCCCGGTGGGGGGCGTAGGCAACGCCGTCTACGACGACCCGTCCACCGGCGGCATGCACCATGGTCGCCACGGCTTTGACGTCGACGATCTCCCCGAGAAGGTTAGATACGTGGGGAAAGGCAACGATCCGAGTTCGTTCCGAGAGAATCGATCGGAGATCTTCCAGATCGAGTGATCCAGTCTCGGGGCTCACCCGCCACCATCGAATGACGGCGCCATATCGCTCGAGTTCGAGCCAGCACCCGATGTTGGCTTCATGCCCCTGCTCGCAGACGACAATCTCATCGCCGGGTTGAATCGTGCGAGAGATGCTGTGTGCGAGGACATGCATCAAGCTGGTGCAACTCGAACCAAGAATGACTCGGCCAAGACCTTCGCCGTTCACGAATCGATCCATGAAACGATGGGCCCGTTCAACGGTGGCGGTCGCGCGATCGCTCGCGGGATAGCCCGCGCCAAGTTGGACGTAGTCGTTGAGAAGATGGTCACGAATTGCGTCCGCGACGTACAAAGGAACCTGAGAGCCGCCGGCGTTCTCCAGTAGAACCATCTCACGTGCGAGGGACGGAAACTGGGCGCGGACCGCGTCGATGTCGGGGAGGTGAGGCATGTCTTGAGTTCCAGTCATGGTTGACGGTGACTTTGGTCGCAATCAGTGAATCGAAAAATGGAGCAATTAAGCGAGAGAGGCGAGTCGGCGGCGTTGAGAATTCACTCGTCCTTCCCGCCGCCAAAGAGATCGCCGAGGCCGCCACCGATCACTTCTCCGAGGCCGTCCTTGAGTTCATCGGGAAGTGTGAAGCCAGTTTCTTTTTCGAGCTCCTCCAAGCCCCGCCCGAGTTGCTGGTCGGCTTCTTCGAGAGCGCGGGAGGCGAGGGCATCCGCGCCGGCAGCCTTCAGGGCATCCGCCAGTCGGACTTCATCAATCAGAATGGAAGGGTCGTCGAGTCGGCCGAGTACGTCAATCCGGACCGGTAGTTCACGGATCGTCGCCTGCTCACCACCAATGCTGATCGTGGTATCGCGAAGCATCACGTCAAGCGGCGCGGCGACTCCCACGGTTGGCCAGATTGTGAATACGCCGGCCATCTGGGCGTCGATCGTTCCTCCACTGAACGGCGGAGGATCCGTCTTCACCAGTTGGTTCACGATGCCGCCGGCTTCCATTCCGCGGACAGCAAAATCAAATCGGTTCTCGGTCGATGCGGCAGAAAGCAGTCCGATCCGAATCGCCAGGTCGATTGAGTCGTCACTCGACCCGAGCGAGAGCGACGGCGCTTCTTCAACCAAATGGGGCTGGGTGGAAAACGATTCAAGCACGATGTCATAGGTGGGGGCTCCCGCGTCCGCCTCTTGGCCCCGTCGAACCCCGAATGCTTCGATCCTTCGGATGAGGAGCGTCGGCGCCTCATCGATGAGATGGGTCGCTCGGACTCCGGCGTATCCATGGAGATCGACCTGTTCTCGCAACCATGCTTCAAAAGACGGTGATCCGGGCCCCGCAGCCTGGCCGTCGGCGTCTGAGTCGTCACCCGCGGGCCGATCCGGAAGCCGATCTACGAGTGCATCGACCCCCCGGCTGATCTGTTCGAGGCGTTCACGCCACGCCGGGGCGTTCTTCAGATACGACTCGAGATGATCACCCGGGATTGCTTCGTCATCTTGAGCGTCCTCGTCCGGCGTGGGTTCCGTTGGGGTAGGTTCGATTGGATCGACGAAGACCACGCCGCGGATGGTTCGAGGGTTATCACTCATGGCGTCGGCCACTCGGACAAGATCAACGCTGAGTCGGCGCCGCAAGATATCCGCCAGGTCGAGGCTCGCCGTAATCTCTTCCGCTTGAAGAAGATTTCGATCCAGATTTGAGGTGTCACAGATCTGGAGATCGCGAACCTCGGCTCGACCATCGAGCCAATGTATTTCGACGGCGCCGATGTCGACGGTGGATCCGTTGAGGCGGGTCAACTCCGACTGGAGGGTGCCACGGGCGACCTCGCCAGAGAATGACCACATTCCCCAGACCAGCAGACCAACCAAAATCGTGACGATGGCGACGCCGCTGATCCGGACCGGAGAACCACGGCGATCAGCGATGGCGCTGAACCCACCCTTGGGGATGCCGCCGAACAGAATCCACGCCGCAAGGCGGGTACTTCTTCGAGTGGCGATGGCTTTTGCCGCTTTGTGGTCTGTTTCCAGGGCGGCCAGCGTCTGTCGGAGATGGATCACGGCCCGGCTGACCACGAGTCCCAAGATGATCCCGATGGCCACGCCAAGAACCAGGCCGCCGACCGCGAAGTAGCTCTCAAACCCCATCCACGCGGTGACCGGTCCATTCGCGAGGGCTCGAGCGACTGGCTCGGTCGGACCGTCGATTAGCACGCGGCCGATCCAGAAGGCCAAGGGAGCCGTCACGATTGAGAGCAACTTGGTTCCGGTCGCGACCAGTCCAGCCAAGAAGATGTTGGCATTGAGGGTGAGGAGCAGGCAGATCACCAAGATCGCTGGGACGAGCCCTGGACCGGCGATCGGCAAAAATCCCAGAAGAGATCCGAGAAGGCAGGCCAACTTGATTTGTGTCGGGGTTGCGACCCCGACGAGGGTCTTGAGAAAGCGTCGAATCGTGAGCATGAGCTGGTCCTCCGGGGTGGCAAGGTACCCGCCGCGGTCGCAACTCGCGGCGCGGTACTCTTTCTCCACAGTCGCCACCGTCAGTTCAAAATTCTGACCACTTGCCAGATCGAAGGAAGCCACCACGATGATGAGTCTCCGACCCGCCTCCCATCACCTCACGTTTTCGATTGCTCGACTGGGCATGCTCTTGGTGATGGCCACTTCTTTCGGGTGTTCGTCGCAGGATCCGGCGGGGATCCGCTTGACGCTGCAAGGAAGCGGAAAGGGCTCGATCGCCGTGGCGGCGCTCACGCTGCCGGATGTGGATTCAACGGAAAATCGCGATACCACTGGGGTCAAATGGGATCTGGCAGCAAGATTGACGGTGACCACCGGGGCCTTTGACTCTCTGGATGCCGTGGGGTTCGAAGACTTAGAAGTCGACTCCGTCGAGTTCACGGACCCTGGCGGGACGATTCGAATCAGCATCCCCCGCGGGCCCGACGCGAAGTGGTACAAGGCCATTCACGCATCAGCGAAGGAGCGCGGCCGCCTGCAGAAGGCCCTCGACGGTGCGATCGATCAGATCGACCTTTACGAAAACGTCACCATCGCGGTCGAAATCAAGAAGGCGCGGGTTGTTGCCAGCTTGGTGCAGACCGTGCCTCGAGTGACGGTCCGCGAGAGGGGAGGCGTGGTTTCGCTGGTGATTCCGCTTGAGGTTCTCGAAGCGCCGGGTAGGCCGATGATTCTCGTGATTAACTGGGAAGCCATCACCTCGACTCGGTGAACCAACGGCGATCCTGATCCATCTTTGACAACTTCCGGTCTTCGAGAATTCAGACGTATGCTTATCGGCCCCGGCATTTGTTCAAGGCCCCGGCTTTCGTTCGAGATAAAACCTCTTAAAGGCGTCGTTTGATCACAGTTGTGCTATTCGTTTGAGGTGGCGACGAAGATTGGATGTTCGCCGTCCCTAGGCATTTGGTTGGAGGATACTCATGAGCGCGAAGAGATCAAAATATGATCGGAATGAGTTTGAACTGGACCCTGCCGCCCCGGTTTTGATCCCGGCGACCGTGAATGCGGATGGTTTGTTGCTGCAAAGACAGATTCATGATGTTATCGCCCGCCGGCTTCAGCCAATTATCGATTCGAGAGGATCAGTAATGGAGGCTTGGGATGCACGCTGGGGGATTGATGACTTGCCAGTGACCTTTACCGAGGTCGCGATGGTTCGACCTGGCGTCGTCAAAGGGTGGGTGAGGCACGCGAAGAATACAGATCGAGTGGTTGGCCTTCGGGGTGATCTCCGATGGTCGCTCTACGATGATCGCGAGGGTTCGCCAACTCATGGTGTCTTGAATCACTTCGTACTTGGACCGCGCAACCCCCTTCTGTTGGTCATTCCGATCGGGGTTTGGCATGCGGCTTGGAATCTATCGAGTACGGAAGAGGCTATTTTCTTGAATCATCCCACCCGTGCTTACCATCATGCGGAACCGGACAAGGAAATGCTTCCCCTCGAAAATGATGTGATTCCGTATCAATTCCCTTGAGATTCTGGAGAATTGAATGCCACGCGTCTGTGTGATCATTCCGACCTATAACTGGAGTAGTGTCCTTCCCTATTCGATCCGAAGTGTGCTCCGGCAAACGATGAGCGATTTCGAATTGCGGGTTGTTGGAGATGGATGTTCGGATGACTCGGCGGAGGTGGTCTCAAGGATCGGAGATCCGCGGGTGATCTGGGAGAACTTGCCCCAGAACGCCGGCGATCAAGCGATTCCAAACCGTCATGCAATCGAGCAGACAAACTGCGAGGTCGTGGCCTACCTCAATCACGATGATCTCTATCTGCCGCATGCCCTCGACTCGATGCTCGCGGAAATCGACCGCGGTGCCACGTGCGTGAATGGTCTTTGTTTCATGGTTAATGCGAATGGCCGCGTCGAACTGGGCAGCACGAGAGCCTCGGGATACCGGCCGGGCGACTGGATGACGCCGTCCTGCGTCATGCATCGTCGGCAGGCGGGACTGGATGTGGGTGGCTGGATCCCTCACGTCGAGTGCGGGATCATTCCGCAGGAGTCCATGTGGGACCGTTTGGTTGAAGGGGGGCACGAGTTTCAGGGGTCACTCAGACTGGCGAGCATCAAGTTTCCCGCGGCGGCTCGAGGCAACGTCTATCGCGACAAGCCTTGTCATGAGCAGGCGGTGTGGGAGCAACGCATCCTCACGCAGGATGATCTCGAGGCGGAACTGCTCGGTCGATTGGTCGCGGGTTATACCGAGAATCCAGGGATGTCGGCGAAGAAGGTTCGGCGATGGTTGGTCGTCGGCGCGAAGACCCGACTCGGCGATATTCGGAATTCGATCTTGAAGCAGAATCGAGACACCAAGACATTGCAGCGATGGCGGAATTTTAAAGGGCTCGACGATTCGTAACGCCGTTCCAAGGCAGCAATGCTGAAAAATCGGCGTTCACGGTGCCGTCGGGGTGAGGCTGATGACATCGACTGCGGGTCCCGGGAGCAAGGGAGAAGGCGCTCCCGCAGCCCATGCGGCGTGCCGATCGGCATAGTGCGGAGATTCAGGATCGCCCGATTGGCCGCCGGGAACCGTCAAGATCGCGGCGGCTCGAAGGGATGGTGATGCGACCATTCGCGCGGACGCACCAGCGTTCTGAGACTGAACCCGAATCGCGCCCCAGTGTCCAGATTGCGGCACGGTGGGAAGGTCGAAGCGGGTGCCGACCAGAGGATGCGCCGTTCCAAGCGGGTGGGAAAATCGCCCCCGGTTTTGCTCGCCCCACGGCGTCGTTGGATCTTCGAGATACACGGAGATCGCCGCCTCGGCGGCCGGTCGGACCACGTCGTGCCAGGCGGCGTCCGACGGAAAGAACCGCGGATTGCGGCGCTCGAGTACGGCGAGTGTGATGTTTTCTTCGATCGCTGATGCCGCTTGACGACGCCGGGGGTCATCGCCGATTCCCCCGGGATTCGTCCGATCAAGCAACATCATTTGGGTCCGTCCGATGACTTCACGTCTGAACGCCGCCACCGCCGGGAGCGCGGTGTTCTCGAGCGAGGCGCGGCCATCCCAGGAGCGAACCAACTCTAGAACCGAATCACGGTCGGGGCTTGCCGGCATGTCGGTCAGGACTTCGACCAGAAGATCGCGATAGGGAAGAAATCGTTGCACCGTCTCATCGAGTTGAATGGCGAGAAGATCGAGTTCGGAGACCAGTGCCTTCGATTCGAGATCGCGACGAATTCGCCACGCTCGGCCCCCGTCCGACCAGACTTTTCCAATTGGCGCCGCTTCGCGGAGCGGGATCAGCCGGTTGTTGGCGGTGAATAGGAATCCGGATGCTGGGTCGATCAATCGGGGCCGTTGATCTTCGGAGAGCGGACCGAACCAGCCGTGGGTGGCATCATGGATCATTGGACTTCGGCCGTCGTATCCACGTCGGTTCGGAATCCAGCCACTCAAGGTCCAGCCGATCCGACCGGTGTGATCGGCGATAAGAACATTCTGAGATGGCCCGTACCAGCGAGCGGCGACATCGAGTCCAGACTCGACGTCCTGAGCTTCCGGGAGATCCATCAGGCTGAGATTCACGGCGCCAGGTTGGTCGGAGACACGCAACAGGCTGACCGGCGCGTCGGTCCAGTCGGTATCCATGAGGACTGGACCCCATCGTGACCATCGGCTCACCACGGAAATTGGTTTTGCACCGCGGACCTCGATCTTGACTGTTTGGTCATCGAAGTTCTCCCATCCCCCAGGGATTCGGTAGCGATCTGGATTTGCAGGATCGACGTCAATGAGGACCATGTCCTCGAAGTCGCCGGTGGTATTGGTCATTCCCCAGGCGATCGATTCGGTCGCGCCGATGGGGATTCCCGGAATCCCTGGTATTGAAACCCCGGCCATCTCGACGTCCGGCCATGAGAGCGCTGCGGGGTACCAGATTCCCGGCGCGGAATATCGCAGGTGAGGATCGTTGGCGAGGATGGCACGCCCGTCTTCGGTTCGACTGCCCGCCACGGCGAAGCTGTTTGAACCAAGATGTAACTCGTCCATGGGCAGCGGTGGTGTGGAATGGCGACGGCGGTGCGTCGGGCCACGCGAGATTCCCTTCGTGGGTGGCTCGGGAATGAACTCCGACCCATCGGGCTCGATGAGCAGCGCGTCCCACCGGCCAGCGACGGTGAGAAGCCACTGGGCGGCTTCCGGTTCGACCATTTTTCGAAGAGCCCCAACTCGAGGTTCGCGTCTGGCGTTGTTCTGAAGCGCGTCGAAGAGCGTGAGCATGACCAGAATAGAGTCGGCGGGCCGCCACTCGGTGGGTTTTGTATTCAAGAGTCGGTACTCGACGGGAACGCGATCGAAATTGGAAATCGCCGCATTCACACCCGCCGTATAGGCATCGAGAAGTCGTTGTTCTTGGGGTCGGAGTTCCGAGACAATGCGTTCGGCAATCGCTCGTCTCCGGCGAATCGCGTTCGGGCGATCGATGGCCACCATGGGGGGGCCGATGAGTGCGGCGAGTTCTCCGGCGGCTTTCCGGCGAGAGAGATCCATCTGCATCATCCGATCACGGGCATGCATGAATCCCAGTCCGGCCATGGCATCATCCTGAGTGGTCGCGGCGATGCTCGGCATCGCGTGAGCGTCCAACTCAATTCGAACTGGAGCGGCCAACCGGTCGATCAGGATGCCATTTTTGGCACTCGCTTGAATCTCGGGAGGTGGCAGGAGAAAGACCACCGCGATCGAGGTGGCAAGGGTCAGTGGGTGGCGGTACAAAATTGGCATGGTGAATTTCCTAAACCGGAGCTGCGATGTCTTGTGGGACCGTAGCATGCTGGCATGCTCCACCATCGAACAATCGAAACATACTCCGACGATCAGTCGCCCCGGCCGCCGATCGGAAATCTGCCAAGGCGAATCCAAGGCATTCCTCGTCTTGCACTTAGTGTGGCACTCGCCGGGATGATGTCCGTTCAAGGATGTTGGCAGGAGACGACCCCGCCGGCCGCCGAGCCAAAGGTCGCCGCCGCGGTGATCTCGGGTGGCGAGGGAATCCTCGAAGAGCCCGCGATCGCAACGGAGTCGGACGCCGCGCCGGATCCCGCTGAGTCGAGGCTCGTGATCACTGGAACCACCGTCCTCACAGATTTTGTCATGGGGAAATCTGGAGTCTGGGAAGCGATGGTGCTTGAGGAATCAACGGTGATCGTCCAAGACAATCGTGTCTTCGGGATCGTCCCAGCCGCGAATTTCTTACTTCTCCCAACCGACGTCGTGGTCACGGGTCGCGGGCGCTTCGTCATGGCAGCGCCGTTGATCCTCGGTGGCGGCGATGCCACAGAGGTTGATGCGTGGTTGGAAGGCGGACGGATGATCGATGCCATGCTCTCGGGCATCGGGGGTGTGATTGTGCCGAAGAGGTTGACGGAGTCACGCGATGCCCGTTGCCTTGCGGCTCGGACGAATAGCCGGGAAATTGCGGCTTCGGATCTTCTTCCGCTGGCGGAAGAAGATGCGGCACCACCGGACGATCTCGTCTCGATTCCGGTGTCGGGACGATTGATTGATGCCTATGCGGCGACGCTGCAAGATCGACTTGATGCTGGCGAGGATCACATTTCGCTGCTTGCGGCACTCACCCGATCGCCCGCGGCCGCCATCGGCCGTCCCTCCCTGGGTGTGGTCGAGGAGGGATCTTCAACCAAACTTCTGGTCCTGGAGTCGAACCCCATCGATGATCCTCGCGCCGTGCTGGACCCCTTTGCCATCGTCGTCGGTGATCGAATTCTCCGCCAGTCCGAAATACTGGTCTTGCGAGAGGCGTCGGTACGCAGTGTGGACATGCAAATCCAGATTGCGGCGGAAGAACCTGAAGGCGAATGGTCGTCACCCTTGCGACGTTGGCTCAACAGTACGCAAGGCCAGATCTACGGTGGGTCGGTGGCGGTTGAAGCGGGTGGGGAACAGAGGTTCGCGACCCGTACCGGGCAACCACGATTCGATCGGACGATCGGGTCGATGGTGCTGGAGCCCGCGGAAGGGCAGCCGAACCTCGAACTCACGTATACCGGCCCACCCGAGTCCTTTCAGATTTCGACGACGCCCGAGGAGGATGGGCTCAAGGTCGATCTCAAGATCGTCGATCGTTCTCGGATGACACCAGTGTCGCCGGGACCGAAGAGCGTTCCGATCGTCGACCTCGCGATTGACCTAGACGTTCGTCGTGATCTGATGATGGCATCCACGGGCGTCATCGAATTTGACGCTCAGGAATTGCTCTACGGTGGAGGACCGATCGGCTTGGGGCCGCGTCGATTTCGATTCACGCCCGTGGATCCAGATTCCTGCCCGCCATGCTTCGAAGACTTTGAGCGGGTGTGGGAACTGGAGATTTTCGATCTTGATGTGACCCCGCCGCGACTGGCGGGCATCGCCACGGTCGCTTTCCGCGACGGTCGTCCAGCAAGGGTTCGTTTCGAAGTGGGAATCGATCCGATCTGGCTCGACGAAACGCCCGCGGTCGGGCGGGCTTCGTTGAACTGAGTTCACCGGGGTTGAGTCGACCGCTCGGCGCCGTTGATGCGCCGCATGAGTTGTTCGATGATGTTGGCGACGACGTCGGGCTTCTCAACCATCGTGGAGTGTCCGGCGTCCTTGATGATGGTGGTGGTGGCCGAAGAAATCGCGTCTTGCCAGCAGGCGGCTGCCGATGGGTGAATGATTTGGTCGTCGGCCCCCCAGATGATTTCGGTGGGACACGCGATGCTGGTGAATCGGTCCGCGGTGCCAAGCATCAGATCCTCAAGGTTTCGCAGGATGACCTCATGATCTTCGGCGCGAATCGCGGCCTCGGTCGCGACGATTCGTTTCATGAATCTCGGCATCCATGGTGGCCGCGTGAAATTCAGAGCATAGATTCGTTCGAATGAGGCGAGAGAATCCACGCGGAGGAGATGTTCGTCTCGTTTGGCCGCGGCGAAGACCTCGGTGTCAATCGGGGGTTCGATTCCCGCCGGTCCGATGACGACGAGTCCGGCCACCGCTAAGGGTCGAGACGCCGCGTAGCCTCCCGCGATGGCACCGCCCATGCTTGAGCCAATCAGGACGGGTGAGTCAAGATTCAAGGTAGCCATGAGATCATCGATTGCCGCCAGGAAGAATTCGAAATTGATCGTCTTTGGATCGTGATCCGGATGAAGTCCGAAGCCCGGTAGGTCTGGCACCACGACGTGGTGCTTTCGTGCCAGTCGCCGTGCCAACTGAAGCATGGTCAGTCCGTCGACGCCGAATCCATGAATCAAGACGATGGGTACGCCCGCACCGATCGGCCCTCCTTCAAATCGCGGCCACCCCAAATCCGAGCAATGTCGAAGACCGCTGATTCGCGCGGCGCTCGTGGCGATGCGGCGAAGGGTGCGTCCTCCGAAAGTTGCAGGTCGGCGATTGGGGCGGTTCGCGTCGGCGTTCATAGCGAGGGGGATCCGGTCGCGGGTGCGGCGGTTTCAAATTGAATCGCGATCATTGAATGGCGATCAAAGGGCGGGGTGCTGGTTGGCCACGTCACACCGCTCCTCGAGCGCTCGGCCTAGTCTGCAGATTGTTCCTTCGTCAAACAGTCGGCCGATCAGTGTGAAGCCATGCGGTCGTCCATCGTCGAAGGCGATTGGTTGCACGAGCGTCGGATGGCCGGTGGCATTCGTGATCAGCAGCAGGTTGGCGGCGAATGCGGGTGTGGCGAGTGCGTCGACGGTATCCATGATCTGGGCCATGGCATCCATGACCTGCCGTCGCACACGGTCGGCCTGCACCAGTTCAATCGCAGGGATGAACCAGCTTCGTCGAAACGTATTCGGCCAGGCTTGCGGTGACTGCCAAGTCATCAAGTCGTCATCGCCGGATCGAGTTAATGATTCGAAGGCGGCCGCGGCTTCGGCATACAGCGGTATGAGGAGAGACTCGTAGGGAAGATCCGGAAGTTCGACCTCGACGAGTTCGCAGCCGGCAGCACGGAGATGTTCGATCGCCGCCCGGTCAGCGGGATTCGCTCCCTCGAACCAGGCGGGATTCCATCCGACTCGGAGACCTTTGACGCCTTGACGGGCATCATGCGCGAAGGGAATACCCACGCTTGAGGGATCGCGGGTGTCGAGGCCGTTGATGGCTGCGAGGACGAGTGCCGTATCGTTCACGCTTCGACAGATCGGTCCGATCTTATCGAGGGACCAGCAGAGACTCATGGCGCCGGCCTTGGAGACTCGTCCGAAGGTCGGGCGAAGCCCCGTCGCGCCGCAGACCATCGCGGGCGAAACGATCGACCCGAGTGTTTCGGTGCCGAGCCCGAAGGCCATCAGACCGCCGACCGTTCCGCTGGTGCTTCCAGCGCTTGATCCACTGGATCCCTGCTTCAGATTCCAAGGGTTATTCGTTCGCCCGCCGAACCAGATGTCACCGTAGGCCAACGCGCCAACCGAGGTCTTCCCCAGCATCACCGCCCCGGCTTGGTCGAGCTTTTCGATCACGGTGGCGGTGGTTGATCCGATTCGATCCTTGAATGGCATCGCACCCCAGGTGGCTTTGACGTCCGCGACGTCAAGGATGTCTTTGGCACCGTAGGGAATTCCGTGAAGCGGGCCCCGATCTCGACCCTGCTTCCGTTCGGAATCCGCGTAGCGAGCTTGCTGAAGCGCTCGTTCGCCGGTGACGGTGATCATGCACTCGAGTTTCGGATCAATCCGCTCGATTCGATCAAGGTAGATCCGGGTGAGCCGTTCGCTGGTGAGTTCGCCTCGTCGCATCCACGTGCACAGATCTGCCACGGTGGAGAACGCGATCGCCGCCTCGTCATCGGGGAGGGGACCGGGATTCGCCACAACCAACTCGGGATTTCCCGTTGAGGTCACCGGATCGAGGGCTCGACCCGGGGGCATGGCGCGGAAGACGGTTGCGGGAGCCAGCTCATTGGGCATCGCGCCAGCGTCCACCCTGGCGGCGAAGATCCCCATCTGCTCGCCAATGGTCTTGGCGATCGTCGCGCGTTCGTCGTCGGTGAATGTCACGCCGGCGAGACGCTCGGCCGCGGCGATGATCGCGGGCGTGATGGCGGCATCGTCCGGTGCGCCCGGCCAGGCGTTCGGCTCTGGCTCTTCCTGCTGGTTGATGGGCCCACCCCCTTGGGCAGCCGCCGTTGCGGCCGCCAGTGGTAGCGCGGCGAGCGTGGCGGTGGAGATGAGGAGTCGTCGACGCTCGGGATCGTGGTTGCTCATGCGTCTAGACTAACGCGTCTTCCGAGCGTGTTCTGATGAGCGCATTCAGAGGGGCGTTTTGAAGCCCATGGCGCGCACCGCACACCAGCCACTCCAACCTTCGAAGGCCATGAAACCACCGCCGATCAGGAGAGATACTCCGACAATGAGCGGGATACCTTCAAGGCCCCCGACGAGAAAAGTCAGTACTGCGGCAAGAATAAAGCTCAGTCCGGACAGAAGGCGAACGGCTTTACCTTTGGCATTGATGTTGCATTGCATGGTTTCTTTCCATGTTTGGGGAAGAGGTTGAAGTAGGAAGCGCGTGCGGATTTCTCAATTCAGAATTCGGCGTGACCTCGCGTCCGCGGGAAGGGAATGACGTCGCGGATATTGGCCATACCGGTCGCGTAGGAGATGAGCCGTTCGAAGCCGAGGCCGAAGCCGGCATGAGGGACGGAACCGTAGCGGCGCAGATCCCGATACCACCAGTAGTCCTCTTTCGGAAGTTTCATCTCGTCGAGGCGGGCGTCAAGCACATCGAGTCGTTCTTCCCGCTGGCTTCCTCCGATGATCTCGCCGATACCGGGGGCCAAGACGTCCATCGCGGCGACGGTGCGGCCATCGTCGTTCAGACGCATGTAGAACGCCTTGATGTCCTTCGGGTAGTTCATGAGAATGACCGGCTTCCCGACGAGCTCTTCGGTCAGGTATCGCTCGTGTTCGCTTTGAAGGTCGGTGCCCCAAGACACGGGGAATTCAAACTTCTTGCCCTTGGCGATTGCGGACTCGAGCGCCTTGATCGCGTCGCCATAGTCCATGCGTTCGAATGAGCTGTCGACGAAATTCTCAAGCCGTTCGATGCAGGTCGGTTCAATTCGCTCATTGAAGAAGGCGAGATCGTCCCCACGTTGATCGAGGAGCGATCGGAAGCAGTGCTTGAGGAGTCCCTCGGCGAGGTCAGCGTCGTCGGCAAGATCCGCAAAAGCGATTTCCGGTTCGATCATCCAGAATTCAGCGAGGTGTCGGGTGGTGTTGCTGTTCTCGGCTCGGAAGGTGGGGCCGAAGGTATAGACCTTTGAGAGCGCGAGGCACCAGCACTCGACGGCAAGTTGCCCGGAGACGGTCAAGTGAGATTCGCGACCAAAGAAGTCCTGCGAGAAATCGATGCCGCCGGCTTCATTTCGGGGAAGATTCTCGAGGTCGAGCGTCGAGACTCGGAACATCTCGCCCGCTCCTTCGCAATCGTTGGCCGTAATGATGGGCGTGTGGATCCACTGGAATCCATCTTGCTGAAAGAATTCGTGAACCGCCATGGCGAGGCAATTCCGAACGCGGGCGACCGCACCGAAGGTATTGGTGCGGGGCCGGAGATGCGCGACTTCACGGAGATACTCGAAACTGTGTTGCTTGGGCGAGATGGGATAGGTGTCGGGATCCTCGACAAATCCGACCGCGGTGATTCGAGTGGCCTTGATTTCAATTGCTTGGCCCTTGCCTCGGCTCTCGACCACGCTGCCTTCGATTTCTACCGACGAGCCTGAAGTGAGCCGGAGTACGTCCGATTCATAGTTTTCAAGCTCCCCGGGGGCGACGATCTGCATGGTGGCGAAGCAGGAGCCGTCCGAGACCTGAAGAAAACTCAGCCCCCCTTTGGAATCCCGGCGGGTACGGACCCAGCCTTGGAGCCGCACGGAGTTTCCCAGGTGACTTTCCGGGTTGGCGAGGAGTTGGGCGATGGAGTTGGCGGGCATGACCGGGGCATTCCTAACTGGGGTGAGTTCAGTGCTTTCTTGGGCCTGAACGGAGCAGCGAACGGGGACTCAGGGCGGACAGGCATGCTCGCCGGCGGCTCTGAGAATTGGCAAGGTATGCGGAAGCGGCTTCGGCTGGCGAAGTTCCGGGCCGGGAGCGTGCCAGTTTGGCAGCGATCGGACCGGTATTCCGACCGGTTGGGCATCTCGGCAGATTCAGAAACCGGTGTCATCAAGAACCTGACAGGCCCCGCCCAGATTGCTTTATCCCATGGAATCGCCATTTCGGGCTCCAGCGGGGGTCGTAGAGCCACCCGTGAACCTGATTCCTCGGGATCTTCCCGGGGGGATGGCTTTCAGCCCTGACGGCGACGGTTCGGCGCGCCGGTTGTTCCCCTTCGAGGTCTCTATGGACTCTCTTGGCACACCATCCTCGTCCGAACGCGTTTCAGCGACCCCCCGTCGCCTGAATCTGCTGTTTTCCGCCACGTGGCGGGAGGGCGGCCCGACGGCAGAACTGCCTCGGTTGCTGGATCCCCTCGGCGTGCGATGTTTGGAAGCCCGATGTGGCCGGGATGCGGCCAGATTGGTGGAGCAGGAGGAGATCCACATCGCACTGATCGATCTCGAACTCCCGATGGAGGCCAACGGCGATAAGCGTGCCGCTGGCGAGAAGGTGCTTCAACTTCTTCGGAGAGTGAAGCCAACCCCGCCGGTGGTGCTCGTCCGTCCCGCTCAGCCGAGCCGACGTGAGAGCGTCCGAGGTCTGAGCGATGCCCTGAGAGAAGGCGTCTTCGCCGTGCTCGACCGCCCCTTGGGCATCGAGACCATGCTTGAAACCCTCCGTCGGGTCGTCCGGCGGCATTATTCGGATCAATGGCCGGTCGCCTGACCACGAGGCACCCTACGCGGGTGCGGCAGTCGAACGACCCTCCGCCCGGCGTTGGCCCGGGCATGTCTTTTCCTGATTTTTCCTTCGGAGTGAAGAAATTATGAACGTGCGACCGCTCGGCGACAAACTCATCGTCCGGCGTGAAGAAGCCGCGACCAAGACGGAGTCCGGCATCTTTCTACCGGAATCTGCCAAGGATAAGCCCAAGACCGGCAAGGTCATTGCGCTTGGCAGCGGCAATCTGAACAAGGATACCGGTGATTACCTTCCATTCACCGTGAAGAAGGGCGACGCCGTCATCTTCAGTTCCTATGCCGGTACCGAAATCAAGATCGAAGGTCAGGAGTACCTGATCATGACCGAGGACGACATCCTCGGAATTATCGACTGACGCATTGCGTCGCTGCGGGATGTTCCCGCGAGGAGTGAAATCCGTGAATGCCGATCAGCTTCGAGCTGCGTTCTCCAACCTAAACGGCCGTGACCTCCGAATCGAATTCGAAGGTGCCGAGACGCTCTTGGTTCGAAATGCGATGCTGATCCCCTCCGAGCAGGACGACCTGCTCAAGGTCACCGACGGATCGCACGAGTACATCATCGAGTGCGGTCGGGTCGCCTGGGTCGAGATCGGCTGACGAACCCGAGTGAGAAACCCCTTCGTCACCAGCATTCAACGCTGGGACGAATCTGAATCCAAGGAACAAAAATGGCTGCCAAGCAGATTGCCTACGACAACGATGCCCGCGAACGTATTCTCCGCGGAATCCAGAAACTCGCCAAGGCCGTAAAGGTCACCCTCGGCCCATCGGGACGCGTTGTGATCCTCGAGAAGTCTTTCGGTGCCCCGACGATCACCAAGGACGGCGTCAGCGTCGCCAAGGAGATCGAACTCGCCGACCCGTATGAGAACATGGGTGCCCAGATGGTCAAGGAAGTCGCCAGTAAGTCCAGCAAGGACGCCGGTGACGGGACCACCACGGCAACGGTCTACGCCGAAGCGATCTTCAAGGAAGGCCTGAAGAACATCACCGCCGGCGCCAATGCCAACGCGGTCAAGCGAGGGATCGAGAAGGCGGTTGATGCCGTCGTCGCCGAACTCTCTTCGATGTCCAAGCCAGTCAGTGATTCGAACGAGATCGCCCAGGTCGGCGCTTGTTCCGCCAATCAGGATCAGACCATCGGCAAGATCATCGCGGAAGCGATGGACAAGGTCGGCAAGGACGGCGTCATCACCGTCGAAGAAGGCAAGAGCCTCGAAACCGAGGTCGAGCTTCTCGAAGGGATGCAGTTCGACAAGGGCTACCTCAGCCCCCACTTCGTCACTGATCCCGCGGAGATGGAATGCGTCCTCGAAGACTGCTACATCCTCATTCACGAGAAGAAGGTCGGATCCGCCAAGGACCTCATCCCCGTGCTCGGCAAGATCGCGGAGAGCGGCAAGAGCGTGCTGATCGTCGCCGAAGACATCGAAGGTGAAGCATTGGCCACGCTGGTGGTCAACAAGCTTCGAGGCGTCCTCAAGGTCGCTGCAGTCAAGGCGCCTGGATTCGGTGATCGTCGCAAGGCGATGCTCGACGATATCGCGGTCCTCACCGGTGGCACCGCCGTCATGGAAGAACTCGGCATTGATCTCGAGAAGATGCCGGTGACCGATCTTGGTCGAGCCAAGAAGATCACCATCAACAAGGACACGACGACGATCGTCGAAGGCGGCGGTAAGACGTCGGACATCAAGGCCCGGATCGAGCAGATCAAGGCTCAGATCGATGGAACTTCGAGCGACTACGACCGAGAGAAGCTCCAAGAGCGACTCGCAAAGCTTGCAGGTGGCGTCGCTCAGATCAACGTCGGCGCTGCGACCGAAGTCGAAATGAAGGAAAAGAAGGCCCGCGTCGAAGACGCCCTTCACTCCTGTCGTGCCGCAGTGGAAGAAGGCATTCTTCCCGGCGGTGGCGTGGCGGTGCTCCGAGCACGTCGCGGCATCGAGAAGGCTCGAAAGAGCGCAACCGGTGACGAGAAGATCGGCTGCGACATCATCAGCCGGGCGATGAGTGCTCCGATCAAGCAGATTGCCAGCAACTGCGGGCTCGACGGTTCGATCGTGGCTCAGAAGGTTGAAGAGAGCACGGCGGATGCCTTCGGTTTCAATGCTGCCACGGGCGAATACGGTGATCTGGTGAAGCAGGGCATCATCGTTCCCACGAAGGTGGAACGAGTGGCGCTGCAGAATGCTGCCAGCATCAGCGGTCTTCTCCTGACGACCGATTGTGCGATCACGGAGATCAAGGAAGTGAAGGCGAAGGCCCCCGCTGGAGCCGGTGATGGCATGGACGGAATGGACTTCTGATTCCGGTCAACCGTTGTATGGCCCCTTGATCGACGGGCTGAAAACCAGTGAAATCGACGCCCGGGCGAGAATTCTCGCCCGGGCGTCTTCTTTGGAGATTCAAGATGCCCCTCGGAGGTGGAGGCGCGGGTGGATTGGGCGCGATCGGCATGTTCATCTTGCCGATCTCGATCGCCGTCATGCTGCTCAAGCAGCCACCCGGACCGGTATCGAAGCTCATCAAGGCAGGAGCGATCGATCCGGAGACCGCTCGCCGTCCCACGGGAATCGATATCCCTCGTCCGTTCATTCTTGAACCGGCCTTGAAGCGCCGGGTCATCCAACGGACTTCTGATGGTCGGTACTGGGTGGATCTTCCGCGGAATCGACAGTATCGAATCCGACTTGCCATCGCGGTTGGTGCGGTGGTCTTCGCGATTGGGGCGGCCGCCTGGGTACTCTGGCCACATCTGGGCCCATTGCCGACTGGAGGGAATCGATGACTCTGATGAATGGATCAACGCCGTCCGGAGCCGGGTGGGTTCTCATTTGGATGGCGTTCGTCAGCGTCGTGGCGCTACTCGCCCACGCCCGCGACAAGAGCGCTGCTCGGAAGGGCCGTCGCAGAACGTCCGAGCAAACTCTGCATCTGCTGGAGTTCGTTGGAGGCTGGCCCGGCGCGATCATTGCCATGTTCTTGTTCCACCACAAGATCCGGAAGCCGTCCTATTTTCTCGTGACGGGTCTCATTGTCGCCGGCTGGATCGCGGTGGCGATTTGGTGGCTCCGCATCTTTCAGACGTGATTCATACGACCGAGGTCACAACGCGATGGCGTCTTGACCGCGCCAGTGTCTTGAGGATGCGGTCTTCCGCATCCTTGATCTTCATTGATTCGCGAAGAGGGGGCAGATGGGGTGAGGCATCACTTGGCGCCCATGACATCGCGGCCAAAGAGCCCGTCGGTGGTGAGCACGTGGTAGCTGGTGTTGACCAGGGTGTCGTATGAATATTCGCCGTAGTAACCGTTCGCACCCCATTGCGTGTCGCGGCTCCACAATCCGGTTTGGCACTCGCCAGCGGTTGATGCTTGGCAAAGATTGCAGCTGTTGTTGGCCTCTGCCATGGTCTGGGCCCGGGTATCGCCTTCCATCGCATCGCTCACCCCGACCATTGAGACATGGCCATCAAAGAAGAGCGTGATCGGGGCCGAGTTGTAGCCTTGATTGAACATCCAACTTGGGTCATCACCCTCCGAGAAGCCGGGATTAAATCCGGTTTCGGTGTTCTGGAGCCAATGATGTTCGATCATTCGCGTCTTGAGATCTGGGTATCGGCACTGTCCGGCCGCAGGCGATCGAAATGCGGCGGGCATCGATCGCGGATTTCGCCAGCCACAATGGCTATGGACTTCGGGATTGAACATGGCGGCGCCGCTCCAGACGTAGCTCGACCATGTGATCTTTGGATCGTTGGGGTCTAGATAGAACTCGCTGGCTTGGGCGAAGAGCGGCTCAACCGCCTCAAGTGCGTAGGTGTCCTTCGGTGCCCAGAACACTGGATCATAGAAGCGAGAGCCGACGTAGGCGTTGAATGCTTTGCCGTTCGGGGTTCGGAATCCGCCGAACTTGTAGATCGGAACGTTGTACGAGATCGGTTGGTAGATCGTGTGGAAGAAGATGCTCCACGCGAGTGCATCGCCGGCGTATGGCGGGCACAAATCTCCTCCGCACCAAGCGGCCCAGATATCGCCGTTCTGATCGGTTCCTGCAATTGCCTGTGCCATGCAGGCGACGGTGCTGTTGTAGAGCACGGGGTCTGCATTCTCGACCAGGCCGAGGTCATCAGGAACGGCGGTGAATTGCCTTCCACCCCAGTCGGCGCTGTAGGTGTCGTTGGCGATTCCCAGATTTCGGAGATTGGCAGAAGACTGCGTCACTCGGGCGGCATCGCGGGCTTTGCCAATGGCGGGCAGGAGGATGGCGATCAGCAAGGCGATGATCGAGATCACCACCAACAACTCCACGATGGTAAAGCCGGGCAGAGGACGTTTGGTTGGTGTGGGCATTGTCATAGGAATTGGACCTTGTCGAGTACGACAAATTGGTAACACCCCGAAATCCATAAAATCTGCGAGGGATGTTCCACGATACGGCATCGACGGTGGATTCGAAAGTAAGGACCGTCGGGATTTCGAATCCAGGTGTTCTTGAGCGTCTCTGTTGGGCGAGATGGCGGTTTTGCCCCCAATTTCCTTCGCAGGGTAGCGATTCGACCAGCGGACTTTGCGGGGGCAAGGACTGGTATCGAACGCGATATAAAGGAGTCGGGCCGGTCTCTGTAGAGAAGACCGGCCCGACTCAGTTCTATTTCCGATTCACAATCAACCTGCAAGTGTTCCTATTTGAACTCCGTCGCAGATTTCAAGCATCGGTCACTTGGCGCCAAACACGTCACGGCCGGAGAGGCCATCGGTGGTGAGGATGACGGCACTGGTGTCGACCAGCGTGTCATAGCTGAGGTTGCCGTAGTAACCGTTCGCACCCTTGGGGGTGTTGCGGCTCCACAGTCCAGTCTCGCACTCGCCCATTCCGTCGCAGTTGTTACAGGTGTCGTTGTTCTCGGCCTGTATCGTTGCACGAGTGTCGGCTTCCATGAAGTCGGTGGAACCGATCATGCCGACGTGTCCGTCAAAGAACGCCGTCATGGGCTTCGAGTTGTAGCCATGGTTGAACAACCAGCTGGGGTCTGATCCACCGAACGAAGGGTTCGCATCAGTTTCGACGTTCTGCAGCCAGTGATGTTCGATCATGCGGACCTTGAGATCCGGGAAGCGACACTGACCGATCGAAGGACTGCGCCAGGCGCCGGGGAAGTCGCCGCCGTAGGGGCTCTTGTAGCCGCAGTGGCTGAGGACTTCCGGATTCCACATGGCCGCAGGGCTCCAGATATAGCTGGAGTATGCGATCACCTGAGCGGAGGAGTTCTCGGGGCTGTAGGGGTTGAATTCATCGGGATAGTTGAAGAATGGTTCCGCGATTCGCAGCGGATACGTGTCCTTCGGTGCCCAGAACACGGGGTCGTACCAGCGATCGCCGACGTAGCTGGCGAAAGCCTTACAAGTGGGGACGCGGAATGATCCGAAGTCGCCACCGTTGAAGCCGTAGGGTTGGAACACGTAGTAGAAGCAGCCGTTCCAGTAGGCGGCATCACCGGGAAAACCGTCACAGAGATTGCCAGCGCACCACCAGCCCCAGAGGCGTCCGAGGTAGTCGTAGCCAACGAGTTGCTGTGGCATGCAAGCAATCTGGTTGTTGTAGTCAGTGGGGCCAAGTCCGTTCGAGAACGCGAGACCCATGTCATCAGGAATCGCGGTGAACTGACGATCGCCCCAGTCCGCGCCGTACGTATCGTTGGCAACGGAAAGGTTTCGAAGGTTTGCTGCGGACTGTGTGACGCGAGCAGCGTCTCGAGCCTTGCCGATGGCCGGCAGCAGAATGGCGATGAGCAAGGCGATGATCGAGATCACCACCAGCAGCTCAACGATGGTGAAGCCTGAACGATTATTGTGCTTCATGACTGAGGACTCCGTTTCTGGCTTGTCTGGTTGCACACCGACAAGCACTTTCTTGAAAGTGGAATGGGGACTGTGGAATCAGGCTGAGAAATGTGTGCAATGCCTAATTGTGGACCCCGTGTACTTTGAAACATACCGGATCTGGCGTGAATCTCAACCATCCACCTTCAAAAGTGAATGAATCGTTCGTTTTGTCGACGACGATGTAGTCATCATGACACACGCTATGACGTCCGATAGAAATGATCCTGAACTTCGAAAACTCAAGATACGAGTGATCTTGGGTTGAATTGCCTCAGGAATGAGACGTTGGAAAGCCCAGAGATATGAGGGGGGGGCTTTCAGTGAACCTCTACCTGTTCGTCCTCAGAGGTCGCTAGGTTCCCCGAATTCTCGTCGTAAGTGCATATTGGGAAGGTACTTTCGCGTTTGCGGGCGTGAAATTCGGTGGGCTATTCCGGTCATGGCTCCCTTTGGCCCGCTATGTTTCGCCCCATGCCGACCGCTCCTTACTCATCTGATCGTGGCCCGATCCTCGTCGGGACCTGGTCGTTCTCCTTGGCCGCGATCGAATCGGCCTGGTCCGCCCTCAAAGGGGTTTCGCGATCGGAGGATCAATCGGGAGCAGGTCGGGACTCAGGGTTAACTCTGCTCGATGCGATCGAAGTGGCGTGCCAACACGCCGATCTTGACCTCGGCGTCGATAGCGTCGGACTTGGCGGGCTTCCCGATTCCAGCGGTCGAATGAGTCTGGACGGCGCGATCATGGAGTCGCCGATCCGATTTGCCGGGGTCGCTGGTCTCCGCCGGCACGTGCATCCAGTTTCGGTCGCTCGTTTGGTCATGGAGCGCACCGAGCACACCTTGCTCTGCGGGGATGATGCGGATGACTTTGCAGACCGTCATGGCTTCGCCGGTCAGAAACTCCTCTCCGATGACGCCAAGGCGGCTTTTGAAACTTGGGACGCCGCCCGTCGGGACGGCGATCGCGATCCAATTGATCAGCGCACGGATCAATCACTCCTGGGCCTCCGTCCGCAAGATCCTGGCCTTGGCTCCGCGGCGGGTGGACGGCTTTTTCGTCCAAACGATGGTCGTGAAGGTGCCGCGCCAGCTGGCCACGACACGATTGGCGTCCTTGGTCGTGACGCTTCGGGCAACCTCGCGGCGGGCTGTTCGACCAGCGGACTTCCATTTAAGGTGCCGGGACGGGTCGGGGACTCGCCGATCGCCGGGCATGGCCTCTTCGTCCAGCCGGGGGTGGGGTTGGCTACGGCGACGGGAACCGGTGAACTGATCTCGGGTATCTGCGCGAGTTTCGTGGCAGTGGAAACGCTCCGACGGGGCGGAACGCTCCTCGATGCCATTCGAGAAGTCATGCTTCGAATCGATGAGCTTGGACCGCGGCGTCCTCATCATCAAGTGGGCGTCATCGTGATGGATGCCGCTGGCAATGTGGCATCGGGGGCGTATCGACCCGGGTTTCTCGTGGCCACTCGCGATGAAGGAGGCGGTAGGGTGTCCGATCCCGACTTGGTTCATCGCCCCGAAGATGATGGACTTCCGGAATCTGCTCGCGAAGGCCTGTCGAAGCTCGTTAATCCCAAAGTGAAGGAAGACCCATGAAGCTCTATACCCGCACCGGCGACGATGGAAAAACCGGCCTGTTCTCCGGAGACCGAGTCGGCAAGGACCATCCTCGGATCGAGGCCTATGGCACCGTTGACGAGTTGAATGCCTGCCTGGGTCTCGTGGTCTCTGGGATCGACGGCAACGACCAGGCATCCGAGAAACTCCGGGCGAGTCTCTTGGCGATTCAATCACGTTCCTTCGATCTTGGGGCTGACCTTGCGACGCCCGAGGGAGCGAAAAACAGCGAGAAGGTCGGCCGCATCGACGATGCCGACGTCGTCGTTCTTGAAGGTCTGATCGATCATTACCACGCCGCGGCGCCGGAAATTCGGTGCTTCGTCCTTCCAGGTGGGTGTGAACTCGCCGCCCGTCTGCACATCGCTCGGACCGTCTGTCGGCGCGCGGAGCGATTGATGGTGCATCTGAATCATGCCGAGACCGTGACGCCCGAAGCGATTCGTTGGGTGAACCGCCTCAGCGACTTGCTCTTCGCAATGAGTCGCGCCGCCAATCACGCGGCGGGGCTTGAGGACGTTCCATGGGAGCCTAAGGGCAACGATTGATTGGTCGTTGGCGCTAGGAGCGTTTGGGAGACCGAGGTTTTCCAATGGCGCTTGAGCCGCCGCTGGAGAGTCCTTTTCGCAGCATGCCGATCTCGGAGATCCGTTCCCAGGCGCTTTCGGCGTTGCCGACGCCGAATTCCGTGGTGATCGAACGTCGGTTCCACGCTTTTGCCACGGTGGAAGTCGTGCCGCTGCCGCAGAACGGATCGAGGACCAGTCCACCTTCATTCGAACAGGCCCGAATCACTCGTTCGAGGTAGACCTCGGGAATCTGATTGTGGTGCTGCGATCGGCGTTCCTTGTTGTTGCCCTGCACCCGACCCCAGTACGGCCCGTACCAGACGTCCATCGGCACTCGCATTCCGGCGTTGCGATCTTTCGCATGCGTTCTCGCATCGTTGTAGATCGAGGCGCGGTCCGACTGCTCCAAGATGGCATCCGGATTCCAGATTCGGTTGTCCGCGTCTTTGGCGAAGTACAACGCATGCACCTTGCTCATGATGAAGGAACTGTCGCGGTGTTGTCCGAAGCGAAAATGCCAGGCGCACCAGTTAATCATCGTGAGTCCTCGTCTCTTGAGGTGCATCACGATTTCGGCCGCGGTGTCGTCGGGAATGTTGACCCAGATTGAACCGTGGGGCGCCAGTGCATCAACGCATACGTCGAGCCAATCAAATGTAAATCGTTCGTATTCGGCCCGCGGCATGCCGTCGGACCATTCGTCGTACGGCACGTCCCAGTTGAACGGCGGGTCCGCGAAGACCAGATCCACCTGACCGTGATCGGGGAGATTCGGAATCACGTCTCGGCAGTCGCCGACGTAGAGGCGGGTGTCGGGATCCTCGGAATGGTGAGCCGGTTTGACCGAGGCCGTGGCCGGCACGTGGCCAGCGACTTCATCACCGAGTAGCCGAATATCGGCGTTCGGTAACTCCGTCGCAGATTCTCGCTGGATCTGAGTCGCCCCTCGAGGCGTTGCATAGCCACCGGGACGATTGAATTCGGTGTTCTTGCGTTCAGCCATCCCGCGATGATCGCCGATTCCGTGGCCTCGCGCCACTCTCGAACGGTAAACCACAGGACCAGGAGGATTCCGGGTCGCGGAACGGCCTGGATGTCAGATGGTGCCGAACACTCGGTCGCCGGCATCGCCCAGTCCGGGAACAATGTAGGCGAGTTCATTGAGTCGGTCGTCGAGGGCCGCGGCGTGCACCTCGACCTCTGGATGGTCTTTAGCCATCCGCTGAACCCCCTCGGGCGCCGCCACGAGACACAGGAACCGAATCGTCCCGCATCCTCGCTTCTTCAAATAGTTCACCGCGTAGGTGGCGCTTCCTCCGGTGGCGAGCATCGGATCGACCACCAAGACCGGCCCTTCGGCGATGTCGGTCGGGAGTTTCTCGTAGTACTCGACCGGCTGATGCGTCTCTTCGTTTCGCTGCACGCCGATGTGTCCGACCCGAGCCTCTGGAACGAGGCGGAGCATCCCGTCGGTCATGCCGAGGCCCGCACGGAGAATCGGGACGATGGTGACGGGGGCGGCGAGCTCGGTGGCATCGCAAAAGTCGATCGGGGTCTGAACCCGGGAAGCCTTGGTCGGAAGATCGCGAAGCGCCTCGTAGGTCATCAGCCCGGCGATTTCACCAAGCACTCTTCGGAAGGTGGGCGGCGGCGTGTCCAGGTTTCTGAGAATGCCTAACTTGTGACCGATCAGGGGGTGATCATGGGTCAGCAGATTGGGATGTTCGGGCGTACGTCGCATGTCGTTTCCTCTCTTCGGTGCGGTGCGGTGTTTCACATTTTGGTCGGCGCCGCGATCCCGAGGGTGCCAAGCCCGTCTCGAAGCACGTTCCGGGTTAGTCGGACCAGTCGAATTCTGGCGTGACGAATACCGGCATCCTCCGTCTTGAGGACGGGGCACGCAGAATAGAAGGAACTAAATTCGGTGGCGACGCCGTAGAGAAACCGGCAAAGGCGACTTGCTTCAAGCGAGTGCGCGGCATTTTGGATGGTGGCTGGATATCGCAGAAGTAGGAGCGCGAGGCGACGTTCTTCGGGCGCTTCAATTCGGAATGGAGCATCAATGGTTGCTTCGTCGCCCGCTTTCTCAAGCATCGAACAAAGTCGCGCGTGGGCGTACTGGAGATACGGTCCGGTGTCTCCTTCGAAGGCGATCATGCGGTCAAGATCGAACACGTAGTCCCTCGCCGAATCACCAGAGAGATCGGCGTACTTGATCGCGGCAATGCCGACCGCCCGTCCGATCGCGGCGAGTTCGCTCTTGGAGAGTCCATGAGTCGGGGCATGCGGCTCCGCGGCTCGGATCGTGACCGCTTCGGTCCCGCGGTCAACCGCCGCTTGAAGAAGGTCCATCAGTTTGAAGTTGGCGCCGGATCGTGTCTTGAGCGGCTTTTTGTCCGGGCCCAGAACGGTGCCGAAGCCGAGGTGGATGAGTTCGGATTCCACGCCGTCGGGGAGCGTGGCCCAGCCGATCTTCCGGCAGGCATCGAAGACGTCTCGGAAATGATCTCGCTGGCGAGCGTCGACCACGTAGATGACTTTGTCGCTATCGAGTTCTTGCACCCGATACCGCAGGGCGGCAAGATCGGTCGTCGCATAAAGAAAGCCGCCATCCCGCTTGCGAATGAGCATGGGGCGATCGCGGTCTTGGAAACGAACCACCAGCGCGCCGTCGTCCTCGACCGCGAGTTCGGACCGGACGAATGCGTCGACGACCTCCGCAAGCTCATCACGGAAACTCGACTCGCCTCGTTCACTTTCCGGCGAGATGCTCGTCCCGAGAAGATCACAGGCGAGGTAGACCTCTTTCATGGTCACTTCGATCAGTCGTTTCCACGCGGTGACCATGTCCCCATCGCCGGACTGCAGTCGGACAAGTGCTTCGCGAGCCGCCGCTTGGGCGTCACCCGCGCTTGCTTCCTGGGTTTCGAGTTCGGCGATTCGATGTGGCCCGCAATGATTTGCGTTGGCCGCGGTAAGACCGCGACCGTCACCGCGAGCCTCGAGCTGTGCCTCGCGATAGGCAACGTTCAAGGTGTCTAGATCGAGGGCGGCAAAGTCCACCTTTCGACTTAACAGGGAGTGGAGGGTCATCGCGATGGGGAGGCCCCAGTCGCCGAGATGGTTCTGGCGATGGACGGTGCGACCGATCCGTTCGAAGAGCCTGGCCACGGTGTCACCGATGACCGTGGATCGGAGGTGGCCGACATGCATTTGTTTGGCGACATTGACCCCGCACACATCGATCGTCACGCCGTGCGGCTTGACCTCGGGTTCGATGCCGAGTCGTTCGTCGTCCATCCCGGCGAGCGCCGTGGCGAGGGCGGTCGGCCGGAGTCGGATGTTCAGGAAGCCGGGTCCCGCGATCTCGGGGACCTCGATCACCTCGGCCAGGCCGTGTTCCGGCGACATCAGGGCGTCGGCCAGTTCCGCGGCGACGTCGCGGGGCGGACGACCGAGCTTCTTGCCGAGCGCCATCGCGGCGTTCAACTGGAAGTCCCCGAATTCGGGCTTGGCACTTGGCTTGAGGGCGGCGTTGATGCCGGAGGCGGCGTCCCCACCGACCGTGCCCACGGCGATGGTGACGGCGGCTTCGACTCGGGCGACGGGATCCTGGACGGCGTTCATCCGACGAAGGATACCGACCCCGGCATGGTCGGGATCCCAGCCGGCGTTCCGAAGGCGTCGTCCGTCAGGGCGTCCAGTCGCCGAGCATGATGCCGAGATCGCTTCCGAGAACGCAGCCATCGCCGTCCAGATCGGCGTACCCGGGGTCGTCGCAGCCCCACTTGCCGAGCAGGAGTCCGAAATCGGCGCCGTTCACCAGGCCGTCCCGGTTGAGATCCGCAGGCGACCCGGCGGCGTCGATCAGTTCACGCCAGATCTTCGAGGCGAAGTACTTGGCGCCATCGAGGTTCGGATGAACGCCGTCCACGAGGAGCTCCCGTTCCCATGACGACCACGGACCACGTTCGTCGAGGACGATCTGATGAAGGTCGATGAACGCCACGTCTCCGCCGGCGAGGTCACGGAGTCCGGCGGCGTATTCGGGGAAGAAGTCGCCTTCGTAGGTCGAATAGGGGGAGACGATCAGGAATCCGATCTCGGGGAGCGACGGGTCCTCGGCCCTCGCCGTCGCGTGGACCGCTCGGTATCGCTCCAGGATCGCGGCGACGTCTTCGACCGGCCGCCAGGGCGCGGATCCGTCGATGCCGCCGTTGTTGGTTCCGATCCACAACATCACGTGCGACGTCTCGTGCGCGAGGAAGTGTCGCCGGAGGGCGCGATCGCTGTACGAACCCGCGTAGGTGGAACCAGCCGGTCCGATGATCGGTACTTCGGGGTGTCCATGGGGATATCGATGATTGCCGGTGCGCCAACCGCCCTGGCCGATGTACGCCAGTCCGAGTCCGACGTCGAGATCGAGATTGGTGAGCACGGTGCCGGCGAGTCCGACCCGTTCGCCGGGTGGGAGTGGATCGTCGGATCGCGTGTAGAGACCCGCCCCCGCGTTGCCGGTCCCTTCGGGGCTTCCCACCAGCAGTGAATCGTGCCAGACGAGCTCGAGGTCGGTCCCCACTTCGAACTGGACGCCGTACTCCGACCACTGCCAGTCGGTCCCGTTCGCGGTGTTGCGGTTTCGAACGTCGAACCGACTTCGATAAAGGGGCGATTCGGCCGCGACGATCATCGCGCGATGACGATAGGTCTCCTCGGATCGAAGCATGCGACCGCTTCCGTCGGCATCTCTCAACATGCCGGTTTCGTACTGGAAGGAGCCGCCTCGGAAGCCTGCGGCGATGGCCTTGCCCGACCAGTCGGGATCCTCGGGAAGGGTCTGCAGAACGCGAATCGTCCAGGTATTGGTTCCCGCGAACGCCTCGATGTCCGAAAGTCCATGTCCCGGCATGAGCAGGGGATACTCCCCCGCGCCCGAGTACTCGACCCATGCACCGACGGGCACGCCCCCCGATGCGACGGAGGTGTGGATCTGCCGCCAGCGGTGCGGATTCCACTGGAGCAGGTACCCCGTGTACATCCAGTTCCACTGTCCGAACTCGTTGATGCTGTCGCCGACGAGGGTCAGATTCGCCTTGGATCGGACGACGCCTTCGGCGAATTCCCCGAGATTGACCCGATACTCGTGGGCACCCGTCCGGTCAATGGTGGCGGGGCTCGATCGCCTCGCGGTTCCGCGGTCCCGTGATTCGGCGCGGACCGAGTCACCGCCGTCGCCCGTTCCAGCGAGGAGGAGAGTCGATGTGAGGGTCGCGACGAGTGTGAACATGGAAGAAGCCTCCGGACCCTAGGACTCTAGGTCGGGAAAACCGAAAGTCCACGAAAAGGAAGGGTCATGGCGGGCCTTCGTGAAGCCCGTGACGTCCATGGTCCGGTATCGGACCGGTTCAGCCCTCGAGCACGCGAGCGTTTCGAAGGCGGATCTTCGTGAGACGACCCCGCAGATCCGAGTCGGCCCCGCGATCGAGTCCGTTCGCCACGACCTCCAGCATCTCGACGAGTCCGTGGTAGTCGTCGATCCCGATGAATTCCGGCCCCACCTTCGCGGGACGCTGTCCGCCGACGACCTCGTCGATCGCCTGCATGTTGTGGTAGTTGCCGAGTGGCAGGCAGAGGCACGTCGACTGGAAACCGAAGGCGGAGAAGGCGGTCGCCTCGCACGCGCCGCCGGCCATCAGCTTCCGCTGCCACTTGAACTTCGGCGTCGCCGCCGCGTGGACGGTCATCAGGGTGGAGATGTCGTTGGTGAGGTCCGGGCTGAAGACCGTCATGCGATCGCCGACGCGGACGATGGGTCCGCCGTGGATCGGGCTCTCCGGAAAGGACCGGCTGTTCTCGAGGCAGATCAATCGGGCGTTCTTTGGCACCAGACCGTTGGTGGCGGCGCCGATCGCGCCGACGAAGCCGACCTCCTCGGCGACCGTGAACAGCAGGCCAACGTGTTCCATGCCTCGGCGTTTGCGAATGCGATCGAAGGCGCACAAGGCTGCCGCCGCAGCCGCAAGATCGTCGCAGGCGTGGGTCTTTAAGAGTCGTTTCGATCCCCGGCCGGTGATCGCCGGGGCGGGGAAGGCCCAACGTCCGACATCCCCGATCGAGAGCGCGGGGTGTCGCTTGGAGAGCCGCACCCTCGCCACCTTGAACAAACGGGTCTTCGAGATCGGGGCGAGGGACTCGATGCGTCCCTTCACGATTTCGTCGTCGGCATCGTGGAACTCGAGCCGTGCGCCGTCGAAGTAGGGGTCATGGACGCCGCCCCGGAATTCCGCTTCGATGGTGCGATCGTCGATGATCCGGCTCACCACGAAGGCGGGATGATCGAGATGGGCAGTGATGAGCAGGGGCGCCGTTCGCGTGGCGGGCCGTTTCTTCGAGTTGATGAGCAGATTCCCGTCGTCGTCTCGCCTCCAGACGAGGCTTCGGGATCGAGCCGCGAGCCAGCGATCGAGGTACGCCTGGACGCGATATTCGCGGCCCGCGGCAGTGGGAAGGGAGGTGAGTTCGAGGGCGACACGCTCGTGCCGGCGTCGATCGGCGGCGAGGGTACGAAGGGGGTTCTTGGCGGCCATGAGAGCATGGTACGTCCCAGCCGGTCGTTACTCCGTGGCGAGGTCAAACCACGCGGTCTCCGGTACCATCTCCCGAATGCCTTTCGAACCCATCCCCGAGATCATCAAGGACCTCCAAGCAGGCCGGGTGATCGTTCTGGTCGACGACGAAAACCGAGAGAACGAAGGGGACTTCGTCATCGCGGCCGAATATGCGACGCCGGAAGTCGTCAATTTCCTCGCTCGGGTGGGCGGTGGCTACCTCTGCGTGGCACTCGACGGGGATTCGTGCGAACGACTCGAACTCGGGCCCCAAGGTGCGATTAATACGAGCCTGCGTCAGACGCCCTTCACGATCAGCGTCGACGGGCACCCGCGGCACGGTGTGACCACGGGGATTAGTGCCAGCGATCGAGCGGCCACCATCAAGTTGTTGGCGGACCCGTCGACCCGCTCCGACGATCTGGTCCGCCCGGGGCATATCAATCCGCTCCGAGCCCGCGAAGGTGGAGTTCTGGTTCGGACCGGTCAGACCGAGGGGTCGGTCGATCTCTGTCGCCTCGCTGGACTGCACCCCGCCGCGGCGATCATCGAAGTTGTCAATCCCGACGGCAACATGGCTCGGCTTCCCGATCTTGAGAAACTGTGCGCTGAACATCAGTTGAAAATGTGCTCCGTCGAGCAAATCATCGAATATCGATTGGGCCAAGAGGCACTGATCGAGCGGATTGCTCCGATCGAGGGTCGCGAAATCGAAATCCCCGAGGGTCGGTTCACGCTCTTTGCCTGGCGAAGCACCATCGATGCCCTGCCGCACATCGCGTTGTGCGCTGGCGGAGTGGGTGATCGCAATCGAGATGGAAGTCCCGTCGACCAAGTTGATCCGACGTTGGTGCGAGTGCACCGCCGGGATCTGCTGGGCGACATCTTCGGGGTTCAAGCGGCAGAGTCATCGCACTCCAGCCAAGAGGACTTGAAAGCGACGCTGCGGATGATCAATGCGGAAGGCCGTGGCGCACTCGTCTACATGCGTCCCGAGTCGGGGAACTTCGAGATTTCCGGAGCCTTGCATGAGGTGAATCGGCGGTCCGAAGATGTGAATGCCCCCGACCTTGCCCGGCCTGACGGCATTGGGTCAAAGGTGATGCCCATGGATCAGCGAGAACTGGGCATCGGCAGCCAGATCCTTCGGGACCTCGGCCTCTCCAAACTCCGACTGGTCACCAACCACCCGCGGCCTTGGCCGACGCTGCACGGATTCGGTCTTGAAGTCACGGAGTCGGTCTCGATTCGGTGAACCAACGTGGGCGGTCGAGCACGGTTCAACCGACCCACGCCTCCGCTTCGATCTCGACCTGGGCGTCGTCGACGAGCTTCGCCACCTCCACCAGCACGTTCGCGGGTCGGATGTCCGCGAAGGTCGGACCCATCACCGAGGCAATCTCCTCCCAGCGGGAAATGTCGGTGGCATAAATTCGAACCTTGACGACCTGATCAAGCGTGGCATCGAATGCCGCGAGTGCTTCCGCGATTCGTTCGACGCATCGCCGGGTCTGATCGGCGAGCCCTGGCGGGTAGGTGCCGTCGGGATTCGTGCCGACGCAACCGGAAATCCAGATCATCGGGCCAGCCTGTACGGCGCGGCTGTATCCCATTCGAGGCTCCCAGGGTGATGCCGTCTCCAGCCGTCGGCGACCATCGGGTTGTGTGATGAGCGTGGGTTGCGAGGGCGTGGGCATGCGTGAAGTCCGCTGGTGGTCGGGAAGAGGCGGGTTGAATGGGCTCGATGGTCGATGCACTTCGGAGGCCAGTCACAAATTCGGCCCGCACATCCTCCCGGAATGGTCCTCGTCGTGCGACAATCGCTACCGCCCGCCGGAACTTCCCAAGTCGAGGTGGTCCCGGCTCCGGATCGTGCGAATCATCAGAGCATGCCTGCCGTCGCCGGCGGTCAACAGGGAGTCTTAACGTGGTCCTTTGCCAAAACGTCTGTCTGATCTTCGCGACGGCGTGTCTTACGGGGGCCACCTTCGCGCAGGAAGCGGGCACCCTCGTGGAGGAACGAGGGCCAGAATCTACCTCACCGCCCTCCCAGGCTTCGGGGGGTCTCGCCCAAGCGTCGGCACCGCCCGACCCAACGAGCATGGCATTGCTGGATGCGATTGATACCCAGAGCATCTCGCTTCAAGATTTCGCCGCTCGGGTCCGCATGAACACCTACGACGATCTCGCGGACGAAACGGAAAAGCGGTTCGGCCGCGTCTATCTCGTCATGCCGCCGCCGGGTGGTCCGGAGTCCGGACCGTCTCAGTACCGGCAGGCCGCGATCGTATTCGAGCGATCGATCGAACCAAGCGGTCGAGCCCGTGAACGTCTGGAGCACTTCGTCCTGGTGGACGGAATCCTGAGCGACTACGACCACGAAGCAAAGCGGCTCGTCCGTCGCCGAGTGGTCGATCCGGGTTCGCAGCGCGATCCACTTCGTCTGGGTGAAGGCCCAATTCCACTTCCAATCGGACAGCGGAAAGCGGACATTCTCAAGTACTTTGAAGTCACCCCGGCGCCACCGATTCCCGCACGCATCTTCAAAGATGCCGAGGGCGTCGTTGGTTTGCATCTGGTTCCACGCCCCGGTTCTGAAATGGCCGACGCTCGCAAGATCACGGGCATCGATCTTTGGGTTGGGAAGACCAACTACCTGCCGATCGCGGTGGAGATTCATGAGCGGGATGGCGATCGCACTTCGGTCCGGTTCTTTGATCCCTTGATCAACGCCGGTGTCGATGATGAAGCTCGACGCTGGCTCGAAGCGCCCGACGTGGACCCGACGGTCTGGAGGATCGAATCCAAGTGAAGGTGTTGATTCAACAAATTCAAACGCGGTGCACGAATTCTGCTCGAGCCGTTCGGCCGATCCGTCACGCCGTGCTCGGGGCTATTCTCGTCGCCACGCTCGGTCGCGGCATGACTGAGTCCGCGGTCGCGGTCGTCCAGCAAGCCGCTGAACTCGTCCCGCGAGCCGTCGCTCCTTCGCCTTTGGTGGTGGAAGCGATGAAGGCCACATGGCTGACGGCCGAAGAACGCTCGGAGATGCGGCTGCGTCATGGAACGTGGGGTCCCGAAGACCTTGAATTGATGCCGTCGAATAAAGCCGCCGCCGCCATGATCATCGGTCGTTGGGATCTTGTGGCGGACGACCCGACGGCGGCCATCGCCGATCGAGCGGAGGCGATGCGTCGACTCGGTCGATCGGTCGAGGCACTCACGCTCCTGGACTCACTTGATCCGGAAGATGGGATGACCGCCGTCTCCCTCGAACTTCGTGCCGCGCTGTTGCTCTCACTCGGCCGGTCGGAGGAAGCCTTGCGGGCCGCGACGGACGCTATCGGTGCCGCGAAAACGGAGTCACCTCCGAGCCTCTCCGGGCGACTTGCGGGGATTGATGCGATGCGGATCCGGCTGCAGGCTGGCGGGGGACGCCCCGACGATTTTCAAATCATGCTTGACGATCTCGGTGACGTTCGGACGTCGATTGATCGACTGGATGCGGCCCCACGTCTCTTGGAGGGCCAACTGTTGATCGAACGGGCCAGCGCCGCCGAGGGAGTCCCGGCACTGCATGAGGCGCTGGCGTTGGATCCTCGTCGGGCCGAGGCCTGGTTCGAACTTGGTCTGCTCGCGGTTCGCGGATTCGACTTCGACTCGGCGGAACGAGCGGCCGGTGCGTTGGACCGGCTTTTCGGCTTGCTTTCACCGGATGACATGGGCCTCAAAGCGGCACACCCACTCGCGACTCTGATCAGGGCTCGTAGCGCGCTCACGCGAAACGACCCCGATCTCGCGGTTGAACTGCTCGACGAACTCCTCGCGGAACAACCGCGGATGCCCGATGCGATCGCATTACGGGCGGCGACGGCCGCGGTGCGCTATGACCAATCTGACGGGGCTGACTGGCTTGCTCGCCTTGATGAAGTAGAACCCGGTTCACCGTTCGGTTGGTACGAAGTCGGTTCGGCACTCTCCTTCGATCGTCAATACGGCGAAGCGGCCATGGCGTTGTCGGAAGCGATCCGTCGTCGTCCCGCGTGGGCCGCACCACACGTCGAACTTGGGCTCCTTGAGATGCAGTCGGGTCGCGATGGTGCCGCCAGAGCAGCACTCAATGTTGCCACCGAGCTCGACCCCTACAACACCCGGGCCGCGTTCAGCGAATTTCTCCTTGAGGAGATCGAGGCATTCAAGGTCTTGGAGAGCGAACACTTCATTCTGAAGTACCGAGACGGCGAGGACGCGGTGGTCGCGAAGGGGATGCTCGGTCCGCTTGAAGAAATGCATACCGAGCTCGTCGCACGCTTCAAGCATACGCCTGATCAAAAAACGGTCATCGAACTGATGCCCGATCATCAGTTCTTCGCGGTCCGAATCACGGGCATGCCAGCGATCCACACCATTGCGGCGTGCACTGGGCCGCTGATTGCGATTGAGGTTCCGCGGGAAGGTCCACCGACGAAGCACCTCGGGCTCTTTGACTGGTTGAAAGTCTTACGGCACGAGTACGCCCACACCATCACCCTGAGCCAGACTCGAAATCGAATTCCCCACTGGCTGACCGAAGCGGCGGCGGTAAGCATCGAAGGGGTGCCCCGAAAATATGAGACGACGCGGCAGCTGGCGGAGCGATGGCGGCGCCACGATCTCTTTGATCTCGACGAAATCAATTGGGCGTTTGTGCGACCGAAGCGGCCCAGTGATCGAAGCTTTGCCTACGCGCAGGGCGACTGGATGGTCGAATTCATGAACGAGCGATGGGGTGACGACGCGCTGGTCGAGCTGATCAGCCTCTACTTTGACGGGGTGCAGGAAAAGGATGCCATTCCCCGAGCGCTGGGTATTTCCAGGGCCGATTTTCATCGTGACTTCGTCGCATGGGCGGGTGAGCAGGTCAAGGCATGGGGCCTCGACCCGGAGCCTTCGCTGGATATTTTGGCGGATCGGGTGCGGATGCGGGATGCGGCGCAGTTGGAACGACTTGAGGATGCTCGCCGGGTTCGTCTCGAACGGATTGCCGCGTTGGTCGCCGGAGAGATCGGACGTCCGTTGCGGCCGGGCGAATCCCCCGAGGAGATTCGAACCGCCGGCGCGGGGTGGCCGGATCTCGAGCGACCTCCGGTCGAGATCGATGACGAAGCCCTTCGAGAGTTGATCGCGGAGTTTCCTGATCACCCAGACCTGCTCGAACTTACCATCCGACGAACCCTTCGCAACGATGAGAACGTGACCGATGAGGTGCGGTCGATGCTCGAACGTTATGCGGAGGTTCGGCCCGTTGATCCATATCCGCATCGTGTTCTCGCTCGTGACCTTCTTGAGAGTGACCAGCCAGCGATGGCGATTCCCCACCTCCGGGAGTTGGATCTTCGGAGTGAAAAAGACAACAGCTTTGCGCTGGAGATCGCGAGGTTGTCACGGCAGGTGGGATCGAAGGAAGAGGCTCAGACAGCGGCAGAGCGGGCGGTTCGCATGAATCCCTACCACGCAGCCAATCGAGAACTCGCCGCCGCCTGCGCCGTCGAATTGGGCGACCTGGATTCCGCGCGGCGGCACATCGAGGCGTTGGTGATTCTGGAACCGGAGCAGCCACGGCACGCGAAACGGCTCGAAGCAGTGGAACGGCTGATCGCCCGGCAGGGCTGATCCGAGCCGGAGGCTCGTTGGTTGATCGTTGGGCGATTCGGCATTTCCGAGAACCGAAAGGTCGGTACGAGCGAAGTACCTCTTGTGAGGAATCGGTGTTGTTCGCCGATGGATCGGGGTGGTTCCGGGACGTTTGCGAGACCCAAGAACCGCTCGCAACGCGGATTTTGCTGCCCAGCGGAAGATCCAATGATGCTCCTGCCGTTTCTGCATCTACACTCGGTGGTGGTGGGTCGCAGCCGAAACGCTCGTCTTTGACCCTCGTTTTAGATTCTGGTGATGGAGACCTTCGTGCGTCTAAGTTCGCGGATCATTCAATCAGGTACCAAGCTTGTTCGTTCGTTGATTCTTGTCGCGAGCATGCTGGCGATCGGTGCGCCGGTTTCCTTCGCAGACGGTCCGTTTCTATTCGGTCCGCCACAAATCATCACCATGCCGACCCCGCATTCGCCGACGATGGTCGCCACCGGTGACTTGGATGGCGATGGCGACTTGGATGTTGTGGTGCCGGGCCGGAACGTCGAGGGGTTTGCCTATCTGATGCTCAATGAGGGCGGGGTTCTTGGAGCGCCGGTTGAATTGGTCACCGGTGGCCAGACCGACTGGGTAGAAATCGTTGATCTCGACGGCGATGGCCACCTCGACCTCTGCTTTGCCGTTCGATCGCTCCGAGGCAGGCTTTCGATTCTTCGCGGAAACGGTGATGGCACCTTTCTCGATTTCGAGGAGATTTCGCTCGGTCGCGAGCCGCGGTCGGTGGTCGTTGACGATCTCGATGGAGACGGCGACCCAGATATCGCCGCGATGAATCACAGACTTCCGATCATCGAAATTCTCCTCAACGATGGCGCCGGGTCGTTTGTTCGGTCGCCGAAGGTTGTGGTGGGCCGTTCGACGGTGGGGATTCCCTTCCCGCAAGGCATTCATTCCGTCGATCTTGACGCGGACGGTGATCGGGATCTGGTGGTGGTCGCGACGGGTGCGAGTCGAATCTTCATCTGCCGAAATCAAGGCGACGCGACCTTCGAGACTTCCGAAGGCTGGCGACCGTCGAGAGTGAACGGACAGATCGGGGGCATGACCGATCTCTCGGTTGGGGATCTCGATCTTGACGGTGACGATGATCTCGTCGTACCGCTGATCTTGATCGGCGAATCCTCACACGTGGGCATCTTTGAGAATCGGGGGTCGACTTCGGCGGTTGATTTCAATCGCGATCTTGCATTCCCTTCGACGAACCTCGGGTACGCCTACGCCACCGCGATGGGCGATCTCGATGGTGATGCCGATCTCGACGTGGTGATCGGGCATGCCCTGCCAGGTCCGGTGATGGTGCTCGATAACCGGACGGTGCCAATCGCGGCGGGCGGAGATGGCATCATTCGGCTCGAGCCACCACAACAGATCGCCAATGACAGTTTCTTCCGAGGGCTCGCGGTCGCCGATCTGGATGGCGACTGTGATCTGGATGTCCTTGCGGTTGAGCTCATATCCAACAGCCTTTGGGTTCTTCCCAATCTCACCCCGCAAGCCAACGGTTGTGGTGATGGTTTCGTCGGCCGCGTGGTCTTGCCGCCAACCACGAGGGATACGCCGGCTCGGTCGAAGATCGAAGTCGATCGTCTGGTTGATCTCGACGGCGATGGTGTGGTCGACGGTTCCGACCTTGCCCTGCTGCTCGCGGGGATGCGTGGCGATCAGGCGGATACGGTTCAGCCAGTCCGCCGGCCGGAAGGGAGCACACCTCGATGATCCGGTTCGACCTCTTACTCGCGGTCACGATGTCTGCGGCGTTCACGCTGAACGCTGGGGCCCAGCAGCAATGCGGGATTGAACTCCCTCCCTGCGACGAGCCGCACGGTGCGCCAGGATGTTTTCAGCCCGTGTGCTGCGAGCTCGTCTGCGAGATCGACCTCTTTTGCTGCGAGGTCTCATGGGATGAAACGTGCGTCGAACAGGCCGCCGAACTTTGCGGAGACATCGCCTGCCCGGACCTCGGCGGATGCCTGGAGATTCACGAGACTCCTGGATGCCTTGATGAGTCTTGCTGCGAACTGATTCGATTGCACGACCCATTCTGCGGATACGGAACCTGGGATTTGATCTGCGTCGCGGAAGCCGAAGGGTGGTGCGACGTGACGGCCGAGTGTCCGATCGAGCCACCCCTCGATGCGATCCCAGAGGGCGAGCCCTGCCTTGAGCGAATCAACGACGGATGCTCGCAGGGTGTCTTTGAAGCGGCGGCATCGCTTATTCAATGCGGCGAGCAGATATACGGCAAGACCACCACCACGGTACCGCGCGACGTCGATTGGTTCCGGCTTCCAGCGACGACCGATGGCATGTGGACGGCGACGCTCTCCACGGAGTTTCCGGCGAGGCTGCTTTTGGTGACCGGTGATTGTGAAGGGCCCATACGCACGGTCGATCAATATCACGTCGATCCCTGCTCCTCGGGCGATTGGTCCTTCGCCTTGCCTGAAGGCCAGTGGTATCTCGTGGTCGAAGCGGGCGTGTCAGGTCGAGCGATTCGCTCGGGCCTTCCCTGTGATGAGATTGATCCGAAGAATCCACCCGACGGTGACGATGAACCGCTTCCTCGTACGTACGGGCTCCACTATCTCTTGCAGCTCGATTGTCATTCGGTTGAGTGTGGGGCGGATCTGGATGGGGATGGGGTCGTCGATGGCCAAGATCTTGGCCTGCTCTTCGTGGCCTGGGGTGCTTGTTCTGATCCCTGCACGGCGGATCTCGATGGAAACTCAGTGGTCGATGGGCAGGATCTCGGTTTACTCTTTGCCGCGTGGGGTGCGTGTCCCTGAGTGGTTCGAAAGGTTGGCAGCTCGGGCCCGGAGTCTGAATACCGGTTCTTTGAACCTAGCATCAGAATCAGGGCGAAACGACTTGCAGCGTTCCTGCCCTCCGCGGACCAAGCCCGTTTGCTCGTGATGAGCCTCTCCTTCACGTTCGCTCAAATCTGACCGGAAGCACCACCGTGTTCTCACTCTTTCGATTCAATCTCCGCCTTGCGATCGTATTTCCCGCGGTCGCCATGGCGTCGAGTGGGGTGTGCGGCGAAGAATTTCTTCTGCTTCCGGGGTCAAGTTTCCTGCGCGGCGAGCTTGAGGCTGAGGTGCCGATCGAAGGCGCCTTCATCGGAGATTTCGATCCGCGGTCCAATCCATTCGGTACCGAGACCCGACCTCCGGATTTCGATCGAGGCAATACCCCAATCCCGATGTTCGGTTCAATCTTGCTGGCGGGTTCCTTCGATCGCTTGCATCCGTCCGGAATGATCGATGCCAGCTGGGATCTCACCTCTGCGTCCATGGAAATCAACGCCTTCGACTTTGACTTGGGCGTGCGCGCCGGACAACCAGTTTCGACCAGCCAGTTTGTCGAAGGGACATCCGCGCCGTTTGTGACGGTTCGGCCAGACGGACGGTTTCCGCAGGGAATCTCTGAGCCGATCACCCTCGATGCTGCCAGCATCATCTCTATGAAGTTCTACTCCGATGGATCGATTCCCGCGGATCTCCTCTTTGTGACGGAGAGCGTCTGGGCGGTCTTTGCCAATATTGAAGGAACGTTGGAGATCAAGGTCGAGACCGAAGGCGGGATCGTCATCAGGACGGCATCTGTTTCCTACTTCACCAACGGTGTGCTCTTCCTCGACCAGGGGCCTCGGCTCGAACTTGGTTTTTTCTCGTCGTTTGGTGAAGGGGCGGATTCGGAGTCGTTCCCGGTTTCCAATTTATCAATGAGTATCGCCACCCCGGAGGGCCGGCGCAAAGCAGGTGTCGTCTTCGCTGGTACCGGCCGCGCACCCAAATTCGATCTCTTCCTTGATATGGGCATCGCGTCGGTGGCAGGCCGATTGCCCAATCCGGATCTCAATGGTGATGGCCGTGTGGATGCCATCGATCTCGGTCTCATTTTGCTCGAGTGGGAGCAGGAAGGGCCGAATGCCGCCGATCTGGATCGGAATGGCCGTGTGGGGAGCGGGGATCTGGCGAGATTACTGGTGGAATGGTCGTCTGGCCGCAACGACTGACTCTGCATTTCAGTATTCAGTTGAAATCGCGTTGGAATCATTCACAATGGTTTCGGAGACTCTGATGCTGGCCATGCCTTCCGTTCGTCGTACCATTTTGCTTCTTACGTTGTCGATCCCGGTCACGGGATTCGCAGCGGCGGATGATTTCTTGGTCGAACCCAAGAAGAGCACCTTCGATCAGGTGTTCTCGGTGGCGATTCCCTTCGCGGGAACGCTGATCGGTGACTACGACGAAGAGGGGAACCCAGAAGGCACACAGACGCGGCCGGGTTTGTTTGGCGGAAGTGGTAACAACCCGATCGACTATTCGGCCACATTCCAATTGGCTTCGGCGGCCCAGCAGTTTCAACCCTCCGGTTCGGTCGTCGCGGACTTGTCGGGGATTCCCAACGGATCGCTCACGATTAACGCGTTTCAGATTGATGCGCTCGCTGGGGCGAGCACGACGGTCGCCGTTGATCTGGTGATGATCTTCAACACGTTCAGAACTTACAGTCCGTTTTCGTTCTACCCGGGCGGATTCGAGATTCCAATTCCCCTTCAGGAGGGCACGGTCACTCAGATGGTGCTCTCTTCGGTGGCCCCAACCGCCGTCGATGTGAAGGAGACCCGAGACGGCGCGGTGTTCAGCGGTATCCTTCCCGGCACCCTGACCTGGGAAGCCGATTTCGGAACGGGACCACAGCCATTCGAGTTGCCAATCTTGCTGCCCGTGGAGGGCATCGTGATTGAAGGCGCCGAACAATCCCGCCTCGAAATCACCAGTTCGATTGCAGTGACTGGCGAACAGCCGGTCGATTTTCCGCCGTTTGAGCAGATCCCGCTGTCGCTCCCAACCATTCCGCCCGGAGATGCACTGGCGAACCTGTTGTTCGATGGAACGATCGCGTCCTTCACTTCGGATCTGGAGATTTCGATGTCGGTGGTCGCCTTCGCGGAGGTGGCGGTGAGCCCCGCGGACTTCAATCACGACGGAGTCGTGAATGGCGCCGACCTTGGGCTGTTGATCGGAGCTTGGGGTTTGTGCGAAGGGTGTCCGGAAGACATCAACGAAGATGGCCTGGTCAATGGCTCGGATCTTGGACTGCTCTTCGGCGATTGGACCGGCTGAACCTTTCGTCGAGTTGCGCCGAGTTGCGGCGATCAGCGTTCAGAGTAGGGTTGGCAGCGCATCCAGATCAAGATTCCCACCACACAAGACGACTCCAATTCGTCGGTGACCCCTCGCCTGTAGGGCGTCGCTCTGGGCGGCTGCGATTCCAACGGCGGCACTGGGCTCAATGACGAGTTTGGCACGTTCCATAACCAATCGGAGTCCGGCCCGGATCGCCGACTCCGGAACCGTGATGATGTCGTCGACGAGTTCCTGAATGACCGGAAAGGTGCGTTTCCCGAGCGTGGTGCGGAGGCCATCGGCAATGGTCCGAGTGGGATCACCCACATGGTCTTCGATCCGGCCGCTCGACCTTGATCGAGCGGCGTCGTCGACGAGCTGGGGCTCAGCGCCGAGAATCGCTATTCGCGGCGAGAGCGATTTTGCGCAGATCGCGATGCCGGCGATCATGCCCCCGCCTCCGACTGGAACCACGATGGCGTCGAGGTCCGGTACTTGCCCAAGGAACTCAAGTGCGATTGTCCCCTGGCCAGCGATGACCCGATCGTCGTCATACGGGGGGATCACGGTTCCGCCGGTTTCTTCGGCGACCCGTTGGCAGGTTTCCATTCGACTTTGGAGCGTGGGTTCACAGTCGTGCACGATGCCGCCATACCCGAGCACGCCCTTTTTCTTGACCATGGGGGCATTGGTGGGCATCACGATGTGAGCTGGAATTCCGCGTCTTGCCGCGGCCCAAGCCAACGCTTGCGCGTGATTGCCGGAGGAATGAGTTACCACGCCGTGATCGGCTTCCGCATTTGTCAGCGAGAAGACGGCATTACTCGCTCCTCTGGCCTTGAACGCGCCGACCTTCTGAAGATTTTCGCACTTGAGGAAGACTTCGCAGCCGACCGCATCATCGATCGCTTGGCACGTGAGGACTGGGGTGCGATGGACGTGCGGTTCGATTCTCCGGGCGGCGGCTCGGATGTCGTCGAGGGTCGGGTGTTCTGATTTGATTCCGGACATTTACGAATTCTAGGGGAGGGACTGACGGTGGAAGTCTTTGGGGGGGAACCACGGGTGCGGGCCTGCTAGACTCCTCTCGCCACTCGGGGCGTCGCGGCCAAGAAGGCCGTGGACTGAGATGCACCCGTTGAACCTGATCCGGTTGGTACCGGCGGAGGGAATGTGGCCCGAAGACGCGTCAATGCGTCCCGGACCCTCCGCGCTGGTGACCAGCCCCATCGGCCAAGCGGCCCGAGCGGAGTCCGAGATGATCACGCCTTCTACCGAAAATCCCACCTGGCGCTTCCCCATTCACGGCGCCAGCGATCCATCCTCGACCGGGCAGGGGACCACTCCCGGCTCCTTCGCCCACCGCGCAGACATTGGCGGTCCGCTGAGTTTTAGCTCCCCCGATACCCCGGGTATGCCGCCGGCGAGCATGTCGACGGCATGGGACTTCCTGCCTGAGGGTTGGACGATCGAAGCCGTCGACGGTCCCGAGACCGGATGCGGTGGCCACAACCAGGCGGACATCGGGGAGTGCATTCGCGCGGTTCCGACGCCCGGCTTCAAGCCGATCACCCAGCTTGAGAGTGCTCGGTTGGGAATCGTCACCCCCGAGATGGCCCGAGTCGCGGAGCGTGAAGAACACCTCACGGAATTTCAGGTTCGAGACGAAGTCGCTTCGGGGCGTCTGGTGATTCCGGCGAACCGCAATCATCTGGCGTTTGATCTGGATCCGATGGCCATTGGCCGAGCCTCGAAGACCAAGGTCAACGCCAACATGGGGGCGTCTCCGGTCAGCAGCTCCACCGATGAAGAAGTTGAGAAACTCAAGTGGGCCGAACGTTGGGCTGCGGATACCGTGATGGACCTTTCCACCGGAGGTGATCTTGATGCCACCCGGCTGGCGATCCTTCGAAATTCGACGGTCCCAATCGGCACCGTGCCCATCTACTCGATGATCATCGGTCGAAAGATCGAGGATCTCAACGAAACGATGATCCTCGAAACTCTGGAGCACCAGGCGAAACAGGGCGTCGACTACTTCACGATCCACGCGGGTGTCCGGAAGGCGCACATTCCATTGGTGCGCGATCGTCTGATCGGAATCGTGAGTCGCGGGGGCGCTCTGCTGGCGAAGTGGATGCTCACGCACAATGCGGAAAACCCGATGTATACCGCATGGGAGAAGATCTGCGGCGTGATGCGTCAGCATGACGTCACGTTCTCGATCGGTGACGGACTGCGGCCCGGCGGGCTCGCCGACGCGACCGATGCCGCGCAGCTCGGAGAGTTGGAGTGCCTGGGCGAGCTGACCGAGCGAGCCTGGCGTTGCGGCGTGCAGGTCATGGTCGAAGGCCCCGGCCACGTCCCGTTTGATCAGATCGAGTTCAACATGAAACTGCAGCGCCGTCTTTGTCATGGGGCCCCGTTCTACGTGCTCGGCCCCCTGGTCACCGACATGTTCCCGGGCTACGACCACATTACGTCGTGCATCGGCGCGACCGCGGCGGCGTATCACGGTGCCTCGATGCTCTGTTACGTCACCCCCAAGGAGCATCTCGGTCTTCCGAAGCGGGAAGACGTGAAGCAGGGATGCATCGCGTATCGCATCGCCGCCCATGCGGCTGATGTCGCCCTCGGGATTCCCGGCACGCGTGACAATGACGATGAACTGACCAAGGCCCGCGCCGCCTTGAATTGGCAAAAGCACTTTGATCTCTCCTTTGATCCCGACACTGCTCGGGCGTATCACGACGAGGATCTCGACGTCGACACCGATTTCTGTGCCATGTGCGGACATGACTGGTGCAGCGTCCGAATCTCAAAGGAGATTCAGGAATTCGCCAGTGGCAAGGCTGAGGGATTCGATCGGGGCAAGGCAATCCGTTCGGGCGCACTCACCGCTGAGCAGCAAGAAATTCTTGAGAAGCGAGGGGTGCTCAGCCCGGAGGAGATCCACAAACTCGCGAGCAAGGCGAAGGGCGAAGTCCCGAACGAAGACGGAAAGGCCTCGTGCCATTCCGACCATGTGGACCCAGATGAGGCGAAGCGGATCCAGAGTGAGACACTGGTTCAGTTGAATACGGCGCCGGCCCATAACCTGCCCAGCCACGATTCGATCCTCTGAAATCGCTCGCTGATCGTCCGAGAAGGACATTGATTCGGACAACTCGCACGGCAATCTTGGTCTTTCTGAGGCTTCGTTTGCATTGCGATGTATCTTCTTTCATGGAGTGGGGAGTCCAAGACGGAAGGCAACTATGCGAGTCAGCGTCGTCATCCCAGCGTTTAACGCCACATCCTTGCTTCCGGAGACCCTCGAATCGCTCGCAAGTCAGGTTCGGAAACCGGATGAGGTCATCCTGGTCGATGATGGGTCAATTGACGGAACCGCGGCTTTGGCGGAACAGTACCCGGTGGTCACGAAGGTCATCGTGCGTCCCAATGGCGGAATCTGTGCGGCCCGAAATGACGGGATCGAAGCATCGGATTCTGACCTCGTATTCCTGCTCGACGCCGACGACCTCTGGCATCCGATTTATCTGCAACGAATGATCGCCATGATGGAGGAGCACCCCGAGGCCATTGCGGGGTTCACGAGATATCGGTGCTTCTGCTCTCCGGCGGAACGTCCAGCGCCCTACGAGGGCCGCGTCGATGACGCCTCCGCGGTTCATGATGCGTCCAGTTTCAGTCGGGTCGCGAACCGTGGGCTACCGATCCTTCCAAGTTTCTACTGTGTTCGGCGAGAAGCACTGGCTCGGCTCGGTGCCCGGCCGTATATCGAAGGCCAGCTGGGTGGCGGGGAGGCGTGCTACCTCCCGGCGATACTGGTTGCCATGGGACCTTTGGTCGAGCATGTCGAGCCACTGGGACGCTATCGAATGCACGCGGCGGCGGTCACCGGCGACGAAGTTGATGCCGCTCGAACCATGATCCCAGCGCTGGAAGATTTGAATCGTGACCTCACGGGGCGTCCAGAGCTCCAGATCTCCACCACCGCCCGGCACGCGATTCGGGTCTACGTTCGCGACTGGCTACGCAAATGTGGCAGACGGTTGGGATTCGGGACGCCCTCGGAAGGCCGACGCGTCTTCTTGAAATCCGTTTACATGGGTGATCTCAAAGCGGCAGGCCTTTTGATGATGAGCCTCGTCCCCGGCATCGCGCGTCGACGGGTTTGGGTCTCCGCGTGGCGTCCGGATTCGGTCCGGCGGGCGGAAGGTACGCCTTTCTGGTCGGTAGAGACGTTCGAAGTCGACCCGAAACGAATGAAGACTGCTGGAGGGGCGAATGGTGGATCGATGGAGAGGGCGAGTGAAGACCCTCGCCCCGTCGGTTCCGTAGACTGACCACACGTCGGCACGCGATGTCGTCGCCCCGAAGGATTGAGTCATGTCTCCAGACCGTTCGAAACAAGATCATGCAGCGCGCGAAGAGACCCCCGGTCGGGCGTCGATCACTTCGCGCTCGGCGGAGACCTCGAGTCCGGGGCTTCTTGACCTACCAGAGATGCGTTTTCCCGAGTTATATATCTGGCTCATCTTTGTGAGCAGTCTCGACATCATGCTGACGTGGGTGATTCTGCGAGACGGAGGAGAGGAAGTAAATCCCGTCGCCAAACTGGTCATCGACGCCTGGGGGCTGAATGGCGCCATCCTCTTCAAGTTCGGCTTGATCCTCTTCGTGATCATTTGCTGCGAGGTGGTTTCACGGGTTCGGCCGCGCGTGGCATTTCTACTCATCTGGTTCGGTGTCTTGATTAGTGCATTCCCACCGGTTTGGTCGGTGGCATTGTTGATCATGCACGCGCGTGCATCTTCCTGATTCACCGGATCCCAGAAGCGATGAATCAGCATGGGATAAGGCGAAGAAATAGCCTTCCTGCTTCATTCTGGACGGAACCTATTCATGAATTCTTTGATCATCTTCTTCGCGTGCTTTCTTTGTTGGTCACCGGGCGTGACGATCAACGCGGGCGGTACGGCCCCGGCAATTTCCGCAGAGGCGGCAGCGACGATGGAAAGCCTGAGGAAGCGATATCAGACGGCGCCTGGGATGACCGTTCTCACCAACGCTCGCTGGACCGATTCCGCCGGCGACGTGGTGAGAATGGAGCGGGCTCGAGTGATCTTCGCGCCGACGGGTGATTTGAAAGTGTTGTCACCAACGGCGGGATGGACGCTCATCGGAAGGGACGTCTACGCCGAGTCGCAGTATTTCCCGGGGATGATCATTCGAGCGCAATCGACCGGGACGGGAAGTTCAAAGTTGCAGGTGCTCGATCGGATCTGGCCATTCTCAAAAATGCCAATCGAAGTGCGGCTCCGTCTCGCGATGGATACCGAGGAAGCCTTTGAGCCTTTTCTCACCCTCATTGGTCCCGATGGCACCGTTGAATCCTCCACTCGGAGCTGGTCGGACGGTGCATCATGCACGGTGATTGAATTTCGATCCGCAGACCAGACGACATCGCTCGCGGTCTGGATCGATGTGCCGACCGGTCTGCTGCGTGGGGTTCGAGGAACCTATGGGACCGGGGCGCAGCGCCGCAGTGTGGAAGTCGTTTCGGAGCCAACCGAAACCTCTCGGCCTCCCAAGGTTCTGGTGGCCACGGTGGGGCGTCGAGAATTTCCGAGTTACGCCGCGCTCGCCGCGTCGTGGGCGAAAAACTTCGCGGTTCCCAGTCTTCCGGCGCCCGCGGTGACGGAAGTCATCTCGCCGCTGGACGGCGTCAGTTCCGATCCGAACCCTTCAGAGTGAGACGAAAACGCAGAACTCAGCGGTCCGCCATGGCTTTCTCGACCGCGGCAACGGTTTTGGGAATATCGCTGGTGAGATTGACGTAGCCGTCCTTCTTGAGAAGGATGTTGTCTTCGATGCGGACGCCGAAGTTCTCATCTGGCAGGTAGATTCCTGGCTCAATCGTGATCACGGCGCCGGCCTTGAGCGGGCCCTTTGGCGTGATGTCATGTACTTCCAGGCCAAGATGGTGGCCGATGCCGTGGAAGAAACGATCCCCGTAGCCGGCCTTGGCGATGATCTCCCGCGAAGCCTTGTCGATCTGTGCAAACGTGCATCCTGCCTTGGCCACCTTGAGCGACGCCAGAAGTGCTTTCAAGACCAGTTCATAGATCTCCTTTTGGCGTTTGGAGAATCGGCCGTTGGCGGGGATGGTCCGTGTCACGTCCGCGGTGTACCCCTGATAGCAGGCGCCGGAGTCGATGACGATGAGATCGCCGTCGGCGATGGGAGCGTTGTTAGCCGTGTAATGCAGCACGGTACCGTTCAACCCTGATCCAACGATCGAGTTATAGCCCGGACCGCGAGAGCCGTTGGATCGATATCCATGTTCAAGCGTCTCCATGACGTCCCACTCCGTCATGCCAGGTTCAACACTGCGAAGCATGCGGTCGTACGAGGTTCGCGAAATTTCGCAGGCCTCTCGAATCATCGCTTGTTCGGACTTGCTCTTGACGGATCGCATCACGGACAGCACCGAGGTGCAATCTTCGATTTCGATGTCCAAGTAGCGATCGCTGATGTCGCGGAACATTCGGAGATCGGGCGAGACTTCCTGCCCGAGCCATGCGAAAGCGTGAAGGCAGCCGAATTTTCGAGTGCGAGTGAGACATCCATCAAGCTCTCGCCCCAGACGAGGGATCCGATGAACTTGGGAGATTCCGTACCGCTGCCGGAGCGGGGTGCCAATCTCATCGCGTAGGCCGTCCCATTTCTCGACTTCCGGGTCAAGTGGTTTCAAGAAGAGTATGGCCTGGCGATTGGCGGGCGCAGTGGGATCCAGAAGAAGCATCGCGCCAGGCTCATCGGTGATTCCAGTGAGGTACTCAAAGTGCGGATGCGGTCGGTAGGCGCCGTGAAGCGCTGCGTCAGATGGACCGGCGAAGACCATCCCGATCCGGTTCTTGAGGGCTTTGTTCACCTTCTCGCGTCTCTGGGCGAACTCGGCAACTGGAATCTCTGGCGTCTTGAGCGAGACGGGTCGTGGTGACATGGAGTGGTTCTCTGGGGGGTTCGAGATGCAGCAAAGCCGAGGGGGTGAGCGGCGGAAATTTCTTTGAAGCCAGTGGGAAGCCGCGCTCAGTCGCCAGCGGTCGCTTCGTTCTTCTCAAGAATTCGATTGGCGTATTGATTCATGGCGTCTCGGAGTTGCTCAAAGGAATCAAGCACGTAGAGAATCGGTTGGTAGTGATCAATCTCGAAGTCGGTATCGCAGACCTGGTCGAGATCGAATGGCCGCCGATCGACGTCCGGGCTCTCCAACGCGTGAATACTCTCGCCGGGCGATGAAATCAGACCGGATCCGTAGAGTTTCAGTTCGGTTCCTTCGCGAATCAGACCAAACTCGACGGTGAACCAGAAAAGGCGTGACAGACGGGTCATGTCGGCTTCGTCGGTGGCGGTCAACGCGGCCCGTCCATAGGTTTGCAGAAAGTCGGCGAAGATCGGATCGGCGTGGAGCGGCACGTGGCCAAAGACGTCGTGAAAAATGTCCGGTTCTGGCAGGTATTCGATCGCCTGTTTCGACCGAAGTACCACGGTGGTCGGAAACTCGCGGCGAGAGAGGCATGCAAAGAACGCCTTCGCAGGGAGATATCCGGGGACCGCGCAACTCTCCCAGCCGGTGAGCTTTTTCAGGAACTGATTGATCGATTGCTCGCCTTGAAGATGCGGAATGTGATCACGCACCAAGTTGATCGCGCGAGCGCCGTTCAGGTAGACATCTGACGCTCGGTCTGCGAGGAACGCCATCTGGCCGTCGTACAACATCTGCCAGACTTCTTGGTTCTCTTCGGAGTAACCGGAATAGTGCTGGTCGATATAGAACTTCCGGGGGTCATTGAAGCCGGGGGTTCCAAACTGATTGGCGTAGTCTTGGGCCGCTTTGGCCTCGGCGCCATTAATCATGTCATTGTTGAGATTTGGCATCTTCATGAATCAAGTGCTCCCGCGAGAATCTCGCTCTGCGGAATGATAGACGACCACGCAGGGCCAATGTCATGTCCACGTGGTGGGGTCGCCGGTTCGCGCCGATATTTTTCGCGGTGGACCACGTCGCCCCTCGGAAGTCCTGATCGACGGGCACTCAAGATCACGATTCGGAAGGAGTGACTTCATGAGGCGGCTTCCGGCCCGTGAGGACGGCCGAGATGTTCTCGACAGAGAGTCGGGTGAGGTCCAGGCGGTCCTCGATGGTGGCGGAGCCGATGTGGGGCAGCACCATCACATTGGGGCAATCGAGCAGTCTTGGCTCGATCTTGGGTTCGTGTTCATAGACATCGAGCCCCGCTCCGAAGATTCGTTTCTCAGACAGTGCGTTGGCGAGGGCGATTTCGTCGACGACGGGTCCGCGGCTCACGTTGACCAGAACCGAACTCGGCTTCATGAGCGCGAGGGCCGCAGCATCAATGAGATGCCGCGTCGAGTGATCAAGACTGATCGTCAGAACGACCGCGTCCGCCAGTGGGAGTCCGTCTTCTAACGCGACCTTGGTTGCGGAGATTGGAGATGCTTCGATCGCCGGCTTCGGGGTTCTGGCGGTGTAGAGAACCTGCATGTTCCAACCGATCGCACGCCGGGCCACCGCGGCCCCGATTCTTCCGGCGCCGACCACGAGTAGGGTTCCGCCATGAAGTCGATGCCCGAGCAGGAGTTGCGAGTCGTACCCGGTCCAATCACCAGATTCCGCCAAGCGGATGCCTTCGCGGAGGCGTCTGGCGGTGGCGATCAGCAAGGCCCATGCGATGTCCGCGGTGGGTTCGATCATCGGAGGCGGTCCGTTGCAGACAGTCACACCCCTGGCGGCGCAGGCTTTCAGATCGATGTTGTCCAGGCCGACTGCGTAATTAGCGACGACTTTCAGCATCGGTCCCGCGGCATCGAGAAAAGCACCGTCGACCTTGATGGTGAGGGGGGCGAGAATCGCGGTCGAGCCGCGAATCAGCTGATGGAGATCGGCAATCTCCATCAGCGTTGCCTTTGGGGTGACGATCACGTCTTCGGTCGCGAACCCCGCTTCCCGAAACATGGGAATCGGGTCACCGACGCAGTTTAGAAGCATATGAATTGGCAAGGTTTGGCTCCCTCAGGGAGGAGGCGGCGATGGTGAGCGTCGGGGGATCAGTCGGCCGAGGCCAGTAGTTCGTTCATGCAGGCGATGGCGTCTTCCCCAGAGACCATTTCGCGACCACTCTCGATTCTGACGACCTCGAAACGGCCTCGGATATCGAACCCGAGCGGATCCATGCCAACCATTCGAGGCTCTTCGATATTGATCTCGCGGAATCGGAGTGCCAAAGCACGCAGATCAGCTTCTCGATCTTGATTCATGAGACGGCAGACCGATGATTCATCCTTGGCGAGCGAATTTGGAACCATCATCGCCTCGCCATCGATGGCGATGGGACCGAACTTACTGAAATCAATCGACATCAATGCCCATCGAACGTCCGGGGGGTCGCCATGGTAGGCCCGCCAGCGGTCGGCAAGATGTCCGTGTTCGCCCTGCTCCTCGAACCGTTCCAGGCTGACCATCAACTGGAGGATGTTTTTCTCTTGGTCATCCGGTTCTTCCGGAAGATACAGGGCGCAGTCGGTCGACCGAAGCATCGATTCCATAACCGATGCCACGATCTGCCCATCGGGCGCGATGACGATCTGGATCGGCATGAATTCGGTATCGAAGCGAATGAGTCCCGAGAGATTGCCTCGGAGAAACGCGACGGCGGCCCGGATGTCGGTTGGGAGTTCTTTCACGGTGTGGGAGTGTACCCAGAGGGCGGCGTCGTCTGCTTGGATTCGGCGTGAGGTGAGTGTTTCGGTCTGGCGGGTAAATCAAGGTTCGAGGAAACAGCCCCTGGTCGACTCGACCTACACTGCAGAGATGACCTTTATCTGCGTCTCCATTTTCGTCGACGCCCCATTGGACGTCCCTCACGCGATTGCTCGCGCCTCGGATTCGGTGGAGCAGGGTGCGCGGATGATCGAGTGGAGGCTCGACGCGCTCGCGGAACACCCTGAAGGCCTCCCGGCCATTCTGGAGTTGCTGGAAAAAAGCCCGGCCCCGTGCATCGCCACCATCCGAGCGGAGGATGAAGGCGGGACCTGGGATGGCGACGAGCAGACTCGGATCTCAATCCTGGAGGCGATGGGAGTTTCAGACCATCCCCCGGCATATTTCGATCTTGAGCTTGCGGCCTGGCAGCGGAGCGCCAATCTGCGACAAAAAGTTCGCCTTGCGGTCGACCATGCGGCACAGGTCCGAGACCTCTCGGCAAGGCTGGTGCTTTCGAGTCACGATTTCGGAGGACGGCCGACGAATCTGCTCTCTCGGGTTGCCGACATGGTTGAGACCGAGCCCTGCGCGGTTGGGAAGATCGTCTTTACCGCGAGGAGTATTCGAGACAACCTAGAGATGTTCGATCTGCTCGCGGAACGTCAGAAGCCGATGATCGCACTTTGTATGGGTGAATATGGCGAGATGAGCCGTATTCTGGCTCCGAAGTTCGGTGGATTCCTCACGTTTGCGGCATCCGAGACCGGCGGCGCGACGGCGCCAGGGCAACTCACCGTCCGCCAACTCCGCGAGCGATTTCGTTTCGATCAGATCGGGCCATCCACTCGCGTCTACGGCGTGGTCGGACATCCCGTCGCCCACTCGCTCGGACCACTGGTTCACAATCGGGGCTTTGACGCGGTCGGCATGGACGCGGTGTACATCCCGCTTCCCGTCGCACCCGGGTGGGAGTCTTTTAAGGCAAGTCTGCTGCAACTGATTGAACAGCCAGGCCTCGACTTCGGCGGGTGCAGCGTGACCCTTCCACACAAGGAACACCTCTTCCGTTTTGTCCAAGAAGCCGGCGGCGTCGTAGATGATGCTTCTCGTCGGATCGGCGCGGCGAACACGCTGGCAGTCCTCAAAGATGGATCGCTCGCCTGTGCCAATACGGATGCGGACGCGGCGGTGCGATCACTCGCGCTGGGAATGGGTAAATTGCCGGCCGAGCTGAGTGGTGCGCGAGTTGCCGTCTTTGGCGCGGGTGGTGTGGCAAGAGCGGTGACGTGTGGGCTCTTAAAGGTCGGGGCCAAGGTCGTGATCTTTAATCGCACGAAGTCTCGGGCCGAGGCGATTCGAAATGACTTTGAGGCGGACGGCGATGTTTCGGTCGGCGGTGAGTTCGACGCGGCTGCGGTATCCGAATTCGATGCGATCATTAACGGTACGTCGGTTGGAATGGTCGGTGGCGATGCCGCTGATCAGTCAATCCTTCCGCGGTCCGTACGGCTTCATGATTCAATCACGGTGATGGACACGGTCTATACCCCGCGAATGACACCGCTTCTCATCAAAGCGGAATCGGATGGGGCTCGGATCGTTGATGGATCGGCAATGTTCATCGCGCAAGCGGAAGCCCAGTTTGCGATCTGGACCGGAATGACGGCGCCCCAAGGCCTCTTTGGATCGGTCCTTTCCCAGTAAGTTGAAGATGGCGGTGCCGCTTTTATGTGGCCAAGAGCCGGGTTTTAGCATGCAGATAAGGACGCAGAGCCTCCGGATTCGATTCGGCGGCGTCTGGTTGGTATCTTCTGGATGAATTGGGTCCTCAATATTTCGAGAGGAGTTGAATGCGAGCAGCGCCATCGACATCCCGGATATCTACAAAGAAAAAGAGCGGTGCTGCTGCGGACAATGTCTCAGCGGTGGGTCGACCTTCGGCAATCGCATGGCAAGTTGGTGGTGGGCGATTGTTGGTGGATGTAGATCAGTTGCTCGATGCGTCGACGGCACTCGATGCATCAGCGCCGGGCTTCGATGAATGGAAAAGAATCCGAGAGACGTTGACGGTGTTTCCCTTTCCAAGGGGCGACCGTCGGCCGATGGCCGAAGGCGTCATCCGCGAGGAGTTGGAACGCCATGCGTTCGAGCTTGGGCGTCGCGATGGTATTTCGATGATCATCGATCGACGATTGGAGCGGTTGCTGCCAGATTCCTCGGCCTCTGGATCGGCGTCGCATCTGTTGCCGTCCGTAATCAACACGAACTGGACCGAGGAGTTGCCGGCGGCATCGGGAAATCGATGGGCCCAGTCTTTTGCTCGGTTTGTCCTCGGTAGAGAGCCCCAAGTTTCTCCCTCCGCATCCTGCCGGAACGAACGAATCGAAGTCGGAATGGGCGTGATTCGAACGGAATCGGGTCGGAAGCGACTGCGTCAGGAAACGATCACAATGATCTTCCACGAGCCGAATTCCTCGGACCGAATCGAAGTCCGAATCGTGGGCGTAGATCGTGTGGTGAGAGTGCGATTTGACTCGCGACGAGACCCTCGCTTCCAAGTCTTCTGGCCTCGATGGCTCGGCTGAGCCCCGCTTGATTCGCGAAAATTTTCAGGCCCGGCCACGCTTTCGAACGTCAGCGATCGATTTCGGCATGCTCTTTTCCGCGAGACCGTCCGGCGTCAAGGCGAGCAGGAGGCGGAACATCTTGTTCACGATTCCTGTGACGACCACGGGGCGATTGCGTTCGCATGCACGCCATGCCTCTGAGACGACCGCATCGGTCTCCTGCCACATCCATCGAGGCATTTTCTTCGCCAGATCAGGAATGCCGATTCGGCTGTGGAATTCGGTATGGGTATAGCCAGGACAGACTGCGGTGATATGGACGCCGGTCCCGAGGCATTCTTGGCGGAGACCGCGGCTCGTGGTCAACATCTGCGCTTTGACACCGGAGTACAGGCTCCCGGGGGACTCCGGCGCAAAGGCCGCGAGCGAGGCGATGTTTGCGATTCGGCCATATCCTCGTTCGATCATGCCTGGCAGCGCTAGTTTCGAAAGATGCAGCCATGAGACGGCCATGATCTCCATGAACGCCGCGATCTCTCGCCAGTCGTGGGTGAGTAGGGTTTTCGGCAGGCCGAAGCCAGCATTGTTGATCAGTACGTCGATCTCAATTTCGTCTCTGGCAAGTTCGTAGAAGATGCGGCGTGCCGACTCAGGATCCGTCAGGTCGGCTGGAATGACTCGGCAATCGATCTGGTAATCGGCCTGCAGTTTTTCCGCGATGCTCTGTAAGACGTCCAGGCGTCTTGCGGTGAGGACAAGGTTGAAACCTTGGCGGGCGAGATGGGTGGCGAATGCTTCGCCAATACCAGCGCTTGCTCCGGTCACCAGTGCGGTCCGTCTTGGGCGATTCGTGACTTCTGTCATGGGTATTCCTGTGCGAACGGGGAGATCATGGAATGACCAGCGTAGGGCACGGACAACTTCTTCCGGAGTGAGGGTCGAACTGATGCTGCGTGGTCTCTGGAAAAAGGAGGGGTGGCCCACCAATTTCGCCGCGGCTGGCGGTCAGAAGTCCCGAGAAGGGGTACTCCGGATTCGCCATCGCGGATATCGTAAGAGACGTCATCGCCCGGAGGTTATTCCAATCGGGCGAGGCGAACCCGCTGGCCGAATCCTCTCGGAGTCACGATCCATGTTCCACCGCTTCAGAATTATCGCGTCCGTCATCATTTCGGGCGTGGCTTTCATCCCCACCGCCTGCACGACTATTCCTGATGCGGATGCGTCGATCTTCGAGATTCGAGCCGCGTCCGTCGACCCCATGGATGGCTGGACTAAATCCGGGAAAGTGATCGGCGGGACCCCGGTCTGGATCTCCCCTTACGCGGTGGTAGATGCCTCCGGTGTGCTGATTGCCGAGCCGATCGTTGATGGCCAGGATCGAAATGCGGTTCTGATTGATCTGGACGATGCGGCCACTGGAGCATTGCTGAAATTCACGACCGGCTGGCTGTCTCGGCCGGTCGCGGTCTTCGTGGACGGCAAGCTCGTGACGACGCCAATTTTGAATTCTCCCCTCTCACGCAAGTTCGTGATTGCTGGTGGCGGGATGACCGAGGAGCAGGCAGCGGATCTGGCGAAACGGCTTCGGGAAAGCGATTGAAGATGCTACTGCTGGGTTGAGACGGGCGGCATCACGTACCATCTGAGTATGGCATTGCTTTCCTATCGAACCGCCGGTGAGTCGCATGGTCCGGGTGTCATCTCCCTCCTCGAGGGTCTTCCGCGAGGCGTGAAGGTTGATACCGAATGGATCGACTCTGAACTTGTCAGAAGGCAGGGTGGATACGGCCGAGGTGGTCGCCAGCGGATCGAAAGTGATCACGCTGAATTTCTCGGGGGCATCAGGCTCGGCCATGCCACCGGGGCGCCGATTGCCATCCTGGTCCCGAACAAGGACAGTCGGCTCGACGACCTTGAACGCACGCCACCCGTGGAGCGGCCTCGCCCCGGGCACGCCGATCTCGCCGGAAGTATCAAGTGGCTGACGCCTGATTGCCGTGAGACGCTCGAACGAGCGAGTGCCAGAGAGACCGCGGGGCGCACGGCGATGGGGGCGTTGGCACGTTGCTTCCTTCGAGAACTCGGCATCGAGATCTTTGGATTTGTCCGCGGTGGTGGGCCCGATCCCGAGGCGATGTCCTCGGTTGAAGTCACGGAATCAAACTGGAAATCGCTTCGCGAAGCGCGGGATGCAAGTGCGGTCTACATGCCCGACCAGGATGCCAGCGAGCGAATGATCGCGTCGATTCGGCAGGCCAAGATCGACAAAGACACCGTCGGCGGCGTCGTCGAGGTTCATGTCTTTGGGTGCCCGCCGGGCCTCGGCTCTTGCGTTCAGTGGGACGAACGACTCGACTCGCGTCTCGCTGGCGCGGTCATGGGAATTCAAGCCTTCAAGGCGGTCGAAATCGGGCTCGGGACCGAGTGTGCCAATCGAAATGGATCTCAGGTCCACGATCCGATTCACTTTGACGCGGCCGCCACTGCCGCTTCTCATCTTGGTTTTACCCGCCCTAGCAATAATGCCGGCGGGCTCGAAGGGGGCATGACCAACGGCATGCCGGTCGTGGTTCGTGGCACCATGAAACCCATCTCGACGCTACTTCGCGGCCTCCCCAGTGTGAATCTGGTCAGTCGTGAGCCAGAGGAGAGTCAGTACGAGCGAAGTGATATCAGTGCCATCGCAGCGGCCAGTGTGGTCGCAGAGAACGTGGTCGCCCTGGAAATCGCGCGAGCCGCTCGGGCGAAATTTGGCGGTGATTCGATGGCCGAAGTCCGGGCGCAATTTGCCTCCTACCTCGAACTCGCCAGGGCATTGCCGAAGTCCGATTGAGGTTCAGAAGACCCTTCTCTGGAGTTCTTCGAGATGGACGCCGAGCCAAATTCAAATGAAGTTCCCCTTGACGTGATGGCGGACATCGAGCATCTGCTCGCCGAACATTGGCAGGCTGGCGGCACGATTTCCCGTCTCCCGGGCGAGAATCTAAATCTCCTAGTTCAGTTCGAGGGCGGAAAACAATCGGTGCTCAAAGTCACCACCGATGCTTCTGCCCATGTCGAACTTGAGGAAGCCGTGCTCGATACGCTCGAGGCCGCGGGCATCGCAGTTCCTTCGGTGGTCCGCGATCGGGTCGGTACCCGAATCGTACGTTTCGATTTCAACGGCGCTGAAGCCGCCGCCCGCATGCAGCGATTCCTGCCGGGGAACGCATGGCGAGATGCCGCAGCGTCACCGGCGTTGGGCCGAGCCATCGGCCGGATGCTCGCCGAAGTTCACGCGGCGCTCGCCAACTTCGATCATCCCGGTGCTGGCCGCTCGCATTCGTGGGACATTGCCACCTGCAGCCGCCATCGCGGTTCGATCAGGCATGTCGATTCGAAGGCCCGGCGCACGATTCTCGAGATGGTGATGCAAGAACAGGCCGCGGTCGTCGAGCCGACTCTTCTGCGATGCCCTCAAGGCATGCTGCATGGCGATGCGAACGATGAGAACATTTTGGTTGAAGGCGATCGAGTCGTGGGTTTACTCGACTTTGGGGACACCCTGCGCGGCGCGCTGGTGCAGGATCTGGGAATCACCTTGGCATATGCCGCGCAGCACGGGACGCTTCCAAACCTCGATCTCGCGGCCGCGATCGTCGCCGGGTATCACAATTCCCGGCCGCTCAGTTCCGAAGAGCAGCAGGTCCTTTTTCCACTCTTGCGTTCGCGACTGGCCACCAGCGCTCTGATTGGCGCTGCTCGCCGTGCGGATTCGCCCGAGCATGCGACGTGGTATTCGCACGAGGAAACGACGTGGCAAACGATCGAGCGTCTCGGAGCGATCCGCCCAGCGGCGGGGATGGCCATGCTCTGTCATGAAATCGACCAGTCTGTGCCCCAGCGCCGCCAGAGTGACCCGGCGCTCATGAAGCGACGCCGGTCAATCACGGGTCCCAATCTCTCCGTGAGCTATGACGAACCGATCCACATGGTCGAAGGCCGCGGTCAATACTTGATTGCGGCCGATGGCCGCCCGTATCTCGACCTGGTCAACAATGTCTGCCACGTTGGGCATTGCCATCCTCGGGTGGTCGAAGCGCTCTCAACGCAGGCGGCCATACTCAATACCAACACGCGGTACCTGCACGAGAGTTTCTTGGAATACGCGGAGATGCTGGCGGCTCGACTTCCCGATCCGCTGGATACCGTGTTTTTGGTGACGTCTGGTTCTGAGGCCAACGAGCTCGCCCTTCGGATTGCCAGCGCCGCGACCGGTGCGACGGACGTCTTGGTGATTGATGGCGCCTATCACGGGCATACCGGCAACTGCGTCGCAATGAGCCCCTACAAATTCAATGGTCCTGGTGGTGGGGGCCGCTCCGAGTGGGTGCACGTGGCCCCGAGTCCTGATCGTTATCAAGGGTTGATCCGTGGCGATGGCGAGGACGTGGCCGCGGCCTACGCCCTCGAATTGGCGACCACGGTAGGGGAAGCGTGCGCCGCAGGGAGATCCATCGCGGCGTTCTTTGCCGAGCCGATCTTGTCCTGCGGCGGTCAGATCCCGCTTCCCGCTGGATATTTGGCGGCGGCGTTCAAGCATGTTCGAAACGCGGGTGGGCTCTGCATCGCGGATGAAGTCCAAATCGGATTTGGTCGAGTCGGGGATGCGTTCTGGGGATTCGAACTGGATGCCGCAGACGGTGGCGAACCGGTCATTCCCGACATCGTGGTGATGGGAAAGCCGATTGGCAACGGCCATCCCATCGGGGCGGTCGTCACCACTCGTGCCATCGCCGAATCGTTTGCCAATGGCATGGAGTTTTTCTCGACCTTCGGTGGGAATCCGGTGAGTTGCGAGGTTGGCAAGGCGGTGCTGGAGGTGATCGAAGAAGAGGGTCTGCAGGCTCGTGCCGCCATCCTTGGCCGCCGATTCCTCGATGGTCTTCGAGATTTGCAGGCCCGACATGAAGTCATTGGCGATGTGCGTGGCCGAGGTCTTTTTCTTGGCATCGAAATGGTTCGTGATCGCAGTACGCGTGAACCGGCGGCGGATATCGCGGATGCCGTGGTGCAAACGATGAAAAGGGCCGGCGTACTCCTCTCCACGGACGGGCCACGGCATAACGTGATCAAGATCAAGCCCCCATTGGCATTGAACGAGAATGACGTGGACATGGCGATTCGCCTTCTTGATGATGCGATGCGCTGAATACGCCAAACCGGAGCTCGGTCATCTTCACCTCAAGCGTTACCACGATGCTGGGTCTTTCATTCAACGCGACCGCTGTCGATCTACTGCGATTCGCGCCGCCGGTCCCGCTTCGTGCCAACGGCGAAGTGATCAATGTCACCACGGGCCATGCGGCGCCGTGCATCATCGACTTCGACAAAGACAGCGTGAAAGATCTTTTGGTCGGCGAATTCGGGAGTGGCGCTTTTTAGCGCGAGACGACTGGTGAGTCTTCACCCGGCCATCCCTGGGCGGCGGGAAAACTCCGCGTGTATCGAAACACCGGGACCGACCGGACGCCAAGCTACGGCGACTTCCACTATCTGCAAGCTGGTGGCCAAGACGCGCAGGTGCCGATCACCGGTTGCGTCAGTTTCGTGCCACAGTTCGTTGACTTCAATGGCGATGGTCGGACGGACCTGGTGACCGGGTCCTACCCCGGCGACATTTACTTCTACGCTCGGAACACCGACGGAGGATTCGACGCGCCCGTGCTGCAACGAGACGTCGATGGCAATCCCGTGCATCCGCGAGCGAAGTTCCGTGAGACGGTCCACGATATCTCATCGATTACCGTGGAACTGCATGACATGGATGCCGACGAGCACGGGCTTTACGACGGCACCTTCATGATCGAAGCCATCATCGATGCCTCTGGAATCGAGCAGGTTGGCGACGGGATGATTGTGGCTGATGTTCGCTATCAACGTTGCACAAGGAGAGCGGCATTTCCGTACTCGAGAATGATCGGGTCGAACTACCCGTCATCCTGTCGCCCTGATCTTCGATTCGGACTTCCGGCGCGGGCTCACGAGCACCGCGCCCGACCGCCGGCAATGAACACTCCGGTCGGTCATGGAAGCTCGCGGATTCGCAGGCCGCGGAAGTCGATCGGCGAACCTTCGCTTTCCAACGCCAGATATCCGGTCGCGGGGGAGCACTGGTTCCCGCCCGAGACTTCGACGCCGTTCACCCAGAGTCGAACTTCGCCGTTGATGGCGCGGATGTAATAGTGGTTCCACTCGCCGGTGTCGCGGGTGGTCTCTTGGGTTGGGAAGCTCCGTCGCCCGTTGGGAGACGCTGGTGGAAACGGCTTCATGGTGGAGGCGCCGACGGGAAAGACATCCCCATGGCAGGTGAACCAGTTGGCTTGGTTGCCGCCCTTCTCGTAGGCGGCCTTGTAGCCGAGGTCGAGCACCTGGACCTCGATGCCCTCGGGAAGCCCCGGCCCCTTGAGTCGATTCATGGATTCGATCGGCGACCAGAGAAAGATCCCGGAGTTGCCCGCGTCCTTGAGATGTCGCCATTCGCACACCATTTCAAAGTTCGTGTACGGCTTCACGGATCGAATGACGCTGACCGGGTCGCCAGTACATGCGACGGCATTCCCATTCCACGTCCAGGTTTCGGGCTTCCCGTTGACATTGGTGAAGTCGGCTTCGACGAGGTCGCGGAATCCCGGCGCACTGCCGTCGACCATGGCGGCGGGTGCCGGGGGTGCTGATTGGGCACGAGAGGCATCGACGGTGTTGAAGGATCCGGCGAGAAGCAGGCCGGCGACAAGGGCGATGAGTGATGTGGTTTTGAAGGGCATCGATGAACCTCGTTCAGGTTGGGTGAATTCAGACGGTGGCCGCGGCGGGCGGTGAACGGAGAATAGCATCGCCCGTGGCGACTCTATCTCCCTCCGTCAGATCAGCCCTGCGATCCGACTTTTCGGGGGCCTTCAGCCTCCATCGCCGCCAACCTGCCACCACGGGACCCCGCGAAGCCGCTCAGGAATGGTCGTCGGTTTCGAGGGTCATCCGATCGGCGAGCATGGAGGCGAGCGTCGGCAGCGAGAGTCGTCCGAACGCACCGGGAGCGTTCGAGGAGATGTTCAGATTTGGACCCTGAGCTGTAGTTTGGAAGCGATGACCGGCGGAGGCGGTAGTCATCGATCGTTTATGGTGTTCACTTCGTTTTCAGGGCGTATATCGCTTGCATGGGTCGGATTATGTCGTTGTGACATTTGGTCCGCCAGCGACCGTTTGGACGCCGAGTCGGGAGGTCATGTGGTTGCTCGCGGGCGGATCGGATCTCTCTGGCGTCCCCGGAAGCATTCTGGGGCATGTCCCAAAAGAGGCGGGCGTGGTCTTCGGAGATCATTGTGTGAAAAAACCGGGATATCGGTCGCAATGCAACTCCATTTTTCGGGGGATATCGGCGTACTCGTCGTCGCCGTGGCTTTGAGTCAACGCGGGAATCAAGCTTGGCGGGATTTCCTGTCCGCAACAATCCGTTGAGAAGAAAGAAGAGGATCACTCGAGATGAAGATTGAACTCATGTGTGAGGGCGCTGTCGGCGGCCTGCTCATTGCAGGTACGACATCTGCAAGCGTCTTTTAGAGCCTGAGCATGGAATTGGTGAACTCCGGTGCTCAAGGTCATTCCTACCGTCTGTTCGCCAATATCACGGTAAGCGGTCGTGTCCACCAGGTGCAGGGCAACGTCGGCTCCGAACTCCTTATCAGTACGGCTCATGGCGCAGGCTGGTACCCCAATGCCAACGGTGGCCCGACCTCCAAGGAGATCAACAGCAACTTCTTCCAGTTCGTTTCAAGCCTGGAGTGGGACAGCTATATCAGCATCGGTTCGCGCTACGCCGACGTCCGGCTCGAGTGCCCCATGTGGGTTCAGACTTCGAACCGGCCGGCGATGGCCTCTCGAATGGCCCGACGAACGTTTTGTCTGCACCAGGTCTCGAGTCCGACCGGCGAGGTGGGATCATGGGTGGCGATCGCATCCGCCAATGCGGTGGCGCCCGCCCGGATCAGGAGAGTCCGGGGCACCCGATACGGGAGTTGCTTCGCCATCCAGTAGGCCGTGGAAGTGACGATCTCGAACATGTCGTCGACATTGGGAGCGGACATGGAAGGGAGTTCGTCGCGAACGCGGTCGCGATGCACTCCCGTCGCCGTTTCCCTGACAGGTCGTTGTTTCCGCATCGGGAGGGGCCGGTGGTTCAAAGATTCGGCTCGAATCTGTCAGCATGTGGACGAAACCCGTGGCACCCGTCCCCATCGCGAATCTTTCGTCTTTCGGAGAGAACCATGACCATCGCTCGAACCCATCGACTGGTCTCCTTGGCCCTGTTCATGCTCGCGTGCGTGGTTTTCGTTCCGAATCCGGCGTCGGCGCAGAACGACGGGGATCTGACGAAGCCTGGATCGTGGGACGAGTTCGTGACGCATCTCGTTGATGGTGGTGATCTCGGATGGTGGGAGGCGTCGGGGGTCACGACGAATGTCTGGAAGACCCTGCCGGCGGGCATCAGGTACCGCTATCGCGCGCAGACGAGGCTCGACGTGTCCGGGCGAATGGTCGTGCGAGCGTTCACCTACGTCGACGGCCAGGGGAATCTCCTCTCGTCCGGATCCGAGACCATCGTCTGGGATGCGAAGTCGAAGAACGTGATCTGGTCGGTGAGTGGCTTCGATGCGGATCAGCCCTGGTCGGACTCCGGTCGACTTGTCGAATACGACGATTCGAAGATGGTGGTTTCGTCCATGGAAGAGGCCGCCGGCGAGTCCTACGAGTTGCGGACCACGATCGAACGCACCGGCGAGAACACCCGGCGGCGAACCGTCGCTCGAGCCGATGGAAGGGAGACCCCCTTCGTTCAGGAGTTCACGCGGGTCAACCACTTCGCCGAGGCGCTCGCGGGCTGGGATCCCACCGGCACCTGGACGACGGACATGGACGGCGTCACGTTCGTGAACGACTCGCGCTGGAGCGCGGACCGGCGTTGCGTGACGACCACCGAAGGCATCCGGCTTCCCGATGGATCGTTGAAGGTGACCGGCAACGGCATCATGTGGTTCGATCCGGTGGCCGGCGTGATTCGTCAGCGATACGTTTCGAGCTCGGGCATGATGCTCCAAGGCGAGGTGTCCGCGATCTCGAAGGATCGGGTCGCGATGCACTACACCGGAGTCGACGGCGCGGGAATCCGACTCGACGCGATCGTCACCAGGACGCGGAAGGGCGATGCGTTGACCTCGACGTTCAGCGACATGTGCTACGGCGGCCAGGCGCGGATGCCGGCGTGGGCCCGCGAGCCGATGGTCGCGAAGCTCGAGCGCAAGTGACCAACGCCGTTCAGATGGTCCAGTAGCCGAACAGCAGACCGAGGTCGGCGGCGTCGATGATCCCGTCTTCGTTGAGATCGACGGGGCAGGGTCCGCCTCGGCCGCACGGTCCCCAGGCCACGATCAGGATCCCGAGGTCCGCGGCGTTCACCACGCCGTCGCCGTTCAGGTCGCCAGGAACGTCGGCCGGCTCACAGTCGATCGAGTCGGCATCGATCTTCTGGACGGCACCCGCCGGCACGCAGCCGGAGACGCCGTCGCTGAACGTCACGGTGACTGATTCGGTGCTCGGATTCCACGCGATTCGGGTTCGAATGCCATCCTTCTGAAACACCGCGTAGTGGGGGGAGTCGGCGGTCACCGTCGGGTCCACTCGACCCCAAGCGGCAAGCGACGAGAGCCATTGCCGGGTGTGGGGTCGCGATCCGCCGGCTTCCGGCGAATACGAGCGAGTCTCGAATTCGTTCATGGCGCCGACCGGATCGCCCAGTGCCCATCCACTCCAAAGCGCGTCCTGCCACATGGTGGGGACGCCGCCGTTCCGCTGGATCAGGTAGAGGTGGTTTCGGCGCATCGCGTTCGGCCAGCGGCCGAGATGGAGCGAGCCGGTGGTGATCGGGAGCAGGTTGATCCCGTGGATCTCCTCGGGATTGCTGGTCCACCAGGTGGCGTAGTCGCCGCCGTTGCTCCAGACGATGCCGACCAGTGGATGCGGGTAGTTCTCGGGGAAGACCGTGTCGTCCGCATCGAACCAGTACTGGGCGATCGCTTCCGACTCGACCGCATGAAGATAGATCCCGAGGTCGCGGATCTCGTCGTTTCCGACGATCGCGCCCCAGAGCGCCACCGCGGCGGAGAAGTTGATCGACTCCGACGAGGACTCCTGATTGTTCCCGTTGCCGAAGGCGCCGTGTCCGGAGGCATGGGCGTGTCCGGCATAGGGATCGAAGTTCCGCAGGAATGGAAAACGGTCGTCGGACCGGTCCCAGTTCGCGGTGTCGCGGATGAGCAGTTCCACCGCGCCGCCCCAGTCTGCGGCCCACACCGGATCGCGTTCGGCGATCGCCGCCGCGGCCCGGATCAGGTACCCGTAGTGAAAATGGTGGTCGTTGAGCTGGTAGGTGGATCCGTAGGCGTCCGGATAGCCGAACACCGATCCCCAGGTCGACTGGTAGGCGAGGAATCGGTCGTCGTTCTCCGATGCAACGTCGAACCAGTCCTCGAGTTCGGACTTCATCTCGGCGAGCAGACGGTCCACGGCGGGATCGTCGCCGAGCTGTTCCGCGATCGGAAGCAGCATCGCCGCGCGTCCGAGCGACTTTCCGTTCCAGTAGGTGTCGCTCCCCTCGATCAGGTCGGGGGCGGCCATCACCTCCGCCATTTCCTTGGCGAGTCGGACCGGGTCGGACTGCCCGAGATCCGGGAGATTCGGGATCAGACCGTTGAAGGGATGTCGGACCGCGAAGGTCGCGGTGGGGACGAGTTTCATCTCGCCACGGCTGGTCGGAATCGAGGTGGGAAGATACGCATCCGGTTCGATCTCGGCGTGGAGCCACTGGTGGCGGAAGAGTGCGACGATCGGTGTGGCCTTGGTTTTCGGTTCCAGGATGAACTCGAATTCGGCAACCACTTCGGAGCTTGCCGGGTCGTACGACCAGGAGGCGCGAGAGTCGATCACCCGGGCATCCGCGGCTGCGAGGAACATCGCCCGGGTCTCCTCGGTCGCATCGGGGAGGCAGGCCACCGCGAAGGTGTCGTTCGCGACGAGTTGATCGGTGATCAGGACTCCGTTGGTGTACTGCCACGTCCGGCCTGGGGAGGCATAGGCGGCGTAGACGTCGCCCGCGATCCGGAAGCATGCTTCACGCCCCGAGATCTCGAGCAGTTCGAAGCCAAGGGATGCCTTCGGGTCGATGACCGGTCGGCCGCCATCGCTCTTCGCGTACACGAACGGCATGCCGTGGCCGAACGTGGCTTCGAAGGTTCGTCCGCCGCCGCTCCATCGTGGGGTCACCGTCCAGTCGCCCACCGCGGCCACCGCGAACTCGCCCGGAACCAGTCCGCCGGTGCTGATGCGCATCGGCGCGTTGTCGTAGCCGAACGGTGTGGCGTAGTCGGAGGCGGAATTCACCGCTTCTGGTGGCCGGCCCATGAGCAGCCCGTCGGGAGAGGCCTGCAGCGCGAGGGGAAGCGGGAACATCTGATTGCCGTAGGGATTGCCGGGGTACCGCTCCCAGAAGATCGAGGAACACCAGTCGGCGGTGGAGGCGTGACCTTTGAAGTCCGCGGTGACGTTCGGCACGACCGGCGCGCCGGTGTTGTCGCAGGGGACACCGCGTCCTTCGGGAACCGAGGCGTACCAACTCGCGGCACCGTTCTCGACGATGTCCTGCCCGCCGGCGATGTTCGCGACATGCAGCAGCCCGAATGCGATGGCGAGGGCCGCCGTGCCGGCGCGGCGATCGGGGTGGTTCGGCGAGGTCCGGGGTACTTTGTGCAAGGGTCGAAACTCCGAGGATCCGGATGCTGGAGAGGCGGAATCGAAGTGGAAAGACGAGGCCCCTTGGGGAGTATTCACGATAGACGTGAAAGTGCCATCTGGAGTGCCGAAATCCTTGATTTAAATCCAATATCGCGGAGTCGGAGATCCGCATCCTCGAACCCGCGCATCCGTTTGGAGTCACGGGTTCCGGGTATCCAGTGGGGGATCCGAGGTGCGGGTAATCCCACCGGTCCAACGCGGCCCCGGTTTCGGCGTTCTCGTTCAGGCGAGCGGACTCAGGCTCACTCCGCCGGCGGTCGTTCCGAGCGCGATGCGCCACTCGCAGCGCTTCGGCACTCGGCTTCCATGAACACCCGCTTCACGTCGGGATGCGCTGCGCGGATCTCCCGGGTGAGTCGATCGATCGCCTTCTCGACGTCGCCGGCGTGAAGTTCATCCCGAAAATCAACACTCACATTGAGCAGGATGAAGTTCGGACCCATGTGCAGGGTGAGCACCTCGTTGACACTGACGATTGCATCGACTTCTGCGGCCCGAGTTCGAACATCTGTGATCAATTCCGGGTCGGCGGCTTCACCGATCAGGAGCGACTTCGTCCGCACCGCCATCCACACCGCGGTGAACGCGAGAATCACGCCGATGCAGAGGGTGGCGATGCCGTCGAAGATCGGCATTTCGAGCCACTGGTTCAGGACGAGTCCGACGAAGGCGACGGCCAAGCCAAGCAGCGCTGCGGTGTCTTCGAAGAGCACCACGAACGTGATCGGGTCTTTGGAAGCCTGCACCGCCGCGGGAAGCGATCGCGGCCCCTGGAAGCGGCGAAACTCCTTGTACGCCATGTACCACGCCACGCTCTCGAAGATCATCGCGAGGACGAGCACCACGTAGTTCACCATCGGACTGGTGACCGGCTCGGGGTGCATGACCCGATGGAAGCCCTCGTAGAGCGAGATTCCGGAACCGAGCGCAAAGATCAGGATCGCCACCACAAACGACCAGAAGTAGATCTCCTTGCCGTGGCCGAAGGGGTGCCGGGCATCCGCAGGGGCCTGGGCTTTCTTGATCCCAAAGAGCAGAAGCCCCTGGTTGCCAGTGTCCACCAAGGAGTGGATGCCCTCGGCCATCATCGCGGATGACCCGGTGATGCTGGCGGCCACGAATTTCGTGATCGAGATCAGGCTGTTGCCCACGAGGGCGGCGTAGATGATGGTCTTGTTGCCGGATGCCATGTGAGCAGGGTACCGGTCGGCGTCCGGCGTGTCAGGCTTGGGGATTCAAGCGTCGAGGTTCCATGGGATTTCGGGTGGCGACATCACGTCGGGCACCTTCGTTCCGATGAGGGTTGGCGGATTCGCATCACGGGCCGATCCCAGCAGGGGCGTCCCCTCGATCGCCTGCCAGAAGAGGGCGACGCCCAACATCACGTAGCCCGCGGAGAAGGCAAGCAGGACCGCGAGCTGTCGTTGGGTGCTCAATCGCGACCGCCCGAGGAGAAATGCGACGAAGGGAATCACCTGCACGGCGTGCAGTCCGATCAGATGCGCCACGCGGAGATCACCGATGTTCGTGTTCCAATGGACCACCGGAAGTCCCGGTCCGCCGTCGGCGCCGCCGACGGAGTGGCCTCCGTTGGCGATCATGTAGCCGCCTTCGGCGCTGCCGAGCAGCAGGACGAACAGACCGATGCGGATGGACCAGATCCACGGTCGCGGCGCGTCGCCCGCGCGAAACACGAAGAGTAGCGCGAGGATCACCAGCATCAGTGAATTCAGAAGGATCAGAATCCCCATCAGGCCGAAGATGCCGCCGTCCAGGGCGGAGTCGAAATTGAAGTGCGAACGCGTGGCGCGGATCGCCTGCCCGAAGATCAGAAGGTTCTCGAAGAAGATCAACGCCGCGATGGTCCAGCCGAGCCCGGAGGTCGTCCCACGGCCCACCCGCAGCGAGGGCAGGAACCACGCAATCGTCCACAGGTACAGGCCGGTCGAGAAACCGAACTTCAACGGCTTCATCCAGCGATTGACGCCGAGCACGGTCGTGTCGTCGACCTGCATCAACAGCAGGAACACGGCGGCGGCCACCATGTTTATCAGTCCGACCAGCGCGAGCCCGCGATGCCTCAAAAAGACTTCAAGCAGTGGGCGTGGCAAGTCCACCCTCCTCGATGGCGAACCGTCGTCGGCGGATCCCACGCAAGGTGAGGTACATGAGCAATCCGACCGGTCCGAACAGAAAGGTGAACAACAGGCAGGGAACCATGAGCAGATGGGGGATCTTCATCCGTTGCGAGTCACGCACTTCCCATGCGCCGATGAACAAGTCGAACGCCAGGTAGTGCACCCATCCGGCGAGCAGCAGCCACGGATCATCGAACAACGCCGAGACCTCGGCGAGGCTGCCGAATCCGCCCTCGGACCCACCCCAGTGCACCACGATGACGGCGGCGTAGAGCAGGGAGAGGAGGGCGGGGATCATCGATCCCACGATGAGCCCCGCTGACCATTTCCAACGCGGCAGAAAGATCAGGAGTAACCAGGCCGGCAGAACCGTCATCGTCGCGGCTTGGAACAGGAAATCGGCCGTCATGAATCATCCTCGGGACATCGAAGGCGTGGAGTGTTCGTGGACGCTACGCGGGACGAAGGATCCGCGGGGACATGATGCCGAATTCTACCGCTCGACCAGAACTCGACCGAACCGTCTTCCGAGATGATTTCTTGCATGGATCGCGTGTTCTTCTGGATAAATGCGAAGTGTTGGAGGGCTTCGGGAACTCTATTCCCAACGCTCGTGACAGAGGCCGTCGGCGGCTCCGTGCTCGAGGCGATGACCGACCACGCTGGCCCGGTCAATGCGGCGGAAGCGAGGATGATGATCAAGGTGAGGCGTGGGCGTCGGTTCATATCGTGACTCTTTCGATCAGTGGTGGAATTGGATGGTGTTCTCGACTTCGACTCTGACGCCACCGGTTCACGCTCGGGCCCTAGAACGACGCATCGCCTCCGGCAATGAAGCCAGAGGCGATGCGGGTCGGTTCGTTTGGCAATCTATTCGTCAGTGCTTCTGGCCGACCGCAGTCTGGTTGGTGCCTGCGCCGCCGATGATCGGCGACCAGTGCGCGGCGCGACGCTTCCACTCGTCGCCTTCCTTGACGAAGACCACCGTGACGCGGGTGAGGTAATTACTGACCGCGGCGGCGCCCTTGGCTTGCATGGAGCCTTCGGCATAGAAGGTGGCGACCGCGGCCTGCCCCGGAACCACCGTGGTGATCTCGATGTCCTTCGCCATGATGTTGAGGCTCGTGTAGTCGGGGAGTGACATGGAATTCTTGACGTGCTGCCGGAGACCGCCGCTTGACCAGAACTCAACCGAACCATCCTTCGAGATGGTCCCTTGGACCTGTCGGTTGTCGCGATTCGAATCGGCCTGGTTCTTCAAAATCATCGCGGTGATGTCGGCGGCATCGGTTTCGCCGGTGAGCTGAGGGTCGGCGGTCGTGGAGGCGACGACCGAAAGCGCGGGGCCGATGAGTGCCAGTGAAAGAAGAACGACGGTAATTTGGACGAAGCGAAGGACAGGCATGTATTTCTCCAGTGAAACAGGATTAAGGCCTATTTTAGAATGGCATGGCCATTCAACTTAAGGCGGAGTGTACCCTTTGAACCGATGGCATCTTGAATCCGCCATGAGCGTCGACGTCATCTTTGTGCTTCGACAAATTCAACATCGAGATCGAAAACAAGTTGATTCGCGTCCGCTCGGTTCAAAGTCTATTTTTTTGGAAGATTCACGATGCCCACGAATGTCATGATGCGTCGAGCTGGAATCGCAATCGCCACGGGACTTCTGGTGTCGATGCTCGCAGCCAGCGAGTCCCGCCCGGCGATGCCGCAGGATGTGGCGCCCAACGCGGCGCTCCCCGATGCCGAAGTTGAACTTGCCTACCGCGGGTTGCACGGATACATCGGAAGTCATGCCGGCGCCAGCCCCGAGACCCACCGCTACGGCGCGGGTTTTTATGCGTCGGTCTGGTCGTTGATCGACCGGCCGATTCGCAACTTCCAGATCGGGCTGCCGTCGACTTGGCTCACGCCGGACAACAGCGACAACCGCACCGAGCCGCTGTGTCCGCCGGGCACCATTGCCCGTGACAACTGGCCGGAACGTGGGCCGACTTACGGAAGCGTGTTTCAGACGATGGAAGGCGGCCTTGGCTATTGGGCGGGCAACCGTTTTCACTACGGCCCGCCAAAGTTCAGCATGAACGCGACCCCCAACTGTTACAGCACCGAGGTCGCGTCGCCGGGTTGGCCGTTCTTTCACAGCAGTGAGCCGTTGGCCGATGACATGCTCGGCATCGCCCAGGTCAGCAACCGCCTGTTGATTCCCCCGGATGGCATGACCTTCGACGGAAGTCCGATGGGCGAGCTCCTGGGCTATGCGTGGATGGCATTGCCGTTGACCGAACCGCGTGATGATCCCCAGCCGACCGGCGATCAGAGTTGGACGCTTTTTCTTGATGCGAAAAACTTCAAAGGTCCGCTTGCCTATTACTTGCCTGAATGCTGGAGCCGCATCTCCCGCGATTTCCACTTTGATCACGGTCGTTGTCTCGATGCTCGCCCTTCCGCGGGGGGTATGGCGGGGTCGATGGAGATCAATACCGTTCCGGAGTTTCGCTCCAAGGGCTCGGACGGCACGGTCTACTCGAAGATTCCGCAGTTGCAGTTCCCGGTGGACGACCAAGGCCGAACGGTCTTGGTAAGAGACGTGACCATGTACTCCAAAGCGGCGCTCTACGACGACGTCCTCCGTTGGCGAAAGGGTGGTCCCGCGCCGAGTGGTGCATTCAAGCCGACCGGCGCGATGACGCCGTCGGTTGGTACCGGTGAAGTGACCTACCGGCAGGACAAGAAGAAGATCACGGGCGTCAACGGTTTGGCAACCCCGACCGTGTTTCCCGGCAACGTCTTTGGTCTGCAGTGGTCTGACACCAGTGTGATCAAGAACGGAATCGCCCGGTTCCCGACCTACTTTCGCGATGAAGGCGAGACCCGAGCAAGCATCGCGGTGACGGAGGTCCCCGCCGAGACCGCTTTGGTCGAGCAGGTGTTCCCCGGTCCGAGGCCCGATCCCGAGCCGTATTCGGCGGAACCGTTAAAAGGTTCGTGGGCAACCCCCGGCCCGAAGGCGGGGCCGTTCGAGACGGTGCTTGCCGATGGTTCCACGGTGCGCTATTCCTGGTACCGATTCATCGACCAGCCATGCTTCCAGCAGTTCGACTGGACCCAAACCCAGCGAAACGCGTTGCAGCGGATGATCGTGAAGATGCACCGCCACTGGAAGATCGACGACGAGTATCTCCCCGGGCGGAGCGGTGGCGAACTCGCAAGCTTCGATCCGGCCCTCTTCGTGACGCCGCCGAAGGGCATGAAGCTTGGCTACGTCCCGATCGTGACTTGGCAGGGGATGAAGTAAAGGGCGACGGTGGTGAGCACCAACTGGCGGTCGGCCTGTGGACCGCCCGGGGAAGATGGCGTCGGCAGAAAAAGTTTCGCAATGTCGGTCAGCGAGACGGACTGAAGGCGTCAATACGTCCACGCTGAACGATCACTCGCCATTCCAACAACCTGTTCCTGAGAGAAATACGTGCCCGTCGAGACCGATTTCGGTCCCGGCGATCATTGCTGCCTGTCCGCCCTTCAAGACGCCCATCTTCATCCTCATCATGTTCATCACCCCGGCCCCCAGAAAGGACCTGTCCTTGACCAAGACCCTCCCCGCCGACGACCTGGCGCCCAACCTCTGGATCACCCTTCGCGAGCGTCTCGACGCCGATGGACGGCCGATCGATCTCGAGCGATTCGAGTTTCGCAACGCCAGCCCGGAGGCCCCGGAGATCAATGGCGAGTCCGATGCCGATTCTTCCGACGAAAGCCCCACGTTCATGATGCGTCGCCGGAACTTCCCGGTGCCGCCGGGGACACCCCTCAAGGTCCTCGCGTCGAGTGTTCCCTACATCTATGTGTCGGTCCTGGCCCCAGATGGTGACGAGGCTGGACCGGTGATTCTGGATGTCCGGAAGCACCCGGTGGTACGACTCGATGATTCGGTGCCGGAGGCGATCCAACGGTTCGCGAGGGCCCAGGCGAGGAAGGCCCGTCGGCAGGCGGCGCGAGAGGTGGAAGAGAAGGCGATGCGACGGCAGTACCTGTCGCAAGCGTTCAAGGATGTGGACGCGGCAAGGCCAGAAGGCCAGGATGATCATGCCCCTGACGTATCAAGTGGCCCAGATGACGGGGGCAAAGATCGCGGTCGGGTCACCGATCGCCGCCGATCTCGCCGTCATGATCATCCCGACATCGATGACATGGCCTGATATGACCTGACATGACATGACATGGCATGACCTGATCTGACCTGACCGCGGGGCAGTCCATTCGTCGAGATACCCGCCGCGCTTGTACGTCGTGGACCCCACGCAGCGTTCCGTCACCCGACGAGTTCGGGTCTGGTGCCGTCACCGGCCCGACCCAGCTCGTCCAAGCTCGTCCAAGCTCGTGCAAGGTCGTGCACGGTCGTCCGAGTTCGTTCATGGGCAATCGCGTTGGCGTCTGCCATCGATTCGCCCGCATCCCCTTCATTTGAAAGGAGTCCATACCGCATGACTGCCCAAGTACCCGACCGCATCAAGTTCCGACCCGACGGTGAGACGCATCCGCTCTGCGAAAACCCACTCAGCGCCTTCCTCTATTGCGGGGGTATCGGCCAGTCTCGTGGGCACATGGTGGCTACCAACAACTGGCGAGGCTATGTCGCCACCTGGCTATTGCATCAAGATCGACTCTGGCTCGCGGGCCTCTCGTCGCGCGGCGGCCGGATCATCGCGCGTCGTCGGCAAGCCGTTGATCCGGGGACTGGCGTTACGAGCAAGGAATCTACGGACTCTTTAGAGGTTCGAGCGGCGAAGATCGATCGGGAGGAGCGGCCCTTCTCGATTGACGGTCTCTTCCCTGACGCTGATCGAGGCGCGGATGAGCCGGTGTTTGCCGAGTGGTATTCGGGTGAGCTCCGTATTCCCGAGGGCACGCAACTCAAGTACGTTCATGGTGGCTACGGCAGTACCTACGAACGTGACCGACTGATACTCATTGAGCGAGGCCGGGTGCTGCGGTGTTGGGTGAGAACGAACGATCCATCATCACCTTCGGAAGCGATGCCGGAGGCGCCGTGGGAAAAGAGGCTTAAAGAACGTGCGGCGGACGACGAGGCGATCGACCCTGACGCGTGACGGGCAATGGGTATCTCGCGTTGCTGGACTGCTGGCGGAAGTCGGCGGGTGATGACGGCCTTGCGGTTGGTCATCACCCGCCGAATCCACGTCACGCCATTTTCATCGAAGGTGTCACGAAGACGCCTTCGAGTTGCGTGGCGTCGACGGACGCCGGGACCGTTCCTTCTCTCGCCCAGACCCAAACGACTGATTTGAAGATGGCATTGAGCGCGGCGCCGAAGGCGCCATTGAGAATCATCACCAAGACCAAGGCGCCAAAGGCGCCGGCACTCACGCCGTGTCCACCCTGATGCAAGGATCGGACGTCGAAGTAGATCATCCCGGCCATGAGGACGAAGAGGACGAGGTTGATGATCAGCAGCGGTCCGCCGACCCGAACGCCCCGTCGCACCTTTTTGAGTTCAGAGGCGCTCATGGTCGTGCCAATTTTCTTGAATGAATCGACGATGGTGGTCTTGGACTGGCCGATTGCGGCGAAGGGGCCACAGCCAGTGGCCATGATC
>Ga0222662_1000108_pt1 | contig 76669 bp, 50 predicted proteins | sample AntAcemetagen600_FD_179821 | JGI IMG/M metagenome (GOLD analysis project Ga0222662, IMG submission 179821) | Saline water microbial communities from Ace Lake, Antarctica - #600 | ecosystem: Environmental > Aquatic > Non-marine Saline and Alkaline > Saline | place: Antarctica: Ace Lake... | reverse complement strand
TCACGCGTAAGTCCTTTATTTATCTTCATGATGTTTTTTTTTTACAAACATCCAATGCCAAACCGTAACCTATCTACGGTCTGCGATTTAAAGGGGTAACCCTAAAGAATTTTATTGTTGCACCAGAAGGACTTTCTAGGTTTTATGTTGATGGACTGACGGGCCGAGTTGGAGCAAGCTGGATGACCAAAGATGACCGCGAATTGGAGATTGAAGATCAAACGGAATACATTAATGCTGTGCTGGCAGATTGCGGAGTGAATCCAAAGAGTAAGAATCAACGTTTAATCGTTCTAGGGTTTTCGCAAGGAGCTGCCACTGCTGTTAGATGGTTTGCCAATAACGGAATTCGTCCTGCGGAGTTAGTTCTGTGGGCAGGGTCTTTCCCGCATGATGTAGCGGCAAACGAGCATCAGAGCATTTTCAAAGACCTTCCCATTCACTTCGTTTATGGAAATGAAGACCAGTTTTTGAAAGATGTAAATGTTGAAGACAAAACGGCTGAGTTTGAAAAGATGGGCATGAACCTGCGTGTATGGCAATTTGAAGGAAAACACGTGATGGACAAACCAACTCTTGCCAAGATTGTTGATAGCTTTGATGACTGATTGTAAGACAAAACAAAATTGAAATAATGAGCCTAACCGACCAAATAAACAACGACCTGAAAACGGCTATGAAGGCCAAAGACACAGTAGGTCTAACTGCTTTACGTGCTATTAAATCACAATTGCTGTTGGCGGCTACCGAAAAAGGTGCTGGAGGATCTTCAGACGAAGCTGCAATCAAGATGCTGCAGAAATTGGTGAAGCAGCGTAAGGAAAGTGCTGAGTTGTATCAGACTCAAGGAAGAAATGACCTTGCTGATCCAGAATTGGCTGAGGCCGCCATCATCGAAAAGTATCTTCCACAACAGCTTTCAGCTGATGAGTTGAAACCGATTATTCAAGCAATCATTGATAAAGTAGGTGCCTCAGGGCCTCAGGATATGGGAAAAGTAATGGGCGCAGCGTCTAAGGAATTAGGTGGTAAAGCTGATGGGAAAACGATTTCTACGTTAGTGAAGCAGTTGCTTTCATAAGCACGGGAAAGAACAGGTATGCATCCGTGCTTTATTCTATGAAAATCACCATCGATACGTGTTTGATAAACTCTGCCAACAGAATTCCAGAGATGAATTCCTTGGAACGTTTGGCATCTGAAGGTGTAATTCAAATTGTTGGAACTGAGAGACTTCTGCAGGAAACAGAGAACAATAGTTCCCGATTTGACAAGGCCAAATCCCTTGAGAACTTGTCCGAGCCTTTTACTGTCGGTATGTCAAGAATTGGGAGCGCCTATATTTCTGATGGAACAGGATACTCATTCAGACAAATTGCAAATATTCTGTTTCCAAATAGAAATGAGTTGAACGAAAACGAATCCAGTGATGTAATGCACCTAGTTTCCCATGCCAACTCAGATTCAGATTACTTCGTAACGATGAATAAATGGGACTTTATTCATGCAAGAAGGACAAACAAGAACAGAGACGGATCTTTTAAAAACGTAAAGAAGAATAAGCTAGGTGAACTTGGAATTAAGGTGATGCTTCCTGAAGAAGCACTAGCGTTAGCATCTAGCTTGAAAAAAAGTTGAATCGGCTAGGTTCAACTATAAAGTGAAATCCACAATGCACTTTCTTACTTCGTTCGGTCAATCACAAAATTGACCAAATCAACGAGGGATGTTCTAGCTTCATTATCCGGGTAAGATTCCAGCATTGAAAGTGCTTTTTGCTGGTACTCTTTCATGCGGCTCACCGTGTATTCAATCCCACCCTTTTCACGTACCATATTGATCACTTTGCCAACACGTTTATCGTCTGTGTTGTGATTTTTAATGGTGTTGATAATGAATCGTTTTTCAGACCGATCAGACTTGCTGAGTGCATGAATTAGCGGCAAGGTCATTTTCTTCTCCTTGATGTCGATACCTGTCGGTTTGCCTATGTCTTTAGCACTTCCGTAATCGAATAAGTCATCACGAATTTGGAAAGCAATTCCAACAGTTTCTCCAAACAAACGCATCTGCTCAATTACTTCCTTGTCTTCCGAAATACTTGCAGCACCAGCCGCGCAACAACTAGCTATGAGCGAGGCTGTTTTCTGTCGAATAATGTTGAAATAAACCTCTTCCGTTATATCGAGTTTACGTGCTTTCTCCATTTGAAGAAGTTCGCCTTCGCTCATTTCCTGTACCGCGTTGGACGTGATTTCTAACAGATGGAAATCCTTGTGTTTTACGGCTAGCAAAAGACCTCTGCTCAGAAGATAATCACCCACCAAAACCGCCACTTTATTCTTCCAAAGTGCGTTAATACTGAAAAATCCTCTTCGCCTATCCGCATCATCTACCACATCATCATGGACTAACGTTGCGGTGTGAAGCAATTCAATAAGTGTTGCTGCGCGATAGGTCTGATCGTTTGTGCCAGACAGCATTTTAGCAGTCAGAAAAACGAACATTGGCCGCATTTGCTTGCCTTTTCGCTTCACGATGTAACGTGTAATCTTGTCGAGAAGCGCTACTTCGCTACGCATTGAAGAACGGAATCGTCCTTCAAATTCCTCCATTTCCAATCGGACTGGCTGCTTTATTTTATCGAGTGTTGACAATACGTGCTAATGTATTTAAACAAGATGTTAGACAGAAAGTTTATTCGCTAGTTGTCCGCAAGCAGCATCAATGTCTTTTCCACGGCTTCGCCTGATGTTGACTATCAGGTTTCGTTCTTCTAAGAACAGTTTGAACTGATCTGTTTTGGCTATGTCAGCCTTTTTAAATTCGCCACCATCAATGGTATTGTATTCAATAATATTGATTTTGGTTGGGAAGTTCTTGCAGAACAAAGCAAGATCCTTTGCGTCTTCAAGGGAATCGTTGAAATCCTTGAATATGATGTATTCTAATGTTGGTCTCGTTCCTGTCTGGTCGTAGAAATAGCGCATTTCCTCAGCCAAAACAGTCAGGTTGTTCGACTCATTTATAGGCATGATGTAATCGCGCTTCTTTTCGTTGGCAGCATGAAGCGACAATGCCAAGTGAAACTTGACCTTATCGTCCGCCAACTTATGAATCATCTTTGCAATTCCAGCAGTGGAAACAGTGATGCGCTTTGGAGACATTCCCAAACCATTAGGATTCGTAATGCGGTCAATGCTATCAACAACATTCTTGTAATTAAGAAGTGGTTCGCCCATACCCATGTAAACAATATTGCTTAACGGAATTCCATAATGCTCTTCTGACTGACGAGCAATATGAACCACTTGATCGAAAATCTCATCGGCATTCAAGTTCCGTAATCGATCCAATCTACCCGTTGCACAGAATTTACAGCTCAAACTACAGCCAATTTGCGATGAAATACAAGCGGTCATTCGGCTTGCAGTTGGAATTAAAACACCTTCTACAAACTTACCATCAACAGTTTTAAACGAGCTTTTTATGGTCCGGTCTTCGCTCACCTGCTTCTGATCAACTATCACGGCATTTATGCTGAAATGCTCCTCAAGCATATCCCGTGTAGGTTTAGAAAGGTTGGTCATTTCATCAAACGACTGTGCTCCTTTTTTCCACAACCATTCCCGAACCTGCTTTGCTCGGAAAGCTTTATCATTATTGTCGATGAAAAATGCGGTAATTTCATCATCACTCAATGCGCGTATGTCCTTTTTTTCGGTCATTGTGCAAAGATACGGGCTAAAGCCTTGGTTCGATTATGTTTTGGGATTCAGAACGCCTATAATTAATGAGTTTCAACTAAAAATGATGAGGGAACAGTGGATTATTTCTAGTCTTTTTTAGGAGGGAAATCTCCGCTTTTAGGTGGATTGTGTAAGCCTTCCCCCATGAAAGTCGGGCTTGTGCGGTAAATTTCGCGCCTTGACCCGCCAAATTTTTTGAAAAGAGGCCTTGTATCTCGACTTTTATGAAAATCAGAATCGGCAAATAATAATCTAACTCAGGCTTAACATGCGATTCCTTTCAGCAGACATCATCTTTCCTATTTACACCAACCCAATTCCCAATGGAATTGTGGCAGTTAGTGCCAATGGCACCATTCAAGAAGTAATGCTGCCAGACAGCGAAAATGCTCCTGACCCAATCAGAATTGAACGATTTGAAGGCGCACTTTGTCCTGGGTTTATCAACGCACATTGTCATTTAGAACTCTCTCACATGAAAGGTTTGGTGCCCGAAAAAACTGGGCTTCCCGCTTTTATCATGCAAATCGTTTCTCGCAGAAATGAAAAGTCTGATGAGAAAATGGAAGCCATCCGCTTGGCGGATGAGGAGATGTGGCGAAACGGTATTCAAGCTGTAGGAGATATTTGCAATACGGCCGATACGCTTGAGACAAAGAAGAACAGCAGAATCAAGTATCACTCTTTTGTAGAGGTGTTTTCGTTTGATTCTTCCAAAGCGGACGAAGTGCTGGAAGAAGGAATTCGATTGGCAACTGAGTACCAACAAAACGGTATGATGGCCACAATTGTCCCGCATGCTCCATATTCTGTAAGTGAACAGCTTTTTAATGGAATACGGAATCAGCAAAAGCAATTTCCAGGGTCTATTAGCATCCATAATCAGGAGACGGAAAGCGAGAATGAAATGTTTGTTTCAGGAAGTGGTGAGTTAGTTGAAATCTTCAAGCAATTCGGAGAGCACTTCTCCAATTTCCACCCTCAATTCAAGAGTGCACTCGATTATCACCTTGGACAATTACCACAGAATCAGCCAGCGATTTTGGTTCATAATACAATGACTACAGCTGAGGAACTTGAAGTTGTTAAGTCACTGAGAAATGATGTTTTCTGGTGCACTTGCGCTCAGGCCAATAAATACATTGAAAATCGTATTCCGAATATTCCGATGTGGTTGGAGAAAGAGGTAAATGTGTGTGTTGGAACCGATAGCTTGGCAAGTAACCATCAGCTTTCCATTTTGGAAGAGTTGAAATTAATCCAAGCTAATTATCCAGAAATTTCTCTTCAGAAATTACTGAGAGCCGCAACTCTAAATGGGGCAAAAGCTTTGAAAATGGACAAAGAAAAAGGCAGCTTTCACAAGGGAAAACTGCCTGGGGTTCTTTGGTTGAAAAACCTAAAGTCTAATAAGTTGCTTGCCGATTCGAGTTCAGTTCAACGAATTTTCTAATCACCAATCGTCTGCTGCTTTTTTCTCTTCTGTAGCGATTGCTTCCGTCATACTTTTGATAATGGCAGTAATTTCCGCATCAATATCCGTAAGGTAATACGAGTGATTCTCAGCATCTCCGTCCTCCCTGTCTAGCCACTTCTCTAATGGCTGGTAGCTTTGTTCTTTTAGATTGAGGTTACTAATCGTGTACTTGTAGCGTCCGTCTCTAAATCTAAGTGTGAGCGTATACTGCGCCAATCCTTGACGGCTAGTGGTCTTCTCTCCTTTCTTATCATAAACGAAAATTGGAAAACGAGCGAAAATTTCAATTTCTCCTCCTTCCTTATCCTGCTTTCTCAATTTTTCTCCGAAGTTCTTGTAGTAATCTTGTCCCCACTTAAAAGCGCGGTCGTAAAGGTCTGATGCTGTTGCTCCAGCAACTTCTGGAACGCCAGAATAGGTGATAAGATTTGTAGATGGGTCCAGTTCCATAGCTGGCCAACTCAACTCTGCTTTTTTCTGTGCCAATAGGCTAAACGGTAATGCTGCTAAAAGCACCAATGCTAAAATTCTCATGTTCTACAAGTAAGTTTGAAATAAATCAGTTTGCGTCTGCAGTATCTTCAAAATCCTCGCCAAGTTTACCCAAACCAATAGAAGAGTAATAATTATTGAAAAGATTAACCGCAATATTGTAGCGGTTGTGCTTGTTTTCTACTCCTAAAAGAATTGTAATCACTCGGTGATCGCAACGCTTGGAGGTAGCCACAATGCAATACTTGGCTGCGTTGGTGAAACCAGTTTTTAGCCCATCAATCTCATCATACTTCTTTACCAGCGTATTCCGATTGTCATAAGTATAAAGTCCGTTTGCATTTTGGATTTTCTCTGTGCTACGCGAAGTCATGTCTAATATGCTTTCGTACTTAACTAAATCACGTGCCAAAAGCAGAAGGTCACCAGCAGTTGATTCATTATCGGAAAGCCCTTTTGCAGTAACAGGCATACCTGTGGAGTTAGCGAAACAGGTATAATCCATGCCTAAACTCTCGCATTTCTTATTCATTAGTAGAACAAACACTTCTTCTGTTCCACCACCAACATATTCGGCCAAGGCATAAGCCGCATCATTTCCAGAGCGAATCATGGCTGCTTGCAGCAAATCTGACACACTTAATTCTTGGCCTTCCTGGATATAAACTTTAGAACCACCGACCCGCGTTGCGTATTTACTTATAGTAACGATGTCGTCTAGACTCACTTTTTTAGCCTCAATGTGCTCCATAGTGATTAGTGCAACCATCATTTTGGTCAATGATGCGATTGGAAATTGCTCTTCCAAGTTCTTTTCCCAAACCAAGCGGTTTTCGGTGTAATCGTAGATTAGGCCAGCTTTGATTAGCGATGGCTCATAAGAAAGCGTTGAATCAATCTGGATATTGATATAATCGAACTGTTTAAGCGGAGACTCCTCTTTGTCGGACGTAAGTTCTTTACCGTCATTTTCGTCCCAAGCAAAGAGTGCGATAGGTTCAGAAAACAATAACGTAAAGAACAGGAAAATAGGAGTGCAGGCTAAGCCTAACTTTTTCAATTTCACTCCAACTTTAAGGTTCCTCATTTTATAGCGCGCTTGCATATTCCACAATTATACTCAACCCCTTCGCTACGTGCATTTGCCCTTCTGGTTATTCTATTAACACCAATATGTTAATTCAGATTGGTGTTGACTGTCTGGCAACTATCAATTGTGCTAATTCAAAATCTGTTGGTGTTGTAATCTTGATGTTCTCAAAATTACCATCAACCATGGCAATCTTTTGTCCGTATTCCTCAACAACGGTCGCGTCATCGGAATAGTCTGTACGCTCAGCAGAATCAAACGCTTTTTTCAAAACGGATGTTTGAAAACATTGCGGTGTTTGAACAGAGCGATACGTATTGCGATCAACAGCGCTGCTATTTCCATCTTTTAAGATTCGAAGGCTTTGAACAATGGGAACTACGGGAATAGAGGCTCCGCTGTGTCCTGCAGACTCGAAACAGGCATCAACTACTTTTTTCGAAGCAAAGGGGCGAACACCATCATGAACGCCCACAACGTCAGAACTAGTGACTTTGGCAAGTCCATTCTTTACAGAAAGAAATCGTGTTTCTCCGCCTTCTGCAAGACTGTGAGGAATTGAAAAGCTATGCGTTTGCTTTAGCTCAGCCCAAAAGGGAAGCTGCTCTTTTGGAAGAACGAGAACCAATTGCATGTCCGAGTCCATCGCGTGGAGGTTTTCGATGGTGTGCATCAAAATCGGCTTTCCATTTAGTTCAATAAACTGCTTGGGGATTTCGGTTCCCATTCGGATTCCGCTTCCACCAGCTACGATTATCATACTTTTCTTCATTATACAGATTCAAAAAAAAGTCCCAATTCTCAACTTGAGAATCGGGACTGAAATTAATGTTTCTAAGTTCTTACAGGATTAGCATTCCGTCTCCATAAGAGTAAAATCTGTATTTCTCTTTGATGGCCTGGTCATATGCTTCGCGCATAAAATCATATCCAGCAAATGCTGCAACCATCATCATCAACGTTGATTGTGGCATGTGGAAATTGGTAACCATGCAATTGGCTACGCTAAAATCGTAAGGAGGGAAGATGAATTTGTTCGTCCATCCTTCGTAAGGCTTCATGTGACCAATAGTGCTCACAGATGTTTCTGAAGCCCGCATTGTAGTAGTACCGACAGCACAAACCTTCTTTTTTGCCATTTTGGAAGCATTTACAATATCACACGCTTCTTGCGTAATGATAAGCTGCTCGCTGTCCATTTTGTGTTTAGTCAAATCCTCAACTTCAACCTGACGGAAAGTTCCGAGTCCAACGTGAAGCGTTACTTCTGCAAAGTTCACGCCTTTCAACTCCAATCGCTTTAGCAATTGCTTGCTGAAGTGGAGTCCAGCTGTAGGTGCAGCAACTGCTCCTTCGTGCTTAGCAAAAACCGTTTGGTAACGGAATTCATCTTCTGGCTCAGCCTCTCTTTTGATGTACTTAGGAAGCGGAGTTTCGCCCATATCGAAGATGGTCTTCTTAAACTCCTCGTGTGTTCCGTCAAAAAGGAAACGAAGCGTTCTGCCTCTTGAGGTTGTGTTGTCAATTACTTCTGCAACAAGGCTGTCATCTTCACCGAAATATAATTTGTTTCCGATTCTAATTTTTCGAGCTGGATCTACTAATACATCCCAAAGAATGCTTTCGCGATTCAATTCACGAAGCAGAAAAACTTCAATTTGAGCTTCAGTCTTTTCTTTTTTCCCAATCAATCGAGCTGGAAAAACCTTGGTATTGTTGAGAAGAAATGAATCCCCATCATCAAAATAATCAAGGATGTCTTTAAAAGTTCTGTGTTCAATTGTGCCCTTCTTACGGTCAAGAACCATCATTCGGCTGTCCTCTCTATCCTCAGTTGGGTGGTATGCAATTAATTCCTCCGGAATTTGAAATTTGAATTGTGATAATTTCATAATGTCTTGTTAGAGCTTACGGGCTCAGTTTTGTGAAGTCGCGAAATTAAGAAATTAGCGGTGGGGTTTAGGATTCGGGATTTTCCGAGCCGTCACCATGCAATATGAACTGAAACTGATCGGCAGTAATGGCATCATCAACATGATGGTTACCAATCCGAGTTCGTCTTAAAGCAGAAAGATAACCACCGGAATTCAACACTTTTCCAAAGTCGAATGCCAAAGAACGGATGTATGTTCCTTTGGAGCAGGCAACTCTAAAATCAACTTCGATTTTACCATTACTTCGCGAAATGGAAGTGATTTCGAACTCTTTGATTGTAATGCACTTTGTATTCAATTTCACTTCTTTTCCAGCGCGAGCCAACTTGTAGGCGCGCTTTCCATCAACTTGCTTGGCAGAAAAGATTGGAGGCATTTGATCATGTTCACCTTTCAAGTCTTTCGCAGTTTGATGAATCAATTCATCAGTAATATGTGCGACAGGAAATGTTTCAGTCACTTCCGTTTCTAGGTCGTAGGATGGAGTGGTTCCGCCAAGTGTGATTGTTCCTGTGTATTCTTTCTCCGCATCTTGAATGGAAGAAATGGTCTTGGTGGCTTTTCCAGTACAAATCACTAAAAGTCCAGTTGCCAAAGGGTCCAACGTTCCAGCATGGCCAACCTTAATCTTTTTGACTTTCAACTGGCGTTTAATGATTCCGCGGGCACGGTGGACAATGGAAAATGAGCTAAGTCCGTAAGGCTTATCAAACAGCAGAACTTCTCCTTCAGGAAAATCGAATGAATCACCCAAACTCTATAGGAATAAGGTTGCGAGAATAGCTCCGAATCCTACCACGAAACAGTAATAAGAGAAATACCGAAGTTGACTTTTTTTCACCAAGGAAATCATCCATGTGCAAGCAAAAAGTCCAGAAACGAACGCAGCAGTAAAACCAACCGCTAGCGGCATCACGTTAGTTAGTTCAGACGAAATATTTCCGTCTAAAAGGTCCTTTGCAATTTTCCCGAGGATGAGTGGAACGACCATGAGGAAAGAGAAACGTGCTGCTTTTTCTCGGTCAATTCCCAAAAGAACAGAAGTTGAAATGGTTGCTCCCGATCTACTGATTCCGGGTAGAATCGCGATTGCCTGGGAAATACCAATAATGAAAGCCTGACCAAAGCCCACGGTCTTTTCTGAGCGTTTGGCGCAATCGGCCAAGAAAAGCAATAGCCCAGTTAGCACGAGCATTGCTCCAACAAGTAATATCTGCTTATTAAATAGCGCTTCAATCTGGTCGTTGAAAAGGATGCCAATTACTGTTGCTGGCAACATAGAAACAATAATTTTCACCGAAAACTGGCTTTCCTCGTTCCATTTGAATTGGAACAAACCTTTTAGAATTTCAAGAATATCTTTCCTGAAAACGACTACAGTGCTCAAGGCTGTGGCGGCATGAACTACAACGGTAAAAAGCAGGCTTTCCTCAGGCAGACTTTTATCGCCCAAAAGCACTTTTCCGAGTTCAAGATGTCCGCTACTACTAACGGGTAGAAATTCTGTAAGGCCTTGAATAATACCAAGAATGAGGGCTTCCCAAAAACCCATCAGTTACGACTTGGCGCGGTACATGATTCCGATAATCTCCAACGCAAAACCTGCCAGAACGACTAACGGAGCAACCGTAATTCGAGTAGTGCTAAAAACCTCTTCGCTGAACACATTTGGATCTTCAGACGCACCACCAGCCATCAGCACAAAACCGATTACAATGACCACCATTCCAGCAATTGTGATGATGTAATTTTCCTTTCCGAATGCGAATTCCTTCTCGTTGTTTCCTTGCTCGCCCATTTTCAATAATATAGTTCGTCCGCGTTCAAACGGAGGTATTTTCTAACCGCAAATGTCGTGCTTAAGAATGAGATGATGAGCCCCAAAGCCAACACCGCACCAAAAAGCGTAAATACAATTTCAATATCTTCTAATCCAAAGAGTTCCGGAATATTCTGGCTTGCCAAGTAAATGACACCAGCAAGTAGCAAGTTGGCCACAATAGCACCTGCCATTCCACGCAAAACACCTTCAATTACAAATGGTTTCCGAATGAAAGACTGTGTAGCTCCAACCAATTTCATCGAGTTAATCAGGAACCGTTTGGAGTAAACCGACAACCGAATATTATTGTTGATGAGTGAAATTGCGATTAGTGATAAAAGCCCGCAGAAAATCAAGATTACAATTCCAGCTTTCCGCACGTTTCTGTTGATTACACGAATCAAATCTACCGGATAATCTATCTCGTAAATCATAGGATTTTGCAGCAATTCCGACTTGATATCGACAATGCCATCCGCGTTTGCGAACTCCGATTTTATCTTCACATCAATCGAGCGCTTCAGCGGATTGTAGCCCATAAAACCGACAAAATCCTCACCTAAAACTTCCTCCAATTGCTCAGCTGCCTCGTCTTGCGAAATGTAATTCGTGCTCCGAGCAAAGTCCGAAGCATCCAAAAACTTCTGAAATTGTTGAATATCCACCTCCTTCGCCTCGTCTTTCATATAAATTGTGAAGCCGATATTCTCCTTCACATATCCCGAAAGTGCGTTGGCATAAAGCAACGTCAAACCGAGTAATCCGAGCATAAAAAGCACCAGCGAAATACTCACCACGGCCGTCACATTGCTCGACCAAATCTGTTTCTTATGTGCTTTTTGCTCTGCTGTTGCCATCTCAAATGAGTTGGACGAAATTACACTTTTTGATCCGCGACCAATATTCGTTTAACGCAATTTAAGGGTTGTGTCATTTGGGCGTTTCCCGCCTTGCCAGTTTGGTTGAGCGAAGTCGACACCAGTTGAATGGCGGGTCGGGCTGTGCGCTATATCTTTTTTCTTCCTCGTTTCGACTTCGCTCAACCAAGAAGAAAAAAGGATGCCGCTTCCATCTCTAACGCGCGTATTATGCAAAGCTCAGTATAGCTCGAAGCCTGGTAGATCTTTAACGGACAGGCGCCAAACGCTTTTTTAGCAAAGCGATGATGTCTTCACGGCTCATATCCCCGTTCAGGTCAACAAAATTATCCGCCATCTTTTCAAAATCGTTGAAAAGGATAAGGAAAAATAGTTCAAAAGCTTGTGTATCCTTGAAAATAACAGACCGGTTTTTCTTGTATTCCTCTATGTGTTTTGCATAATTCACTGGGTAATCGCGCCAGTGCGTCTGCGGGCGTTTGTGATGCTCCACATGGTAATCCTCATTGTAAACGTTGTACTGACCTTCAAGAATCGTAATGCTGTTTTTATAGATGTTTTTTGGTTCAGACGCATCCGTCCAAGCATGCCACGTGTAGTTGATTGCCGCTAACAAAAAGATGCAGCTCATGTGCGGAATGAGTAGATAAGCAAAGCCAAACCAAAAGTTGATGTACATCACTAAAGCCATAAAACCGTAGAATGCCAACATACCATAGGCCATCTTTCTAAACTCCTTCATTTTACCTCTCTTGTAATGATAGTGAGCTACAGATAATCCAGACCAAAAGAGAGCAAATTCAAACAGGTAAATAAGAAATCTTGCTGCGTGCGATCGGTCATAGAAAATGGTAGAAGTCACATCATCTGCAGCATTATCGTCCTTATGATGGATGCGCATATGCCCCATTGGGTAGGCTTGAGGAACGTGGCCGTAAAGCAATGAAAGCACGTGGCCATGAAAATTATCGAAGATCCCGAAAGCCCCTTTAAACATGCCTTTTGGCGTGTGACCTTCCTTATGAATCATGGTCGCAACTTTCGAGAAAAACGCGAAATAAGGGCCGTAATTCATCACGTTATAGGCCAATGCGGCTAACCAGTTCTTCCATCCCCAGCCCTCGTTTGCGCCCAAATAGGTCACTTGAATGTAATACGAACCAAAGAAAAGAATGGGAGCCAAAATCCCTACACCGATGTACGAATAGAGGTATGGACTATCCCGTTCGTCCTTCATAATTTTTTGAGCTAACCAAAGCAGGGCATTGTCAGTTTTACGAGACAGCCACTGAGCAGGAGCGGTTTTGTAGCTCCAACCAATCATTCCTACCCAAAGCATTGTACTAGCAATTACAACAATTAACCACGGAATAGGCAAAAGCAATACGCCTGTTGCCATTAGAAAAAGGCCGTACTTCAGTTTGAGAGCAAAGGTTTTTCCCTCTGCCGCTTCATTCAGTGTCTGACTTAAATAGGCCATTGATAGTTTTGATTCGAAATCTACGAGTCGACAAAAATAGATGCATGCATCGGAAATCGAATGGTTAGTCTTTTGATTTATGTCACGGCTGGACAAATTCACTTCCCAAGTTATATTTGAAGAATGGAAAATGCCTCGTTTGAAGACTTTCAGAAAATTGACTTGCGGGTTGGAACCATTGTTAATGCAGAGGAGTTTCCGGAAGCGCAAAAGCCAGCCTATAAACTGACCATTGATTTTGGTTTGCTGGGTACAAAACAGAGCAGCGCTCAGATTACAAAGCGCTACAAGCCAGAGGAGTTGATTGGAAGACAAATTGTTGCCGTATTCAATTTCCCACCTAGAAAAATAGCGGGATTCAGTAGCGAAGTGTTGGTTTTAGGGGCAACTGCTGAAACGGATGATGTTGTGCTTCTAGCTCCAGAAAATGAACTTCCGAATGGTTCGGTAGTAGCGTAAATTTCATGATATAGCTTCACTGCTTTAAGTAACCTGCAATATCCGTTCGTGTTCTTTGTCAATTGTAAACCGCTAGGTAATTGTGTTCCTGTTACCTTTGCCGATAACGCATGAAATATCTTATTTCCACTCTTTGTTTACTTTTTTCCTTCGGTGCAATAGCACAGAAAAGGCCAGGTGCAGATACCATGGTTAAAGACACAGCGGTTGGGACTTTCTTGGTGCGCGCTTCTTACGTAGCACAAATTCCAGTTGGCGATTACAGTAAAAGGTTCGGTTTTACGAATCAAATTGGTGGTTCGTTTGCGTATAAAACCAAATCAAACTGGCTTTTCTCATTAGGCGGGCATTATATTTTCGGGAATAGCGTGGTGGGCAAAGACAGCCTGCTTTCTGAGATGATTAATTCCAACAATCTCATCATTGCTCAGGGTGGCGAACAAGCGTTTGTGGATATTTCACAACAAGGTTATTCTTTTGAGTTCTCGGTTGCAAAAATATTCCCTTGGGCAGCACCAAACCCCAACTCTGGTTTCATTTTTTCAATTGGTGGTGGTTTTATGGAACATTGGATTCGGTACAATGCCGAGAGCGATAATGTGCCACAACTAAATGGCGATTACCATAAAGCGTATGATCGTTTGACCAACGGAATTTTCCTGCAAGAGTTTATTGGATATCACTATCAAGGAAGCACTCGGTTACTTAACTTTTATGGTGGTTTTGAGTTCAGACAAGGATTTACAGGAAACCGTAGAAGTTATGATGTTCCATCCATGAGCGTGAGAACGGAGAAATACAACGACTTCCTTTTTGGAATTAAAATTGGCTGGATGATGCCATTCTACAAGCGTAATCAGGACGAATATTACGAATATTGATTTCGTGTTAGCGTTCTACAACATCGGTATTCGGCTTTATCAATTCGCAGTTTTCGTTGCTTCTTTTTTTAATCCAAAGGCAAAAAAATGGCTTGAAGGAAGACGGGGCTTGCTTGATACAATTGAACGCGAAACGAGCGAATTTTCAGGAGAAACACTTTGGGTTCATTGTGCCAGTTTGGGCGAATTTGAAATGGCGCGCCCAATCATGGAAAGCCTGAAAGAGTCTGATTCTAACTTACGTATCGTTCTCACTTTTTTTTCTCCTTCGGGATATGAGATTAGGAAGAATTACGCATTGGCAGACCATGTGTTTTACCTACCTCTCGACACGAAAGCGAACGCCAGTAGATTCGTTAATGCCATCAAACCAAGCATGGTCATTTTTGTCAAGTACGACCTTTGGTTTCATCATCTGAATGAAGCCAAAAAGCAGGGCGTAAAACTGATGCTGATTTCGGCACAGTTTAGAGCAAGTCAGCAGTATTTCAAGTTCTTTGGAGCTACCGCTAGAAAGGCGCTCAAACTGTTCGATAAGGTTTTTCTTGTTGATAAGAACTCGGAAAAACTACTCCATCAAATTGACGTGAAGAACACCACGGTTTGTGGAGATACACGCTATGATCGCGTGATGGAAATTGCGAAAAAGGCGGACTCAATTTCTGAGGTTGAGCGATTCAAAGGGAATTCTAAACTGATTGTTTGCGGCAGCACGTGGCCAAAAGATGAGAAGCTCCTACAATCCGCATTAAGCAGGTTCCCAAGTGTAAAATGGATTGTTGCGCCACACGAGGTGGGTCCAAAGAATATTGAGCGTTTAGAGATGCTGTTTCCTGGTTCAGTTCGGTTTTCCAAGTATCAAAATAATAAAACCGAGGTTTTGATTATTGATTCAATTGGTTTGCTGAGTAAAGTTTACCAATATGCTGATGTGGCATACGTTGGGGGTGGCTTCCGAACTGGCTTACACAACATCTTGGAAGCCACAGCATTCGGGACACCAACCATTTTTGGTCCTGATTTTTCTCGGTTTCCTGATGCAGGTGAAATGGCTAAGAATGGGCTTGCTTTTAGTATTCAAAATGAAAACGAACTAGAATCAAAACTTGAAGAGTTGTTGAATAGCAATCAGTCGGATTTGAAAGTGGCTGTACTTGATTTTATGAATACCCGAACAGGTGCGACTGAAGCAATTCTGGAATACACTAATAAGTGTTAATACTTCTGCTTCGGGCCCAATATTCAGGTACTTGGTTCGTCTATATTCGTGCTAATGATTGAGAAAAACGTTTCCCTCAAACCGTATAATACGTTTGGGCTTGATGTCCAAGCCAAGCTCATGGCTCGCGTAGATTCTATCTCCAACCTACAGGAAATCCTGGCAGATAGTTCTCTTCGAAACGAGGAGCGTTTCATCCTTGGTGGAGGAAGTAATGTTCTTCTCACAAAAGACATTGATGCCCTCGTTATTAAGAATGAAATCTCAGGAATTGAACTTATTGAGGAGACTGAAGATTCGTTTTTCGTGAAATCTGGAGCAGGCATCGTTTGGCACGATTTGGTGATGCATTGTATTGCGAATGGTTATGCGGGCATCGAAAATCTTTCGCTCATCCCTGGAAATGTAGGCGCTACACCCATGCAAAATATTGGTGCCTATGGCGTAGAGCTGAAAGATGTATTTCACTCGTTGGAGTCAGTAGAATTAGCGACTGGAAGTATTCACACCTTTAATGCAAGTGAGTGTGAATTTGGTTATCGGGAGAGCGTTTTTAAACGAAAGCTGAAAGGCGAACACGTTATTTCTTCAGTTACGTTTCGTTTGAATAAGCATGCGAATCTCAATACGTCTTATGGAGCGATTGATCAAGAATTGGAGCGATTGGGTATTTCATCTCCAACAATAAAAGATGTAAGCAAAGCGGTAATCGGTATTCGCCAGAGTAAGTTGCCAGACCCCAAAAAGTTGGGTAATTCAGGTAGTTTTTTCAAGAACCCTGTTATTACTACTTCCAATTATGAAGAGCTGAAAAAGAAACATACAAACATTCCTGGTTATCCAGCTGGCGAAAACACAAAGCTTGCAGCGGGCTGGCTAATAGAACAGTGCGGTTGGAAAGGCAAGGTTGTAGGTAATACAGGAAGCCATGCTAAACAGGCGCTGGTGCTGGTCAATTATGGCAATGCCACGGGTGTTGAAATCTTCAACTTATCAGCGCAGATAATGGAGTCGGTTTACGATGCGTTCGGGGTAAGGCTGGAGCGTGAGGTGAATGTGTATTGAATAGACTGATTAGGAAATTCAGAGCAAAAATAAGAAGAGCGTTTTTCAATTGAAAAACGCTCTTCTTTCCTTACAAAACAATCGCTGGTTGTAGCTTTTTTATCAATCGGTAAACAACCTTATAAACTCTCTATAGTATTTAGGTGAAAGCAGGGAGTAATGGGAGAAGAAACTCATGTCTAGAGCTATTCTGCGTAGTCCCATGTTCAAAACCATGAGGATTAGCGTGCCGAATACATAAACTGATAAATACTCATTAGGTTTAATGATGCCAATTAATAAAATGCTCCAGAAGGCAACAAGCGTTATGTATACGAAAATGAAGATAAATTTCATCGAAATGTTTTATAGAGATGCATGAATTGCGCAGCCAATGCCTAGCCCAGCTAGGACGTACTGCGGCCCAGTACTACCCCCAATAATCATTATGGCTGTTAATTCTGCATCATTTGCTACACGATAAAAAAAGTTTTCTACGCAGCCATTGAATCGACCGAACCAACCATGTAGCCTTGCCCCTGAAAAAGAGTCAAAATAGGTTTCCGTAATCGTGATGGTGTCATTTTTCAGAATAGCTTTCATATAAGGTTTGCCGTTAAAATGAAAGTATGTCGCTTCATAAATTTTAGGTGAGATTTCTATGACGTCTACCTAGCCGTAAATTAAACTATCAATACCCAAAACCGCAATCCGCTCTATACGTGAATCATTTGATGACAACATTCCAAGCGTGCCAGATACTACATCGTTATTATACTTCAATTTAACATCGACATAACTTCTTATTGTTGTGTCTGTCAAAATTTTTGAATCCCGCTGCATGTGAGTTTCGTTGACGTTCAAATACTCAACAGTCATTGACGGTGTCAGGGTTTCACTTTTAACTAAGTCTTCCTTCCCACAGCCAACGGCCATTAACATCATAATTCCAATTCCTAATTTTTTCATGATTATTTAGTTTTTAAATGAATAGTGATGTCAATGTTAATGAGTAATCGGGGGGGGGGGTAAGTGTAATTTAAATGACAATTGTTTGGTTTGTTGGATTAGGACTGAATAGTTTGAAGAAATCATGGTACAGGTTTCAGTATTTCCAATGTGTTGAAATCTTCAACTTATCGGAGCAGATAATGGAGTCGGTTTACGATACTTTTGGCGTTCAACTTGAAATAGAAATTAATGTTTATTGAACGCGTTTTGTTTGTCTGTGTGATGGTTGTCGGACTGTCGTTTTCATCCTCAGCACAAAACGCTGATTGTGATCGAATTAATTCTTATTACACTAAAAAAGTGTGTAGTGGAGTAGAAAACAACCAAGCAGCATACATTAAGGATTTGATGCAGCGCAGGAGTTCGAGTAATAGCCTCAATCAGATTTTAGCTTGGACCAAGAGTAATTATGAGTGCTTCTATTGCGAAGATGAGCCTGGTTTTAGAGGAGGTACATTGCTTCGGAAAGTTGTATTTGAAGATGCGCTTAACATCTGTTTCTTCTTTGTGTACGATGTGCATGTTGAGATGAACACCATTGAACGAGACGGCCGCACGTTGATAGGTTGGTTACAAGACGATACAGAAAAAGCTTTTGATGCTGCTTTTGAAACGGAGAACAACCAAGACAAGAAGTACTTGATAAAGCAGATTCAAACAGGACAGAAGTACTTCAATATCTTCCGAAATAACGGAGCAAAGTTCAGAAATGAACTACGTAAATGAGGCTCGAAGTTTTAACGTGATTTCTACGTAGAATATGTAATGGGTATTCATGAAAAAGCCCGCTTAAACTGAGCGGGCTTTTTCGTTGAGCATGATTAATGCGAACTAGAACGTGTAAGAAAACCCTACCCAAGAATTTTTTTGAATTAAAGCGTTATCCAGATTTGAAGAGTTCTGGTTCTATGCTCAAACCAAACTTTCAAGGAGTGTTTGAGTATGGAAAGTAGATATGTGATTCCCCTCAAATTGTTATCTGTGGTTTCCCAATTATCTATTATCACGATTGGTCTAGTTTTGCACCCGTAAAAAAAACAGATATAGATGAAAAAATCTTATTTAGCATTATTACTTATCACGTCCCTTTTTACAACCGCAACTTTTGCGCAGGATATGGAGATTAAGGACGTTGCAACCGCAGCTGAAGTAGAGCTCAAAGCGCATGAGGATTCCACGAAACACTGGGATATTGGTGGTTCACTAGCTCTCAACTTCGGGCAAACGTATCTTAAGAGCTGGGCTTCTGGCGGTCAGAACGCAATGTCAATTGCATTTACGGGCTTAGCACGCGCTAATTACCGTAAAGGAAAAGCGGCTTGGGACAACAACTTGGTGCTTGGTCTGGGTGGAATTGCACTCTTCCCGCAGGAGAAATACAAAGACAACTTAAATAAATTCCCGTTCCGGAAGAACATCGATAACCTTCAGTTGACTTCAATTGGAAGTTACCAGATAGATAAGAAAGGAAAATGGTTTGCTTCGGGTCTGGTGGATTTTCGTTCTCAATTGCTGGCTGGTCATGGGGAGTATGCCCATGCCGACACCGTGCTTAACTCAGACGGCTCGATAGACGAAATCGATTTAAATCCGAATCGGATTAATAAAAGGACCACCGTGTCTCAATTTGCAGCTCCAGCATACCTGACGCTATCGGCTGGTATCACTTATAAGCCTGTTACTTGGGTTCAGTTCTATGCTTCTCCTGCTGCAGTAAAATTCACGTTCGTAAATCCAGCGGCAAATGTGTTTGACGCAAAAACAGGAGGCAAAGGTGCAATGGCTTACGGTTTGGAAACGCCAACAAGTATTTACCGTGCTGAGTTTGGCTGGTATTTTCGTGCGAACTTAGAAAAGGAAGTATTTAAGAACGTAATCGTAAAAACGCAAGTTGAATTATTCGGCAATTACTTGGATAATGAGCATATAGACAATATTGATTTGGTGGTTGATGCACTTGACGGAACCGTTTATTATGACCCAGCAACAAGAGATCAAAACACAGTTGGTACAGATCAATCTGGAGCAACCATTTATACGTACGACAATCGCACAAACGTGGACGTTAACTGGCAGACTTGGATTACTCTGAAGATCAATAAATATCTACAGGCATCGTTAGAATGGCAGATGTTGTATGACTACGATATCTCTGTTCCTAAGTATCAAAATGATGGCATTGCAACTTATTCATCCCGTGGCATTCAGTTCCGACAGGGATTCTCATTGAGCGTTGGTTATACGTTTTAATCACAATCTATTCCAATAAAAAAGGCCGCATCATGCGGCCTTTTTTATTGGTACAATCTGGTGATTGATTTAGAGTTTTGAATACTCGTTCCAAACGAACTGCATGAGCTCGCGAACGTAATCTTGCGTAAAATTGAATTCTATGCCAGCTGCTGCATAGATTTCTCCAATTGATTTGGTGTAACCCAAGCTAAGCGCGGCTTCATACTGATCTAGGGCCTTTTCAGGGTTCTGACGGTAGTTTCTCCAAACCGCAATAGCTCCTAACTGTGCTATTCCATACTCGATGTAGTAAAATGGAACTTCATAAAGGTGAAGTTGTTTCTGCCATTGGAATTTCTTCACGTCTTCATAACCTGTCCAATCGACAACTTTCCCTCCAAACCGACCACTTATTCGTTGCCAGTTGTCGGCTCTTTCTTCCTCAGTATGAGTTGGGTTTTCATATATCCAATGCTGAAAAGCATCGATGGTTGCAATCCATGGAAGCGTTGCCATAATCTTCTCTAAGTGCTCTTTTTTGGCACGCTTTAAATCGGTTTCATTGTCAAAGAAAACATCCCATTGATCGATGGAAATAAGTTCCATGCTCATGCTAGCCAACTCAGCAACTTCGGATGGAAGATTCTTGAATCCAGTGATTTCAAGATCCTTACTTAGGAAAGAATGAACGGCATGTCCACCCTCATGCATCATTGTAATGAGATCGCGAAGTGAACCAACTGAGTTCATAAAGATGAAAGGCACACCAATCTCGTACAGCGGATAGTTAAATCCGCCAGGAGCTTTACCTAAACGTGAGCCAAGGTCCAAATGTCCCATGGCATCCATTGTTTCTAAGCATTCGCCATAGTATGGGCGAATTTTGCTGAACGCCTCAATAGAACGATTGACGAGCTCTTGCTCGTCTTTAAAGGGTTTTAATCCAGCTTTTCCTGATGGGTCAACATCTGCATCAAATGGTTTTAATGTTTCAAGCCCAAGAGTCTCTTTTCTTGCTAAGTCAACCTTATTTTTCAAGGGAACACATTCTGCTTCAATAGCACTATGGAAAGTGAAGCAATCTTCTGCCGTATAGTCAAATCGGCCAAGCGCATCCATTTTGAAGTCGCGGTAGTTTGCATGACCTGCTTGTTTCGCAACCTTGTCTCGTAAACGAATAAGCTCTGTAAATAGTTGATTTAGCTCGCCAGATTGCTCCAGCCTTGCTTCGTTTACCTTTTCGTAAATCGTCTTGCGTAGTTCGCGATTTGTATCCTTCAGGAAGCTATTTGCCATCTGAAGTGTCAGTTTCTGACCTTCATGCTGTATAGACATGGCTCCTGTAATCATTCCGTACTTCTGTTGCATCTGCTGCAACGTGGTAAACAATGAAATGCTCTCTTCGCGATACAGTTTGATTTGCATCTGCAAGCTACGAAGGAAGATGCTGTATTTCTCTGTGTCCAGCTCCTCGCAAAACGGAGATTCCAACAATTTCTTGTTGAATTTATCCGAGTAAGGCGCGGCCTTTGGGTCAATTTCAGTAACCATGAAGTCAAACGCTTTTGCGTATTCTTCATTGGCTGTGTCTATGTTCATTCGGATGTACCGCCAAGCAGTTTCTTCGCTTAATACAGCTTCAACTTCGCTCAAATCTTGCATCCATGCTTCAAGTTGAGAAACACTTGATATAGAACGATTTAACAGCTCGTCAAACAACGGCTTTAGCGTGTCCCAACTATCAACACAGAATTCTTCCGCTAGGTATTTTCTTGCTGGGCGAGTTGGTATTACGGCTTCTTTTTGCATTCTTGATTTACTTCATAACCTTCTTGGTAGAACCTTTCTTTCCTTTTGGTTCAGACTTTGGTTTCGGCTTTTCTTCTTTGTCAGCTTTAGCGGGAGCTTTTTTCTTAGCTGGCTCTTTCGCCTCTTTCTTTTCTTCTTCTTTTTCCTTCAAGAGCCCTTTTTCGCCCAATAAGTTGAACCATTGAAAGAGCTTCTTTAGATCTGAATTGTAAACCCGCTCCTTGTCATAATTCGGCAACACGGAAGCTAAAAAGTCGCTTAATTCTTGAATGGAAGCTTTCTTATGGTTTGGCCCAGCTTTGCCAGAAGTCTTTTTAAAAAGCAGGGTGAATACATCTGCCAACGGCACATCGTCCTCATCGGTGTAAATGCTGATGTCCTCTAATGCCAGAATTTTCTGTGTAGAGTAGGCTGGCATTCGTTTCCCGTCTAATAGGGACTCCACCACTAAACCAGTTTTCATTTGACTCACCATTTTGAACAATCCAGGATAACCCCCGATTGAAAGAATTCCACTTAAATCCATTTATAATATTTTGGACAAAAATAAGAATTCCACGTATGATCGTATTTAGCACAAACGTGGTTGTTAAACTGAGGATCAATCCAACTAAAAGGGAAGCTGATTCGGCTTAAAGTCTATTCCCTATAACTTTAATCATATTTCACCCAAAAGGCAGAAGTATACCCACGTAATTCTCCACCTCTAGAAGAATAAACTGGAATCCGTGGCGCTAAACCAATGATTTTCTTGTCAAGAACAGAACTTTCTTTGTCATAACTCCATTGCTCTTTAAAGGTTAAACCATAAAAGTCAGAAGTGTAATCTCGTTCTATAACGTCAATAGATTTATCACCTGTTTCTGGTTCTTCATTCCAAATGGTATCGGTAAAAACGAGCATAGATTTTACTTGTTCAGCCGTTACTAATTCTTCTGAAACGGGGTCAAAAGCTTTCAGTTTTCCATCCAATACATCTGCAATTAGTTGCCGAGAAATTGGTGCAACATCAGAATAGTCTTCGTCATTCAAATCCTCATGAAAGACAGAGTTCAAGTCAACCGCATACACCATGATTTTGGTGTATGGTGCGTTTGATGCAGCCTCTGAAATTGGTTCATTTGGCTTTTGGTCGCAGGCGATTAAGCCGAGTAAAATAAATGGAATTAACTTTTTCATGCGGTTTGTTTTTTTATTTCTTCTCTATCCTTCATTACTTTGTCAACAATCTTGTCTGTTAGCCAGAAATTGGTGGTAACATGGGCCGCGGTTAACAATCCGCTCATTAATGCGCCACCAATACCAACGGTAACGATATCCTGTCCTGTTAAGTATAGATTTTTGATAGACGTTTTCGGACGTAGTTCCTTCATTCTGAACCGAGCAGGGGAGTGGTCTAAACCGTAAATCTCGCCATGCTCATAATTCACGAAATGCTTGGTTGAAAGCGGAGTTGAGAGTTCGTAGTAATCAATCTTTCCTTCTAGTTGTGGGAACTGCTTGTAGAGCTCTTTTAGCAAGCGCTGAGAGAATTCCTCCTTGTAGGCTTCATATTCTTCTCCACGGTGTTTCCAGCGCTCATCTTCCCATTTTTCAAACCACTCATAAGGTGCTAGCGTAATCATCTCAATGGTGCTTTTTCCGGGATATCTATCCTCCCATTCTGGGTCCTTGAGCGATGGGAAAGAGATGTATGTAACAGGTAAAGGCTTGCTTGGGTCGGCCATATACTCCTTCACGCCACGGTCATGGTCGTTATGCGGGTAAACCCAATAGTTGGTGCTTCCGATTCCTAATTTGCGCAAATCCTGCTTCAATCCAATGTAAAGACATACATGAGAAACCGATCTTGGGACGCCTTTTTCTGGTTTAAAACCGATGGCATCCTGCACGTCTTGATCGAGTAAACGACTAAAAGTATTAAGATAACCAGCGCCACTCACAATCATTGGAGCTTTTACGACTGAACCATCTTCCATCAGCACGCCAGTTGCTTTTCCCTTCTCCACAATAATCTTCTCAACTCCAGCGCGAACTGCAACGGCTCCACCAGCTTTTTCAATGACTGGAATTATGGTTTCGGCAATACGCTGACAGCCACCAACTGGAAAAGCACCGCCTTTCCAGTAGTGCTTGTTTACTACTGACTGAATAGCAAAACTGCTTTCTCCTGGAGGCATTCCGTGGTCGCCATATTGGCCAGCCAACACGCCTTTTAGTTCCTTATTGTCGGTAATCCCGTCTAAAACCTCCGAAGTTGTTTTGTCAGACCACTCGTAGTATTTCTTGGTTAAACGACCGCCAATTAGCTTACTCAGAATGGATGGAAGTGCTCTTTCTTGAAAGAACTTTCTATTCGTTCCAGTAGCTGCATAAACCGTTTTGATGTACTGGTCAATAGCATCTTGCTCACCCGGAAAACGCTCGTTAAGCATTTCAATAAAGTTCTCTTTTCCAGCTTTGAAATCGTATGACTTATCACCAAGAATAATGCGGTCATACACCTCGTCCATCTCCTGCCATTTTAGCTTGTGCTCGGTGATGTAAGCGAATAAGATGCTGATGAAAGTGAACTCTTTATGTACGTCTCCAACGTAGTGAATGCCCACGTCCCATTCGTATTCTTTACGCTTAAAAATGTGCGTAAATCCGCCCGGTACGTAATGCTTTTCAAGCAATAATACCTTCTTGCCCATCTGAGCCATAATAGACCCAAAAGTCATGGCGCCAAGGCCAGAACCAATTACAATGGCATCGTAACCATCTTTCCTTTCAAGTCGTTTCCAAGGTGTTCCTAGTGCCATGTTTTTATTGAATTGAGAAAGAATCCTCCGTCTCGTTCCTCGACACCTCCTTTGAAAGGAGGAACGCCTTCAATCACCCTTAAAAAGGGGGTGCCGAAGTTGGGGGGTTTTTTTTCTAAGTACATAATATTAATTACCCGCGAGAAATTCCTGTCCAACGAGTTCTTCGCTCTTTTTCCAGAGCGCTAACCAATTTGCTTCTTCTTGCGATGGACGATTGCTCCATTCTTGTTTGCTTTTCACCCAATAATGTCCGGTAATTCCTTCCGCTTTTGGCGATGACGCCAAGTAAATAGAAGTTGCCGCACCTTTCTCAGCCGTAATCATAAACGGTTTCATTACAATCCACCCAAGTTTGGTGTACCAGTTGGCATTCTTCTCAGCAATCTCCGTTCTAACTCCTCCGGGATGAACAGCATTGACGGTAATCCCGTCTTTCTCCAATCGCTTAGCAAGCTCTTTGGTAAATAGAATGTTGCAGTATTTGCTTCGCGAATATGCTTTCCATCCACTATATTCTTCCTTCTTGTAATTGATGTCATCCAAATTCAATTCTCGGTTGGAATTGTGCGCAATTGAAGATAGGTTGATGATGCGTGGTTTTCCTGCTGCTTTGATGTTATCGAGAATCAAATTGGTCAAGAGAAAATGACCGATATGATTTGTAGCGAACTGCATTTCCAATCCATCAACGTTCAGTTGTAAATCTGAAACGTAGCATCCTGCATTATTGATTAACACATCAATTTCTGGACACTTGGTTTTTAATTCTTCTGCCGCTTTCCGAACAGATTCCTGAGAACTCAAATCCACCAAAACGTAGCTGACAGAATCGTGTCCTGAAGCTGATTTTATCTCAGAAATAGCTGCTTTAGCCTTGTCTTCAGAACGTGATGTAATTACAATTTCAGCGCCTTTTTTAGCCAAATTTATGGCTGTTGCTTTGCCAATTCCAGCATTTCCGCCAGTAATTACTACTGTTTTGTCTTTCATTGTTCAAGCAATTGAATGACTTCTGTTTTTAGCGTTGGAATATGTTTAGAAAGCACTCCCCAAATCACTTCATCCACAACGTTGTCGTAACCATGAATGATGCGATTTCTCAGGTTAACCACTTTTCGAGAGTCGGTTATTGCTACCTCTGATTCAAGCTCTAATAATCGGTTCATTGCTTCACCAATAATTTCTAGTTCTCTTTCAACAGCTTTTCTAAGTTTGAGGTCATTTTTGTACGTTTCAAAACTTCTAGTGCCTTCAAAGAAAAGGTCAATTTCCTCGATGGCTTGTAGAATATCTGTTAGAAGTTTTTTTCTATGCCGCTCCGTGTTCATGCAGCAAATAAAAGTTTCTTGGTTTCTTCTAATTCTTCCCTGAAATACGGGTTTTTTACTGCTTTTTCCACTACCAAATCTACTTTCCGATCAAACAATTTCTCTAACGCATCGCAGAAATCAAAATAGTTATCCGCGTATTCATCTAGCTCAACTTCACCAAAGGTTGCAAGCAAGTCTATGTCGCTTTCTGCTGTCAGTTCATTGCGTACTATCGAGCCAAAAGCAGATAATTCTACTACATTATACGCTGCACATAATATTGCAATTTGTTCAGAATATGTATGAAGCAATTTCATGTTTGAAAGATAGTTTATCTAACGTTATTGCTTGATGGAAAGCATGTATTCGGCAACAGCCAAACGAGTTTCTTCACTTAAGTAATTCTGCGGAGGCATTTCTGGAAAATCCTCACGCTTTTTAATAGGGCTAGCAATGTAATCGGCAAGTCCTTGTGGATTGTCTTTATAGAGTGCCTGAATAATTTGAGTTGGAGGTCCAATCATACGAACATCATACGCGTGACAACCAGAGCAAACTCCGTAAAAAGCCAGTTTACCCTTTTCATCTTGTTCAATAACGCGTGGGGCAACAGGCTCGCTCAACAGGTAAGATTTTACATCATCCGTACTTTTCAGTTCGCAAGAAGCAAAGCCGTCTAATCCCCAAGTTCGGTACATATCGCGGTTACGAATACAACTTCCTACGCCACCACCGTTGGCAAGAATATCTGGTCCCTTATCATCAAATTGTGTTGCCATAGCAGCTTTTACATCAGCAACTGGGTTGTTTCCATTGTTGTACATCAAATTGTCCAATATCACCACGCGGTCTGGGTTTGGCTCTACATCTGGGTCTTTAGATAATTGAGAACCGAAACTAAGATCAGTAATGGCTATACCCGTATTGTTGTTTCCAGTAATGATGTTGTTTTCAATTATTACATCATCGGCAGCCATTACAATTATTCCTGTTCCCGCAGGAACCATAGAGATAATAGCTCCTGGTTTTCCGAAGTTTGGGTGGTTATTATTCACTACAAAATTGTCTCGGATAATTACATCGTAACACGTTTTAATAGGAAGTCCAGGAGTGATAAAGGCTAAAATCCCAGCCGTGTTATTATGCGTGTAGTTGCTCTCAACCAAGCAATGGCGCGAGTTCTCAATCTCAATACCCGCCACACTTTCAAAAATTTCATTGTGGCGCACATCAATGTTGTCGCACATTCCAACATAAATGGCCGCATCAGAAATGCCGCTCAATACGTTGTGTTCAATCAATCCGTTTTTACCGAATTCAGGAAAGATGCCGTAAATACCAGCATCAACAATCCAGTTATTTCGGATGAGGAAGTTGTTACCCGCCTGTCCCATAATGGCGTTCCCTTTATACAAAACGATTTTGAAGTTCTCGATAAGAATATTTGAACCCGAATAGAGAATTGCATCATTCAAAGTCGCTTCACCATTCTCGCTCCCATCTAGCGTTGGCCATTTTCCTTTTTGAATCACCCCTTGGAGGCTGATGTTGTCTTTGTCGATATAAACAGTTTCGCGATACGTTCCAGGATAAACACGAATCAAATCTCCAGGCTTGGCTTTTCCCACCGCGTCTTGAATTGATTGTCCGTCTTTAACCTCAATCACCGTTTTTTCAGAAAGATCTACCGCCATAACTCCATCACCACCTTCGAAGAAAGTTGGGGGTGGCGCTGCTGGACCAGATGCTGAAAATTTGACTTTGCCAACGTAAAGGCCTGTGGCGAAAACGATGGCACTTACAATGACTAAAACGATAAATTTTTTCATGCTAATTGATGGTGTTAAGGGGCTGTAAATTCATTAAGGGTTTGAAGGTAAGCGATCTGGACGTTTTGGCATAAAACTTTCGTCCGTTAATGTTTGAAGAAAATCTACCAACCTGTCAAGCTCTGTGTCTGTTAAGTCTGGTTCCCAAATATGCCAGTGTAAGTAGAGGTTTTCTCCTTCGGGAACTGCATGCCCACGTCCCTTGGTGTAAAATTCTACGGTTTCGCGTAAGGTTTTGAACCTGCCAGAATGCATGTACGGTGCGGTTAGTGCCACATTTCTTAAGCTAGGGATTTTGAAAGCGCCTCTCAATGAACCATCATTGTATGGTGCTTCTGCACCTGCATCAAGCGGTCTGCCGTCAGGTTCTGGAGTACCTAAAACGGCTAATTGCTGATTGGTAAAAAGCGGTGGCGTATGACACTCAGCGCAACGAGCAACAAAAGACCGAAAGACGTTCATGCCTTCAATTTCCTCTTCGCTTAATGCTCCGTGAAACCCATGCGCATATTGGTCATAACGGCTGTTTAAAGAAATGAGAGAACTTTCAAATGCCGCTATCGCGAGATAAATTTCATTCAATTCAATATTCTTATTCGATTTGGGAAATGCCTGCTGAAAAAGTGCTAGGTACGTCTGATTAGAATTCAAGTCGCTCGTTAGTTTTTCAGGAGTATTACCCATTTCATCTTCCGCAAAAAGTGGGCCTTGCATTTGCGATTCAAGTGTCGAATCTCGTCCATCCCAATAAAGCAGTTTCAAAAATGCCACATTCCAAAGGCTTGGAGCTCCACGTTTAATGGATTCCCCCAAAATGCCAACACTTCGATCTAAACCATCGCTAAAACCTTTCTCAGGTTGATGGCACGTAGCGCAGCTAACGGTTCCATTGCCAGATAAAATTGGGTCGAAAAACAAATAGCGGCCTAAGTCAATTTGTTGCGGTGTAAATCCATCTCGAAATGCTGGAAGAGCAGTTTTTAATCCGCCAACGCCTTGGTCTTTCAGAGATGCATATTGCTGATAAAGCGAACGGAGCTTGCAAATTCCTTCATCGGTAAGCTCAAATCCTGGAGGACAGGTTTTACAGAGTTCAAAATCTCCGTTAGATTCTGAAACTATGTATTCTGGTTGTCGTTCAGAGGTGGAGTTTTCGAGTTCTTTTTCGCAGGATGCCAGACCAATAATTATGGCCAAAATAAGCGTGATTCCTGCAAACGTTTTACTCATTCAGCTTGAAGAGAATTGATGTAAGCAATAATGTCTTTCACCGTTTGATCATCCGGAATGGCTTCGGCAATTTGCTGCATTTGCGCACCGTAAGTATCGCCCGCTTCCTTACCTCTAATTCCTGCTCTAAAATTATTGAGTTGACGTTCTAAGTACCAGTCTTGTAGACCTACTAATCTAGGAGAGAAAAGGGCTTTAATTCCAACCGCACCTGTTCCATGACAAGCACCGCAAATCATGTTGTAGTAATTCTTTCCTTGCTCAATATCTCCTCCCTCAATGGTAATCTCATTTTTAGGCGAAGGCATTGTTTTGATGTAAGCAATCACATCGTTAATTCCATCGCTATCAAGCGTTTTCGCGAAAGCAACCATTTGCGATCCATAAACATCCTTTTCATGTACGCCCCGTTTTTTGGTTCGGAAATTATTAAGCTGTTGTACTAAGTAATACGGTTCCTGATCAGCAAGTGCCGGGGCTCCAAGTGCTTGTATTCCCTCTGCTTTTTGTCCGTGACACGTGGCGCAGGTCATATACAAGGCTTTTCCTTTTTTGACGTTGCCAACAATAGCCTTTTCGGATTTCGATTCTTCCTTTGCGGCTGATTTTTTGTCGTCAGCATTTCCGCAGCCAAATAGGAATGCTGAGAAAAATAAAATGGCTAAGAAGCAGACCTGATTTCGCATGTAATGGAGTTGAGCTGCGAATATGGCGAATTGTTGCTAAAATAATTGTCAGATTTTAGTTAATCATTGTTCGTTTCCTTATCAAAAACTATTTATCCTGAAGAGGTGCGATGCTCGCTCCTCTATCTTCGGTCGAAGCTTGGTGTTTGAAGCCAATGAGACGCAAGCATTGCGTCTCTACTAATAATGATTCCGCAACAGCGTAACATGTCCAATCTCCTGTTCAAAGATGTTAGGGTTAACATCCGTGCTGTATTTCAACGTCCAGACGTAAACGCCCTGTTGCGCTTCTAGGCCATTGGTGTTGCCGTCCCAACCTTCGGTTTGTTCGTTAGAATGATAAATATGCTGTCCCCAACGGGTGTAAATGTTTAGTTCAAAAAAGGAGATTCCGAGACCGTAAACGTAGAAAATGGGATTAATCACGTTTCCGCCTGGTGTAAATGCATTAGGCACGTAAATGGTCGGATAAGCATAAACGATAACGGAATCCGAAATCGTACATCCGAATTCATCCGTCACCTCAATATAGTAGGTTGTAGTTTCCTGTGGGTCTGCTATTGGGTCAGGGCAGGTGGTACAGCTCAACCCTTCGGGAGGACTCCACAGAATGGTGCTGTTCGGACTCGTTTCTGCGTACAAATAGCCAGGAACTCCAATCTGTAAATAAGCGTCATCGCCTGCGTTGGTAGTTGGAGCGCCAGACACATACACAACAACCGAATCGGTAACTTGGCATCCAACGGAATCTGTAGCTGTAACGATGTAAACGGTCGTTTCCGCTGGCAGCGCATTTACTTGGGCCGTATCCGCGTTCTCTAGACTGAAAGCTGGCGACCAATCATAAGAAGCTATACCCTCACCTTCTACCCAAATTGGAACGGTGTCTAGCGCGCAAATAGTGTCACTTCCAAACGCGAATATCAGTGGAGGTTCAGGAATTTCGAACTCTATAGAAGCCGTATCTGGCGTAAGGCAATTGGCAGAATCTCGAGCAATGAGTGTTATCTCGTAGCTACCCGGTTCATCATAAAAATGGCTTCCTTCAAAGTAAGTTGAGGTTTCGTTGTCTCCGAAATCCCAATAGTAGGTGTTTGCGCCTGTGCTGTTGTTTATGAATTCAACGTCTAACGGATAATCACAATTCTCAAGGTTAATATTGAAGTCGGGTGCGGAGATAAGTCGGTTCAGGTCGAATTTGAACACGCCTAGGTTGCAAGAAGATTCATTGGTTGAAGACCAAGCGCCAGGAGTAGAAGGGAAATCATCATTGCCACCGCATCCTGCGCAAACAGCTTGATAGACGATTCCATTTTTATCGAACCTGCTGGTTCCACCATCAACATGTTCGGTGCTTACTCCACCTCCGAAATAGGTGGCATAGACCAATCCTTCGGCATCTGCTTCTAACACCATCAAATAGAAATCACTTCCATCGGTGCTGGGTTGAAATGCGTCCGCACTAATTGGCAAACCATTAGTAGTGCTTTCCAATGCATTTCCATAGTTGCTGTTAGTGGCACCCCCCCAGCCGGAAACAAAAATTTGTCCACAGTTACTTACCAAAAAAGCCGTTGGCGAAATATCAATTCCACCATTCCCTGTTCCAAAAGTGGTGGAAACACTCAGCGTGCTTAAGTCGTTGGTGAGTTTTTGAATAAACTGCCCGCTGTTTGGATTGGAATAAACGCTGGATGGTGTGATAGGAATTGTACCAGCAGATTGCCCTAAAATAAGCACCTCATCATTTGGGTCGAATTGCACGAAGTAGACTTGGTCGTACTTGTTGGTGCCGATGTAGCTGGAGGACAGAAATTGACTACCGTTGGTGGAAAGTCGCATTACCCAACCATCACCTAAACCACCGTAGTTTGTGTTGAGAGCATTTGCTGTGGTTGGAAAATCGTTGCTTAACGTTCCTCCAGCAGCAACGATTTCACCGTTTGAATTTAGCTGTATAGCATAGGCGTTGTCGACCGAACTACCACCGACAAAAGTTGCCCAAGTCATATTGGATAGATCTGAATTCATTTTGAAGATTAGGCCATCTCGGCCACCTCCGATTACGGGTTGGGCTGCATTGGCAGAAACAGGAAAATCGGACGATTCGGTGCAGGAAGCTACATATACATTATCGGCATTGTCCACATTTATCTCTCCTCTAAATGGATCACCATAATTATAGTCGAGAAGTGATTCGAAGTTGATTCCATCGTTGCCTGAACCCCCAACGTAGGTTGAAGCTAAAAGCGAAGTGCCATCAGCAGAGAATTTGGAAATAACTATGTCACACCCGCTGAGAAATTCGATACTATAGCCATTAAGTAGGCTGGCAGATGTTCCTCCATTCTGGTTTGCTTGAAAAGCATTGGCCGAAACTGGATAGTTGGTGCTTCCAGTGGTGCCAAATAAGTAGAGTTCGTCATTGATATTGACAATGGTGCTATTGACTGATTCGCTAGCCGATCCCCCTACAAACGTGGAGTAAATTAATGACGAACCATCTGTACTAAACTTGCTAAAACCGATGTCGGTAACGCCAGCAGCGGTTTGGGTGTAAGCGCCTGTTGTCGTAGGATATCCGAGTCCAAAACTGGTACCTGCTCCATATAGGTGACCTTCGCTGTCGTACGTGGCGGAGCTTCCAAAATTGTTTGCATCAGAGCCCGAATAAGTTGAGAAAACAAGCTCTGGGTCAATTGTAAGTTCGTGGTTTTGGTCATACCCATTTGGGAAATGGAAGGAAGCCACATTTCCGTTCAATACAAATTCGCAGGCCACTTCAATCTGTTCGTCATTTATGGTTTGGTAAGCAATTGGTTTGCGCTCCAGCACATCCATTAGCGTGGTCTTAAGTTCCAAATCGCCATTAGGTCGAATTCGGATGTTGTCCAACCCATCATATTTCATTTGTATGAGGGCGGCATCAACATTGGCAGCAACAATCAGGTCGTATTTCAAATGACCGTTATTGCTGTAGGTGCGCATGTTTATGCCATTATACAGCTTGGTATGTTGGACTTCTTCAAAGCCTTGCACGTTTGATTTCCATTTATCGGGATTATTGCCCAAAAAGTAGTTGCGGTAGTTGGGTCGTTTATTCTTTCCTGCAGATGATGTGTGCAGAGAAGTATTCACGAAAGTCATTTTAAAGGCATGGCCTTGAAGATCTCCAGAGATTGCTGTTTGATGATGGTGAGCGTGGTGAATCACATCAAGGTCGAGTAGAGAATAGGTAAATCCATCCTTTTCAAGGAACACTGCCCCCGTAGAAAGGCCAGCTCTGTAAAGAACATTTTCGTGCCATTGGCCTTTGTTCTCCACAAATTCTATTTGCCCCGCAACTAGGTTTGGAATGCAGTAGAAATACATTCCAATTATGAAGATTACACGGGTAACGTGGTTAGACATTTTGCGTTGAGAACCTGAAATTCAAGTAGATGAATATCGGAATTATATGGATACACCATGTTCAAGGATTAATAAACAACCTGTTTGGATTAATGTCTAAACAAAAAAGCCGAAGCAATTGCTTCGGCTTTTTCTGTTATTTAGTTTAGAAGCTTAAGAGTAGAATTTCTCCCCAGCTTTTGCCTTGTCAACAATAATTTGTGGCGGTAAGAAACGTTCTCCGTGTTTCTCTGCTAAACGGTTGAAGATATCAACGGTTTCTTGCGCTCCTAACGTATCCATGTAACGGAATGGCCCACCTCTGAAAGGAGGGAATCCAAGTCCGAAAACAGCGCCAACATCACCATCCAACGCATTAGCAATAATTCCTTCTTGAAGACATAAAGCGGCTTCACTTACCATGCTCATTCCAATACGCTCGTACATTTCTTTTTCGTCAAACTTCTTACGGTTTGTGCCTCCAAAGAAGCTGTAAACGTTCGTGTCTAGTTCGCGCTTTTTCTTGCCGTTCTCATCATACTGATAAAACCCTTTCTTGTTTTTTCTCCCGTGATAACCGGCTTCAAACATTTTCTTTAGACCATCAGAGGTTTTTACTCCTTTTCTGGTAGCAATGAAATGCTCAATAAGGTCACCAGTCATGATATGAGCACCAACGTCAATTCCAACTTCATCCATCAAAGTAATTGGCCCAACAGGGAATCCGAATTTCTTCAACACGCTATCAATTTGAAGTGCATCAGCGCCTTCTTCCAACATGTTCAACGCTTCGCCCAAAAGTGGAGCGAGGATTCGGGTGGTGTAGAAGCCTGGGCCATCTTTCACCACGATTACGGTTTTACCTTGACGAACGCCTAAATCGTAACATGTTGATGTTACCCAATCTGCTGTTTTGTCTGTGACCACAATTTCCAACAAAGGCATTTTCGGAACAGGGGAGAAGTAGTGCATTCCAATTACCTGTTCTGGCCGCTTGCTTGCTTTCGCAATCTCACCAATTGGAAGGGCCGAAGTGTTGGAAGCAAAAATGGCATCCTTGTTCAAATGCTCTTCGCATTCTTTCAGAACGATGTGTTTCACTTTCATGTCCTCAAAAACAGCTTCAATTAGCACATCAACCTTGTCGAAATTGTTGTAATCCAATTGTCCGTTGATGCGGTTCATCAAACGGTCAGCATTTAATTGCGCCATTGCTTTGCGCTGCACTTTTTTGCCGATGTCGCTCCAAACGGTTTTTCGGGCTTGAGTAAGTGTTTCTTGTTTGATGTCCTTTAATAGAACTCGCACATCTTTGGCCGCAGAAACCTGTGCGATTCCGGCACCCATAAATCCAGCTCCAACCATTGCTAGTGTGTTGGTTTTTCTTGCCAAAGCAGCCTGTGGATTTTTCTTCTTTTCCGTCATGGCGAAGAAGATGCCACGGAGCTGAAAACTTTCTGGTGTAAGAATGAGTTTTTCAAAGCGTTTAACCTCTTCAGCATATCCTTTTTTCTCGCCAGAGGTCATTCCAATGCGAACACATTCCATAATCTCGTAAGGTGCAGGATAATTGCCGTTTGTTTGACGATCAACCATCTCTTTCGCTTTCTTAAAAATGATGTTGCGAGTAATCGGGTTTCCTTCTAAAAACTTGTCCATTCCAGAACGCTTGTCTTCCCTTTTTAGAGGAGATTTTGCAATCTGATTGGCAAGAACGATGGCTGCATCAAGCAATGCTTCTTTGGTTGCAATTCTATCCACCAATCCCATTTTCTTAGCAGGATACGCAAACACGTTTTTGCCCGTAAGCATCATATCCAACGCTTTTTGAATACCAACTAAACGTGGAAGTCGTTGCGTCCCGCCCCCACCAGGAAGCAAACCGAGTTTTACCTCAGGAAGAGACATGATTGTTTTAGGATTGTCGGACGCTACACGAGCAGCACACGCCAAAGCAATTTCTAAACCAGCGCCCATACACGCACCGTTAATGGCAGCCACAATAGGTTTTTTGCTTTTCGCAATGCGGTCAAGAATTTCGTGACCTTTTTTAGCAATTGGTTGCCAATCTCCTTCTTTCCTAACGTTGGCAAAAGCTTCGATATCTGCACCAGCAATGAAGTCCTTTTTACGGCTAATCATAACAGCGGCTCTTACTTCGCTGTCTTTCTCTAACTCGTCCATCATCGGATTGAACGTGTCAATCATATCTGGACCAATCTTGTTGATTTTAGAGTCTTGCTCGTCCATCCAAATGATGGCAATACCATCACGTTTTTCTATTTCAACGTACTTATTCTTCATTGTATTGATTTAAAACACGTTCGTGTTTACATGTATTAGCCACAGAAACACAGATTTTCACAGAATGAACACAGAGAATATTTTCTTTTTCTGTGAAAGAAATCTGTGCCTTCCGTGTTTCTGTGGCTTTAAAATGTTTTTATTCTATTCGCCAATAAAATCGTTTCCGCACTCTTATTGAAGTGCTATTTTTTGAGATTTCGCTCCGTTTGAATCTTCAAACCGAACGATATAGTTGCCATTTTTGATGGACTTAATTTCTAAAAATGTGAAACCTGCGCTAACAGGTTTTATAATCACCATTCTACCGCTCATATCAAAGAGTGATATCGTGCCTTTTTCGTTACAGGTGATTGAAATTCCGTTTGAATAAAGATTGAATTCAACCGGATTTTCGATTTGGTCAGAAATTCCAACTGAGGCAGATACCTCACAAGGCATGAGGCTCTCTCCTGGCAGTAACGCAAAGGTGTTTTCGCAATTTGCAATAGTTTGCATTTGAGTGATCCAACAAGGGTTTTCTTGACCTGAAGTGGTTGGTGTGCCGATTACTCGAATATGGAAGTTAGTAGTTGCTGGTCCGCCTCCAGCAGTCATTCCAAGTCCTTGGGTTGAGGGCGTGAAAACGGTCGAATCGCCTACGTTAACAGGAAACCAACCATTGATCAACAAAACATTGGAAGGGTCTGGTGCATCTATTATCAACACGAATTCCAATCCATCTGGAAGGAATAATCCTGAGAAGTCAAAATTGAAATCTGTGCCATCGTTGAACGAGCAATTTCCTGGCGAGCCATAAGTGCCTATGTAAACCACATCGTTTCGATATTCTCCTACAACGTACGGCTCAACGATAATCTGAGCTTTCAATTGAAAACTCACCAACAGCAGAATGATTGTTAAAATTCTCATGATTCGTATCGTTCTAGGATAGATGCATGTCCGTGAGCACCTGCTGCACAGGCTGCCAAAAGACCGTATTTACCACCTTCGGCAATCAAACGGTTGGCGGTTGTAGTCATTATTCTGGCACCTGTTGCTCCAAACGGATGGCCGATTGAAAGTGACCCTCCCCAAAGATTCATTTTGTCCATAGGTATTTGACCAACAGCTTTTTCTAGACCGATGTTGTTTTTGCAGAAATCATCTGATGCCAGTGCGGCAATGTTTGCCAGAATTTGACCAGCAAATGCTTCATGGAACTCAATCACATCCATGTCATCCATTTTCAAACCATTACGCTCAAGAATTTTACCCATGGCGTAAGCAGGTCCAAGAAGCAACTCTTCGTGAATATCTTGTCCAGTGAAAATGTAATCGTGGATGTATGCTTTTGGTGTGTAACCAAGTTCTTTCGCTTTCTCTTCGCTCATAATCAGAACGGCTGCAGCGCCATCTGTGAGGAAAGATGAGTTTGCCGCTGTCAATGTTCCATGAGGCTTCACGAAAGCGGGCTTCAGTTTTGCTAATTTTTCAATTGGAGCAACACGAATTCCGTTGTCTTTATCAATTGGTTTAAAGTTTGGAGCTAACTCAACGGCTGTAATTTCTTTGGCAAGGTGGCCATCATCCTGCGCTTTCTGTGCTAGCGTGTGAGAACGAAGTGCAAAAGCATCTTGGTCTTCTCGCTTAATACGGAATTTAGCGGCTAGCATATCGCAATCCTGACCCATCAATCGGTCGGTCAAGAATTCTGCAACCGCTGGTTTGTCTGGGAAGAAATCAGATATTTTCAAGCTCCAAGCGAATTTAATCATATCGCCAGTTGTCTTCAGCTTTTGTGCATTGAAGAGCTTTTTACGCATGCTTTTTTTGTAACCGATAGGGGAGTCGGAGGTGCAGTCGGTACCGCCAGCAATAATTACATCAGCTTGTCCTAGACGAATCATATCTGCCGCTCGTGAAATCGCCTGGTTTGCTGAAATACATGCCTGCGAAACTGTTTGACAAGGCGTGCTCATGTTCAAACCTGCGGTCAATGCAGCTTCGCGAGCAACATTCGGGGTCTTCACATTATGGACTACCGTTCCCATCACCACTTGATCAATTTGATCTGGGTGAATTCCGGTTTTATCCATTACGCCTTTTATGGCGAATGCTCCCAATTGGTAGCTCATCAGGTCCATGTAGTCTGTTCCTGAACGTAAAAAAGGAGTACGTGCTCCATCTATTAAAACAACTCTTTTGCTCATGTTAATTAATTCAATGCATGCATTGCAAATGTATAAATTCGGTACACAAGTTTAGAGAAGATTAACCGCGGCTGGTCTATAAGATTGTCGTGGGCGGAACTTTTCCGTCCTCGTTTCATGTTTTTGCCGGTATCACACAATCTAAACTATGCTCCATGTTTGTCTTACTCCTATGGCTTCTTTTTTAAATCATTTAGTAATGAACGAACTCTAAATGCGAATGCAAAACTTTATCCGCTGTTTTTATTGTTGAATCATTTTGTCTGGTAGGATTCTTTCCTTTCAACTCATTTGCCGAGGGAACCCAGCAAACCACCGCCATTGATAGAACACACTTGCTTGCCAACTTTTCTGAGTTTGGCAACTTTGGTCGTTGTGATGGAATAGTTTATCAGCGATTGTTAATTCATGTAGAAAATCCAGAAACAGGGGTTGTTTATTGTGGTTTTAGCTAGGTTTTTGACTTACCACATTAGCTCGATACCGGGAATCCGCCTAAGTGGTTATTTCCAAATACAAAGACCTTAGCGGCACAGTGGTTTGTCCAACATTGTGAAAAAATAATTAGTTAGCAATAGGCTATTGGCACCTGGGATTAGGCTGTGAATGGACCGAACCTGTGCGGGCACTGACTGAATAGTGGACATACATTTGCTGCGTTGTAAGTCAGAATTATGGTGATGCAGGAGTTGACTGGGCATTCAGAAGGTAATTCGTTCGTCTACGTAAACTGTTTGTTGGAGGGTCAACTAGCAATGGTTGACCCGTTTGTTTTGGCATTAGCCGAAAACAACACACGGTTCATCGATAGTTTTAGATGGCTTAACTGATTTGACTATCTTGAGCCACTGAAAAAATATGGATACGCCAAACTCATTCTGTACATTAATTATTGTGTTGCTTGCAACAAAAGCGGTAACTAAACCTCCTTTTGTGCGTAATGCGCATCAATCGAGCCTACTCTTATTTCAAAATGGGAACAGTTCTCCTATTATAACCCATTATTTTACTACGGTGTAAACGCAAATCAGCATGAAAAAACACATACTACTTTCCATAACAACGATTGCGCTATTATTGCTTTCAAATGGAAGCTTTAGCCAAACACTTGAATTAGGAACACTTGATCCTTTTGAACTTTATACAGGATCGGGAGCTCTAACAAATGAAGGAGATGTTACAGGCGATGCCGGAACAAATTTCGGGATAATTAGTGGTGTCGGATTTGGTCCGGGATACACTGGTACAACATACAGTACTGGTGCTTTAACTTATCAGGCCAGAATTGATTTGCTAAGGGTATATATTCATCTTAGCGATGTTTTTGTTACGCAGCCTAGTACTCATGGTTCTGCTTATGGAGGTGGGGAAACTATTTTCCCTGGAGTTTATTCCATAGATGGCGCTGGATCTATATCTGGATCTATTACGCTCGATGGAGGAGGAGATACGAATGCTTTTTTTATAATGAAATTTGATGGAGCACTTACAGCTGGAGTGGGTTCCGAAATTATTTTAGCTAGCGGAACACGAGCTGCCAATGTTTTTTGGATTGCTGAAGGGGCTATCTCTGTTGGAGCAAATAGTGATTTAGCAGGATCTTTCATTTCACATCCCGGAGCTCTTGATGTCGGTATAAATTGTACCATAGAAGGAAGATTATTTTCATCAGAAGGAGCAATAACTGTTGGAGCTGGTACTGTTGCGGTAATGCCTGAAGGTGAAAGTACTATACCAATAAAATGTTTGGGTTTCTGTTCTCCTAACCCTGCTCTTGATGTTTTAAGAAGACTTAAAAATTACGCCCTTTTTACGAGTGATGGTGTTGTGTCAAATGCTGCCACGTCAGGAATTGTTGGTGATATCGGTACAAATAATGGCGCCATAACTGGTTTTGCTACTTCGACTCATGTTGGGGATTTTTATCCTGCAGGTAATGAGACAGCAAATGCCGCACTAGATTTAGATTCCGCTTATAATGACCTTATCGCTATACCAAATACCGAGCTTGGACACGTTGCGGCTTTTGGATCTGGAGAAACTCTTCATCCCGGGGTTTATTTTATAAATGGAGCAGGGTCTTTAGCAGGAACTTTGACCCTAGACGGTCTAAATAGTCCCGATGCAGTATTTGTTTTTAAATTTAATGGAGCATTTTCAGTAACGGCACAATCAAAAGTGATTTTGATTAATGGAGCGAGTCGTTGTAATGTTTTTTGGATTTCAGAAGGTGCCACCTCTATCGGAACTTTTACTTACATGAAAGGGACGGTTCTTGCCCATGACGGAGCTTGTACCATGGCAGCAAATGGAAATCTGGAGGGACGATTACTTTCTACAGCTGGAGCAATTGGATTTAGTACGGGTGTAATTTATAATAATACACTTTGCTTTGAGGAAAACCCTCCTGTTGCAGTGAATGATATTAACGGAACATTGGTTGATACTCCAGTTGAAGGAGACGTAATCACCAACGATTACGATCCAAATGGAGACAACATCAGCGTTACGCTTTTGACTGGCCCACCAAACGGAACCGTTGTTCTGGATTCTGTCGGAACTTACACTTACACCCCAGATTCTGGTTTTGAAGGTGAGGATGTATTTACCTACGTATTGTGTGACACGAGTGATCCACCTCTCTGTGATACAGCAGAAGTATCTATCGAAGTAACGCCTATTACAACAGGTAACGAACCACCAATTGCCCAAGATGACAATGCCGTTACTTACATGGACGTTACAGTTTTTGGAAACGTTCTTGCCAATGATGATGATCCTGATGGAGACAACATCATTCTTAACCTAACGCCACTTACAGGACCAGATAATGGTTCGATTACACTTTTGGGCGATGGCACATTCATGTATACGCCAGACTCAGGATTTATTGGAGAGGATGTCTTCACATATAGCGTATGTGATGATGTGGTTCCGAGCCTTTGCGATACAGCTACGGTAACAATCACGGTTCTTTTTGATATTAACGAAGATGACAATGACCCGCCATTTGCTGGTGATGATTTTGCGCTGACGCCACAGGAAGTTGCAGTTTCTGGAGACCTATTGTTGAATGATTATGACATCAACGGAGATCCAATAACCCTTGACACAATTCCTGTTTCTGATCCTTCAAACGGAACGGTTTCTATTCTAGCAAATGGTACTTACACATACACTCCTGACCCTGGTTTCATCGGAACAGATCAGTTTGTATATGAGATTTGTGATGATGGCACGCCAAACTTGTGTGCGCAAACAACTTGCTACATCACGGTTTACCCAGATAATAACCCACCTGTGGTGGTTAACGATTTCAACAACACGTTGGTTGATATGCCAGTTTCAGGTACGGTGGTCACCAACGATTCTGATCCTGATGGAGATAACCTTACGGTAAACCCAGTTCCAATAGGAGGCCCTGTAAATGGAACACTTTCCTTACTTCCAAACGGGAATTACACTTACACTCCAAACCCAGGGTTTAATGGTGAAGACATCTTTATATATTCTGTTTGTGATAACGGAATCCCACAAATGTGTGGCACTGCAGAAGTGAGGATTACGGTGATTCCGATAACGAATAACAATGATTCGCCAGTTGCTAACCCAGATAACTACGTGACTTACGAAGGCGTTCCAGTTCTTGGAAACATTACTTCTAATGATGATGACCCAGATGGGGACAATATCATTCTGAACACGAATCCAATTACCGGCCCATCAAACGGTTCGGTTACTATTGCGGCAAACGGAAATATCGTTTATACACCAAACCCGGGATTCCTTGGAGTAGATATGTTTCCCTATAGGATATGTGATGATGGTTCGCCAGTTCTTTGCGATTTAACCACTGTAAAAATCATTGTTATTCCAGATTACAATGGCCCAGAAAACGATCCTCCATTTGCAGTAGACGATGCCGTGCTTACGCCAATGAACACTCCAGTTACTGACAATCTTCTACTAAATGATTATGACCCGAATTTAGGAGATATCATAGCTGCAGATGTAAACCCAATTTCAGCCCCATCAAACGGAACGGTTACTATTGACGGAAGTGGAAACTACACGTATACACCAAACAATGGATATGTTGGTCCAGACCAGTTTGTGTATGAGATTTGTGATGATGGTACGCCAGTCCTTTGTGCCCGGGCCACTGCTTATATTACTGTTCTGCCTAAAACGATTCTAGCAACAGCAGATTCAGTATGTATTAATGATGTGCCATATATTAACTACGATGTGACTCCACTTGATTTTGCTTCCAACGGTCCGGTTACAATTACATTTTTCGACCCTGCTGGAAACTTGGTGGCTACGTACCCTAACCAACCACTTACGGGTCAAATACTTTGGCCAGGAGCAGTTGTTGATGGTAATGGTAATGGAGTAGATTGGCCAGGATGGGTTTATTCAAACGGAGCATGGTCGCAAGAGCCAGATGGCTTTGAGGGTCTGATTCCTAGCGCAACAATTGTCTTTAGCGTTAACCCAACGGATACCGTTATTCTTGGATATCCAATAGCCGCAGCTTTCTGTAATCCTAGACCTCCTGAGGCGCCAGTTGCTGTTAACGATTTCAACAATACATTGGTGAATACACCGGTTGGAGGAAATGTTCTTACAAACGATTTCGATCCTGAAGGGAATAATCTTACAGCTAATGCACCACCAGTTGTAGACCCATCAAACGGATCAGTAGTTCTCAATCCTGATGGTAGCTACGTTTATACTCCTGATAACAACTTTGTTGGAGATGATTTCTTTAGTTATGTGATGTGCACCGATGGAACACCAACACTTTGCGATACTGCTTCTGTATTTATCGAGGTGATTCCAATTTCTGATGGTAACGACCCACCGGTTGCAAACCTAGATGCTTATGTAACATACGAGGATTTACCAGTTGATGGAAACATTCTAGTTAACGATGCAGACCCTGACGGAGATAATATCATACTTAATGTAACTCCAATCAGTGGGCCTCTTAATGGATCAGTTACCGTAAATACGAATGGTTCAATTACCTACACCCCAGACCCAGGTTTCTTGGGTGAAGATGTGTTTGTGTATGAGATTTGTGACGATGGTACACCAAGTTTGTGTGATACATCCTTTGTTGTAATCTATGTTATTCCTGACCCGAACGGGCCAAATAATGACCCTCCTTTTGCTGGAGATGATGCTGCACTTACACCAGTAGATGTGCCTGTATTAGGACAAGTACTTACGAATGACTATGATCCTAATGGAGATGACATTGTAATCAACACTACTCCTGTATCAGGACCAAGTAATGGTACAGTTGTCATCAACCCAGATGGAACCTACACCTACACTCCAGGACCTGGATATATTGGCCCGGATAATTTCGTTTACACAATTTGTGATGATGTAGTTCCTCCGCTTTGTGCCGATGCTACAGTTTACATCACTGTATTTGCAGGACCAGAAATTGATTTCACTATTACTGAATCACTTTGTAATGGACTAAGAAATGGAGCAATAGATATTACTGTTTCAAATGCAACGCTTCCGTTGACTTTTAGCTGGTCTAACGGAGCAACTACAGAAGACTTAACAGGTGTGTCTGCAGGAACTTATGTGGTTACCGTAACAGATGCTCTTGGTAGCACAATTCAGGAAACAATTGAGCTTACACAACCAACTGTTTTAGAAGTAGTTGTTGATGTTACCGATGAGACTACGGTTGACGGTTGCGATGGTACTGCCACGGCAAATCCAACCGGAGGAACGGCACCGTTCACATACATATGGAGTGATGGACAGACGAATGCTACCGCGATTGACCTTTGTGCTGGAATTTACACGGTTACGGTAACGGATGCCAACGGATGTTCGGTTTCTACAAGTAGAGTTATCAATCCACCATCATGTGACCTTGATGTAAATGTTACTGGTCAGGCGGTAGATTGTAATTCTGGTGAGGACGGAAGTGTACTTGCGACTCCAATCACAGCTCAGAATAATGTTCCTTTCACTTACTTATGGAACAATGGCGAAACAACTCAGCAGATTACTGGAGTTAGTGCAGGACCATATTCGGTAACAGTTACCGATGGTATTGGATGCACTTCTTCAGGAAGCTTTGTTGTAACAGAGCCACTATTGCTTACGGTTTCAACTATTGTTGTTGATGAACAAATTTTCCAAGCCTGTGATGGTTCAGCTACTGCAAGTGGTGGTGGCGGAACTCCACCGTACATATTCGAATGGAGTGATGGACAGGTTGGAGCTACTGCTTCTAACCTTTGCCCAGGAACTTACACGGTAACAATTTCGGATGCGAACAATTGTTCAACCGAGGAGACTATCACCGTGAATGAACTTTCATGTTCAGGTTTCTCAGTATCGGTTAATACATACAGATTAAGTTGTTTCGCAGAAAATGATGGGGCAGCCGTTGCGGTTGTTTCAGGCGGAACAGCTCCTTTCACATACTTCTGGACAACAGGCGGTGCTACAACCGATAGTATCGGTGGACTTGGTGCAGGAAACTACCAAGTTACTGTAACAGATTCTGTTGCTTGTGAGCAAACTGTTAGTAGAATAGTTACGCAGCCAGCATTGTTGGAAGCAGCAACTGCAGTCGATCCAGTTACGTGTTACGGTCTTGCCAACGGAGCAATTGAATTAACAGTAACTGGCGGAACAACTCCTTACGGTTTCACTTGGTCGAATACTGCAACTACCGAGGATTTAAACAATTTAGGCCCCGGTAATTACGGAGTAGCGATTGTTGATGCAAACGGTTGTACAGAAAATGCGAGTGCAGTGGTAACCGATCCTGATACGCTGGGTGCAACTAGCATCAACACCGATGTTACCTGTTTCGGTGGTTCAGATGGAGCCATTGATCTTACCGCTACAGGCGGACTTGGTCCTTTTCAGTATTCTTGGTCTAACGGACCGACTACTGCGGATATTTTTGGACTAAGTGCTGGAAACTATACGGTAACGTTTGTTGATCAGAATGCTTGTGTATTCGTTTACACAACTACAGTTGATGAATCCAACTTGTTTGAACCAACAATTACGGCTGGAGGTTCAACTATCTTCTGTGCTGGAGACAGCGTGGTTCTCACTGCAATAGCAGGAAGCACCTACTTATGGAGTACAGGGGCAACTACCCAAGCAATTACGGTTCTTACATCTGGAGTTTATACAGTTAATGTAATAACTGCAGATGGTTGTTCTGGAGATTCAGATCCTGTTCAGGTTACAGTTAACCCATTGCCAACGCCAACTGTATCAGCAATTGGTTCTACAACATTCTGCGATGGAGGAAGCGTGACGCTAACTACAGGTTCTTATGCTTCTTACCTGTGGAGTACAGGTGAAACAACTCAAACGATAGTGGTTTCCGCAAGCGGTGTGTATTCGGTTTCTGTAACTAACGGAAACAGTTGTGAAGGAACATCTGCCAATCTTACGGTGACTGTAAATGAACTTCCTCAACCAACAGTTTCAATACAAGGAGACCTTGCTTTCTGTGACGGAAGCGATGTAACCCTTTCTTCAAGTACGGCAAGTGGTTATTTGTGGAGCAATGGAGAAACTACGCAGTCAATCAGCGTAACAGGCTCAGGTAGTTTCTGGGTTACTGTTACAGATGCTAACGGTTGCGTTGCAAATTCTGATACGGTAATGACAACCGTATTCCCAACACCTAATCCAACAATTACAGCAGATGGCCCAACCATTTTCTGTGATGGAGATAGTGTAGTATTGACAGCCTCTTCAGCAGTTCTTTACAGCTGGAGCACTGGCGAAAGCACGCAGTCAATTACTGTATTCCAATTAGGAAGTTATTCTGTTACTATAACGGATGCTAATGATTGTGTTGGTACATCAGCCCCTTTACAAGTAACCGTAAATAATAACCCAACGCCAACAATTACGGCAGCTGGAGTTCTTGAATTCTGTGATGGCGATAGCGTTGTCCTTACGTCAAGCCTGGCTACATCTTACGGTTGGAGCACTGGTGCTACGACACGGTCAATTACTGTGTTTACTGCTGGTGAATACTACGTAACAGCAACGTTAGGAACAGGATGTTCAGGTACTTCAGACACTACAGATGTGATTGTGTTTAATAACCCAACACCATCACTTACAGCGAGTGGGTCTCTTGAATTCTGTGCAGGAGAAAGTATAACGCTAACGGTAACTACAAGTAACTCCTACCTATGGAGTACAGGAGCAACAGGTCAAAGCATTACGGTAAATGCCAGTGGGTCGTACTGGGCTACTTCAACAAACATCAACGGTTGTTCGGGTGTTTCTGATACCGCTATGGTTATTGTAAATCCAAATCCAACACCGACCATCACACCTGATGGGCCGTTTGAGTTCTGCGATGGAGATAGCGTAACGCTTATGTCGTCTGCAGCAGATTCTTATCTGTGGAGTAATGGCGATATAACACAATCAACCGTAGTGTACAGTTCGGGAACGTTTAGTGTGGAGGTGACGGATGTAAATGGTTGTTCTGGAACTTCTGCTCCTGTTACAATTATTGTGAATCAACTACCATTCTCATTCATCTTCACTAATGACCCAACGGAATTTTGTCAGGGTGATAGTGCTATTCTTAATGCTAGAGAGTCTGACTCTTATCTATGGAGCAATGGTGATACGACAAGAATCATTACAGTTTACACTTCTGGAACATATTCCGTAACCAATATTGATCAGAACGGATGTCAACAAGAGTCTAACGAGATTGCTGTTATTGTTAATCCTAATCCTAATCCGAATATTTCAGTTGGCGGCCCACAGGCTTTCTGCGATGGTGACGAGGTTAGTTTGACTGTTCTTGTTCCGATTTCTCCTAACCCTAATCCGCCAGCACTTTTCTATACTTGGAATACAGGCGAAACAACCCAAACCATTACTGCTAGTGAAACAGGTATGTATTGGGCTTCGATTGTTGATGATAACGGATGTTCCGGTCAGTCAGATACGGTAGATGTGGAAGTTTGGGAACTTCCTGAGCCACAAGTTACAACAGTGGGTACACCTTCTTTCTGTCTGGGAGACACTATTTTCGTGACTACAACAGAAGAGTTTGAAGAGTACCTGTGGACGAATACAGGAGATACAACTCGAACCACTTTTGCTGTTCAAGCAGGATTCTACACAGTTCTTGTTACAGATACTAATGGTTGTCAAGCATTATCTCCAGAAAACATTATTACTGTAAATGTGAATCCAACGCCAACCACTACTCCTGATGGAACTATTGAAATCTGTGATGGCGATACAATAACCATTACTTCCGTTATGGCTGAAAGCTACCTGTGGACCAATGGCGATACTACGCAGGCAATTCAAGTGTTCGAGGCAGGGATTTACAACGTAACTGCTACTGATGGAAACGGATGTACTGGAACAAGTTCTGATGTGACGGTAATTGTAAACCAACCGCCTAGCCCAACAATTGTGGCTGACGATGATGTTTCCTTCTGTGATGGCGGTGAAGTAACTCTTAGCACACAAGAGTATGTGACTTACCAATGGTCAACTGGAGCAAATAGTCAAAGTATTACTGTAAATCAATCGGGAGAATACACCGTTACAGTAACAGATAGCTTGGGTTGTGCATCAGCTTCGGACGAAGAATTTGTAACTGTTTACGAGAATCCTTTGCCGAGCGTCAGCATTACAGGCCCACAGCAATTCTGTTTTGGAGATTCAGCAGTATTGACTGCCACTCCTGGTTTTAACGGTTACCTCTGGTCTAATGGGTTAACAACAGAATCTATCACTGTTTATACATCTGCTTCTTATACTGTAACTGTTACCGATGACAACGGTTGTGTTGGAACATCACCGCTTACTACTATAGAGGTTTATTCGCTTCCGAATATTAACATCATTGCAGATGGCCCTTTAGAGTTCTGTGCTGGAGATTCCGTTAGGTTGACTGCAGTAGGAGGACAAAACTATCTTTGGAATACTGGACAGACTGGTAATTCAATTGTGGTTACTTCTACCGGAAGTTATAATGTGGTAGGAGGGAATCAATTTGGATGTGTTGATACATCGGCTTCTGTTTCTATCCTGATAAATAACCCACCAATAGTGGCCATATTCCCTGACGGATCTACAGAGTTCTGCGAGGGTGGTTCTGTTGACTTGGTTGCAAATGGAGCAGATTCTTACGTATGGTCTACCGGAGATGTTAGTCCAGTCATTACAGCCACAACTTCTGGGTTGTTCTCTGTAATAGGTACAAATACAAATGGATGTACCACTGAAACGGCAGATATTGAGGTTGTGGTTAATCCAAACCCAGTTCCTGTTATTACACCAAGTGGACCAACAGAATTCTGTGATGGAGATTCGGTTATTCTCACATCAAGCGCAGCGTCTAGCTACCAGTGGTCAACTAATGAGACTACTCAGTCAATCACCGTATTCACTTCAGGAGTTTATGATGTATCTGTGGTTGATGCAAATGGTTGTGAAGGTGTTTCTGCACGAGTTACGGTTGTTGTTAACGACAACCCAATTCCAATCATTACACCTGACGGACAAACTGAATTCTGTGATGGAGATAGCATAATGCTTACCTCAAGCACGTTTGATTCTTATCTATGGTCAACTGGAGATACAACTCAGAGTATTGTTGTTTCTGCAGCAGGCGACTATTCTGTTGAAGGAACTAATCAGAACGGATGTTCAGGTCTGTCTGCTGATGTTACAATTTCGGTTTATTTGAATGCACAGCCAGAGATTACAGCATCTGATACAGTTGCTTGTGATGGACAAGCTGTGACGCTTACTTCAAGTCAAGCAACTGCTTACGATTGGAGCACAGGGGCAAATTCGCAACAAATCTCAGTTACAACAAGCGGACTTTATTGGGTTGAAGTAACAGATGTAAATGGATGTCTTGGGGCTGATAGTGTTGAGATTACTATTAATCCAACACCAACACCAATTCCGGTTATCACACCTGATGGGTCAACCACTTTCTGCTTTGGAGATAATGTAAACTTAGCAGCTGATACTTGGGACTCTTATCTCTGGGCTCCGAATGGCGATACAACTCAGAGCATAACGGTTAATCAATCTGGATTGTACGTGGTAACAGTTACCAACGAGTTTGGCTGTGAAGCAGATGCCGCTGGTGTTGTTGTAACCGTAAATGAGTTGCCTGAGCCAGTTATCCAGACAAATGGCGACAGTGCGATCTGCCAAGGTGAAACAATTGAGTTGAGTACAGGATTGTTTAACAACTACTTATGGAGTACGGGAGATACCACACAAGTGATTTCGGTTGATACAACTGGAACATACAATGTGACTGTTACCGATGCAAATGGCTGCACAGGAACTTCAGAAGATTACGAAGTTGTTGCACATGCATTGCCAGAAATTAGCGTTGAGGCTGACGGGCCAACAACTATTTGTGAGGGTTCTGAAGTTGTATTAGGCGCCATTGGCAATGGTCCATACTTATGGAGCACTGGTGAGACCACTACAACCATTACCGTTTCGGATGCGGGAGCATATTTCGTTCAAGCAACAGATCCCGTTACAGGATGTGTTGGGGTGTCTGATGATATTGTCATTGACCACTTCCCAGACTTTGACCCTGAGATTACGGCTGATGGATCAACCGCTTTCTGTAGTGGAGCAGATGTTGTTTTAACAGCCTCCGAAGCAACTTCATATTCATGGTCTACGCAGGAGATTACTCAAAGCATTACGGTTACAGAAACGGGTGTTTATATCGTGACTGTTGCAGATACGAACGGATGTTCTTCTACAGCTTCTCAAACGGTAACTGTACTGCCAGCACCGATTACTGAGATTGTCCCTGATGCACAATTACCTTACTGTGATGGTGATGTCATTACGTTAACAGCTCTCGGAGTTCCATTTATCGATGATTTTGAATGGAATACGAATGAGACCACTCAGAGTATTGAGGTTACCGAAACAGGAGTATACACTGTAACGGTTACCAATCCTTTTGGATGTTCAGCAACAGCATCGTTGCCAGTAGGGTTCCTTCCAACACCAACCGCTGAGATTGACGTTGACGGCAACACCAGTTTGTGTGCTGGTGATGAGGTAACTCTTACCGCTGATGTGCCTTTGCCCTTCGGGTATGACTTCCTATGGAGTAATGGTGAAACCACTCAGTCAATCACTGTTACCGGTGCAGGAACCTATTCGGCAACTGTTACAAACTTGGCAGGATGTAGCGCTACTTCAGAGCCTGTTGTTGTCGAAGTTGCTCCTAGCCCTGAAGTATTAATTACTGTTCTGCCAGATACCGCAGTTTGTGTTGGCGATACACTTTACTTAGATGCTACAGGAGCAGATAACTACCTCTGGAGCAATGGCGAAACCACAGCTTCTATTGTAGTGGTTGCTACTGAAGACATGACCTACTCTGTTGAAGCAACAAATGATGGCTGTAGTCAGATTGCTATTGATGAAGTATCAATCACTGTTCAAGAATACCCAACCGCAGCGTTTGGTTATGGTGATACCAACTTGGGTGAACCAGTCTTCTTTACTGATTCATCTACTGTTCCTCCGTTGTTCAGTTGGTCTTGGGATTTTGGGGATGGAAACACATCCAACGAGCAGAATCCTAGTAACGACTATCAAGAACCAGGAGAGTACGAAGTAGCACTTACGGTAAGCACTTCTGCAGGGTGTACGGATGATACTATTCGAGTTCTTCCAGTCGAAGAGTTCTTCATCATCACTAACGTGCTTACACCAAACGGTGATGACCTAAATGACTATGTGTGGATTACCAGCAGCCTTGCTGATGTAATTGATGCCAAAGTCTATAATAGATGGGGTCTTTCTGTTTGGGAAGGCGTTGGTACTGATTTAAGGTTTGAAGGAAGAACGTCAGCAGGTGTTGAGTTGCCTGCCGGAACGTACTATTACACGGTAGTGTTAAACTATGGTGATGCTGGTACGAAAGAGCTTACTGGTTACCTGACCATAATTCGAGACTAAATAAACTCGTATAAGTAATGTCCTAATTGAGCGGGGCGATTCGAAAGAATCGCCCCGATTTTTTTGTCGGTTATCGAAATTAACAGGGTGCTTGTCGAAATTAATTTCAGGTTTGTCCGTTTTATCTATCTCCGTATCAAGTATAAAAATGAGCCAAACTAGCTACAGGATGTCATTTTTTATTGTGTCGATGGTCGAAAAACTATCAACCAATTTTTTTTGTGCGCAAGCGCAACTACCAGTATTACCTCTATTTCAAAATTCAAACCAATTTTCATATGAAAAACCAATACTCTACTAACGTATTGAAGTCTTTCCTATGTGTCGCAATTATTGCGGTTCAGGCATTTTTTGCATCAGCTCAATGCCAATGCGAAGGTTACATCTACGATTTATAAGTACTATACCAATAGCGTCCTAAACGATTAAAAAAGAGAAAGGAAAATTCTTGCTTCAAAGTTACCTTTGAGTTGCACCAAAAACCCCCTTTCTCCGATGACCAAAATAACCCTTTTTGCGCAGGTAATCCAACGGCTGAACCGCCCTAATTTTACGCGATTGGTAAAAAAGTATGATGCGGATAAGCATCAAAAAGGCCATACCAGTTGGACTCATCTCATATCGATGCTGTTCTGTCAATTCGCCAAGAGCCAATCGGTACGGGACATCAGTAACGGTCTCCGTTCAGCCACAGGCAATTTGAACCACCTTGGGCTTTCCAAGGCCCCTTCAAAATCCACCATCAGTTACCAAAACAAAAACCGTGATTGGAGGCTTTTCCGAGACTATTATTACAGCTTGCTCGAAAGTTTAGGACAGCAGGCGAAATTCAGACAGGTGAGATTCAGGATAAAGTCAAAGATATTCCTGCTCGATTCCACTACCATCAGTCTTTGTGTGAGCCTGTTTGACTGGGCTAAGTACAAGACAACAAAAGGAGCGGTGAAAATGCACACTTTGCTTGATTATGAAGGTAATTTACCTGCATACGTGAGCATTACCAACGGCAAAACGGCTGATAACAAAGGAGCGTATGACATCCCTCTAGTGAAGAGAAGTGTAGTTGTGGCCGACCGATTTTACAACGATTTTTTTCTACTGAACGTTTGGGACAGCAACGAGGTTTTTTTCGTTGTAAGACACAAAGAAAACATCCAATACAGAGTGATAAAGGAGAATGAACTACCCGAAAACCGTCATCAGCATGTGCTCAAGGACGAGATTATAGAACTTACAGGAATCAACTCTAAAAAGAAATATGCTGGCAAATTGAGAAGAGTTGCCCTTTGGGACGATGAGAACAAGCAGACCATCGAACTGATCACCAATCAGATCTCATGGGCGGCAAATACCATCACAGAACTGTACCGAAGTCGCTGGCAGATTGAAATATTCTTCAGGGAAATCAAGCAACTTCTTCACATCAAGTCCTTTATAGGGACTAGCGAAAATGCGGTGATGATACAAATATGGACAGCCCTGATAACCATACTTATCCTAAAGGCGCTCAGAGCAATGGCAAAGTTCGGGTGGTACCTGTCCAACTTGGTGGCGTTCATTCGCCTGAACCTATTTGTAAAAGTTGACCTGATAGCTTGGCTCGATAATCCTTTTGATGAACATCCTCCGCCACGGCTCGAACAGGTGCAGGGGGGTGGGCTTTTTTAAAAAAGTCGCTAAATCAAACGATGTGAACGGAAAATGTCGCTACTTTTTAACTCACCAATTTTATTTAGGACGGTATTGATTTTGGGTAAACTAAGTGCACTTCAAAGTGAATATAATTCATGTACATTTATTAGCATGATTATACGCACCACCATTTTTTATAGTCTAATGGTCATTTTAGGCTGGAAACCGACACAAGCTCAGGTACTTTTTGAAGAAGTATCTTTTCAGTCAGGTATAGACCATTTGCAGTTGAACGGTTTTTTTTTTGGTGGGGGTATAGCCGTACTTGATTTTGACAATGACGGTTGGGAAGATGTGTATTTTACTGGCGGCCAGAACCCTGATAAGCTATACAGAAATCTTGGCAATGGTCAATTTTCAGATGTCTCCATTCAATCAGGAATTTCCTCATTGCCCGAAGTCACAACAATGGGAGTAATTGCAGGAGATGTGAATAATGATGGTTATCAAGACCTTATTGTAACAACCTTTTTTGGTTCAGAAAGTATGCTTTTGGCAAACCAAGGCGATGGAACGTTTATGTATTTGCCCAATGCCATTAATGATTATGATAATTGGAAAACGAGTGCGTCATTTGGTGATATCAACAAAGACGGTTTATTAGATTTTTACATTACGGCCTACGTGTTTAATGGCAGTACAATCCTTGGCCCTGATGATGAAATAATTGGGTTTGATCACGATTGCTCAGCTAACCAATTGTTCATCAATAATGGGGATTTTAGTTTTTCGGATGTGACCTCTATATACGGTGTAGATGATGAAGGATGTGGACTTGCTACCGCTTTTACGGATTACGATAACGACCTAGATGTAGATATTCATTTGGCTAATGATTTTGGTCAATGGGTTGTGCCTAGCGCTTTATACCAGAATCAATTTCCAGCTGCCAATTTTATAGATGTAAGCGATGCAACCAACATGGCTGCTACATTTTATGGAATGGGAATAGCAATCGGGGATTATGACCGAGACGCTGACCTTGATTATTACCAGACAAACTTGGGACGAAACTTATTGAGTAGAAATGATGAGCAATTTTTTACTGATGCGACTACACAAGCAGGAGTAGAAAACGATAGCCTTAACGGGTTAAATATTACAAGCTGGGGGTGTTTTTTCTTTGACGCGGATAACGATGCTTGGCCAGACCTTTATGTGGCTAATGGACCAATTCCTGCCGCAACATTTATAGCTAATGTTCTCTACGACCCCAACAAGTTATTCTTGAATAATGGAGATGGGACTTTCGAGGATGTATCGGCTATTGCTGCTGTTGCAGATACGCTACGTTCGAGAGGTGCCGTTTATGCAGACTTTGATAAGGACGGACGAATGGATGTGATGGTTTCGAATGTCCATTCAAACGAGGATTCAGCTCATGTGTCTTACTTCCATAACATAACTCAAAACACAAATCATTGGATTGAGTTTAATCTCGAAGGCGTTCAAAGCAACCGAGATGCTTACGGATCTCATGTTACGATTTGGCTTGATGGACGTCCAACATTAGCTGAAGTTGATGGAGGATCTTCTCATGCATCTAAAAGCTCATCAATTGTGCATTTTGGGGTAGGAGAAACCTCCATAGTTGACTCGGTCAATATTGTTTTTCCTAGTGGTGTAACAATAACACGAACTAACCTTACTGTCGATCAGCGCTATGATATTTTAGAGGATGTAACTGTTGGTGTTCGAACAAATTCAGCCGAATTATTACTGGATGCATATTATTTAGGTAATGAGATTCATATTAGCCTTAATCAGCCAACACAGCTTTCCGTAGAAATGATTGATCTTTCTGGAAGACTGTTGTTTAGCAATAGCGGGAAACTCCCAAATGGGAAATCTATTGTACCCATACCTCAAGAACTTTCCTCTGGAGTTTATTATATCCGTTTACAGAGCAAAAGTCAATCACAAGTAATCAAGATTTACTTGGATTAGTGTGGGTTTTTTAGTCTCAAGAAAATTAGATTTCTAATAATCTGAGATTTTTTCTCGGTGCTTTTTTGTTAGCAGTATTCCAAATACCTCATTTTCAGGGCAGTTGACAGATTTACCGCTCCATAATATGATATATTTGAATCCCTATTATTTAAAGCTAGTTACATGCGTATTTCTTTACTGTTATCCGTTCTTTTATTTGCTGCCAATTTTTCCTACTCTCAAACAATCACATACGAAATAGATGGATTGAGATTATTCATTGACGAAACTGGAGATTGTAGCTCTGGGCCTGATCCACGTTGGAGAGCCAGAACACAAACCCAATACACCGGTGGGTGGGCAAACTGGAATGTTGATGCCGATGACATTGCTGGAGGCGGCTGGGCGAATTTCTCCAACCTTAATTGGGTAAATAATACGTCAGTACCGAATAATGCAGTAATTACCGTACAACTTGATGCTTGGGAGGAAGATCCTGCCCAGTGTGATAATCCGTGTGTTTTCTGTTTTAATGGAGGGCCTGATGATGGTGACTGCTTCGGGTATCAAACAATTAGTACTAGAACAATTACCGACCTAGCACCTTGTCAATGGTACACGTTTCAGGGTTTCCGTAACTGTACTGATGATGGCGTAACAATTCGTTGGGGAGTCGAATACAGGTATCGTTATGAATACGACTTTGTAAACGGAGGTAATATTAATGGAACTCAGTCAATCTGTCCTGGTGGAGATCCGACAACACTCAGCTCTACTAATGCTGGAACCACAGCTTATACCAGTTATACATGGGAGTATCAGACAAACTGCACGGGAGGCTGGACTGTTATACCTGGCGCTACAAGCGCATCTTACAACCCACCAGTATTATCAGAAACCAGATGCTATCGAAGAAGAGTGAATTCGTGCACAGTTACTGCGGTTTCTAATACAATAACTGTTACAGTTAATCCAACCCCAACGGTTATTGCAACCCCGTCAATTACTACCATATGTTCTGGGCAACCTGCTAACGTTGCGTTGACTTCTCCTGTTCCAGGTACTTCTTTTACTTGGTCTGCAACAAGTGTTGATCCACAAATCGGAAATTTTGGTGCGGGAAACGGTACAACCATAGGTCAGACGCCTACTAACTCGGGCTCAGTGCCAGGAACCATAGTCTATACTATTACGCCAACCGCAAATAGTTGTCTTGGGCCTACATCTACCGCCACAGTAATTGTCAATCCATTACCTCAAGGTCAGATTGCCGGTACAACCACTGTATGTTCTGGCGAGTCTTCAACGCTTACGTTCAACTTCTCCTCTGGTAATTCTCCTTATGACGTTATTTATTCTGATGGAACGAACACGTTCTCTTTGAACGATATTAGTTCAGGAGAAACCGTAACCATTAACCCAACAATCACCACTACTTACACGCTTACAAGTATTATCGATAATGCTGGTAATGGCTGTACCAGAACATCAAGTTTTGCAGGAAGTGCAATTATTTCGGTAAATGAACTCCCTGATGGAACAATTTCTGGAGCTACAACAGTTTGTGAGGGAGGCTCGACCAACCTGACGTTCAACTTTACAGCAGGTACAGGCCCTTATGATGTTCAGTATTCAGATGGTAGTAACACCGTCAGTCTTTCGAATATTCCAAACGGGCACACCGTGTCCGTGTCACCTACTTCAACTACCACCTACAGCATTGTTGAAATTGTAGATAATAATGGTTGCGAGAATACCAGCGTAGTGAGCTCTGCCATTATTTCAATTAACCCTCGCCCTAATGGAAGTATGAGTTTGGTTACTCCTATTTGTCTAGGTAATCAAACTACAATTACGTTTGATTTCTCACCAGGAACTGGGCCTTTTGATATTGATTTTACTGATGGCGTATCTAACTTCACTTTAACGGGTGTTAATGATGGGGATACTTACGATGTCACACCTCCAACAAGTGTAACTTACAATTTCACTTCCATTACAGATGTGCTTACATGCGCTCGTACTTCAGGCTTTACAGGAGGAGCGCAGGTAATTGTTAACCCGCTTCCAGTTGTAAGTTTTAGTGGCCTTGCTACAGATTATTGTGAAACAGACGGATCTATAACCCTTACGGGTAGCCAAGCCCCTGGTGGAACATTTACTGGTAACGGAATCTCAGACCTTGCAAATGGAACTGCAACATTTTCACCTTCTGGTGCTGGTGTAGGCGTTCATTCTATCACTTATACGTTTCAGGATATTAATACCTGCACAAACAGTTCTGTGCAATCCGTTAGTGTAGATGAGGAGCCAGTTGCCAATGCGGGAGCGGGTGGTGATGAATGCAATCTTGATTTCACTTTCTCGGCTGTTCCGTCAGTAGGAATAGGTACATGGTCGCAGACCAGTGGATCGGGTAATGCGTTTTTCTCTAACGCGAATTCTGCCACCTCTGGTGTTCAGGTAACGGCCTATGGAACCTATACGTTTCAATGGAGAGAGGTAAACGGACAATGTTCGGATAGCGAGCAGATAACGGTTAATTTCTATCAGCAACCGACCGTTTCGCTTGGGGTTGATCAGAGCCAATGTCAGCTTACCTATAACTTGACTCCGACCACAAATATTCCAGTGACTTCTCACTCGTGGATTCAAATTTCTGGTCCGGCAGCCACAATCGTTAACAATACAGCTGCTGTTGCTGCTATCGTATCTTCCGGAACACTCGGAGTGTATGTATTTGAAGTAACGGCTACTATAAACGGTTGCTCTTCTTCTGACCAAATTGCTGTTACTCAAGTTGGCGCGCCTGTGTCAAATGCGGGTAGTGGCGGAAACGAGTGCGACCTTAACTTCAACTTAGGCGCAACACCGTCTGTAGGAACCGGAACGTGGTCACAGACTGGAGGCCCTGGATTCTCGAATTTCGTGCCGAATGCTGCCGCTGGAACAGTTAGTGTCTCTCAGTACGGAACGTATCAGTTCACTTGGACAGAAACCAACTTGAATTGTACCAATGCCTCATCGGTAACGGTTAACTTCTATCAACCACCAGTTGCAAATGCAGGAACAAATGGCAACGAATGTGACCTTAACCATGTTTTTAACGCTGTAGCAAGCGTGGGTAACGGAACGTGGACACAAGTAGGTGGACCCGGAACTTCTTCATTCGTTAATCTAGCTTCTGCCACCACAACGGTTACTGTTTCTGTCATTGGTCAGTATGTTTTTCAATGGGAAGAGGTGAACGGAACATGTTCTGATGCTGCTACTGTAACGGTAAACTTCTTTGATCAACCTGTGGCAAATGCAGGTTTCGGTGGTGGAGAATGTGATTTCGACTTCACGCTTGGGGCTACACCTAGTGTTGGAATTGGAACATGGACAGCTACTGGCCCAGGAACAATAACTTTTACTCCCGATGAGAATGATCCAGCTGCACTTGCGGAGGTAGATGCTTACGGGATTTATATTTTCACTTGGAGCGAAGACAATTTCGGTTGTACTGATGATGCTAATATTACTGTAAACTTTGATCAGCAGACCAACGCGAATGCTGGTGATGATGGTGATGAATGTGATTTGAATTTCACCTTCAACGGATCGCCAAGCATTGGTACAGGAGTTTGGACGGCTACTGGACCTGGTAACGCTTTCTATAGCGATCCCAACAGTCCTACTGCTACGGTAACTGTTGATACGTATGGTGCATATCTTTTCACTTGGACAGAAACAAATGGAAACTGTACAGCCGTTGATTTCGCATCTGTTAATTTCTACGAGCAACCTGTAGCAGATGCCGGCCTTGGAGGAGACGAATGCGACTTGAACTTCCAGTTTGCCGCCAACCCTAGCGTTGGTGATGGGCTTTGGTTACAAACCAACGGACCTGGAACTTCTTCTTTCTTGGTTGATTCGGACCCAAGTACAACGGTTATCGTTACTCAATATGGAACATACATCTATGAATGGTCTGAGACCAATGGAACATGCTCCGACAACTCAGCAGTTGTAGTCAATTACTACGAACAACCAGTTGCAAACGCAGGAGCAGGAGGAGATGAATGTGACCTAGATTTCACTCTTAATGGTACAGCTTCAGTTGGAGTTGGTCTCTGGACAGCAACAGGTCCAGGCACAGCCACTTTTGTTAATGATATTTCTGCTGCCACCGATGTGTCTGTTTCTGCTTATGGAACCTATACGTTCATGTGGACGGAAATCAACGGAACATGTTCTGATGCAGCATCGGTTACGGTTAATTTCTACGAACAGCCAACGGCCATTCCTGGTCTTGGAGGAGATGAATGTGATCTTGATTTCCTTACAACTGCTATTCCTAGTGTTGGAACAGGGCTTTGGTCACAAACAAGCGGGGCAGGAACTTCAACCTTTAGCAATGCTTCTTCGGCAATAAACACGATTACCGTTGATACTTACGGAACTTATGAGTTTACATGGACCGAAACCAACGGAACGTGTATTGACTTCCTCACAATGACCGTTAACTTCTACGAGCAACCAGTTGCTAACGCAGGTTTGGGAGGAGATGAATGTGATTTCTCCTTTGTGCTCGCGGCTAATGTAAGTGTTGGTTCTGGTGAATGGACTTTTACGGGTCCGGGAACAGCAACGTTTGGTTCTAGTACAGCTGCTTCTACCGTAGTTACTGTTTCTCAATCGGGTGCGTATACTTTTATTTGGACAGAGACAAACGGAGTTTGTTCTGATGCAGATGATGTATTAGTTAACTTTTACGACCAACCTATTGCTGATGCTGGATCTGGAGGCGATGAGTGCGATTTGAACTTCGTATTTAGTGCTGTTCCGAGTTTCGGAATTGGAATATGGTCTGGTTCAGGACCAGGAAACGCATCATTTACTAACGTGAACAGCGCTACTTCAACAGCAACAGTTGATGCTTATGGAACGTATACGTTCACTTGGACAGAGGAGAATGGTATTTGTTCTGATGCTGCTTCGGTTACTGTAAACTTCTATGAGCAGCCAATTGCTGATGCTGGAACAGGCACCGATCAATGTGATCTTGACTTTACGTTTAATGGATCGGCTTCTGTCGGTTCTGGAACGTGGATGTTTGTAGGTCCAGGCGTTGCTACTTTCAGCCCTAATGCAAATGATGTAAACGCAATAGTTACTGTGGATGCCTCAGGTTCATACACCTTTACTTGGACGGAGGATAACAATGGCTGTATAGATGCTGATGATTTGGTTATTGCGTTTAATGCGCTTCCAACAGTGGCTTTTACTGGATTAGACGCTCAATATTGCGTGGATATATCAACGCCAGTTGCACTTACCGGAACTCCTATTGGAGGAACGTTTAGTGGTTTAGGAATTAGCGGTAATTCCTTTGTGCCATCCTTAGCTGGAGTTGGTGCCATCTTCGTTACATACACCTACACAGATATAAACGGATGTACAGATAGCGAAATGCAATCGGTTGATGTAAACGGACTTCCTAATGTCTCGTTCTCAGGCTTAGATGTCACGTATTGTGAAGATGATGCTACCGCTTACACCCTAGTTGGTTTGCCAAGTGGCGGAACATTCTCGGGTTCTGGAATTTCGGCAGGTCAATTCACACCATCTGTTGCTAATAATGGCACACACGTAATTACCTATTCTTATACAGATCCTTTTGGATGTGCTAGTTCTGAGCAGCAATCTGTGGTTGTTAACGAGCTTCCAGTAGTTTCTTTTACTGGACTTTCGGCAGCGTATTGTGAAGATGCTCCAAACGTAGCACTGATAGGAACGCCTTCCGGTGGAACGTTCGCTGGCCCAGGAATCATTGGAAATTCATTTAGTCCGCTTGCTGCTACTAGCGGGTTACATACAATCGTTTACACCTATACGGATGGAAACGGATGTACAAACACGAGCGTTCAGCAGGTTACTGTTAATGACTTACCTCTTCCGGTAATTACACCTTCTGGTACATCTGAGATTTGTGCGGGCGAGAACATTACGCTTGATGCTGGTGCCGGTTTCGCTGGTTATCTATGGAGCAATGGTGCTAACGGACAGTCTATTTCGGTCAGCGCTGCTGATGATTACAGAGTAACAGTAACTACAGCAGCAGGATGTATTGGCACATCTGCTGATGTAACTGTAATTGTAAACGCATTGCCAGTTGTTAATCTTGGTCCAGACTCTACGGTTTGTATAGGGTCAACTTTCACCCTTGATGCTGGTAATCCAGGTTTGGATTTCTCATGGTCAACATTGGAAATTACCCAGTCCATTACAGTAAGCACAACAGGAGTTTATTCGGTTGATGTAACGAATTCGAATGGTTGTGTAGGTGCAGACGAGATTTTAGTATCAGTCAGTACGCTGCTTGATCCGGTTGTAGTTGCAAACGGACCTGTCATTTTCTGTGATGGAGATTCCGTCACCCTAGATGCAGGTTCAGGATTTCTGAATTATTCATGGAGCAACGGTTCTAACGACCAAGCCATCACTGTTTTTACTCCTGGTGTTTTTGAGGTTACAGTAGTGGATCAGTTTGGCTGTTCTGGCTCAGATGATGAGATTGTTTCTGTTCTTCAACTTCCAAATGCGGTGATTCAACCTAGTGGACCAATAGCTATTTGCAGTGCCGATACGGTTACTCTTTTTGCCAGTAACACATTTGCTTCTTACGAGTGGAGTCCTGGCTTACAGGCCACACCGTCAATTGAGGTTTGGCAGGCTGGTACATACACAGTAACTGTGGTTGATCCGAACAACGAATGTGAGGCTACTTCAAACGCTGTTGTAGTAACTGTTAACAGCAGTGTGCCACCAACAATTGTCCCAAGTGGCGCTACAGAGTTCTGTGCTGGTGAGAGCGTTAGTCTATCGGTTGATCCTGGTCCATACAGCTCATTCCTTTGGTCAAGCGGATCTACCACACCTTCTATTGTGGTAACACAAACAGGAGATTACGGAGTTACAGTTCTTGATGCTAATGGTTGCTTAGACAGTACGCTTCAAGGTAACCCACTTTCCATACAAGTGTGGGATCCTAATCCTCAAGTGGCAGAGCAGGGAGACTCTTTGGTTGTTGCTAACGGACCCTTTGCGCAGTATCAGTGGTATTTTAATGGGGCACCAATTCCTGGGGCAATAGTCGACTTTCACGTGCCTAACGAAAGCGGTAATTATCAAGTAATTGTTTGGGATGAAAACGATTGTCAGGGTAGTTCGTCCAATATTGAATACACGTTTACGGGAGTTGCAGACTTGGGCAGCCTGTATGACATCAAGGTCTATCCTAACCCAACAAATAACTTCTTCACTTTGGAGGTTGATTTCGGAAAACGGATTTCCGGAACAATTTCGCTGATGGATATGACTGGACGTCAAATTATAATACCAGAAAACCTCGCAGATGTTTCTAGCATAAGACGAACATTTGATATGGAGCATCTTGCCATGGGCGTATACCAACTAAGATTGGTAACTAATGAAGGTGTTGCGGTGAAAACTGTGATTAGAAACTAATAGACGACACGCTTTCGCAAGTAAGCTGTCGTAGTTCAATTATCTTCGGTGGCGGATGTTTCGTTCTCGGTTATAGAAATTAGGTATTTTCGTAAGCTACATGTTCATTCTTTACAGGATGAGTGTGTAGCTTCCTCCTAATTTAACTGAAGACGATTTACATGAACAGATTTCTATTCGCGCTCAGCACAGCTGTTTTTACTTTCCTTATCGGATCAAACGCTCTGGCACAATGCGGTACAAACACAGCTTTTGGTACGTTTTGCAATAGAGCACCCAACGGTCTTGCTCCGGGTGGTGTAGCGTATTTGTACGGAACTCTTATTCCAAATTGCGGTACGTTTGCCAGTACTCCAAATAACTTCGGGCCAGGGCAGTATTTTCAGATGCCCGTTCTTGCTGGTGGTTGTTATTCAGTCAGTACCTGTGGAAGCTCAGTGGATACGCAGATAAGTTGTTTTCAAGGTACAGCTACTACGGGTCCTTATGCTTACAATGATGATAGTGGTCCTTTATGTACAGGAGTATCTGCATCAGTAAATATTACACCCAGTTTTACGGATTACACTAGAGTTCAGGTAAGCCAGTATAACTGTCAACCTGGAGGTACTGCATCCATTACAGTTAGCGTAAGACAAAATAATAACCTAAGCATTATCTCCTCTTCTGCTGCAATGTGTGAGGGGCAAACAAGAGGTTTAACAGCAACCCCAGCAAGCGTTTCGGGAACTCTTATATCTGGAAGTGGAGATCGGGGGACTTTTACCGGAACAGGTGTTAGTGGAACAACATTTACTGCACCAACACCTACTGGTGCATCAGCCACTTATATTGTTACTTACACGTTCGGTTATTGCACAACTACACAGAATATTTTGGTTCATCGAGCGCCAACTACTTCAAGTGCTGGATCTAATCAAACGATCTGCGGAACAACTACCACGCTTGCAGCAAACGCACCAAGTATTGGTGCTGGTGCTTGGACGGTAGTCTCTGGCTCGGCAGCAGTTACCTCGTTAACAAGCCCAACATCTGCGGTTACTGTAATCAGCGCATCTGCAACCTTCAGGTGGACAATTTCAAACGGAATCTGTACAGCTTCTACCAGTGATGTGGTAATTTTTAGAGACGTTACGAACCCGGTCATTAACTGCCCTGCTGATATTAGCACAAGTGCAACCGCTGGTCAATGCGGTAAAGCAGTTACATACAACGTAACAGCAAGCGATGCCTGTGGTGCTACTCCTTCTTTGAGCAGTGGAATTGCTTCTGGAGGGTTTTTTCCAGTAGGTACGTCAACTGTAAACTGGCAAGCAAGTGATCCATCAGGAAATATGGCTTCTTGCTCATTTACAGTTGAAGTAGAGGACTTTGAAGACCCAGCAATTACTTGTCCCGGAGATATAAGTGTCACCTCAATCACTTCTAATTGTAGTGCCCTAGTAACGTTTACTCCACCAGTTGGTACAGATAATTGTGTAGTCTCAACTACGCTAACGGCAGGTTTAGCACCTGGTTTGTTTCCCGATGGTAACACTGTTGTGGAATATACAGCAACGGATGCATCAGGAAATAGTACTGCTTGTACATTCAATGTAACGGTAGACCCAATACCAAATGGTACACTCTCTCTTGCGCCTTCACCAATTTGTTTAGGAAATCAGACCACACTAACTTTCACGTTCACTTCTGGAGCCGGACCTTTTAATGTAGAGATTACAGATGGTGTGAATTTTTATACTCAAACGGGAATTGTTAGTGGCGGTACATTTGATGTAACACCACCTACAACGGTTACATATAGCTACGTGTCTATACAAGATGCTACTGGCTGTACGCGTACTTCAGATTTTATAGGTACTGCACAGGTGATTGTCACACCACTCCCTAATGTTAGTTTCACTGGCCTAAATACCGCATACTGCGAAACCGAATCAGCATCAACCCTTGTGGGAAGTCAAAGTGGCGGTACTTATTCGGGCGCAGGTGTAACCAATTTGGGAGGTGGTCAAGGAACGTTTGATCCGGCTTCTGCTGGACCTACTGGACCATACAACATAACCTATTCTTTTACAGATTTGAATGGCTGTTCGGATTCTGAATTGCAAGTTGTATCGATAGATGAGCAACCAGTTACCAATGCGGGATTAGGAGGAGACGAATGCAATTTAGATTTTACATTCTCAGCTGTTCCTACCGTAGGAATTGGAACATGGACTCTTATTAGCGGACCAGGCGTTCCATTCTTCTCAAATATTAATGTGTCTACTTCAATTGTTCAGGTTTCAGCAACCGGAACGTATCTGTTCAGATGGACAGAGGTAAATGGGCTGTGCTCAGATTTTGACGAAATTTCGGTTACGTTTTACGAAGTGCCAACTGCCGATGCCGGCTTTGGTGGTGGCGAATGCGACCTTGATTTTCAGCTAGGTGCAACCCCTAGCGTTGGAACTGGAACTTGGACTGCTGCGGGGCCAGGAACTGCCACCTACGCACCAAACGCTACCAGTGCGAATGCTGTTGCAACTGTTGATGCATACGGTAGTTATTCCTTTACTTGGACTGAGGATAATGGTGGGTGTACGAATGCTGCATCGGTAACTGTAACATTCGATGACCTTCCTGTAGCTAATGCTGGTTCGGGTGGTGATGAATGTGATTTAGATTTCACCTTCTCTGCCGTGCCAACTGTAGGCACAGGCGCTTGGACGGTAAGTGGCCCTGGCTTATCTACTTTCACAAGTGCTTCCAATGCCAATACGCCCGTTACGGTCAGTAATTTCGGTACGTATGTTTTTACTTGGACTGAAACGAATGGAAACTGTTCTTCCGTAGATGATGTGATTGTCAATTTCTACGAGCAGCCTGTTACCAATGCTGGCCTCGATGATGCCTCATGCAGTCTGAGCTATACGATGGCTGCCACGGCTAGCGTTGGTTCTGGTGTTTGGACGTATACAGGTGCAGGAATTGCAACGTTTGCGGATGATTCTGACCCAGTTACAGGCGTAACTGTTGATACGTATGGGACTTATAATTTTACTTGGACTGAGACCAACGGAACGTGTACTGATAACTCTTCGGTGCTGATTAATTTCTCCAACCAACCTGCTGCTAATGCTGGAATAGGTGGTGATGAATGCGATTTAGACTTCGCGCTGAATGCAACCGCGTCTTCAGGTGTTGGTTTATGGACAGGTACAGGGCCGGGACTTGCCACTTTTGTCGATGATCTTGACCCGAATTCTGTTGTATCGGTATCACCCAACTATGGAACGTACACGTTCACATGGACAGAGATTAATGGAACATGCTCAGATGCAGCTTCTGTTACAGTTAATTTTTACGAGCAACCTATAGCCGCTACAGGCCCAGGTGGAGATGAATGCGATTTGGATTTCTTAACCAATGCAGTTGCAAGTGTGGGCACAGGATTATGGTCTCAATCTGTTGGTCCAGGAACTGCAACTTTCAGTAATGCAACTTCAGCGATAAACGTTATCACTGTTGATATCTATGGCACGTACGAGTTTACATGGACTGAAACAAATGGCACCTGTGTAGATTCCCGTTCAATGACCGTTAATTTCTACGAGCAGCCAATTGCCAATGCTGGTTCTGGAGGAGAAGAATGTGATTCTGATTTTGTTTTGTCTGCATTGCTAAGTACAGGTTCTGGACAATGGACGTCTGCAGGCCCAAGCATAGCAATCTTCCTAGATGATTCAGACCCAGCTACAACTGCTTCTGTTTCACAGTCAGGAATTTACACGTTTACATGGACGGAAGAAAACGGTTCGTGTACTGATGAGGATGAAGCACTAGTTACTTTTTACAATCAGCCAGTTGCCGATGCTGGCGCTGGGGGTGATGAATGTGATTTGAGTTTTAGCTTTAGCGGAACAGCTAGTTTCGGAACTGGAACTTGGACTTATACCGGTGCTGGAGGTGCCTTTTTTAGTAATCCAAATAATGCAACCGCCACTGCTTTAGTTGATACCTACGGAACGTACACATTTACTTGGACTGAGGTAAATGGAATTTGTTCGGATGACGCCTCAATAACAGTCAACTTTTATGAGCAACCATTAGCCGAAGCTGGTTTGGGAGGCTCTGAATGCGATCTAGATTTTGATTTGAATGGAACAGCAAGCGTTGGGAATGGAACATGGACAGCAAGTGGTCCCGGATCAGCAACGTTTACTCCAAGTGATTCTGACCCAGACGCAACAGTTACTGTTGATGCAGCAGGAACGTACGTGTTTACATGGACTGAGGACAACAACGGATGTACAGACTCTGATAATGTAACGGTGGTCTTTAATACTTTGCCAGCGGTTAGCTTCACGGGGCTTGACGTTCAGTATTGTATCAATCAAACTACACCAGTACCACTTACAGGAACACCTGCGGGAGGAACGTTTAGCGGATTGGGAATTAGCGGTAATTCGTTTGTTCCATCTATCGCGGGAGTCGGAACCATCTTCATTACATATACTTATACGGATGTTAACGGCTGTACTGACAGCGAAACGCAAGGCGTAGATGTAAATGGTTTGCCAGTGGTTTCATTTACTGGTTTAGCTCCTGCTTATTGTGAAGATGATGCCACGGCTTACACACTTACAGGAGCACCAACTGGAGGAACCTTCGCTGGATTAGGTATTACGGGGAATGATTTTATTCCGGTAGATGCTGGCTCAGGAATTCGAACAATTGAATACACATATGTCGATCCTTTTGGATGTACAAGTTTTGACGAACAGCAAGTAACGGTAAATGAATTGCCTGTGGTTTCCTTTACCGGTCTTGCCGCATCTTATTGCGAAAATGCTTCGAATGCTCCACTTGTAGGAAGCCCCGTAGGAGGAACTTTTAGTGGAACCGGAATGGTGGGTTCATCCTTCAGTCCAGTCGCTGCAGGAACTGGAATTTACACGGTTACTTACACTTATACGGATGTAAATGGCTGTACAAATTTTGCAGATCAGCAGGTCACTGTTACTGACGTGCCGCTTCCAAACATCACACCGAGTGGAACTTCAGAAATTTGTGAAGGCGATGATTTAGTCTTAAATGCAGGAGGTGGATATTCCGCGTATAACTGGAATAATAGCACCAATGGCCAAACAACTACAGTAAATCAGGCTGGATCTTATAATGTTACCGTTACAACAGCCGCTGGTTGTTCTGGAACATCTGCTGCTGTTCAAGTAGTTGTAAACCAACCACCAGTTGTTGATTTTGGGAATGATACGATAATTTGCACGGCAGCCTCACTTACGTTGGATGCTGGAAATGCTGGGTCTTCATATGCATGGTCAAACCTTGAGATTTCACAATCCATCACGGTTACCACAACAGGTGCTTACATCGTTGATGTAACAGATCAAAATGGCTGTGTTGGTACAGACGACATCTCCGTTACCGTTAGTAATCTTTTAGACCCAATTATTGTAGCAAGTGGGCCACTTGAGTTCTGTGTCGGAGGCACGGTTAGTTTGGATGTTGGAGCCGGATATGATACTTACCAATGGAGTACCAGTGAAACGGGACAGGACATCACGGTTACAACTCCAGGAGTTGTAGAAGTTCAAGTTTGGGATGAATTTGGTTGCAGTGGAACGGATGAGGTGATTGTATCCACCCTTCAGTTGCCAAATGCCATCATAACACCAAGTGGAACGATAGAAATTTGCAACGGAGATACAGCCACCCTTTCGGCTAACGGTGGTCTTACGTCTTATTTCTGGAGTCCAAACTCTGAGACAGGACAAACCTTGGATGTTTGGCAAGCAGGAGCCTACGCGGTTACCGTTGAAGATCCAAACAACGGATGTTTCAATACCTCAGACTCGGTTGAGGTGGTAGTCAATACCACGGTAGCACCAACAATAGTTCCAAGCGGAGTAACAGAGTTCTGTGATGGAGGTAGCGTTAGCCTTACTGTTGAACCAGGACCGTATCTCTCTTACCTCTGGTGTAGTGGTTCTACAACTCCGTCTATTGTAGTAACACAAACAGGAGATTATTGTGTAACGGTTCTAGATGCTAATGGCTGTTTAGATACCACGCTCGTTGGTAACCCAATTTATATTGAGGTTTGGGATCCTCAGCCAATTGTAGAGCAACAAGGCGATAGTATTGTTGTCACCAACCAACCGTTCAGCCAATACCAATGGTATTTCAATGGTGTTCCACTTCCTGGCGCAGTTGGTCCCGTAGTTGTCCCTTCCACAAGCGGAAACTACTCTGTACAAGGGTGGGATGATAATGGCTGTTCAGGTGCTTCATTTAATGTGGAGTTCACATTTACGGGAGTTGCTAATCTGACCGATTTGTATAACATCGGCATCTATCCAAATCCAACTAACGAGAATTTTACGTTAGAAGCAGAATTTGGAAAATCAGTTAAAGTGACACTGATTCTTACGGATGTTACCGGAAGAGAAGTTATGCAACCTGAGGTGATTGACGATGTATCTTCTATTCGAAGAAGCTTTAATATTGGTCACCTAGGAGCTGGAATTTATAATATCCAGTTAGTCACTGACGAAGGCGTAGCAACTAAGCGATTGGTTAAGAGATAATTTTTGCAGACATATTGTTTGAATTCAGGAAGAAGGGGCTTGCCCCTTTTTCTGTGTTCTACAGGAATATTAGTTTTGAACAATAATGCAAGTGTGAAAAATCTTAATTTAGTCCATTGAATTTTTTACTCTAACCCCGAATTGAAATTCCATGAAACATATTTTACTTTTTGGTGTATTCGCGTTAATGTTTGTTCTGGCTGGAGGCACCGCGCTTTCACAGACAGTCTCCCGTTCTTATGTGGCGCCCTCCTCTGTAAGCATTGATGGTGTTGGAAACTTTGGCAGCACACAGCCATCAGTATCGTTCTCTAATAGTGATTTTACCAGCGGCTGTTTGATTTCTGACGTCAACGTGGTAATCGGTTGGTCTAAGACGGCTGGTACGTGTGGGGCACCAACATCAGGCAACTCTTTACATAATGAAACAAGTTTCAGAATCAACGGTCCTACTGGGGCTGAAGATTTGGCAGTAGCTGGAACTTGGTCGGGAGCTCAAACGATATCTACCGTCATAACCACCTTCAGTACAGGTGGTCTCAATCCAACAGGTACACCAATAACAGGCACATTCGACCCTAATAATGGAAACTTGGCAAATTATAATGGCACACCCGCAGCTGGCCCTTGGTCTCTTAGTGTTGGAGATAATGCTTCAGGAGCCCCAGTGTGTTTAACTTTCTATCAGGTTGATATTACAACAACTCCTGATGTAACGCCACCTGTTTTAACCGCCCCAGCTAATATTACGGTTAACGCAGACCCAAACTCTTGTAATACTACCGTAACTTTTACTGCACCAACGGCTACCGATGCGTGTGGAGCTACAGTTTCCCAAATAGCAGGGCCTAACAGTGGAAGTACTTTTAATGTTGGAACAACCACCATTACATATCAGGCAACAGACCCGTATGGAAACACTTCCGTACAATCATTCACCGTTACAGTAAATGATACACAAAACCCAGTAATCACCTGTCCAGGCACTGTCTTCGCAGGTTGTAATACAACAGTTAATTATCCGCTGCCTACTGTAACTGATAACTGCCCAGGTGCTACTGTTAGTGTTGCTCTGGGTAGTATTGCTTCTGGAGGAATCTTCCCTCAGGGAACCACTGCAGTCACCTATAATGCTGTTGATGCCTCAGGTAACACGTCTTCATGTACGTTCGATGTGTTGATTGATACGGAGTCAATCGAACCAACTTCTATAACGGCCAGCGCAACTGTTGCATGTGCTGGTGCACCTGTTACGCTTACGGTAAATGGCGGCACACTAGGTACTAATGCTCAATGGCTTTGGTACATCGGTGCTTGTGGAGGTCAACTAGTAGGTTCAGGTGCTACGGTTGTTGTCAACCCATTGTCTACGGCTAACTATTTTGTTAGAGCCGAAGGACCATGTAATGCAACAGCTTGCGTTAATGTTGTAATAGCTGTTACGGCAGCACCGTCTCTTGGTTTTGGTAACATTGGCGGGCCTTCTGCCTGTGGAGCTTCGGATGGTAGCATTACGGCTATTGCATCTGGTGGTGCACCGCCTTATATATATACTTGGAGCAACGGGTCTGTTGGTGCCACTATTTCCGGACTATCTGCTGGTCCTTATGAGGTACTTGTAACAGACGCTACTGGATGTACTGACTTCTCTTCAATTTCATTGAATGACCCAGGAGCTTCGCAGGTATTCTTAACCAGTAGTGATGTTGATAATACTATTTGTGCGGGAGAAAGTGTAACATTTAGTGCAACTGGAGCTTTTCAGTATCAATATTATGTTGATGCTGTTCCTGTAAGTACTCAAAACCCATTTACGACCAATTCGCTGCAAGATGGTCAAACTGTATACGTGGTAGGAACCGATTTTAACTTCTGCTCTTACACGACACAAGGTATTGGTCATACCGTATTTGAATTGCCGGAAATTATAGAAACAGTTTCCAATCCTTCTGCTTGTGCTACACCTGACGGTGTAATTCAAACTTCAGTATCTGGCGGACTCCCCCCATATTCTTATGCTTGGAGCAACACTCAGATTACACCCAATATTTCTGGGTTATTTGCAGGTCCTTATACCATAACAGTTACTGATGATAATGCATGTTCTTCTACTGAAACCTATGCGTTAAATGATCCTGGAGCATCGCCAGTTACATTGTCTAGCAGCGAAGACCCTACCAATGAAATTTGCGATGGCGAGAGCGTTACTTTTACGGCATCGGGCTCTGTTGATTATGAGTTTTTCATAAACGGAGTGTCTGTTTCTTCTACCAATCCGTATGTGACTGCAACGTTGGTTGATGGTGAATCTGTAGTTGCTACAGGTACAGATATTGCAAACTGTACAGCTACAAGTAATATTATTTATCCTATCGTTAATCCAGGCCCAATTGTAACATTGGTTGCTGATGATGCGGATACGACAATCTGCGCTGGAGAAACCATATCCTTTTTTGCTGCTGGAGGCATTGTTTACGAATTCCTTGTTGATGGTGTATCTCAAGGTGCTCCTAGCTCTACAACGGTATTCGTTACATCTTCAATAACCAATGGTCAAGTAGTATCAGTTATTGCAACGGATGCCAACCAATGTGGAGTTGAGAGTGCAGGAATCCCTGTAACGGTTAGCGATAGCCCAACGATTAGCATCGTTAGTTTTACTAATCCTACTTCGTGCGGTGCTACCGATGGTGTAATTACCGCTGAAGCTATTGGTGGTACCCCAAGCTACACCTATGCATGGGGTCACGGACCATCCGGACCAACGGTTGCTACGCTTAATTCAGGTTCTTATTTTGTAGAAGTGACCGATGATGCAGGTTGTACAGCATCAACCAGTCAGTCTCTAAGTGATGTTGGTTCAAGTCCGACTACTTTGACTTCGACAGCAACCAACAGCACAATTTGTGGCGGAGATGAAGTGACTTTTACAGGTTCTGGAGCATCCACGTATATATTCTTTGTAAACGGAGTGCAGGTTACTACTCAAAACCCTTACGTAACAGACACTTTAATTGATGGAGATGTAATCGCAGTATTGGGTCTCGACACGCAGCTTTGTGCCGCCACTAGCGCTCCAGAAACGTACGTAGTACATCCAGAAATTGAAGTAGGTATCGTGTCCTTTGTAAATCCTTCAGCATGCGGTGCAGTAGATGGTTTTGCAAATGCAATTACTATCGGTGGTGTTCCCGCATATCAATATAGCTGGACCCCTACAGCCCAAACAAATCCTGTTGCAGTCGGACTTAGTGCAGGACAGTATTCCGTCACAGTTACAGATGCCAATGGTTGTAGTTCTACAGATGTAGTTTCATTAAGCGACCCGGGTTCTTTAACTGTTTCCATAACTGCTGACCCTACAGATATGACCATTTGTGATGGCACGCCAATTGAATTCACAGCATCTGGAGCAGATACGTATGAGTTTTTCATTGACGGAACATCGGTTGGTTCTGCAAACCCATATCTCTCTTCTTTAATTACTGATGGTCAAACTGTTGTAGCTGTTGGAACAGATTTAAGCAACTGTACCGCTACCAGTCCTGGACTTTCGTACAACGTTCTTAGTGTACCAACAGTTAGTTTGAGTCTTCCAGCCACTGCGTGTACAAATGAGGAATTAGTTGAATTGGTTGGTGGGTTACCAATTGGTGGCTTTTACACCGTAGATTATAATGGATTTCCAATTGTAGGAGATCTATTCTTCCCAGATCTTGCCGGAGAAGGAGCTATAAATGTCGATTACACCTTTGAGGCTGCTAATGGTTGTGATGCAACCGCCTCGGCCAATTATAATGTGCTGCTTGCTCCGCAGATTGATCTTGGAAACGATACAACTGTTTGTGCTATTACCTTGGATGCTGGTGGAGGCTATGCCTCTTATGACTGGACTAATGGTGACACTACTCAAACAGTATTAACCGATGTTACATCCGTATATGAGGTTACGGTTGTAGATGCGAACGGATGTATTGGTACAGATAATATTTCTGTGATTGTTAACCCTATTCCGGACCCAGTTATTACTCCTGGAGGAACATTGGAGTTCTGTATTGGGGATACCGTAACCTTATCAGGCGAAGCTGGATTTAATAGCTATGCATGGTCTCCAACTGGCGACATTACCGAAACTACCGAATGGTATCAATCAGATACTGTTGTTCTTACCGTAACAAACCCATTCGGTTGTGAGGGTTCTAGTGAGGTAATACTTGTTATGAATATGCCAATGCCAATTAGCAGCGTTACTGCAGACGGCCCACTAGAATTCTGTGTTGGAGAGTCGGTAAACTTGACTGCAGATCCTGGTTACGCTTCCTATTTATGGAATAGCGGTTCAACCACGCAGGCAATAAACGTTATTGAGTCTGGTGATTACTGGCCTACTGTATTAGACGGCAACGGCTGTATCGACAGTTCTTTGCAGTCTGTGCCAGTTACGGTAACTGTTTGGACACCAAGCCCATTAATTCTTGAGTCAGGCGATTCATTGATAATGACAAACCCTGGGGATTTCGTTTCATACCAATGGTTCTATGGTGCTGGCCCATCAAATATGGCGCCTATTCCAGGTGGTACAGATGGTACTTACGTTATTACAGAAAGAGGCTATTATATGGTATGTGTAGTAGATGCCAATGGATGTGAAGGATGCTCATTCGTTTATGAAATGAGATGCTGTGTTGGTATAGAAGAAGCCAACTTTGATGGAAATGTGAGTGTGTATCCAAACCCAAACAACGGACAGTTTACCCTTGAAGTTGAGATGTCCCAACAAATGAATATGACCGTTGGTCTATACGACATGGTAGGTAAACAAGTATGGTTAGACGAAGGTCTAGGCAATACAAGCAGCCTACGTAAGCAGTATGATCTTAGTCATATGCCTGATGGGGTTTACTTCCTCCGTATTTACGCTGATAACCAAATGACGGTTCAGAAGCTAATCAAGCAACAATAATTAAAACGGCTCCGAAAGGAGCCGTTTTTGATTCCTCTTGATAATGAATGCGTACAGATACGGCTTTAACGGTTTTGAGAAAGATGATGAAGTTAAGGGTAGCGGAAATCATATAAGTTATGGAGATAATGGGTATGACCCGAGAACAGGCAGGCGTTGGAATATCGACCCTTATGCTAATAAATTCCCATTTCAATCACCTTATGTTCATGCAAATAATTCACCAATAGCAAATGCAGATGTAAATGGAGATTCTACAGTTGTGGTTGTTTCAGGTCAAGGTAGAGCAGTTAAAAGTTCTGTTACAGGTAGAACATCTGTGATGTATGATGTACAAGTGTTTGAGAATATGACAGCCGTACAGTATGACGTTCATAAAACTAATGGTACACTTCCTGAGCCAAATTACACAACACAACTTGCAAGAGATGCTCATGATATAACATCGAAGGGACAAACAGTTGAACATTCAGAAAGTCGTTACGGAACAAATAACGAAGCTCCTCCAGGAACTTACTTTTTATTTAAAAGAGGTACTAATGGAGATTACAAAGGTGGAGCGTATGACCTCTATTTAGGAGACAAGAATGGAAGTAGAGTTATAAATGGTCCGGAAGGAGTTAGAAAAGGAATTGCAATACATCAATATGACCCAAATGATTCTCAGGGTTGTTTAACTGGTTGTCAAGGAAAGGATACGAAGCCAGTTACTGACTTGCAAGGAGCTATTCCTGATTTAAATGATGATTCACAACCTGTTGAGATAATTCTTCAAGAAAGAAAGGTAACTAAAGGGTCATTTAAAAATGCAAATAATGGGACTAAGTATTCAGGAACCACAGATAAAAAGCCATAACGTTATGCAATCTCATTTAGTAATATTAGGGTTGCTGTTTCTGAATCTTTCTTGTAGTGCTCAAAAAACGGTGAAAGTTGATGAAGTAGCTAAATATTTTCTTATTGAGGATATTTACATAAACTCTTACATTGTTGCAGATAAAGACCTTGAAGACTTGTATGAAGAAAATAAAGAGTGGGTCAAACGTTATTTTCCTCAAATACTTGAAAGATATGATTTGACATTGTACAGTCAGTTTTCCATTGCTTCTTTACTCTATTTAGAGGGGGAAAAAAGTTATTTGGAGGAGTTATGGGTTAAGCATAAAAGAATGGCTAATAACGAAGAGTTTAAGTACATATTAAAGCTACTTGAATTATATGAAATAGACTTTAAGTAGTATTGCAAAGCCACTGGAAACGGTGGCTTTTCTTTTGGTTCTTTCAGTTCACAGTTGGCTAAACTGAAAAGTTATCAACAATTACTATTTTCAGCTTCTATCCCTTTTCCTACCTACCTTTCCGCTCTTTTTCCCCCGCTCGGGCGCGTTTGCAACGCGTCCGCAAACCATACCAGCCATTAATACCGCTGGTGCGCGTTTAGCTTTTGCGTAACGCGTGCATGATTAGCGGTTGCAACTGATTTTTAAGAGCTAAGAAGCCAGCAGATTGCTAAGATTGTCTTTAAGTTTTTTGTTGGCCACAGCCATGTCAATGACTTTGAGCAGAGCTTCGCGTTCTTCATCCCCCGCTCGGGCGCGTTTGCAACGCGTCCGCAAACCATACCAGCCATTAACCTAAACCACAACAGCACTATGGCCACGCGATGCAATCGCGCGGCAGCAGCCCGCAGATAGCACTTTTCACTAACTTGTTCCCCGCTCGGGCGCGTCCGCAAACCATACCAGCCATTAACCTAAACCACAACAGCACTATGGCCACGCGATGCAATCGCGCGGCAGCAAACCCGCGGAGGGAATTATGCCGATGTAAAAGTGAATAATCGGGATAATGTGCAAACCAAAGGAAATGTGAAGCAAATCAAATGAAAAAATGGGTCACAATTCTGTTGTTATTTGCTGGGCTGACTCCATGTGCTTGTCAAGAAACATGCGAATTTGAAGTAATCGACACAATGTATTTAAAGAAAGGATATTACGTTCTGTTCACTGATGAGCATAATAGAACAATTGGCGTTTTTACCACTAGTAAAAAGGACGCTTTTTCCTTCAATTTAAGTAAAACAGATGAATACACACCATATTTTCCAAGTTCGGTTCTGGAACATAAAATTGTTGTTTCAGGAATCTACGATTATCAAGATATTTCCAAATTAGGATTCACGGGTGTTCAGGCGAAGATTGTTAAGGATTGTGAAAAATTAAGGGTTTATCGGCTTGATTTGGATCGAGGATTTGTGGTCTGGAGGTTATCTGAGGGTGCTTATTCTGAGATTCGTACAATTGAGCAAATGGATTGGCCGTTTTCAAAGCAATGTTTAACAGTAATTTCGCCAGTTAGTCCAAACATAAGAATTGCTGCGTATCGCAAGAATGAGCTTGAAAAAAGCGTTCCTTATGTGGAACATTGAGTTCAAAAAAGGCAAAAGATAGTGAGGGCTACCTTGCTAGTCCCCGGTGGCGCGCGTTCAATGTCATTAAGTTAAGGGTTTTCCCCCCGCTCGGGCGCGTTTGCAACGCGTCCGCAAACCATACCAGCCATTAACCTAAACCACAACAGCACTATGGCCACGCGATGCAATCGCGCGGCAGCAACCCACGGATAGCACTATTTCACTAACTTGCTCCGCAAACCATACCAGCCATTAACCTAAACCACAACAGCACTATGGCCACGAGGTGCAATCGCGCGGCAGCAACCCTGTACGACCGAGAGACACGTTTTTCAGTAAATGAAGAGAAACAAAAAGAATGGGACAAAAAGATAGCCAAAGAATTAGAGGAATTAGAAGCCTATTCCAATCCAGAGATCATCATAGATCTAAGCAAAAAGAAGAAGTGTAAGAAATGAGAATAACATTATCAGCAATAGCCATAGCAGTATGCCTGATCGCCTGCCAACCAGAGGGGAGAATTTATACGGAGCACAAAGAGCTTTCTCCTGATGTGGAGTGGCTCAAAAAAGATGTACGAGAATTTAAAGTGCCGATAGAAGATAACAATCAGGTGTATAACATGAGTTTATCGTTCAGATATGCCAATGGTTATCAATTTGAAGTAGTTAAAATACAAGTAACGGAAATCAGCCCAAACGGAAAAGAAACGGTAAGCAATTACGATTTGAAAGTACGGGAGAAAAACGGAGACTACGTTGGAGAAGCTGGTTATGATATTTGGGACAGTGAGCATTTAGTAGAACCCGACAAGCAATACACAGAAACAGGTACGTACACTTACAAAATAGAACACATCATGCCAACCGACCCGCTAAACTTTGCGATGGAAATAGGGGTTATTTTGGATAAAACGGAATAAGACCGAACGTTTCTCTGCATATCGCTAGACCGTGTTTGTAAAAAGTGTTCCAAATGGAACATTGGTTTTCTCGGTTCTTTCCGTCCGCCCTTGGCGGCTTTGTTTTAAATGGGTGTCCGCAATCTCACCCAAGGTAGTTCCATTTTTGATTTACACCAGCAACTAGCACCCTTTCCATGATGCAACCGAAGTATCTCCTGTTGAGCTTGAAGCTGTACTCGTTAAGATAGTTCTCAAGGAAGTCCTCATCGACACATCGATAGACATTTCGAAGTATCCCCTTGGCATTTGAGATGGCGGTGT